>Ga0111538_10013383_pt1 | contig 10821 bp, 10 predicted proteins | sample SoiMethybrSBSTD1_FD_79669 | JGI IMG/M metagenome (GOLD analysis project Ga0111538, IMG submission 79669) | Bulk soil microbial communities from a Populus tree surrounding site in Tennessee, USA - Soil MetaG P. TD hybrid SBSTD1 (version 2)... | ecosystem: Environmental > Terrestrial > Soil >... | reverse complement strand
TCGGCCTGAGAATCGTGTGGCAACGCAACCAGTAGCTCGAGCGCCTGAAATTCCAGCACCTGAGATTGCAGATGGCAGAGTGCAGATGGCAGAGTACTGTCGCGAAATCGAAACCCATCTCTGTCAGAAAAACGACGGCCATCTGATCCGGATCGTCGGCCCCTCCTTCGAGCTAGTCTCACGCTGGGCTGGCGACGGCATTCCGCTCAAAGTTGCGCTTCGAGGCGTTGACCGGTACTTCGAACGGTACTATCGCAAAGGCCCTCGGAGACGACCGGTGCGCATCGACTTTTGCGATGCGGACGTGCGCGACCTGTTTGACGAGTGGCGCCGGGCGGTGGGATTGACGGTGGCAGACACCGGTCACGTCGCCGAGGGCATCGGCTCCACGGTTCATCACCGCAGTCCGTCACTGCCGGCACATCTCGAACGGGTGGTGCGGCAGCTCACACAGGCGCGCGTTGCAGGCAAACTGAGCGACGAGGCTGATGCACTGATTGATCGCGTCTCAAGGGAGCTCGATACGGCCCGGACGTCCGCGCGCGGCCTGCGCGGCGCAGCCAGACAGGCGCTTCTCGCGCGCCTCGAAGCCATCGACCAAGAGCTCTTGGGGATCGCGACCGCCGCGCTGGGGGAAGAAGTGCGGCGCGAGTTGGAGAGGGAAGCCGAGGTCGAGCTTGTCGGCTTTCGCGGCAGCATGCTCGCTGCGACTTACGAACGGGCTCGCAAGGCCGCCATCGATCGACTCGTCCGCGAGCGGTGCGCCCTGCCCGTGTTGGTCATCGCGTAGTGCGCTCGCTCACTTCGCTGGGACCACCTCGGTTCCGGCATTGAACAGCCGCTCGGTCTCCTTCGAGAACAGCACCCACAGACCGTAGATGCCCAGGATCGTGCCGAAGGGTATCCACATCAGCCCGAGAATCGCGAGCACGATCCCGGCGATGCGCGCCCAGGGGCTGAGCCGCCACAGGCCGATGCCAACAATGATCCCTGGAACGGCGAGGACCAGCGTGAAGACGACGAGAGCGATCCCTGTGATGCCGATGATCGGCAGCGCGATCGCGGCATCCGCGTCACCTGAGGCGCCGACGATGCCAGCGACCCCGCCGAAGATCAGCATCAGCGCGAATGCACCTAGCACGCCGCACGCGCCGGCCACGAGGTGCAGTACTGCCAGTACTTTCACGTGCGTGTCCATTCGTCCTCCTGTGGTGTCGCGGTATCGTCCGGGTGAGCGGGGCGAGATGGTAACACAGCGCCCGGTTGCGGTCTAAGCTGTAGCCGTGCTCGCCCGCGGCCAGATTGCTACCCTGATCATCGAAAAGCCCGCGGCGGGTGGGCGGATGATTGCTCGGGTCGACGGGCAGATTGTGCTCGTGGCGAGTGCCATTCCAGGGGAGCGCGTCACCGCTCGCATCTCGCGAGTGGCCAAAGGCGTTGCGTACGCGGACACGATTTCAGTGGAAGACCGGTCGGACGATCGACGGCCGGTTGCTGGTGACCCGGCCTGTGGCGGCTGCCTCTACGCGCACATCGAATATCCACGGCAGCTGACGATCAAGGGACAGGTGATTGCCGATGCGTTCCAGCGTATCGGTCACATTCCGCTGTCGATCATTCCTCGTGTGTTCCCGTCGCCAGACGAAGGCTATCGCATGCGGGCGCGGCTGCACCTCCCGGAAGGACACTCCCGATCGGGCTTCTTTCGAGAGGGCACCCACGAGGTGTGCGACGCGCGCGTGACCCGGCAGTTATTGCCCGCCACGTGCGACTCGATCGACCGCGTCGTCGGGGCCCTGCGGTCGCTTGATGCGACCGGTGCGTATGAAATCGAGGTGTCCGAAAATATTGACGCGTCGCAGCGAGTGGTGCACCTCGACGCCACGGCGTCGGCGGATCGTCGCCGCCTGTCGACGTTGCGGCTGGTGGAGGGCGTGAGTGGCGTGACCACAGCGACCACTCTTCTCGACGGCGATCCGTACATCACCGACATCCTTACGATTGAGAACCAGTCGGTCGCCCTTCGTCGTCATGTTCTCGCGTTCTTTCAGGGCAACCGCTACCTCCTGCGTGATCTGATCGCGCACGTCGTGGCGCCGATCGAGCAGGGTGGTTCGGTGGTCGACTTATATGCGGGTGTGGGAGCGTTTGCGATCGCGGCCGCCGTGGCTCGCGGAGCGCGCGTCATCGCCGTCGAGGGTGATCGCGCGGCGGCCAGCGATTTGGTCCAGAACACCGCTGCGACTGGTGGAGCGGTGGAAGCCCTGCATCAGGATGTCGAGACCTTCACCGGGCGATCGCAATCGGCGCCGGTGACGCCCGACGTGCTGATTCTGGATCCGCCGCGTACCGGTCTCTCGAAGGCCGCACTCGAGGGGGCGATTCGTCTACGCGCACGTCAGATCATCTATGTCTCGTGCGACGTGGCGACATTGGCCCGCGACTCGAGAAAGCTCCTGGACGCCGGGTACGCGATCCAGGCCGTGGACGCATTCGATCTGTTTCCCAACACGCCGCATGTGGAAACGGTCGTGAGATTTGAAGATGTAAGGGATGTAAGGATGTAGGAATCTAGGCGCTGCGCGTGGAGGCTTCGAGGAAGCCCTCGAACAGCGGCCGGAATTCACCGGTCCGCCAGAAGTTTTCCGGGTGCCACTCGACGCCCAGGCAGAACCGGGCCGATGGATCTTCGATCGCTTCGATGACGCCGTCGGGTGCCGTCGCCGACATCTTGAAGCCGTCGGCAATGCGTTTCACCGCTTGATGATGGCGGCTGTTCACCTGACAGGAGTCGGTGTCGCTCAAGCGCTCGCGCATCAGGCGGGCTAGCAATGAATCCTGCTCGAGCCAGATCTCGTGGGCGAGGTCGAACGGCTGATGGGTTGGCGCGTCGAGGTGGTGGTCGAGCGCGCCGGTGACTTCGGAAGGGATGTCTTGCACCAGTGAGCCACCGAACGCCACGTTCAGGATCTGCACCCCACGGCAAATCGCCAGCAGCGGTAGGTCGCTGGCGCGTGCTTTCTTGATGAGCGCCAGTTCGAACGCGTCGCGTTGCGGGTCAATCGGGCCCAACTTTGGATGTGGCTCCTCGCCATACAGCGCCGGCGCCACGTCTTCGCCGCCGGTGAGCATCAGGCCGTCGATCCCGGTGAGGGCATCCGCGATGGTCATCGACAGCTCGAGGATGCGCACCTCGCCGCCCACGTGCAGGATGGACTGACGATAGTCCTCGAGCTTGCGACAGGCGGTAATTCCAATTAGCGGCATAACAGCTTCCCACCACGACAGATGCGACGATCGGGAGATTCCTGGGGTAGCTCTGCAGCGAGGCTGGTGGGCCCATCGTGCTACATACGGATGGGAACTTCAATCCCCATCAGTTCAAGGGCCCGGGTCAGTTGGGAGCGGAAATAGGCCACGCCAGCGGCACGCCACCGCTTCCGATCGGCGTCCTCTTCATTGAGAATCGGGTACTGATGGTAGAAGGCGTTGAAGAGCTGGGCGAGGCCAAACGCGTACTTCGCCAGCCCTGAGAACTCGAGCGACCGCACGACGGACTCGATCACCTCGTCGAGACGGGACGCCTCGAGCGTCAGTGCCCACAGCGCCGTATCCGACGTCGTGTCGAGCTCATCGGTTGCGGCCGATTCGAGCGCGGCGAGCAGCGCATCTTCGGTGACACCCTCGCGATCCTTCAACCTCTGGAAAATGTTGTTCGCGCGAACCACTGCATACTGTAAGTAAGGTCCGGTCTCACCCTCGAAGCTGAGCGCCTCTTCGATGTCGAAGACGATCAGTTTGCCCCGCGAAAACTTCAGCATGAAGTAGCGGATCGCCGCGACCGCAATCTGGTTCGCCACGCGACGGACCTCCGCGGGCGAGAACTCGGGATTCCGCTTCGTGACCTCGATTGCCGCCTTGTCGCCCAGCAGATCGAGCAGATCGTCGATCTTGACGCCAAGTCCCTTGCGTCCAGAGACCTCCACGAACGGCTTCGCGGCGGATTCATCGGGATAGCCGAGTTCACGAGCCGTGGCGTGTGACAGCGCCACCATCTCGTACGAGAAATGGATCGAGTTCTCCGCTTGAGTGGCGTAGCCCAGCGTCCGGAGCGCCTGACTGAGCAAGGCTTGGAGGTACATCTGTCGGGAATCGATGACGTTGTAGATCCGACTGGCGCGGCCGAACGCGGGCACACCGGCTTCCCCGTCGGTTGATGTCGTGGCCCACAGGAGGTGGCCAGTCGCCTGCTCCGCGAATCGCCGATAGTTGAAATCGCGGCCGAGCAGCCCGAATTTCCAGAACTGATTGGCGATGTCCTTGCCCACGTAGGTCACGACCCCGTTGGACCGGACGATGACTTTTTCACGTCCTTCATCGTCTCCGCGTCCCGTGTCAGCGCCTGGGGATTCGGGCGTGCTGCCCTCCGTCGCAGGCCCCGCTGCGCTCGCGCCGCCCTCTTCGATCCGCATGACCCAGCAGCCGGCCAGTTTGCCTTCCGTCTGCAGGAAGACCGCGCCCTGCGCCTTCAGGATCTCGAACGCGCGGGCCCAGAACTGCAGACGCAGAATGTCCCCCTCGTAGGTGAGCAGGTCATACGCGATGTTGAGCCGCGCCATCGTCTTCAGATGCGCCCGCACGATGCGATCCACGACGAAACTCGCCATGTCGGCGGTCGGTTGGCTCCCCGCTTCGAGATCGTGGAGCGCGTGGGCGCGGATCTCGAGGCGACTCTTGTCGCCTTCGTACCACTCGGTGACGCGCGAGTACAGATCCCAGCAGTGATAGTCGAACCGGGTCGTGTCTGCGACCCGTTTCACATCGTCAAGCGTCTGGTGTTCGAGCTCACGAAAGCCGACAATCACATCGGCCACTTGCACGCCGGTGTCGTCGATGTAGTTCTGCGTTTCCACGTTCGACCCGCGGAACCGCAATGCGCGCACGAGCGTATCGCCGAGCGCGGCATTCCGCAGGTGGCCGATGTGCGCCGCCTTGTTCGGATTGACAGCGGTATGCTCGACGATGATCTTCGGCCCGGGTTCCTGATACGGGGCGACCTGACCGCGTACTCGCGCGAGCAGAAAGGCAGGGCGCTCGAGAAAGATGTTCAGATATCCGTTCGGCGCGACGACGAGGCGCGCGACGCCGGGAAGATCGCCGAGCGCTCCGGCGAGCTCCTGCGCGATCACGCGCGGCGGCTTCTTCAGCGGCCGGGCCAGCTGGAACGCGATCGGGACCGCAAGGTCGCCAAGTGTGCGGCTGGGCGGTACTTCAATGACAAATGCGGGTAGCTCGGTGAGACCGAACTGGCGAATCGCCGCCGAGGCAATGGCGTCGTGGACCTGTCGTTGGAGGCTGAGAATCATCAGAGGGAATGTCGGTAAGCTCGTGATACGATTACGTTTCGTGACTCAGCAGGGCCTCGATCTCGCCGAATGCGGCTGGCGTGTTCACGTTTGCCAGGAGCCGGGCGCGATCGCCAAAGGCTGCGATTTCCTCGCTGGTCACCACGCGCGTCCGCAGTTCCTCGAACAAGCTCATGACGGCCAACCTGCCTTCAGTCAGCCGTCTGGTGACGACCGGCAGGCAGGCGCGCGTGTACGCGGCGCACAATGGATGATAGCCGTCTTCGGTGCACGGGACGACGGCGGCGGCATCAGTGGTGAGGGACGCCAGGAAGCGCAGGAACGCGGCGGTGACGAAAGGCATGTCGCAGGCGACGACAATGGTCGTGTCGTGGCGGGCGGCGACCAGCGCCGCTTCGAGCCCGGCGAGGGGCCCGCAAGCCGCCAGCCGATCGGGCACCGCTCGCGCATGTCGTCCGTGTTCAAGTCGCGGAGCGCGGGTCGGCTTGTCGCCAACGATCATGATGTCGTCGGTGATCGCGGTGAGTTCCTCGAGCTGACGGGCCAGGATCGAGCGGCCGCCGACGATGAGGGCGCCTTTGTCGGTGCCTCCAAATCGCGTCGCCGCGCCGCCAGTGAGAATCGCCGCGCTCGCCACGAGCCGATCTTACCTCCAGCCTGAAGCATGCGCGAAGCTGGGATCGGTCGCGTCCTCGTCGCCAGCCTGCATCAGGGCATCGCCGACATCCTGCCGACGCGGCTGGCTTTTTACGAGAACTGGTTGCACGCCGAGGGACTGCGCGAAGGCACGATCGGTCTCGCACCGCTGTACGCGGTCCTCAGCTTTCTTCGCCAGGAAGGCGACGCCTACGGCCTCATCACCACCCGGGCCGGGGAGTACGCCGCTGAATGGACGGTCGCTTCAATGGCGCCATTGCCGCGCGCCCTGATCAAGGCGGCGCCCGTGTGGCTGCGTGGGCGGATCCTGGTGCGCCTCGGCCGACGCCTGGTGCGCAGCAGTTACACGGGCAGCCGTGCGATTGCGAAAGTGAGGCGCGGCTCCGCGCGCGTCGACGTCCGGGCGTCGATCTTCTGCACCGTGCGCGAACCGGTCGATCATCCGTTGTGCCTCTTTTATGCGTCGGCGTTCGCTCGACTCCTGACTCTTTTCGATCTGCGCACGCATGCGGAAGTCATCGCGTGCCGTGGGACGGGAGAAGCGAGCTGTGTCGTGACCGTGGCTCTTTCCGACCGGGCCCTAGAACCGGCCAGAGCGGCGGAGACTGTATGAACCGCCTCGCCGCGATCGCGGTGAGCCTGCTCGGCCTCAGCGCCGTGTCCGCCGAGGCTCAAGAGGCGGCGCCGCGGATTCTGGTCATGCCGTTCGAGAACGTCTCGCGCGAAGGGCGGATTCTCTGGCTTGGCGAGGCATCAGCCGTGCTGCTGGCCGACGATCTGAATGCGCTGGGTGCGGCCGCGATCACGCGCGAGGAGCGCCGGGAAGCGTTCGAGCGGCTCCAGGTTCCACCGGCGGCGACATTGACCGACGCCACCGTCATTCGGCTCGGCCAGCTCGTCGGCGCCACCCAGGTGATCATCGGCACGCTCCAACTCGAACGGGACGATCTGGTGGTGCGCGCCCGAACCATCGCCCTCGAGGCCGGGCGGATTCAGAGCGATGTGATCGAGCGCGGGCCGATTGCGGATCTCTTTACCACGTTCGAGCGGGTCGCCCGGCGGCTGACCCCGCCCTCTTCGCGATCGTCTCAGGAAATCCAGAGAGAGCAGCCCTCCGTGGCGGCGTTCGAGAACTACATCAAGGGCTTGCTGGCAGGCACTCCGGTCACGGCAATCAACTATCTCACGCTGGCGTTGCAGATTCAGCCGACGTTCGATCGTGCGCGCCTCGCTTTGTGGGATGTCTATGCCGAGCAGGACGCCCACGACCGCGCGCTCATCTCGGTACAGCCCGTTCCGGAGGGTTCGCCCTGGTACCGTCGCGCTCGCTTTCTCGCCGGTTTGTCGCAGCTCAATCTCAAGAAGTACGACGAGGCGTTCGCCACCTTCAAGGCGCTGGTGGATGCGCGTCCGACGCCGACCGCTCTCAACAACATCGGCGTTGTGCAGTTGCGCAGGGGCGCGACGGTGCAGACCGGCCAGCCGACCTACTATTTCAGCAAAGCGGCCGAGGCCGACGGGAACGATCACGATTATTTCTTCAACCTGGGCTATGCGTACTGGCTCGAGCGGGACACGCAGGCGGCCATTTACTGGCTGCGCGAAGCCGTGCGGCGAGATCCGGTCGACGGGGAGGCGCATTTCGTGCTTGGCGTCGCACTCTCAGCCGCGGGCAATGCGGCAGAGGCCGGTCGCGAAAAGGAGCTCGCCCGGCGACTGTCGTCGACCTACGCCGAATGGGAAAAACGCCCCGGCGCGGACATCGTCCCGAAAGGGCTCGAGCGGGTGAAGAGTGGAGTTGAGCTGCCGGCCCGGCGTCTGGAGGACGCCCTCACGACGAGCGGCCAGCGCGATCAGCGTGAGCTGGCGCAGTTCTATCTCGAGCGCGGCCGCCGCCTCTACGAGCAGGAGAGCGACGGCGATGCGCTGGCGGAACTGAACCGGGCCATGTTCCTGTCTCCGTACCTCGCGGAAGCGCACTTGCTGGTTGGCCGCATTCATTTCCGAGGGGGGCACGTGAACGAGGCGATCGAGTCGCTCAAGATCTCCCTGTGGAGTGCCGAGAGCGCCGAGGCCCACGCGGTGCTGGCCGAAGCCTACCTGGCTCTGAAGGACACCGCCGCCGCCCGCACGGAGGCCGACCGGGCGATCGCCCTCGACCCGCAGTCGGCGGCTGCCCGCCAGGTGCTTGAAAAAATCCGATGACCGACGTGCTTCAGCACGCCTCTGTACTTGGGCGCTCCGGCGTGATAAAATGCCCTCCGGCTTGGCACATACCACTCAAGACGACTCCTTCCACGAGATTCAACTGAACGGGAAACAGCTGTTCTTCCTGTTCATGGCAGCGACCACCATCTCGGTCGTGATCTTTCTGTTGGGCGTGATGGTCGGACGAGGCCCGCGCGCCGCGCGCAGTGCCGTGGCGGAAACCCAGGCATTGAGCGAATCGCCATCGGCCGACGCGCAGCCCACGTCGTCCGCGATTGCGCCCGCGCCGCCGGCTGGTACAGATCTCACGATGGTGCCGCCTCCGCCACCGAGCGACGAGGTTGCGGAGATCCGTCCGGGTAGCCGGGCCGACGAGCCGAAGCCTGCGCCCGCTACGCCAGACAAGGCGACGGCAGGCACGAAGACGAAAGTCGAGAAACCGGTGGCGGTCGTGCCGGAGCCAAAGGCGCCTTCGCCAGCGCCCCCTCCTGCCGGTCGATCAGTGACAACGACTCCGGCGCCAGCGACGCGTTCAACCGCTCCGGCACCGCAGGTGGCACCGCTCTCCGCAGCGGCCGCGTCAGATGCAGACCGATGGGTGGTACAGGTGGCCGCTCTCAACGCCCAAAGCGAAGCGAACGAGTACGTCCGGGGCCTGAGCGGAAAAGGCTACTCCGCGTACATCATGGCGCCGCAGGCGGGCTCATCGTCCTACCGCGTCCGTGTCGGCGGCTTCAAGTCGAAGGGTGAGGCCCAAACGGCTGCTCAGAAGCTCGGGAAAGAAATGGGCATCAAGCCGTGGGTCACTACTCGCTGACGAGCGCAATTCCCCACGGTCCGGTCCCCGCAGCGACTCTCTTCACAACCTGACGGCTCGCGACATCGATGATTGACACGTCATTTGACGGACCGTTCGCCGTGTAGATCGTTTTTCCATCCGCTGAAATCGCGATCCCCCAGGGACGCACACCGGCTTCGATCGATCCCACGACCTTGTTGGTCGAGGCGTCGACGATGACCACCATCTTGCTCCGGCCGGTACTGAAGTAGACGAACTTCCCATCAGGGGACGTGACCGCGCCCATCGGCCGCATCCCTTCACCGAGCGGAATGGTTTCGACGACCTTGAGCGCGGCCGTGTCGATCACCGAGACCGTCGCGCCGTTTTCTGAGGGGACGTAGGCGCGCGACCCGTCTGGGAGGAACGCCACCGACCGCGGCCGCGGGCCGACCTTCACCGAGCCCACCAGCTTGTGCGTGCCGATATCGACGACGAAGACGGCGCCTTCATCTTCCGACGTGACATACACGCGCTTGCCGTCGGGGGTGATGCCAGTGCCCTCTGGCTCGGCGCCAATCTTGAATGTCTCGAGCACACGCCCATCAGCGGAGTCAATCACAGTGAGCTGGGCAGTGTCTTCGTTGGCGATGAACAATTGCTTGCCGTCGTGGCTGACGGCGACCGTTTCCGGATCCGATCCACTGTGCAGGACTGTGACCAGCTTGGCTTGCTTGATATCGAAGACGCCGATGCCGTCGGCTTTCTTGTCGGCCGGCGGCAGCTTCGATTCGTCGACACCGGGGCCGGCGATCGGCGATCCGCTCAGCGCGACGTACAACGTGCGCCGATCGGGGCTCAGCTGAATACCACGCGGGCGCTTGCCGAGCGGAATGGTGCCGACCACGGATTGAGACGCAAGGTCGATGATGGTGACATCGCCTGAGACTTCATTGGTCACGTAAATGCGGGCCCCAGCGGTCGTGGCCACCGCCGGTGCCGGGGCGGCCGGCGGCGTGGCAGCGGGTGGCTCGGCTGAATTGCACGACACCGACACGACCAGCAGGGTGCACGCGGCGCCGAGGGTCAAAGGTCGGGCAAGCGATGTGAGTGGGATCATGATGGCTCCTCGAAAGGCGCATTCTACCGGACACGGTCGCCGAGCGGGGAACGCCCGGGTTGCCGGAACGCCCGGCTTGCCCGACGTTCAGAGAGGTTCAAAACGGCATGCTAGGATTCTGATTCTCAAGGAGATGCGGTCAGTATCAGTTGATGAGCGACCGATGCGGACGGTCGCCACCTGACACCAACGTGAGCTAGCGCCGTGACCCAGAGGATCTCAGCGGTGTTGTTTGATAATGGGGGCGTGCTGATTACCCTCGACGGTGTGCCCTCGCTGGCGAAGCTTCTCGAGATCGACGAATCCGACGAGGACGTTCATGCGCTCTGGATGACTTCGCCAGCCGTCGTCGCGCATGAAGCCGGGAGGATGTCGGCCGCGGAGTTCGCCTCCGGCGTCGTCGCCGACCTCAATCTCCGGGTGGCCGCAGATGTGTTCCTCGAGGATTTCTGTCAGTGGCCGAAGGCCATTCAGGACGGCGCGTTCGAGCTTCTGGAAGACATTCCGCCTCGCTACCGCGTCGCAGCCCTCAGCAACACGAGTGCGGTGCATTGGGACAGAATCATCGCCCTGGGTCTGGCCGAGCGCTTCGAGCTGACCTGCCAGTCGCACGAAATCGGGTATATGAAGCCCGCGCCTGAGGCCTATCTCATTGCGTTGAAAGGCATGGCAGTGCCGCCATCCGAGGTCCT
>Ga0111538_10013382_pt1 | contig 10821 bp, 14 predicted proteins | sample SoiMethybrSBSTD1_FD_79669 | JGI IMG/M metagenome (GOLD analysis project Ga0111538, IMG submission 79669) | Bulk soil microbial communities from a Populus tree surrounding site in Tennessee, USA - Soil MetaG P. TD hybrid SBSTD1 (version 2)... | ecosystem: Environmental > Terrestrial > Soil >... | reverse complement strand
CCTGGCTCGCGACGCTGTGGAGAGGCGTGATTCACCTGAGAACGCCGATGCTGTTCGCGCTCGGCTTCATCACGATGTTCACGCTGGGCGGCATCAGCGGGATCATGATCGCGGTCGTGCCGTTCGACATCCACGTGTCGGACACGTACTTCATCGTCGCCCACATCCACTACGTGCTGTTCGGCGGCTCGGTGTTCACGATCTTCGCCGGGATCTACCACTGGTTCCCGAAGATGACGGGCCGGATGTACGACGAGGGCCTCGGCCGGCTCCACTTCTGGCTGTCGTTCGTGTTCTTCAACCTGACGTTCGGCCCGATGCATCTCGTGGGCATCGACGGGATGCCGAGGCGCGTGGCCGACTACGCGGAGCAGTACGCGACCTGGAACGCGATCATCTCGATCTCGGCGTTCATCTTCGGCGCCTCGTTCCTGATCTTCCTCTACAACATGATCGCCTCCTGGCGGCACGGGCCGGCCGCCGTGGGCAACCCGTGGCGGGCCAACTCGATCGAGTGGCAGGTGTCCTCTCCGCCGCCGGTGTTCAACTTCGACGAGGTCCCGACGGTGGTCGCGGGCCCGTACGAGTACGGCGTGCCGGGCGTGGTGCACGCGGTCTTCAAGGAGAAGGAGCCGGCGAGAGAGGGAGCGGTGCCCGCCCCCGCGGGCGGCGGCGGAGCTCCACCGCCGGTTGACGACCGATGAAGCGCGTGCTTGTGGTGGCCAACGAGACGGTGGCCGGCAAGCCGGTGATCGACGCGATCCGGCGGCGGGCCGAGGGCGAGGAGGTGCACGCCCACGTGATCAGCCCGCAGAACCAGCCGAAGCACGGCTACGTGATCTACGACGAGCACGTGCGCGACGCCGCCCAGAACCGGCTCGACATGACGCTGGCGCTGCTGCGCGAGGCCGGCATCGACGCCGACGGCGAGGTGATGGACCCTGATCCCTACTCCGCCGTGATGGACGCCCTCGGCGAGCAGGACTACGACGAGATCGTGATCTCCACCCATCCCGAGACGCGCTCGGGCTGGCTGCGCCAGGGGCTTGTGGACCGCGTCAAGCGCGCGACGCGGCGACCCGTGGAGCACGTGGTGGTCGACCTCGACGCGGAGCGCGACGACACGAAGCGCACGCTCGTCGTGGCGAACCAGACGGTCGCCTCCCCGGAGCTGCTCGAGGCGCTCAAGAAGAAGGCGAACGAGGGCCCGCGCCGCTTCATCGTGATCGCGCCGCAGGACGAGTCCAACTCAGAGGGCGACCCGCATGAGCGGCTCGCCAAGACACTGGAGGAGCTGGAGGAGGCCGGCCTTCAGGCGGTCGGTCAGGTCGAGCATCACGACCCGTACACGGCGATCCAGAACGCGCTGCAGTTCTACGCTCCCGACGACATCGTCATCTCCACCTTCCCCGAGACCAGGTCCGGGTGGCTGCGAAACGACCTGATCGGGCGAGTGGAGACCTCCACAGGTAAGTCCGTCGAGCACGTGGTCAGCGAGTAATGGAAGCCGCCACCGCCCACAGCGAGCACCATCACGGGCCGCCCGCGGCCAACGTCTCGTCGCGCGTAGAGGCCCAGTTCCTCGGGATGCTGCTTTTCATCATCTCGGAGGTGATGCTCTTCGGAGCGTTCTTCACGGCCTACTTCTTCATCCGGGTCGTGAACGGGGACCAATGGTTCCCGGTGGACGGCTTCGAGCTCCCGAAGGTGATCGCCGGCTTCAACACCGCCGTCCTGGTCTCGTCGAGCTTCACGATGCACTGGGCCCTCGAGGGCGCGCGCAACGAGAACCGCAACGCGCTCAGGGTCGGCCTCCTGACGACCTTCCTGCTCGGGCTCACCTTCCTGACCGTGCAGATCAACGAGTACGTGCACCTCGGCTTCGCGCCGCACGACAACGCCCAGGCCACGATCTTCTACGGCCTGACCGGCCTGCACGGCGCGCACGTCTTCGTCGGCCTGACGCTGCTCTCGTTCGCGACCATCCGGGCGTTCAGAGGGCACTTCACGGCGAAGGAGCACCGCGGCGTGGAGGTGCCGGGGATCTACTGGCACTTCGTTGACGTGATGTGGATCGTCGTGTACTCGACGGTCTACCTGCTGTAGATGCTGAACCCGCTCCGCTCAGAGCAGGAGGCGTTCCGCTTCCTGCTCTACGTGGCCGTCGTGGTGGGCGTGCTCACCGCGATCGTGCTCCTTGTGCGCGCGATCTCGTGACGGACGACCTCGCCCTCGCAGAAAGGGCCGCCCGGGCCGCCGGCGAGGTGCTGATGTCGTACTTCGGGCGCGACGCGGAGGGCCTGGACATGAAGTCCTCCCCCACCGACCCGGTGTCGGACGCCGACCGCGAGGCCGAGCGCACGATTCGAGACCTCCTGCTCGCGGAGCGCCCCGACGACGGCCTGATCGGCGAGGAGGGCAGCGCCGAGAGACCGGCCAGCGGCCGCACCTGGATCGTGGACCCGCTCGACGGCACCGTGAACTTCCTCTATGGCCTGCGCACCTGGGCCGTGAGCATCGCGCTGGAGGACGCCACCGGGCTCTCGGTTGGTGTCGTGTTCAACCCGGTCGACGAGGAATGCTTCAGCGCGGTGCGCGGCGAGGGCGCGGTGATGAACGGGCGCCGGATCCACGTGACCGGCTGCCCGTCGCTCGATCGAGCAATGGTCGCGACCGGTTTCTCGTACGAGGCCGAGCAGCGCGCGAGCCAGGCGGAGCTCCTGACACGGCTCCTGCCGCGCGTCCGGGACATCCGGAGGGCGGGGGCGGCCGCTCTGGATCTCGCGTACGTGGCGGCCGGGCGCGTGGACGCCTTCTACGAGCGAGGCCTCAAGCGGTGGGACGAGGCGGCAGGGCGCCTGCTCGTTGAGGAGGCGGGCGGAGTGGTGAGCGATCTGGTGGGCGAGCCGGCCGGCGTGCTGGCGGCGGCCACGCCCCAGCTAGCCGCCCTTCTGGAGCAGGAAGTCGATTAGCGCCTTTATCTGCGCGTCGGTCAGGCGGCCCTTGAACGACGGCATCGCGTTCGGGAAGCCCTTCACGATGAAGGCGCCCGGGTCCTCGATCGACTCGCGGATGTACTCGTCCGCGGTCTTGCCCTTCTCCATGTTCGCGGCCTGGGTCTTCAGCTCGTTCAGGTTCGGGCCGATCGTGCCGGTCGACTTGGCCGGCCCGAACGTGTGGCAGCCCGCGCAGCCGGCCGCGGTGAAGATCTGCTGCCCGGTCTTGGCCTGCGCGAGGCCTGCCGAGGCCAGCGCGCCCGTGTCCTCACCCTTGCGACCTGTCGCGTAGCCCACGTATGCGGCCACGTCGGCCGCGTCCTCGCCCTGCACGAGGCCGGCAGGCATCTGGCTGTCGACCCGCGGGTGCAGGATCTGCCCGTGCACGATCCCCTCGACCGTGTCGCGGTCGAAGCCGTCCCGTAGCGCGGCCTGGAAGGCGGTGTCGAGGTTCGGCCCGGTCGTGCCCTGCGTGCCCGCGCGGGCGAGCGTGTGGCAGGAGCCGCACTTCTCCACGAACTTCGCCTTGCCGGTCTCGAGGTTCGGGTCGTTGTGGCCGCAGGCGCCGAGCGCCAGCGCGATCGCGACCGCGCCGAACGCCGCGAGCGCGGTCCTGACCGTGTTGCGGGTGGGGCTCACGGGGCGGGAACACTACCCATCGGACTGGCCGGACGCAGCCGTGATCACACCCTCCGCGACGCTCTCCCAGGAGTACCGCCGGGCCGCCTCGGAGGCGAGCGCGGCGCTCGCCTCATGGCGCTCGCGCGGGTCAAGCTCGAGCCAGGTCACCAGCTTCGAGCCGATCTCCTCGACGGCCTGCGGGCCCACGTCGAACGACATCAGCGGGCACAGGTGCCCGGGGAGCGCCGGCCGGAGCGTGGCCGTGACCTCGGCCATGCCCGAGTGGTTCGCGGACAGCGGGAGCGCCCCGCACGCGGCCGCCTCGGCCGCGACCATGCCGAAGGACTCCGGGAACGTCGACGGCATCACCTGGGCCTCACAGGCGGGCAGGAGCAGCGGCAGGTCGTCGTGCTCGAGCCGGCCGGTGAAATGGATCCGCGCGGCGGCCGCGGGCGCGGCACGCAGCCACTCGTCGCCGGCGCTGTCGAGGAAGGCGTTCAGGTACCGCAGCTCGCCGGCGGGCCCGCCCTCCAACTCGCGGCCGCGGGCGGCGATGTCCCGGAGCGCATCGACATCGCGGCTCGCCAGCGCCTCCACGAACCGCACCAGCGCGTCGTAGTAGGTCCCGAAGCCGACCATCACGAGGCGCGCGTCGGGCACCCGGCTCACCACGAGCGGCCAGGCCGCCAGGAGCAGATCCACCCCCTTCGAGACGATCAGCTTGCCCACGTAGCTCACGATCCGGTCCGTGGAGAGGTCGAGCTCGCGGAGCACCTCGGGCGATCCCTGCTCGCCGCCCCATGACGTCGCCGGGCGGGAGGCCAGCTGCTCGAGGTCGGGCTCCCTCGGGCGGAACTCCTGGATGTCCACGCCCGGCGGTCCGAGCCGGGTCTTGTCCCGCAGCGTGGGCTCGTCGGACAGCGCCTCGAACAGCGAATTGCCGGTGTGGTCCGAGCCCACCAGGACCCCGCGCGCGGGCCGGATCCCCTCGAGCGCGTAGGGCAGGAAGCGCTCCGGGTGCGGCTTGACGGTGTACTCGAGCGCGCTGCCGTGGATCTTCACGGCGTAGGGCGCGACGTCGGCGCGGGCCAGGATCACGGGCCCCATGACCAGGTGGTTCGCCAGGGCCAGGTCGGGCTGAGGCGCCGAGCGCACCGCGTCGACGTTCGCCGCCAGATAGTGGTCGAGCTCCTCGTCCGAGAGCTCCGGGTAGGTCTTGGCGTCGAAGCCCTCGTAGGTGTCGGCCACGTACACCGGCAGCACCCGCCCGATGTCCGGGATGTGGACGGTCACCCCGTCCGGCGCGTCCCAGCTCGGGTCCTGGCAGAACAGGTCCACCTCGTGGCCGAGCGCGGCGAGCGCCCGCACGAGGTTCGCGTTGTAGATGTTGCTGCCCGTTCCGCGCAGCAGGTAGCTGTGGAAGACAAGGATCCGCATCAGGCACCGCCCCACCCAACGCTATTCTTCCCGCCCGATGCCAGCCCGTCAGAAGTTCCGCCTGCGTGCCCGCTCGGACCGCGAGGTCGTCCGCGAGGTCGAGCCGGGCGTGACCTACGTGGACCACGAGAGCGGCGAGGAGTTCCAGGTCGTGGGTGCCGTGCTTCCGCTGGCTCCCTCGCCGAGCGACCTCCCCTACGCGGTCGAGCACCTGCGCCTGTGCGGCTGCTCCCTGGAGCAGCTCGTCCAGAACGACCTGAACGACTGCCCCCACTGCGGCCGGCGGCTCCCGGCCGTCGAGCGCTGACCGCGCGCGCCCGGCTCCTGCCGCTGGTGCTCGCCGTGCTCCTGTCGGCCGTGGCCGGCTGCGGCGGTGACGACGAGCCGTCCACGAGCACCGCCCGCGAGCTGCCCGACCTGTCGCTCCCGACCACCACGTCGCCCGCGACGCCGCCCGTCGAGGAGAAGACGACACCCACCACCACGACGGTCGATCCCGGCACCGAGACGCTGCCGGAGGAGGGCCCGCCCGCCACGACCCCCCAGAACCCGGCCGACACGCCCGAGAACGACGCGCCGCCGCCACAGGGCAGCCCGGCTGAGCGCTTCGAGCAGTACTGCAACGAGAATCCGGGCGCCTGCGGCTGACCTACAGGTTCCGGTGCGTCGGCACCGGCGAGCTGGGCCGCCTCACGCGCGCCGGGGCGGGCACGCGCGGCTCGTGGTCGCGGCGCCGCTCGACGCCCGGGCGGCGCGAGTGGTCGCGAACGCGGCCGCGGCCGAGGTTCCAGGAGCCCAGGGGCAGCCTGATGCCGCCGCCTCCGGGGCCGTTGGGTCCTCCACGCGGGCCCGGGCCCTCGCCGCCCCCTCCGTCGTCCCCGCGCGAGTCGTCGTCGTCATCGCGCAGCCGGAAGAACCAGATCAGCCAGATGACGAGCAGGCCGACGTCGAAGACGCGGAAGCCAACCATGAAGATCCACCCCTCGGTGGTCACGGTTCGATGCTACCGCGATGCCACCGCCGGTTGAACCCCTTTTTTGAGGCTTTAACCCGACGGGTTCGTAATGTGGTTGCTCGGCACGTAGGTGACCGTGTAGAGCAGACGGGCGGCGTTGGCCCCGCTGTACGTGCAGCCGAACTGATTGACCTGGCGCAGGGTCTCCATCGCGAACTGGCGAAGGCTCTTGGGCGGCAGACAGCTGTCCTTCGGGCGTGACGAGCGCCACCAGTTCGTGTGCGCCACGTTCGTCGCCAGGATCGGCGCCCAGGTTGGCACGGTGATTGCGATCCAGTTGCCCTTCTTCACCGGGATCGGCTTGTCGAAGACGAACGTCGGCTTCGAGCCGAAGTAGCGGTCGAGCTCGAACGTGTCGGACTGCGCGATAAGCCGGTGGTCCAAACGGTGCTTCCGGGTGGTGCCGCGCCGGAGGACCGAGATCCGAGCGGTGGACGGCGTGCTGAAGTTGCCCTCGAAGAACTTGATCTCCTCCGGCGTCGGCTTCGCCAGCCGGAGGGTGAAGGCGATCAGGTGGCCGTCCCTGCGGATGTAGAAGGGGTTCTTGGGCCCGCCCGAGGCGCGGCCCTGGTACCCGGTCATCCGCACCGCCGACACGCAGGGCGACTCGGTGGTGCCCGGACAGCTCAGCGGCACGTCGTCCGCCTGGCTGCCCAGCTCGATCATGCGCGCGGAAGCGCCCGGCGCCAACAGAGCGCCGGCGGCCGCCAGAACGGATATGAGCAGGGCAAATCGCTTCATCGTCGGGGTACGAACACGGCAAGACCGCCCGTGTTGCGGCACCTATTTGTAGCGATATGTGATTCGGCCGCGGTCCAGATCGTATGGCGACAGCTCAATTTTGACCCTGTCGCCGGGCAGGATGCGGATGTAGTGACGCCGCATCTTGCCCGAGATATGGCCCAGGACTTCGTGCCCGTTGTCGAGCTGGACCTTGAACATTGTGTTGGGGAGGGCCTCGACGATCTCACCCTCCATCTCGATCTTCTCTTCCTTGGGCACGGCGGTCGGGCGCCTAGATGGCGCGGACGTTCACCGCCTTCGGACCCTTGTCGCCCGTCTCTTCCTCGTACTCGACCTTCGAGTTCTCGGTGAGCGACTTGAAACCCTGGCCATCGATTCCCGTGTAGTGGACGAACAGGTCACGGTCTCCGTCGTCCGGAGTGATGAAGCCGTAGCCCTTCTCGTCGTTGAACCACTTGACGGTTCCGGTAGGCACGAATTGCCCCTTCCTGCGTGTGCCCGGCCGGTCTTTCGTCGCGAATCCGCACCACGGCACCTGCAATGTTCAACTACGCCGGCCCACGCCGGCCCTGACGGCACCACGCTACCAGGGGTGGGCGGCGGAAGGGAGCCAAACCGGCGCCTCCCGGCGACGTCTTCTGGTACAACGCCCAGCGGTGGGAGGCCGACTTCGTACTGGACTTGCCCTTGCCGCATGCGCCGGCGCGCTGCTCGCTCCGGCGGCGGCGCAGGCGCGCATGCCCGCTCCGCGGATCAAGGTGCTTTCGAACCGTGCCGACCTGGTCTCCGGCGGCGACGCGCTCGTGCGCGTCACGCTGCCTCGCGGGGTCTCCCGCTCGCGGCTGCGGCTAACGGCGGGGCACCGGAACGTGACGCGCGTGCTCCGCCGCACCGGCCGGCGGCGCCTGGACGGCCGCGTGTCCGGGCTGAGGGTGGGCCGGGTCGCGCTCACGGCCCGCATCCGCCGCGGCAGCGCGGCCAGGCTGTACGTGATCAACCACCCGATCGGCGGCCCCGTGTTCTCCGGCCCGCAGATCCAGCCCTGGACCTGCCAGGCCGGCGCGCGGGACGAGAAGTGCAACCAGAAGGCGTCCTACAAGTTCCTCTACCTCCCCAAGGGGGCATCCCGCAACGGCGGAGCGCTCCCGGGAATCAACTCGAACGACAACAGCGGCTCGTTCCAGCCGTACGACCCCAAGAACCCGCCGCCGGACGGTCAGATCGACACCGCGACCACGACCGAGGGCGTGACGGTCCCGTTCATCGTGAGGCTCGAGACCGGGTACATCGACCGCGACCAGTACGCGATCGCCACGCTGTTCGACCCGAAGAAGCGGTGGGGCGCGGCGAGGCCGCAGAAGCAGTTCAACCACCGGCTCGTGCTCACGCACGGCTTCTCCTGCGACACGGAGTACAAGACCGGCCAGGCGCCGAGCGTGCTCGAGCCCAAGCTGCTGGCGGGCGGGTTCATCGTTGCGTCGCACGCGCTCGACCACGCCGGCCACAACTGCAACCTGCTCACGCAGGCCGAGTCGCTCGTGATGACGAAGGAGCGCGCGATCGACCGCTACGGCACGGTCCGCTGGACGATCGGCAGCGGCTGCTCGGGCGGATCGCTCGTCCAGCAGCAGGTGGCGAACGCCTATCCGGGCGTGTACCAGGGCATCACTCCGCAGTGCTCGTTCGCGGACGCGTGGTCGTCCGCCATCCAGTACGAGGAGTACTACTTCGGCCTGAAGTTCCTCCAGAACCCGTCCCGGTGGGGGCTCGGGGTCATCTACGACCCCGCGGCGCAGACGGCGTTCTTCGACCACCCGAACATCGCGAACCCGATCACCTTCACGACGGTGATCCCCAACTCGGGCGAGCCGACCCGTGACTGCCCGGGCGTGCCGAGCGACAAGGTCTACGACGAGCACACGAACCCGCACGGCGTGCGCTGCACGCTCCAGGACTACATGGTCAACGCGTTCGGCCGCGACGAGCACGGCTTCGCGCGGCGCGGGTTCGACAACGTCGGCGTGCAGTACGGCCTGAAGGGCCTCCGCGACGGCCGCATCTCGCCCGCCCAGTTCGCGGATTTCAACGCCAGCATCGGCGGGGCGGACATGGACCTCAACCTCACCCCGGAGCGCACCGCAGCGGACCCGATCGCGCTCGAGCGGCTGTACCGGACCGGCGCGATCGACTCGGCAAACAACCTGAACAAGGTGGCCATCATCGACCTGCGCGGGCCGGATCCCGGCGCGTTCCACGACGTCTACCGAACCTACGCGATGCGCGCCCGCCTCGAGCGGAACTTCGGGACGGCGGCCAACCAGATCCTGTGGCGCGGCCAGTCGCCGCTCATCGGCGACCCGTCCTACGCGGACGACGCCGTGTTCGCCGTGGATCGCTGGCTCGCCCGCGTGCACGCCGACCGCCGCCACGTCCCGCTGCCGCGCAAGATCATCCAGGACCGGCCCGACACGGTGGCCCCGCGCTGCACCGACGGGAACGGCAAGGACATCCCTTCGGAGACGTGCGACCAGACCGTGACCGCCTACGGCACGCCGCGCCAGGGAGCGGACGGGCCGTTGGCCGAGGACGTCATGAAGTGCCGGCTGAAGCCCATGCGCCGCGAGGACTACCCGGTCACCTTCACCGACGCCCAGTGGGCGCGGCTGCAGCAGGCGTTCCCGGGCGGTGTCTGCGACTACACGAAGCCCGGTGTGAGCCAGCACGGCGCAGTGTCGTGGCTCACCTACCAGACGCGGCGCGGGCGCGTGATCTACGGCGGCAAGCGGCTGGGCAGGGCGCCGCGGTCGCACCGGATCCGCTAGCGGCCGGCGCTCACCTGCCCTCGAAGCTCGCCTTCCCCGGCCCGTCGGCCAGGAAGCTCTCGACCGCTCGCCTGAGGTCCTCCGTCTCGAACAGCGGCGCGCCGATCTCCGCCGTCACCGCGTCCGCGCCGCGGACGCCGTCCTCCAGGTAGGCGCGGACGATCCGCTTGGTCGCGTGGTGGGCCAGGGTCGGACCGGCTGCGAGCCGCTCCGCGAAGTCGCGCGACGCGGCGTCGAGGTCATCGTCCGGCAGCACGCGGCTGACGACGTTCCAGCGCTCCAGCGTCGCGGCGTCGTAGAGATCGCCGCTCATGACGAGCTCACGCGCCCGCGCGGGGCCGGCCCGCTCGGCGATCCGCTGCGTGCCGCCCATCAGGGGCGTGAGCCCGATCACCGTCTCCACGAGCCCGAACCGGGCGGACTCGGACGCCCAGATCATGTCGCAGGCGAGCGCGAGCTCGAGTCCGGCGGTCAGGCACAGGCCGTGCACCGACGCGATCGTGGGGAACGGCAGCTCCTCCAGCCGGTGCGTGATCCTGAGCAGGTCCTCGGTCAGCTTCGCCGCGTCCGCCTCGGACAGCCCGTGGAACACGTTCACGTCGACGCCGCCGGTGAAGTACCGCCCCTCGGCCCGCACGAGCAGGGCGCGGCACCCCTCGGCCTCGTCGAGGCCCGCGAGGATGGCGGCCACCAGCTCGCCGTCGAACAGGTTCAGCGGCGGGTTCTCGATGACGAGGACGCCGAGGTCCCCGTCGCGCTGGAGCCGGGCCTTACCCGCCACCGCGCAGCTGCGCCGCCACCTCGGCCAGCTCCCCCTCCTCCGGCTCGCGCGGCTGGCCGGGCAGGCGAAGCGGGTCGTCCTCGTAGCGCGGGATCACGTGCACGTGCAGGTGGAAGACGGTCTGCCAGGCGGCGGGCTCGCACGAGTTGAGGAGGTTGATGCCGTCACAGCCGAGGGTGTCGCGCATGCGGATCGCCAGTCGCTTGGCGGCGGTGACCGTGTGCTCGAGGTCCTCGTCGGGCGCTTCGTAGAGGTTGCGCGAGTGGTTGCGCGGGATCACGAGCGCGTGGCCGCGCGTCCAGGGGTTGATGTCCATGAACGCGATCGTGTGCTCGTCCTCCTGGACGATCTCGGCCGGCAGCTCGCCGGCGACGATCTTGCAGAAGAGGCAGTCGTCGGGCATGG
>Ga0111538_10013379_pt1 | contig 10822 bp, 12 predicted proteins | sample SoiMethybrSBSTD1_FD_79669 | JGI IMG/M metagenome (GOLD analysis project Ga0111538, IMG submission 79669) | Bulk soil microbial communities from a Populus tree surrounding site in Tennessee, USA - Soil MetaG P. TD hybrid SBSTD1 (version 2)... | ecosystem: Environmental > Terrestrial > Soil >... | reverse complement strand
TCCCGGTGATGCCCTTCTCGTACATCAGGTCGACGATCAGCTTGAGCTCGTGCAGGCACTCGAAGTAGGCCAGGCGCGGGTCGTAGCCGGCGTCGACGAGCGTCTCGTAGCCCGCGGTCACCAGCTCGGACACCCCGCCGCAGAGCACGGCCTGCTCGCCGAACAGGTCGGTCTCGGTCTCGTCCTTGAACGTCGTCTCGATCACGCCGCCGCGGGTGCAGCCGATGCCCTTGGCGTAGGCGAGCGCGAGTTGGAGCGTGTCGCCCGCCGGGTCCGCATGGACCGCGACCAGGCCCGGAACGCCGCTGCCCTCGAGGTACTGCCGGCGCACGAGATGGCCGGGGCCCTTGGGAGCGATCAGCGCGACGTTGACCTCCGGCGGCGGCTCGACTTCGCCGTAGTGGATCGAGAAGCCGTGCCCGAACAGCAGCGTGTTGCCGGGGGCGATCCCGTCGCGGATCGACTCCTCCCACACGTCGTGGTGGCGCTCGTCGGGCAGCAAGACCATCACGACGTCGCCGCGCGAGGCGGCGTCCGCGATGTCCGTGACCTCGAGGCCCTGCTTGCGGGCCTGCTCGACGGAGGACGAGTCCGGGCGGAGCCCGACGACCACGTCGACGCCGGAGTCCTTGAGGTTGAGCGAGTGGGCGTGGCCCTGGGAGCCGTAGCCGAGGATCGCCACGGTCTTGCCCTGCAGCAGGTTCAGATCAGCGTCGTCGTCATAGAACATGGGCGCCGAAGCCTAACCCGTCGCCGCGGCAACCCACGTGCGGGCGGGGATCGCCAGCGAGCCGTCGTCCGCCGTCCACTGCTCGACGGCCTGGGCGAGGTCGCGCAGCAGGGCCTCCTCGTCGTCGATCCGGGCTTCGTTGACGAGCACGCCCATCGCGCGCGAGTTCGCCCACCACTCCCGCACGGAGCCGAAGCGCATCGGGAAGTCGAGCGGCTCGACCTCGAACTCGACGAAGCCGGCGTTCTCGAGGTTCTCGGCGACGACGCCCTCCTCGGCCCAGGCGAACTGGCCGGGGCCGCCCTCCGGCGGCGGGAGCGCACCGCGCTCGATCAGCAGGCGGACGGGCAGCGAGCTCCACTGGTTCTCCTCGGCGGACATCCAGGCGGCGAGCGCGACGCGCCCGCCGGGACGGAGGATGCGGCGGGTCTCGCGCAGCGCCGCCTCGCCGTCGGGCATGAGCATGTAGCCCCAGCGGCACAGCACGCCGTCGATGCTGGCTGCCTCGAAGTCGAGCGGCTGTGACCCGTCGACCTGCTTGAAGCGCGCGTTCCGGACGCCCAGCGCCTCGGCGCGGCGCTGGGCGGCGCTCAGCATCTCCGGCAGGTAGTCGGTCGTGATCAACGTGCCGCCGGGCTCGATCAGCTCGGCCGCGAGGAAGCCCGTGTCGCCGATGCCGGCGGCGAGATCGAGGACCGTGTGCCCGGGCTGGGGCGCGATCGCCTCCAGCATCCACAGCGTGACCGGCATCGTCTGCTTGCGGTACGGGTCGGCGCGCTGCTCCCACCCGCGGGCGACCCGGGTCCATCGTTCGCGGTTCATGCCAGCTCCCTCCGCAGCAGCTTTCCCGACTCTGTGCGCGGCAGCTCGTCGGCGAGCTCGACCGCCTTGGGCACCTTGAAACGCGCCAGCCGCTCGGCGGCGAACGCGCGCAGCTCCTCCCCGGTCGCCGCCGCGCCGGGGCGCAGCACGACGCGGGCGGTCACGGCCTCGCCCCACTCGGCGTGCGGGCGGGCGAACACGCCCGCGTCGGCCACCGCCGGGTGCGCGCGCAGCACGGCCTCGACCTCGGCGGGCGCGACGTTCTCGCCGCCGGTGACGATCGTGTCCGTCTTGCGGCCGAGGACGATCAGCCGGCCGTGCTCGTCGAGGCGGCCGAGATCGCCCGTTCGGACGCTGCCTACGACGATCTCCTGGTCCGCGGCGATCGTGAGCCTGACCCCGGCGATCGGGCGGCCGGACGTCTCGGTGTCGCCGATCTCACCGATCGTCGCGGCCGAGCACGTCTGCGTGAGGCCATAGCTCGGTGCGACGGGCCAGCCGGCGTCGCGAGCGCGTGTCAGCAGCGTCGGGTCGGCGGCGGCGCCGCCGAGCAGCACCGCCCGCGACGGGGGCTGCGCGCCGGCGTCGAGCAGACGGGCGAGCTGGGTCGGCACGAGCGAGATGAGCGTGACGTCGGGCGTGTCGGGCGGGCCGAGAACCGCGGTCGTGCCGTAGACCGCCGAACGCAGCACGACCATCAGCCCGCCGACGTGGCTGAGGGGCAGCGGGCACAGCCAGCGCTCGTCGTCGCTGAGGCCGAGCGCGGTCGCGACGCCGCGGGCGTTGGTCTCGATGTCGTCGCTCGTGAGCCCGACCGGCTGCGGCGTGCCGGTGGTGCCGGAGGTGTGGACGACGAGGTCGCCGGGCGCGTCCCCGAGCGCGGCGCGCTCGTGGTTGCTCAACCGGGGATCGATCGGGACGGCGCGGGCGCCCGCGAGCAGGCAGGCGTGAAGCCGGACGACGAAGTCGAGGCCGGGCGTGGCGTCGAGCTCGACCCGCCCGTCGAGCCCGCTCGCGGCGTCGTGCGCCGCGGCCGACAGCTCGGCGTACGTGAGCCGCCCGTCCGGCGCCTCGATCGCCACCCGGTCGGGTGCCGCGCGCTCGAGCCATGGTTCGATCACTGTCGATGGGAGGCTAGTGTCTTGTCGGTGAGCGTCACCTGGACCCCCGCCGCCGAGTTCGAGGACATCCGCTACGAGACCTCCGGCGACGGCATCGCGAAGATCACCATCAACCGGCCGGAGGTCCGCAACGCGTTCCGGCCGCAGACGATCGTCGAGATCTCCCAGGCGCTCGAGCGCGCGCGAGAGGACACCGAGGTCGGCGTGATCGTGCTGACCGGCGAGGGTCCGCTGGCGTTCTGCTCGGGCGGCGACCAGCGCGTCCGCGGCGACACCGGCTACGTCGCCGAGGGCGCGAAGCTCGGGCGCTTCCACGTCACCGACCTGCACGTGCAGATCCGCCGGCTGCCGAAGCCGGTCGTCGCGATGGTGGCCGGCTACGCCGTCGGCGGCGGGCACGTCCTGCACCTCGTCTGCGACCTCACGATCGCCGCCGACAACGCGCGCTTCGGCCAGACCGGCCCGCGCGTCGGCTCGTTCGACGGCGGATTCGGGGCGGGCCTGCTCGCGAACATCGTCGGGCCCAAGAAGGCGAAGGAGATCTGGTTCCTGTGCCGCCAGTACGACGCGCAGCAGGCGCTCGACATGGGGCTCGTGAACACCGTGGTGCCGCTAGAGGAGCTCGAGGCCGAGACGGTGAAATGGTGCCGCGAGATGCTCGCCCTCTCCCCCTTCTCGCTCCGGCTGTTGAAGGCGAGCTTCCATGCGGCCGAGGATGGGTTGAGCGGCATCCAGCAGCTGGCGCACGACGCCAACCTGCTCTTCTACGCGTCTGAAGAGGCGCAGGAGGGGCGCGAGGCGTACAAGGGCAAGCGCGAGCCCGATTTCTCGCAGTTCCCCCGACGACCTTGAGCCCCCTGCACATCTGGCTCATGGCGGCGCGGCCGCGCACGCTGCCGGCAGCGGTCGCTCCGGTGCTGGTCGGCACGGCCCTGGCCGCGACCGAGGGCACGTTCCGGCCCTTCTCGTTCGTGGCCGCGATGCTCGGCGCGATCTTCATCCAGATCGGGACGAACCTGTCCAACGACTACTCCGACGCCCGCCGCGGCGCCGACACCGAGGACCGGCTCGGCCCGGTGCGCGTGACGGCCGGTGGGCTCGTGCCGCCGCGGCAGGTGCTCGTCGCGACCTACGTCGCGTTCGGCCTGGCGGTGCTGGCGGGCGCGTACCTGATCGCGACCGCCGGCTGGGAGCTGCTGCTCGTCGGCGCCGCGTCGATCCTCGCCGGCGTGCTCTACACGGGTGGACCGCGGCCCTACGGGTACGAGGGCCTCGGCGAGGTGTTCGTGTTCCTCTTCTTCGGCGTCGTCGCCGTCACCGGGTCGTACTTCGCGCAGGTCGAGCACCTCACCTGGGAGGCATTCGTGCTGGCCGTACCCGTGGGACTGCTGGCGTCCGCGATCCTCGTCGTCAACAACGTGCGCGACCTGGAAACCGATCGCCGGGCGGGGAAGCGGACGCTGGCGGTGCGTCTGGGCCGCGCGCGCACGCGCACGCTGTACGCGGTGATGGTCTACGGCGCGTTCGTCTGCGCGCCGCTGCCCTGGCTGATCGGCTCGGATGAGCTGTCGGCGTGGCTGCTGCTCGCTTTCCTGGCGCTGCCGCTGGCCGTGCCGGTCGTACGGATCGTGCGGAACCGGTCCGACGGGCCGTCCCTGAACGGCGCGCTGGCACGCACCGGCATGCTCGAGGTCGCGTTCTGCGCGCTGTTGTCCGCGGGGATCCTGGCGAGCTGATGGCCGAGCTCAGGGTCACGAGCCGCAAGCTGCGCCTGCGCTCGCCGTTGCGCGCGTCGTGGGGCGAGCTGGTCGAGCGCGAGATCCTCGAGGTGCGGATCGACTTCGGCGACGGTGACTTCGGCGAGGGCGAGGCGGCTCCGCTCGAGGGCTTCGAGGCCGTCTCGCTCGCCGCCGTGTGGTCGGCGCTCGACGCGTACGGCGCGGTCCTCGCGCGCGCCAGCGCGCGCTCGACGCACGCCGAGCTGCTCGCCGCGTGCGCGGCGGAGCGGCCGCTGCCGCAGGCGCTGGCGGCCGTCGATCTGGCGTTGTGGGACCGCGCCGGCCGCCGCACCGGGTTCCCGGTCGCGCAGCTGATCGCCGCCGGGGCCGTGGGAACGGTCGCCGTCAACGCGACGCTGCGCGCTGCCGACCGGGCGGGCGCCGCCGCAGCGGCGGCCGCGGCGGCGGATGCCGGCTTCCGCTGCGTGAAGATGAAGGTCGGGATCGGCGACGACGCCGGCCGGGTCGCGGCCGTACGCGCCGCGGTCGGCGACGAGATGGCGATCCGGGTCGACGCCAACGGCGCCTGGACGTCGGTCGACGAGGCGCTCGCCAACCTGCGCGCGTTGGCCCCGGCGGGGATCGAGCTGTGCGAGGAGCCGATCCATGGTCTCGAGGAGATGCGCACCGTGCGCGCGAAGTCCCCGGTCCCGCTGGCGATGGACGAGACGGCCGCCGAGCGCGGCGCGCCCGGGTCCGGAGCGGCTGACGCGGTGTGCCTGAAGATCGGCCGCTGCGGCGGGATCTCCGGTCTGCTCCGCGACGCCCGCGCGGCGCGCGCCGCCGGCACGAAGGTCTACGTGGCGTCGAACTTCGACGGCCCGCTGGGCATCGCCGCCGGCGTGCACGCCGCCGCCGGCCTGCGCGCTTCCGGCCCAGTCGCCTACTGCGGGCTTGCGACGCTCAGCGCGTTCGAGGGCACCGACGGCGTCCTCGAGGCGGTCGACGGCGTCGTCGTCGTCCCGACAGGCCCCGGCCTCCTCGGCTGAGGCTGAAACGCCCCGCCGGCTTGCGCCGCCGTCTAGGCGATCGTCGCGACGCGCGCGGCGTCTTCGGTCAGCGCCGCCGCGGCGGTCACCGGGTCGCCGCGCAGGTGTCGCGCGCGGGCCTCGGCCGCCAGCTCCGAGTTCGCGCCCGTGCCGCCGACCGCGACCGTGACGCGCTCGGCGAGCTGCGCGAGCGACCGCGCGGCGATCCGCAGCGGATGGCGCTGCACGGCGCCGATCACGACCAGCGACGGATCGACGGCCGTCACCGCGCTGTTGAGGGCGTCGGCCGGCGTGTCCGGGCCGAGGTAGGTGACCCTCCAGCCGCGGCGGTGGAGCGCAAGGCCGCAGCAGAGGAGGCCGATGTCGTGGCGCTCACCGGCCGGGCAGGCGAGGATCGCGCGCGGCCCGAGGCCGTGGTCCCACTCGCGGCCGAGCCCGCGGAGGCGGCCGGTGATCAGCTCGGTGGCGAAGTGCTCCTGGGCGACGTTGATCTTCCCGCACGCCCACAGCTCGCCGATCTCGTGGAGCGCCGGCAGCACGACGTCACGCAGCGCGGCATCCATCGACCGCTCCGCGAACACGCGGTCGAACGCGGCCTGGCCGGCGGCGCAGTCGAAGCCCACGAGGGCGGCTAGCAGCTCACCTGCGGCCGCGCCCACCGACGGCGCGGTGGTGGCCGCGGCAGCCGCGTGTGCGTGCCACGACTCGTCCGCCGTGACCGCATGCGCGGCCTGGCCGGCCGCCCAGCCGCTCTCGATCAGCTCGCGCATCCGCTGGGCGCGCAGCTCGTCCTCGGCGCCGTACACCCGATAGCCGCCGGGCGTGCGCGAAGGCCGCAGGACGCCGTAGCGGCGCTCCCACGCGCGCAGGGTCTCGGGCGCGACGCCGACACGGCGCGCGAGCTCACCGACACGCACTCCCACAATTGGCGCCCTGCTCATCGCGGGAACTGTAAACGATTACACAAAACTTCTGCAAACTTTGCAACGACTCTGTACAGTGGGGACGCGCCAAGCCCCAGGCACACATGCATCACCGGCCCCCCTCAGATCCAGGCGACCCTGAGGCGGTCACGGGAACCTGCAGCACGTACGCTCGCGACGTAGGGACGACGTCGGCGGAGGTCAATGCACAGGAATCCACGTCCCGCGCCTCGGTCGTCGCTGCCCGCGACCGGGTCTTCCCCGCGCGCGTTTCCCGCGGCTCGCACCTGCGCGACCCGGAGGCGTTCACGGCCGCCTACCGGCGCCTGGCCCCCGCGGCGAGGACCGCGGCGATGTCGGTCCTGCGCGACGAGGCCGCGGCCGAGGACGTCGTCCAGGACGTCTTCTGCGAGCTCTGGATCCGGCCCGAGGCCTACCGGCCCGAGCGCGGATCGCTCGCCACGTTCGTGTACCTGCTCGCGCGCAGCCGGGCTCTGGATCGGCTGCGGTCGAGTGCCGCCGCCGCGGCGGCCCTGCACCGCGATGCGCTCGAGGCGCGCGCTCGGCCGTCGGCGGTCGAGCCGACGTCCGAGGAGGTCATCCGCCGTGTCAGCGCACGCGAGCTGCTGAGCGACCTCGACCGCCTGCCGGACGGCCAGCGCGCCGCCGTGCTCCTGCACCACGTCGGCGGCCTGAGCGACGGCGAGCTCGCCCGCGCGATGCAGGTCCCGCTCGGAACGGCCAAGAGCCGCATCCGCCTCGGCACGCGCCGCGCCCGCGACGCGATGCAGCAGCGCCTGGCCGCCTGACTCTCGCGTCATCATGGCGGTCGTGCGCGCGCTGCTCGTCCGCGAGTCCTCTCCCCGCCCGCCGGCGCTCGAGGTGGCGGTCTCGCACGCGCTGGTCGAACGCGTCAGCGCGGGCGAGCTCGGCCCGGTGCTGCGGATCTACCGCCCGGCGCCGACGCTCGCCTTCGGCCGCCTGGACCGCCTGCGTCCCGGATTCGGCGCCGCGGTCGCGGCGGCGCGCGAGCACGGGTTCGAGCCCGTGGTGCGCGCGCCGGGCGGCCACGCCGTGGCGTACCACGACGGCTGCCTGGTCGTCGACGAGATCCTGCCCGAGCGCGACCCGATCACCGGGATGCACGACCGCTTCGCCCGCTCGGGCGAGCGGCTGGCCGCGGCGCTACGGGCGGTCGGCGTCGATTCCCGCGTCGGCCGGATCGCGGGCGAGTTCTGCCCCGGCGACTTCACCGTCAGCGCCGGCGGGATCAAGCTCGTCGGCACCGCGCAGCGAGTCATCCGGCACGGGTCGTTGCTCGCGGCGTCGGTGGCCGTTCGCGGTGGCGAGTCGTTGCGCGCGGTCCTGACGGACGTGTACGCGGCTTTGGAACTCGACTGGGACCCGGCGACCGCGGGCGCTCTCGACGGCGTCGGGCTCGACGCCGTGGCCGATGCGATCGTGGACGCGTACTCGTGGGCGTTGACGCCCGGCGTGGTGGACGCCGACACGTTGGCTCTCGCCGCGCGGTTGGAGGCGCAGCACGTGGCGGTCGAGGCGACGCCGGCGAACCCCGGGCATTGAGGGGGCGGGATCGGCCGGGGTGGCTTACGAAAGTGAACCTCTGGTTCACAAACGTCGTCCACCCCCCGCGTCTATGCCGCAGTTCAAGCGGCGCCAACCGCGCGGGCCGCGGCAGCCACGCCGGCGGCAACCACCAACACGACGAGCAACGGCGCCCGCACCGCCAAGGCCACCGCGGCCGCCGCGACACCCGCCAGCCGCGCATCCACCACCAACGCCCGCCCGTCCGCCATGGTCTGCCCGACCACCAACGCGGCCAAGAGACACGGAGCGAGCAGCGGCATGACCAGACCGAACGTCCGCGGCAGCGGACGGTCGGCGAACACCAACGGCCCGGCGCCCTTCAGCGCCACGGTCGCAAGCCCGACCAGGCCCACGGCAACCCAGACCGCGGTCATGCCCGCACCCCGAGCGCGATCACGGCGCCCGCAGACGCAGCGACGATCGGGAGCCCCGGCGGCACCAACGGCGTCAGCGCCAGCGCGATCAACCCGCCGGCCAAGGCGGCCACCCGCGCGCGCCGCCCGTCGATCTGCCCGACGAGCAGGGCCAGGAAGAGCGCGGGGAACATCGCGTCGAGCCCGTAGTCGGACGGGTCGCCAAGCGCGCTCCCGCCCACCACGCCGGCGACGGTCCCGGCGCACCACGCGATCAGCAGGACGAGCCCGGCGCCGATCATGCGGTGGCGGTCCACGCGCCCGTCTCGCTGCGACACGGCCCAGGACTCGTCGATGGCCAGCTGGGCGACGAGCAGGCGCCAGAGCTTGCCGCCCGCGAGCGACGGCGCGACCGACGTCCCGACCGCCAGGTACCGCAGATTCAGCATCACGGCCGCGGCGATCGCGGCGGCGACCGCCCCGCCGGACTCGAGCACCGAGGCGACCGCGAACTGCGCCGAGCCGGCGAACGTGGTCAGGGACATCACGATCGGCGCGACGGTGCCCATCCCGGCGTCGCGCGCGAGGATGCCGAACGATGCGCCGAAGGCGAGGACCGCGATCGCGATCGGCGCGACCGCGCGCATGCCGGCGACGAGACCTTCGCGGGGGAGCTGGCGGATCGCGGGGCTGTCCGCCATAATGGAATGCGCCTCCATGATGATGGATTATTCCACAGGAATAGACTCAGTGTCCAATGAAATGGAATCGGTCGACTCGTTCGTGCACGCGGTGGCGTCGAACGTGCGAGCGCTGCGGCTCGATGCCGGGCTCACGCTGGCCGATCTCGCGCACGCCGCCGGGCTCGGCAAATCGACGCTGGCACAGCTCGAGTCGGGCAAGGCGAACCCGAGCGTGGAGACGTTGTGGGCGATCGCCGCCGCGCTGCGCGTGCCGTTCGCGCGCCTGGTCGAGGAGGAGCGGACCGCGCTACGCGTCGTCAGAGCGCGCGACGTCCCTTCCATGCACTCCGCCGAGACGCCCGGCTGGGCCGGCCGGCTCCTGACCGCGTCACGCGGCCGCGGGACGTTCGACCTCTACGCGCTCGACCTCGACGAGGGCGCCGTCCGCCACGCCGACCCCCACCACGCCGGCGTGGTCGAGCACCTAGTCGTCGTCGTCGGCCGCCTCAAGGCCGGGCCGGTGACCGGACCGGTCGAGCTGGAACAGGGCGACCTGGTCACGTTCGCCGCGGACGTGCCGCACGTCTACGAGGCGCTCGAGACCACGCACTGCGTGCTGCTCATGGCGTATCCCTGATCACCGCCGCGACCTCCTCGGGCCGCTCGAGCTGCGCCGCGTGGCCCGCGCCCGCCACCACCACGACCCGGCAATCCGGGATGCGCTCCGCCATCTGGTCCGCGATCGCGCCGAACTTCACATCGCGCTCGCCGACCACGAGCACCACGGGAATCGCCAGCTCGCCGAGCCGCTCCCACAGCGGCGCCATCGCCCCCGTGCCAAGACCGCGGAGCGCCGCCGCCAGCCCGGACGGATCGTTGCGCAGCCGGTCCGCATGCGCCGCCGCCGCGACCCGCTCGTCCTGCCCCGCGAACAGGGCCTGCGCGCCCCACTCGCGCGCGAACGCCTCCACACCGATGCTCTCGATCCGATCGGCGAGCTCGTCGTCCACACGCCGTCGCGCCGCCCGCTCGGCCGGATCGGCAATGCCGGGGCCCGCCCCCACGAGAACGAGCCGCCGCACCTGTGACGGGAGCGCCAGCGCCGCGGCCAGCGCGATCCGGCCGCCCATCGAGTAGCCCGCGAGCGTGAAGTCGTCGCCGCCGAGCGCGCGCACGTACGCGACGCACGCGCTGAACGACGCCGGCCGCCGCTGCGCCGCCGAGCCGTGGCCAGGGAGGTCAGGCGCGATCGCGCGATAGCGTCCGCCCAGCGCCGCGGCGGTTCGCCGCCAGCTCTGCCGGGTCTGGGTGAACCCGTGGAGCAACACCAACCGCGTCATGTCCCGAGACACTTACACAGGACTCCGAGCGTTCGTGGACGAGCTCGTGCGCTGCGGGCTCAGGGAGGCCTGCACCTCACCCGGCTCGCGCTCGACGCCGCTCGTGCTGAGCCTCGCCCGCGATCGGCGCATCCGCGCGACGTCGCACGTCGACGAGCGCAGCGCCGCCTTCTTCGCGCTCGGCGTCGCGAAGGCGTCCGGCACGCCCGCGGCGCTGGCCTGCACGTCCGGCACCGCCGCGGCCAACTACGCGCCCGCGGTGATCGAGGCGCACGAGGCGCGTGTGCCGCTGCTCGTCCTCACCGCCGACCGGCCGCCCGAGCTTCGCGACCTCGGCGCCGGGCAGACCGTCGACCAGGTCAAGCTCTACGGCAGCGCGGCGAAGTGGTTCCTCGAGGTCGACGACGCGCCCGCCACGCCGGAACGGCTCCGGTGGCTGCGTCAGCTCGCCTGCCGCGCCTTCTGGACCGCGCTC
>Ga0111538_10013376_pt1 | contig 10824 bp, 8 predicted proteins | sample SoiMethybrSBSTD1_FD_79669 | JGI IMG/M metagenome (GOLD analysis project Ga0111538, IMG submission 79669) | Bulk soil microbial communities from a Populus tree surrounding site in Tennessee, USA - Soil MetaG P. TD hybrid SBSTD1 (version 2)... | ecosystem: Environmental > Terrestrial > Soil > Tree... | reverse complement strand
GTGCGCGGACGGCTGCAACCGTATCCACGAGCGGTCGCCGTCCTTCTGAACCAGCAGCGGGTCGGTCTCGATGTCGGGCACCACGCCGGTTCCCTGGATCGACAAGTCGCCCGGCGTCAGGTACTGCGCGGTCGTCAGCTTCAGGCCCAGCTTGTCGTCGTCGGACCGGTCGCCGAACGGGATCGGCGACGGGATGTCGAACAGGACCTGGACCGATCCCTTGCCGAACGTCCCTTCGCCGATCACGACACCACGGTCGAGGTTCTTCACCGCGCCCGCGACGATCTCGGACGCGCTGGCCGAGTTCTGGTTCACCAGCACCGCCAGCGGAACCGTCGGCTCGTGACCGCTGTCGGTCGCGGTCTCGTCCTTGCGCTGCGCGCCGCCGACCCCCACCATCGACACCAGCGTCCCCGCCTTGATGAAGGCGTCCGACACCTTCTGCGCCTGCTCGTAGAGCCCGCCCGGGTTGCCGCGCAGGTCCATGATGATGCCCTTGACCTTCTCGCGCTCGAACAGCGCCAGCGCGTCCGCCAGATCGCCCGCGCTGTTGGCCGAGAAGTGCTGCATGTGGAAGTAACCAATCTTCGCCGCCGGCTGGCCCGGCCCGGCCGGCACCGCCAGCACGCGGGCCGGCGGATCGATGGCGGGCGGCCGGATGAAGGCGCGCGTGATGGTGAACTTCTTCACGCCCGGCGCGGTGTCGCGCTCGATGTAGACGTCGACGTTGGTGTCCACGTCACCCCGCAGGCGCTCGACCGCCTCGTTCAAGGTCATGTTCATCGTCGATTCGTTGTTGATGCGGACGATGTGATCCTTGGACTTGATGCCGACCCGGATGGCGGGTGTATCAGGCATCGGCCGCTTGACCGTGATGCGGTTCTTCTTGTCCATCTCGATGACGATGCCGAGACCGCCGAACTTCCCCTGGGTCTGGGTCCGCATGTCCTTGTACGTCTCGACGTCGAGCAGCACCGAGTGCGGGTCGAGCGTGTAGAGCATGCCGTTGGTCGCCGCCATCTCGATCTCGACCAGGCGGCGCGACTCCTCCTTGTCGGGGACCGGCTGCAGATTGGGCTGCACGAACTGGAAGATCTCCTGCAGCTTGGTGCGCAGACTCCAGGGGGCGTCCACCCGTTCGATCGAAAAGCTGCGCTGCTGGCCGTTGACCTTGACCGTGACCTGCTTGGGATCGTGCTCGGGCCAGCGATCAATCAGGATTTCCGGGACGTCGCGCTGGACGAAATCCAGCGCGCCCACGAGCATCCGCTTCGGATCCAGCCGGTTCTTGTCGAAGTAGTTCTCGCGCACGTAAAACAACGTCTTCGAGAAGATCGGAAGCTGTCCGAGGTCGTATTTGCCCGCCAGCGGGCGCGTCGCCGCGCGCAGCTGGTTGTCCGCGCCGACGCGAATGCCGTCGTCGTGGCGGGTCACCGTGAAAACCAGCGCCGCGCTGCACGCGGCGAAGAAAACGATGATCTTGCTCAGCCGCCGCATGCGGGACTCCGAATGTGGGAGGGAGGGGGAGGAGGTGGACGCAGGAGTGGGGTCGTTGGATGGACCATCGATGAGATCCATGGATTAACAATGATACCGATGTGCTCGTCGTGCTGCACGAAGAGTCTTATACTGGCCCCTCGTCATGACCGGGATGACCGGGAGACGGCGCGCCTTGTCCACCCCGAGTGCGGGAGGCGCCCCACCCACACAAACCAGCTCGCCCGACGAAATACCGTCGGGAAGGGCCGTCGGAGAGCTCATCGAGACCGACACCGGCGAACGCCGCGTGTCGCGGAGCGAAGTCTCGAGCCTGGCGGCCTATCTGCACACGCTCCGCGCCCACCCCGTGTTGTCGCGCGACGAGGAGCATGAGCTGGCGGTCCGCTACGTGCAGACACACGATCGGGCGCCCGCGCGCAAGCTCATCACCGCGAACCTGCGCCTGGTCGTGAAGATCGCCCAGGAATACCGCCGGGCGCACCGCAACCTGCTGGACCTGATTCAGGAAGGAAACGTCGGCCTCATCCAGGCGGTGCAGCGTTACGACCCGTTTCGCGGCGTGAAGCTTTCCACCTACGCCGCATGGTGGATACGCGCGTACATCCTCAAGTTCATCCTCGCCAACTGGCGCATCGTCCGGATCGGAACGACGCAGGCGCAGCGGCGCCTGTTCTTCAACCTCAGGCGCGAGCGCGACCGCATGGAGCGAATGGGGCTCGAGACGGACAGCAAACGTCTCGCGGCCGCGCTCGACGTCAGCGAGGGTGACGTGGTCGAGATGGAACGCCGTCTCGCCGCATCCGAGATGTCGCTCGATGCGCCGGTGCGCGCCGAGGGTCTGCAGGGGCGCACGCAGGGCGACATGGTCCCCGCCGGCCCCGCCACGCGCCCCGACCTGCAGGTGGAGAACGGGGAGTTCCAGGAGTTGCTGCGGGCGAAGCTGGAGTCGTTCGGCGCCGGCCTCCATGATCGCGAGCTGTACATCTTCCGCAACCGGCTGCTGGCGGACCAACCCACGACGCTGGAGCAGATCGGCTCCGACCACGGCGTCAGCCGGGAGCGCGCGCGCCAGATCGAAGAACGGCTGAAGAAGAAGCTCAGGGTGTTCCTGGAGACCGAGCTCGGCGATTCGCTGGGCGACGGCCCGATCGTGGATCCCCCTAAGTGAAGCCGGGCACGACCGCAGGCACCCTGACGGTCGTCGCGACGTCGCTGGGCAACGCCGCCGATCTGTCGCCCCGCGCGGTCGCGGTGCTGCGCGAGGCCGACGTCATCGTCGCCGAGGACACGCGCAGCGCCCGGCAACTGCTGGGCGGCATCGGAGGCAAGGCGGCACCGCGGATCCTGTCGTGCTTCGACGCCAACGAGGGCGCCCGGGCGGCGGAGATCGCGACCCTGCTGGCGAGCGGCGCGCGCGTTGCGCTGATCTCGGAGGCGGGGACACCCCTGGTGTCCGATCCCGGCTACCGGGTGGTGGCGGCGGCGATCGCCGCCGGGGCGCGGGTGGTGCCCGTCCCCGGTCCGTCCGCGCTGCTCGCGGCGCTGGTCGCGGCGGGGCTGCCGACCGACAAGTTCCTGTTTCTCGGCTTCCCGCCGCGCAAGTCAGGCCCGCGCCGGCGGCTGTTCGAGAGCGTGCGCGCCCTCCCCTTCACGCTGGTGCTGTACGAATCGCCGATGCGCGTGGGGGCGACGCTGGCGGACCTGGCCGCGACAGTCGGCGCCGCGCGCCGCGCGTGCGTCGCGCGCGAGCTGACCAAGCCGTACGAGGAGTTCGTGCGCGACGACCTGGGCGCGCTCGCGGCGCGCTACGCGACCGACCGGCCGCTGGGCGAGGTCACGCTGGTGATCGAAGGCGCGGCGGAATCCGCCGCCGAGGACATCGACGACGCCGACCTGCTCGAACGCGCACGCGCGTTGATCGCGCAGGGACAATCGACCCGCGATACCGCCCGCGAGCTGGCGACGCTGACCGGCCGCCAGCGCCGCGACGTCTACAAGCTGATCACGGCCGCGCGCGGCTGACCGCGCACGCACAGTGATGATCCCTCGCCCGCGACAGCGGGAGAGGGGCTGGGAGAGGGTTCAATTGCCTGCCGCCGGAGCCCGACGTACGCTGCGCGCATGTCGAGGCGCGCATCGTGGGGCGTGGCCATCGCGGCCTGCGCCGTTGCCTGGTCCCTGAACACGCCGGCCCCCGCGTGGGCGCGGAAGTCGAAACCGGCGCCCAAAGAGGTGCAGCAGGAGCCGCCACCCGACCCTCCCCCGTCTTTCGTTGCACCGCCCCCGGGATACGAGCCGCCGCCCCCATTCCGGGCGGGCGACGACACCGGCCCACCGCCGGCGCCGTACGAGGAGCCGCTGCCGGCCTTCATGACGCTGGACCGTATCGACGCGAACACGCGCGTCGGGATCCAGGCGGGGTGGCAGACGATCGACGACGTCAGCGCCGGCGACGCGTCCCTCGTCCGTCTCGAACCGTTCGGGCACTACGTCTTCCCGAATCGAGCGGGCGGCCTCTACGGGCGCGTCCCGTTCGTTCACCGGTTCGCCAGCAACGCCGATGACGCCAGCGCCATGGGCAACCTGGAGCTGGGCGGCTTCTTCCTTCCCACCCGCAAGTCCGAATGGATCGTGCGGGCGGGCATCGCGGCCGGGACCGCCTCCGACAGCGCCCCGAGGGCGATCGCCAACTTCGACAGCCGGTTCGAACGGCTGACGGACTTCGTTCTCATCGGTCCCAGCTACACGACCCTGAGGCTGTCGGGCTCGACGATCCAGCAGTGGGACAAGATCTTCGTGAGGGCCGATCTGGGCCTGGACGCGGTCCTCGACAAGCCGAGCGCGGCCTCGAACGCCACCAGCGTGTTCGGCCGGGGCAACGTCGCGGTCGGGCTGCGCGCGCCCGGCGTCGACTTCACGCTGGAGCTCGTGAACCTGGTGGCCTTCAACGGCAACACCCCGAGCGGCCTCGCCGGCCACCTGGATCACACCGCGGCGATCAGCGTCCGGACGCCGGGCGTCGATCAGTTCCATTTCGGGATGGTGTTCCCGCTCGACAATGACCCGCGCGGCGAGGTCTGGATCCTCTCGCTCGGCTATCAGCGCGCCGGGGACTTCTAGCCGCGTGCCCGACTAGGGGCGCCAGGTCAGGGCGATGAACGGGATCGTCGCCGCGTCACTGCTGGTGTCGAGTGCGTGCAGCAGGGTGAAATCGGCCCCGAAGTGGGTGTAGTGCAGGCGAAGGCCGCCGCCGACCAGCCCGCCGTTGAACTGCCCGCCCTGCGTCCCGATCGGCAGCATGGTCGCCAGCTCGCCCAGGAGCGACACGTACCTGCCGAGGCGCCAGATGCCGCCCACGCCGTTGACCATCAACAACGCGCCGACGAGCAGCACGTTGGTGGACAGCGACAGGCTCGACTCGCACCGCTTCACCAGGCAGACCTGCGCGACCGCGCCCGCGCGCCCGAGGAAAGCGAGGCCTATGTCTTTCCCGACGACGCCGCTGGCGGAGCCGATCGCCGCGGCCCGCACCAGCCCGCCGCGATACAGCGACGCCTTCAGGCTGAAATCGAGGGCGGTCACGCTCTCCGACGGCACCGGAATCGCGGTCACCGAAAGCTGCGTGCTGTCCGTGAACGCGTAGCCGGCCTGGAAGATGAAGAGATCGTAGTTCGAGGCGTAGAACGTCCCTTTCGCGTGCGTCGTCGCCGTCGGCAGCAGGATCACGCGATCGCCCTGCGGATCGACGATCGGCTCCCGGGTTGGCCGCGCGGCTATCGTCCCCGGGTATGCCGTCAGCGTCGGCACCTCGCCGCTGGTGGCCGGAGATGACGGCGGATAGGCCGTCGGCGGATAGGCGGTCGGCGGATAGGCGGCGGGCGACGGCGGATACGCCGCTTGTGGCGGAGGCGGGTAGGCGGCCGGCGGCGGTGGGTAGGCTGCGGGCGGCTGCGGATACGCTGGCGCGGGCGCCGGTGCGTACGACGGCGGCGGATACGGGGAAGGCGGATACGGCTGCGCGTACGGGTACGGCGACTGCGGGCCGTAGGGATACTGCGGCGCGTACGGATACGGTGGGTACGGAGCCGGCGCCGGCTGCTGCGCGCCGGGTGGCGGTTGCGCCGGTGCTTGCTGCCCCGCCGGCGGCGGCGCGGCGGCCGGCGGCGGCGCGGCGGGCGGCGTCGGCGGCGCGCCCGGTGGTCGCTGCGCGGTCGGCGGCTGCGGCGCTGCCGGTGGTTGCTGCGTGGCGGGCGGCTGCGGCGCTGCCGGTGGTTGCTGCGCGGCGGGCGGCTGCGCGGGCGCCTTCGCCGGCAATCTCGGTGGCGCTGGCTCCTCCAGCTCCGGCGGCGGCGCGGGAGTCGCCGCGGGCGGCGGAGCCTCCGGGGGCGACCGCTTGGGCGATTTCGGGGCTGGCGCCGGCCGCCGTGGCTTGCCGGCCGGCTCCGTGAAGATCGGCGGCTGCGGCTGCGCGGCCGTCTGAGCCAGCGCCCTCCCCGGCCCCGTGACCGGGCCCACCCCCGACAACGCGATCGCGGCGATCAGAGCCTGGGCGGTGATACCCTGGACGCGCAACCTTCGGGCACGGGGCCTCCCCCCGGGCGCTCCACAGGATCGACTGGCCATGTGTTCAACAGACACCGCGACCTCCCGCAATCCTCAAGTATTTTCTTCTCTCGGGCCTAGTTGTGTCCATGCCGGCGTGCGCCCCCTGCTGATCGCGTTGGGTCTCCTGGTGTGTACAGGGGCTGGCTGCGGGCGCACCGCGCTCGAGCCGATCTACAAGGACAACGTCGACGCCGGCGCCAAGGACCACCCGCTGGCCCTCCCGGCCGAGCGCATGGATGCCCCCCCCGACATCCCACCCGATCTGAAGCCGGACCTCCCGATCGAACACCCGCCCGACATCCGACCCGATCTCCCCGGGTGCGTGCCAAAGCCGCAGGGGGAGACGTGCAACGGCGCCGACGACGACTGCGACGGCCTGGTCGACGAGGATCAACCGGCGATCCCCTGCCCCAACGGCGGCAACCGCGTTTGCGTCGGCGGCGCCTACTCCGTATGTCCGACCCGCTGCGACGTCTGCGTGCCAGGCAGCAAGCGCACGTGCATCACGTCCTTCTGCACGTTCTGGGGCAACCAGGCGTGCGCGGCCGACGGACAATCGTTCGGGGCGTGCAAGGAGACGGAGGCGCCCCCTCCGTGCCGGGACGTCGCGCAGAAGATGATGCGCTCGCCCGAGCTGGAGAGGTGCTGCATCGACCACGACTACTGCTGCGTCGACGAGTTCGACCTCAACAACAACGGTAACCGCACGGAGATGCTCGGGCGTTGCGAAGCGGTCGTGTGCGATTGAGACGGGCGATCGTGGCGGCGGCGATGGCCGCCGGCGCGTTCGCGGCGGCCCCCGCGGCGCGCGCCGAACCGTGCGGCAAGCCTGATCTCGTCGACATGGTGCCGCCCGACGGCGCGGTGGCCGTGCCGCCGAACGCGACGCTCGCCGCCCACTACACCTCGGCGGCGGACTACCTCGGCGAGGAGGTGGTGCTGGTCCGTCCGGACATGAGCGAGCAGGTGTTGCCGGCGATGTGGGACGCCACCGAGCAGCGGCTGTCGGCGACGCCGCCGCAACCGCTCGAGCCCGGAACCGTCTACGAGGTGCGGTGGCCGGCGCTACGCGGGCTGAACGCCGCGGCGCCGGGCGTGGGTGACAACGCGCGCTTCACGACCGGGACGACCTTCGACGTCGGGCAGCCCACCTTCGCAGGCCTGGTCGGCCTGTCGTGGGATCTCGAGCGCATCAATGACGAGTGCGTCGACGAGCTGGTCGAACGCTTCGTGTTCGACATCAACCTGGGGCCCGCGCAGGACGACGGCGGCACGAACGGGCTGACGCTGATGCTGTTCCAGACGTCGGGGCCCACCGTGATGGACATGCCCCGGCCGATTCCGGCGCGGGCGTGGCCGACGGACGGAAAGAGCGTGCAGGTCAGGCTGTCCACCGGCGATGCGGTGGGCGACATCTGCTTCGCGGGAATCGTGCGCGACACCACCGGTCAGCTCTCGCAGAGCGGCGACGTCGAGGTCTGCGTGCACACGACCGCGCCGCCCTTCTTCCGCGGCTGCAGCGTGGCCGGCGCGCGCGGCGGCCACGGCTGGGCGCTGGCGTCGCTGGCGCTGGCCGCGCTCGTGCTCCGGCGCCGGACCCGGACCCGCTGACGACGTGACATGCGACCGCTCACGACGCATCGGAGCACGCGCGCTGCTTGCGGCAGCGACCACGGCGTCGGTGCTGGGGATCTCCTCCTGCCGTTCGCCCGCCCGCGCGCCCGACGGCGAGGGCGACTGCGCGGACGTCGAGACGCTGCGGGTTTGCTGGAGCGGCACAGGGAGCCCGCGCGTGGTGAAGCGTCCCGTGCCCGCGTCGGCGCCGGCGCCGGCGATGGGCTGGCGCTGCGTGGGCGGCGGCGCGGCGCGCACCTGCGTCAGCCGCGCAGCGAGCGCGCCCGCGTTCGCGTGCGAAGGCAGCCGGTGCGAGCAGCGGCACCCGCGCATGCCCGACGACGGCGAGTGGCAGTGCACGGACAGCGCGGGCGCGACCGTCTGCATGGGCGGCGAGCGCGCGGCGGGCGTGGCGCCGGCCCCCGCCCCGTCCCAGCCATCGGACGCAGGCTGGTTCTGCGGCCACCGCCGGGGCGGCGACCCCGGATCGCGCGTCTGCGTCGACCTGTCGCCCGACTTTCCGGACGGGCGCGCGCGCGGATGGCGTTGCCGCACATTGCACGACGGCCCCGCGCGGCGCGTGTGCGAACGCGACGCCGCCGCCCACACGCTGGCGGAGGCCTGCGATCCGGCGCACCCGTGCGTCGACGGCAGCCGCTGCGCCGAGGGCTGGTGCGTCCCCGAACGGCCGGCGCCCAGCTGCTGGCTGGAGACCGACTGCCCCGGCGGCCGCTGTCGCTTCGGGAGTTGCATCACGGGAGGCGCATGAGACCGATGCTGATGGGCCGCGCGGGCGCGCTGGCCGGCGCCGGTGCGCTGGCTGCGGCGTCGCTCGCCTGCCGGCGCCACGAGCCCGCGCGGCAGGACTGTCTGCGGCTGGAAGCGCCGCAGGCGCCGGTCGGGTTCGACGTGACGTTTTCGATCGCCGCGAAGCTCGACTGTCCGGATCTCCAGGGCGGGCGGGTCGCCTGGCTCCAGGTCGAAGGCCCGGCGCTGCGCGAGCTGGAGCCGGCGCGGGGCGGGTTCGAGCTGACCGCGCGTGTGCCGCCGCTCGCCGACGTCGTGGGAGCGCCAGTTCCCTGGGGCGTGGTCCCGCTGTCGCCGCGAACGCGCGGCGAGGTCGTCCTGCAGGCGACCTGGACCGACGACCGGGGCCACACGCTGGCGCGCCAGGCGCGCGTCGCCGCCGCCCACCGCGCGCGCGGCCTGCCCAACACGCCGGTCGGCGTGCGCGTTCATCTCGGCGGCGAGGGCTGGCACGTCAGCGCGCGCCCGGCGGGCAGCACCGCCGTGCTGGACACGGCGGGCGGCGTCGCCAGCCTGCTGCCCGATGTCGCGGGCGACTGGCGGCTCGCGGACGGCGGCGGGCGCGCGCTCGCCCTGCGCAGCGGCCGCTACGACGAAACGCCGCTCGACTGCGGGCGCGCCGGCTGCCACGCCGGGATCACCGACGCCGTCGTCACCAGCCCGATGACCACCGTGCTCGCGCGATTGTTGGATGGAGGGGGAGAGGGTGGGGGCCCCCACCCTCCCCTCCAAACCTCCCGCGACGGGGGAGCGCAGGCGAAGCCCGCGCTCCCCCACGCGATGGACGCGCGGCCGCCGGGCCAGGATTATCCCGGCTGCGCGCTGGCCTGCCACGCGACCGGCGAGCCGGGCGCGCGCGACGGCGGCTTCGCGCACGTCGTGTCCGAGCTGGGCGCGGCGGGCGATCTGGGCCGCCGCTGGCAGGCGCTGCCGCGCGACCTGCACCGGCTGGGCGGCGTCGGCTGCCTCGCCTGTCACGGGCCGGGCGCGATCCCGGAAGCCTCGGCGCGCTGGAGCGTGCTGCGCGCCGACGTCTGCGCCGTCTGTCACGATGCGCCGCCCCGCTACGGGCACGTCGTCGCCTGGCGCAGGACGGCGATGGCGCGCGCCGACGCCAACCCGCGCGCGCGCAACGAACCGGCCTGCGCGCGCTGCCACACGACCGCCGGGTTTCTGGCGACGGTCAGCACGCCCGAGCGGCAGCCGGTCGATAGGCGCACCCCCGACGGCGTCGGGCCGGTCGGCATCAGCTGCAGCGCGTGCCACGCCGTTCACGATCCGAAGCGGCCACAGGCCGGCCGCGGTCTGCTGCGCGACACGCCGGTGCCGGCGATGCTCGCGGGTACGGCGGCGAATGTCTGCCTCCCCTGCCACACCCCCGACGCCGTCGACGCGCGGCCCAGCGCATCGGCGGCCGCCGTCTGGCTCGGGCGCGGCGGCCTGGATCCGGCGACGGGCGCGCCGCTGACCGGCGCGCCGCTGCACGCCGGGATCGCGGGCGGCTGCGTCGGCTGCCACCGCGGCGGCCCCTCCGACGTGGAGCGCGGCGCCGGCCACGGCTTCCGCGCGCCGGCGTCGGTCTGCGCGCCCTGCCACGGGCCGGCGCTGATCACGTCGGACGTGCGCGCCCGCGCCGGCGAGCTGTGGCGCCGCCTGCGCAAGCAAGAGCCGCCGGCCCCCGCGCACGCCGATGCCACCGTCAACGTCGATCGCCGCACGCCGCTCGGCCGGGCCGCCTGGAACGTGCTGCTGGTGCTGGAGGATCGGGGCGCCGGGGCGCACAACGCCCGCTACGCGCGCGCGCTGCTCGATGCGGCGGCGTCCGTCATCGAGGCGGGCGACGGAAGGGAGACCCGATGAAGGCGTGCGCACGAACGCTGATCGCGGCGGCGTGGCTAGCGGTCGCCGCGCCGGCCGCCGCCCAGAACGCAATACCGCCGGCGCCCGCGCCCAGCCAGCCGCCGCCTGCCGCGTATCCACCGCCGCCCGCCGCATATCCACCACCGCCGCCAGCCGCCGCGGCGCCGCCCGCGGCCGCCCAGCCGCCGCCACAAACGCCCGCCCAGGCGCCCGCGGGGGCGCCCGCGCCTGCACCCGCACCCGCGCCGGCGCCTGCCCAGCCGCGGCCCGCCAATCCGACGCTGCCCGCGTCCAGCGGACCGCCCGCGGCCGCCACGCCGCCCGGGTCCGACCGCCTTCCGATGCGCTTCGCGGTGCAGACGGAATCGGCGATCGGCGTCTACCCCGGCGACTTCTACAACCACCTCGCGGGCGTGCGGCTGGACCTGGTGTTTTCGC
>Ga0111538_10013375_pt1 | contig 10824 bp, 7 predicted proteins | sample SoiMethybrSBSTD1_FD_79669 | JGI IMG/M metagenome (GOLD analysis project Ga0111538, IMG submission 79669) | Bulk soil microbial communities from a Populus tree surrounding site in Tennessee, USA - Soil MetaG P. TD hybrid SBSTD1 (version 2)... | ecosystem: Environmental > Terrestrial > Soil > Tree... | reverse complement strand
AATAAACCTTTTTGTTAAATTGTTACTATTACATTCCATTATCGATATTATCATATTAATTATTCAAACTGCAATATTTTTAAAAAAAATTATAATAACTATATAAAAATGTCCCATTAGATGGAGTGAAATAGGCAAGCCCCTTTATGGTAAAATGGGTTAAAACCTATCAAAAATCTAAACCTATAACCAAAAAAAGCCCAAAAAGTGTCTTAATGCGGCATTTAATAAATAGTTTTACCGCTCAAATTCTTTTTCTATCGTACTTATTTGCCGTTGAAGTTTAACATCATCAGCTATATGCTCTGCTATTTTTGAAAGCGCATGCTTTACCGTAGTATGATTGCGGCCACCAAGATAGGTACCAATATCACGCAGTGATCGATCGGTATTTTTTTTCATAATATACATGGTAAGCTGACGTACAAACACTAACTCTTTATTTCTATTTTCTGATCTCAACTCATCCAATGAATAATTGAAATGTTTAGTTATCGCTTTGACCACAATCTTAAAATCAACTATTTCCTTAGTTTTACATTCATCATGCATAAAAATACTTTGCACCAAATCCAACGTAATTGGTTGCTTTGTTAAATGCGCAAAAGCAATGACCCGTATTAACGCCCCTTCTAATTCTCTAATATTAGACGTCACATGTGATGCTAAAAAGTGAGCAACTTCATCGCTCAATGTTTCTCCACTTGTCTCAGCTTTTCTTTTTAAGATTGCTGTTTTAACTTCAATACATGGCTGATGAATATCGGCAATCATACCAGATGCAAGACGTGAGCGCAGACGCTCTGCAATACCATTAATATTTTGCGGAAATGTATCACTTGAAAACACAATTTGTTTGCGCGCATCATATAATGAATTAAATATATGAAAAAATGCCTCTTGCGTTGTCTCTTTATTGGAAATGAATTGAATATCATCAATAAGCAATACATCAACCAACTGATATTTTTTTTGAAACCGATCTATTTTATCAAACCGAATAGCATTAATAAATTCACTCACAAACCTATCCGCCGTTTGATATAAAACAAGCGCTTTGTTATTGTTTTCCTGAATAATATTACCAATAGCATGCAATAAATGTGTTTTACCAAGACCAGATCCACCATAAATGAATAATGGATTATATAAATCGCCCGGTTTTTGAGCAACTGCGCATGCTGCTGCATACGCAAGTGAATTACTTGGCCCTACAACAAAATTCTCAAAAACATATGTTTTATTGATGTGCCCATAACGTGCTAATAATTTTGCAATTGTCGTTTCATTTTTTACATTGTACGGAATAATCTGTGCAGGCTTAAACGTTTTTACTTGCGGTGTTTTAAGCGCACCATTCAATACATGCTCATCATTATCGTTTACCACAAGTTCATTATTTTTTTTCTGAGATACCGTGAGAAAAACAATTTTTAAATCAGTAACATTTAATAACCGTCCAAGATTAATCTGAAAAATAGAACGATAATTTTTTTCCAACCAATTACATACAAATGCATTAGGTGTTTGTAAATAGACAACTTTTTCTATAGAATCCCATCGCGTCATTGAAACGGCTTTAAACCATGTTTCAACAACACGACTTCCTAATTCTTCGCGAACAATTTTTAAAAAATCTTCCCAAATAAAATGCATCATCAAATATGACACCTAATATCTTACCAATAAAAAAATATCCAGACTTGTTGTGTATAGTACCAGCTTTTTGTGTAAGCAACAATAAAAAATAGATTCCGCGCTCGTCAGCTTAACCCATCTTCAGTATCTTCAGATGGGTACCCAATAAGAACGTAGTGATTATTGGGTTAAAAGGATATCCCCGAGCGCTTTAATCCTTCAACAAGTTCAGGATGAGCGCAATAAGAATTTTAATATTTTTAGAGTTTATGAATAGATTCTAAGAATAACTAAAAAAATGTCGCAGCCAAAATTCCATTACAAAGACCACGTGCAATATCATGTTGATATTCTGCACGTCCCAATAATGCTGCATTTTCTTTATGTGATAAAAATCCAACTTCAACAAGCACCGATGGCATTTGTGTTCCAAGTAACACTTGTGCTACCGAAAATTTTACGTTGCGATCAATTGGCATATCATGGTAATGTGCAACTGCATCACATACATTGCGCTGCACAGACTGTGCAAGCTTATAAGAAGATGAGGCACGCTGATTAAAAAAAGATTCTATACAATCTTTTTCTGCACCAGATACATACGAAGTACCTTGTTTAAAAAGATGTGGTTGCAAACAAAATGTTTCAATACCAGATACATGAGAATTTGCAGCATAATTTGCATGAATAGAAACAAACAAATCTGCATGATGAGTATTTGCATATGTTGTACGATCATCCAAAAAAACATCGCAATCACTCTTTCTTGTTAAAAGCACATCACATCCTTGCGATTGTAATAAATCACTCAATGCTGTACCAATTGCCAAACAAACATTCTTTTCTTGCAGCCCATCATAACCTACTGCACCACTATCACCACCACCATGCCCTGAATCAATCACTATACGAGGCTTAGTGCCAGTATGCCATAATGTGCGCAATACCGGTTGATTATTTGCTTGTTCAAGCTGTCGCAATAAATCCTTGTTATGCAACCGAAATACAATTCCTTTTTGTGAGCCTATAGAATCAAATCGTTCATAGCTTACGGCAAATTTTTCTTTATCAACATTAAAAGCAAGCTGGATTCCCCTTACCGGCCTTGTCACTTGCTCAATAATAATCGTATAACCATCATTATATGCGTTAACTCGCTTTACCATTGCTTCACATTCACCTTGTTTAATAAGTGCATCAGGAAAAAAAAATGTACATGCCGTACATGTACCATTACCTTCCTGCACACGAGGATCACATGAAAAATAAAATGCCACATTTGCTCGTTCAAGATATACAGGATCATTTGCAACATGATGATATACTTTATTCAATTCAATTGGATTACCAAACGAATTAAATGCGTATAAAACACTCACAACCACAAAAAGCGGTATTAAAAAATGCTCTACTATTTTGCTCATCTCATCCCCCTTATTTTTTTGCTCAATCCTGCTTTCCCCTTGTCTGACAAAAGATTAACATTTATAATATCAAATAGTCAATAATATTTTTTAAAGTTAAAAATAACTATTAATAAGCAAAGAAGGGAATTGCTTGAAGCAACCCCCTTTAACTATTTTGTTGTTTCTACAAGAAATTTTAAAAAAAATATTATATTATTTACTCAAAAGCATTACTTACAAAATACGTTCTCAACAATATAGGCTAAGCGATGCGAACATTCCCACGCACGTAAAAAATTCTCAAGTGGATACCGCTTAAATACTGCATCATGACTTTCACATGCAGGGTCATGGCACAATACTTCTCGTGTATCATTATCCCAACCAACAATCGCCATCAAATGCCCATGCGGAAATGGTTTTAAGGCCCCTGGCAATGTTCCACGTACGCTAACCACAACCGGCATTCCTTGAACCAGCTGACAATGGAGATCATTAAATGAATTCATACGCCTCACATAAAAATTCGCTTTACCGCCACAACAATCAAAGGCATGGGCAATATTACACGGCCAGCTGCCATACACGCCAAGGCCTGTATCAAAAGCTCCAGCTGCAAACTCAAGGGGGTCAGCATACTGCCCCGTTATATAATGAGCCACCATACTGCATGATACCGGTGAACACATACGGCTTTTATCTTCATGCTCTAGCGCAAATTGTGAAATAAATGGCATATCAGTAAGGCATACTGATGGTAATTCTTTATGTATATCATCAAGTGATTCTGTTTTAAAAAGATTAAAGTCAGAAAATGCTACTGCAATACCATGTACTAATGCCAGTGAAGCCGATTTTTGTGGCTCAATTTTTATACGAAATGCATCGGCAACTTTTTTATCATTCGTTTCAAGCCGTACATGAATATGAGAAGAAAAACCATCACTTTTACTTAAAAATGATTGTTGTGTCTCTTTTCCCCAATCTGCAATATGGTGCCATATGCCCCATTTTTTTGTTGCCACATCACGTACTTGTACATAAAAAGAAAAATAACCCTGCGCAGGCCTTAATGCATTCCATGAAAACACCAATTGTGTAAAGGGAGAAACATTTTCTTGTGTAAAAATTAAATTTCTTTTCTTTCCATGTGTATTACGTTCTTGAGTAACAAAATTTTTTCTATATACCCATGTCCAATTATGAGATGCATCATTATCAGAACCATATAATGGCACAGAGCTCCATAGCATCAAAAGCATTAATATCATAATCATGTTTGCATCCTTTTGGTTAAACACAACTCTTATTACATAACAAGAATAACATTTAAATTATTTAATTATCAATATTTCTAAGTGTAATAAAAAACAATACACAACAAACCATGGCTAAAATATTATCATCTCTATACACTTAAATAGGGGTACTATGCAAATGAATATTATGAAATACCTATTTTATTGTATTACTTTCACAGCAATATCTCTTTATGTGTACACCTATTCATCTCAAAAAGCTGTTATTAATGTAGCGGTAGCTGATTTAATTGGAAATCCCATAGCAACCATACGCCCTAATGAACAAACAGAAAACGCTTACCATACTATTGCCCTCTGCGGCGTTCAAACAAACTCAGCATTCGCATGCCCACGCATGCATCAATTACTTTATAATGATATTGTTGAAATTATTAAAATACATAATGATGAAGCATATATACATGCGCCACACGCATTCTATGTTTCTTCATCATCACCAACGCCATCCTCCTTCGCCCCTCTTTCGCATAAAGCTTCAGAGGACTATCGCAAGGCTTCGGAGAACAAGCATTCACATTATTGGACATTAAAAAAAAATATCACCCTGCTCGATGATATTATCAATAATAAGATTTCCATAAATCACTTACCAGAACAAATAGATTTTACTCATGCCAATAAAAATACTCTTGATAACTCTGACATTGTAACATTACAAAAACCACACTACGATTCAACATTAAAAATAACTTTTTCTGTAGGAACACGATTTGTCAAAGTACCAACAACAAAAAAGCAATCACATTCATTAGAAGTGTTTGCTATTGATTATAAAAAAATGCGAGAATATCGCATAAAAATACCACGCAAAAAATGTATGCTTATCAATGAAAACCAAACAACTAGTGAACGCATTACCAACTATGTCACTGTACTCAAAAAATGGGCTCACGCAAAACCAGGCTGTATTCCCTACATCTGGGGTGGCACAAGCTTTACTCACACAACTCAAGGATCTTTTAAAGAAGTAACACAAAAAACCAATAATAGTGATTACTCATTTTATCAATATGAAAAAGATACGGCATCACCAAAAAGTGGATTTGATTGCTCAGGAGTTATTCTCCGCGCAGCACAAATATGCGGCATCCCTTATTTTTGTAAAAATACGGCCACTATTCCGCACAGCCTTAAACCTCTCCAGCCAAACCAACAACTTGCCAATGGCGATCTTATTTTAGTACGTGGTCATGTCATGGTGGTTTCTGATATTACCCGCAATATGCTCATAGAAGCACGTGCTTACGCTCATGGCTATGGCAAATTACAAGAAATACCAATCAATGAAGTCTTTGACGATATAAAAACATATGACGATTTATGCAACGCTTATCGTGATAAAAAAATAGTCAAAAGAAAAGATAAACAAGGAAAAGTACGAGATAGTTTTGCGAATCTACAACTACTTTCAATGGCAAGTATTTGGGATACTCAAAACCTTTAAAAATATGGCGACAGCCAGACGAAGCTCTGCAAGAGCGAATAACTGGGGTAAGCGGACTAGTCCGTCTACGTTCTTCGAACTACGTCGGACAGTCTTCTTTATAAAATTTCAACGTTTATTTCTTTTACAATATTCATTTATGGCGTAAGCCAAACGAAGTTGCGTAGCAACGAAGACTGGCGCCAACTACTCGATATGTTCAGGAACCATGAAATACAATTTACCGTTAGTTTACAGGCTATGCAAACACTTTTTTCAGAAGCTAAAATATTAGTTGAAGTTATTAACTAAAACAAAAGTACATAAAAGCAGACTATAGTTTTATACCTTCGTCTGCTTTTATTATATTCTAATCAACTTCAGGTTCTGATACTGTGTACGCTTTTATTAATTTTTTTTGTTTTTCAGCAGGTTGCTCGGTTAATACATTCTCTATTTTTTTAATTTGTTCAGAGGTAATCATTTGTTTTTTTTCAGATAATTCTAAATATTTCCGCACTACACTCATTTTAGCTTCATAATCTTTTTTGTCTTCAAGATTTGCCTCAACTGTTTCATATTTCCAGAGTTCTGCTTTAAATAAAATATTATTTTGATCTTTAAAATAACATGTTGCATTCGTTCGCCCTGCGACAGTTTGCTCATTTGATGCAGCAAAAATTAAAATATCTTTATTACCATCAATTTCATCAATAAAAAACCATTTAGAACCTCCAACCATAAATTGACGTGCTATTCCACTAAAATCACCCCATTCCCAGGATATTTTTTTTATTCTGTGAATAACAAATTCTGGTGTATCTACTAGTGGTCCTGACGACACCATAGAGCCGATTCCCTCGAAAGATTTTGGTGGGAGTACAAGCTCAAAGGGAATATTATCAGTATATAATAAGATCAGATCTGGATATTTTTTAAAAAAGGAAACTATATCTAATGATTTTTGAGGATCTCTTGTTTGAGCCAAAACAGAACCTATAGATACAACCTTGTTCTTAACTTCTATAACAGAAAACCATTCGATACCAGGCAACTTAATTTGCGGAGTATTGCTTATATCTGTAGTTATAATAGGTTTTATAATTTCATCATAATTGCCTTCTACTTTTTTTGCTTTTTCTAAAAAATCAATAAAGCTTTTCATTGAGCGTAATTCCAATGTGAAGCTGATCCAGGGAGGAGTAGTCACTGTAGAGACATCATTAATCCCTTGAATTATGATAGGAAATGAATAATACTGTTGGGTTCCTAATTTTAGTTCCCCATAAATTTTATCAACATTCACCCCTGCTACATAACATGATACAACCACCAATAACTGCACAATTACGTTCGTTTCTAAAAAATTTAAAAACTTTTTAAAGTCATTTAAGGTAAGATATGCAATGGCATAATTAACTAGTCCATGACCATCTATATAAATACACCATTCAGGAGCATTCAACTTTCTATCTTTATAATCAGATTTTTTACAAAAGATAGCATCCAAGGAATCAACAAAATAATTCGCAAGATTTGTATATAGGGACATACTTATTGATTTTAAATCAATAGTTTCCATATGATTAACCTTAAGACCTAATAACAACTCAACATCAGATATTATATTTATAACATTACTAAACTCTTTTACTTTACTCTCATCAATATTAAAAGACTTCAGGTGACTCTGTGGAATTAAAAGATTCAATGAATTATTAATTTTTTTTATAATCCATCGCTCCTCTTTGAAGCATAACCGACTCAGCAAAACGTCTTTTTCCTTAACATCTAGCTTCTTGTACTGGAATTCGATCAATAAACTATCAATAGGCCTATCATCTTTTTGCCGATGATCCCGCAACGTACATAGCAATGAAGTAGAAACAAGTATAGGTCCCGCTTCTTGATAAAGCGCGGTCAATAGATTATAGCTTGTTGCTCCAAAATCATCTTTTTCCTGCTCATCCAAAAAAATTAATAGTCCTCTTTTTTTATTTACTGCTTCTTCCCTCTGCAACTGACCTGTCCATCTTTCTGACAAGGCCGACATCATAGGAGAAACATTTACTGAAAAACAAACCCCTACCAAGACCACTAGACGCAATAATTGGTTAATTTTTAACCCATTCGTTATATTTTTCATATTTGAAAATCCTTTATTAAATGCATTACTCAACAAGCTATCGTCTTTATGATATTAAATTTCCAAATTGAAAAACAAGAGATTGGTTGAAAGAATGGCTCTACTTCGCTCTAACAAGCTACTAAGGGGCAAGCTGCCGCATGACCATGTCCTCCCCTTCGATAATATTCAGGATAAACTCCGCTTTATGCAAAGTATGGCCGTCTCACTCTTGAATTTGTATCATTTTTATGATACACTTAACTATGAAAGCAAACATTAACAACTCTATTGTTTTTGAGTATTTATGAAAAAAGAATTGATAGCATATGAAGGCAATGAATATACCATTGAGTGGTATTTTAATGATAGGGGAAAAAGTGAAGCTCTTGGATACTTTGAATCCCTGCCCAATGACCGTAAAAAGAAATTTGTGCATCTGCTAACCTTACTCGGCGATTCAGGAAAAATTTTTAATCAAGAAAAATTTCGCTATGAAGGTGATCAAATTTATGTATTTAAGCCTTCGCCAGATAGATTTTTCTGTTTTTTCTTTGATAGCGCAAAAGTAATTGTAACCAATGCTTACGAAAAGAAATCCGCAAAAATGCCGCCCAAAGAAAAAGATAAAGCTCTAAAAGTAAAAGAAAATTATATTAAAAGGGTTAAAGAGGGAACTTACTATGACTAAAAAAACTAAATCAACTGTCGACAAATTTATCGAATCATTAAATCCAAAAGAACGCAAAATTTATGATGAAGAATATAAAGAACTTCTTTTATCTGAATTGATTCTTGCTGCTATGGAGAAAGATAATATATCAGTAAGAAAACTTGCAAAAATGGCAGGAGTATCTCCCACTATTGTTCAAGCAATGCGTTCAGGAAGCAAAACAGATTTTAGCATGCAAAGCTTTTTTAAAATTTTAAGAGGACTTGGATCTAAAAAAATTATGGTCGAACTTCACGGGCATTATATACCCCTTGATATTCCTATTTCAAACAAAAAATAAAAAAAATTTCTTCCAAAATAAAGATTGAGCGGCAGTTTATACTAGTCGCTCATTTCTATTTTAAGCTAATCCATAGAAGGTTCTGATACGTTATTTTTTTCTCATGGCAAAATATATACTGGATCTATCCAAACGCGCTTATGATTTATTTAAAAGTTCTAAAGTTGAAGAAAAACGGCAACTTATCAAACTAATACTATCGAACTTACGCTTAAGTGGCAAAAACCTTGTATTTGGCGCTGTAAAACCCTTTGATTTGATACTGGATTGTACCGATCATCTAGTTTGGCCGTGCCATACGAAGCTTTACGCGTAGTATGGCGCGCCCGACAGGATTTGAACCTGTGGCCTACAGATTAGGAATCTATCGCTCTATCCTACTGAGCTACGGGCGCATTTTTTCAATTTTTTGCGCCCTAGCTCATGAGCGGAGTTTATCCTGAGCCTGTCGAAGGGGGCGCATTTCATAAAATATATATAACCCCTTCTTTTACGGGGTCCCCATTGTAGTGTTAACGAAGATGGGGTATAAATAATTTTAACAAAAAAAGGAAATTTACGCGAAAAGAAAGGTAAAAATAGGGCTCATTCTATTTTTTTAACACTACAACTTTGAGTGAACATAATTCGTGCAAGCCTTGCTTTCCATGCTCGCGACCAAGCCCTGAATTTTTATATCCACCAAATGGATCTTGTGGAATCACATAATTTGCTGCATTAATACTAATGTTGCCGGTTTGTAGGTACCGACTGACCTTTAATGCACGTTCCTTATTGTACGTATATATATAACCACCAAGACCATATTGAGAATCATTTGCGAATGCTATTGCTTCATCTTCAGAATCGAAAGGAACAATAGGTAATACTGGACCAAAGACTTCTTCTTTCCATACAGCCATATCAAATGTAATATTAGTAAGAATAGTTGGTTCGTAATAAGCGCCTTTTAAATGAGATGGACGTTTACCACCTATAATAATTTCTGCGCCTTTTTGTAATGCATCAACAACTTGCCGTTCAAGATTTACTACTTGACGCTCAGCAACAAGGGGACCAATATCAGTTGATGGATCTTGTGCAGGGCCAACCTTTTTAGTGACCATTAAATTTTTTAATTCTTCAACTACTCTATCAAAAATAGTATGGTGCACCATAAGGCGCTTGAGCCCGTCACATGTTTGGCCGCTATTAATAAAACGATAAAAATAAATTGATTCGATAGTCATTTGTATATCAGCATCTTCAAAAACAATTCCTGCAGCTGAACCACCGAGTTCTAAAATTGCAGGAATTAGTTTTGGTGCGGCAATTTGATTTAAATGTTTTCCTACGCCGGTACTTCCAGTAAACCAAATAAGATCAATAGCACTTTTCATCAGATATTCACCAATGTCGCTGCCATCGCCATATACCGCATTAAAAACACCCTCTGGAAGATTCGCTGATTGCATTACCTCTTCTAAAAGTTTTCCCGTAAGCGAGCATTCTTCTGAAGATTTAAAAACTACGGTATTTCCAACAATCAAATTCTGCATTATCGCCCAGATAAAAAGAGTAAAAGGATAATTCCAAGGAACACTTATTCCTGCTACTCCCCGCGGTTCAAAAAACAGCGTATGAATTTCTTCCTTGGTTTCATAGGTGATTTCGGGAGCAAGCCATTGTTCGGCAAAATCTAAATATCCCCGCATATAAAGCAAGCCAGGATCAATATCTATTTGATCACAAACCGAAATAGGCATACCCATTTCTTGCGCCATGATAGATCGTATATCATTTTTTCTTGCTATAAATTCTTGATACACTTTTTCAAGAAATGTAACTCTCTCTCCAACAGTGAGACGTGACCATGCTGATTGTGCTTTACGAGCATTGATAATTTTTTCATCTATTT
>Ga0111538_10013374_pt1 | contig 10824 bp, 11 predicted proteins | sample SoiMethybrSBSTD1_FD_79669 | JGI IMG/M metagenome (GOLD analysis project Ga0111538, IMG submission 79669) | Bulk soil microbial communities from a Populus tree surrounding site in Tennessee, USA - Soil MetaG P. TD hybrid SBSTD1 (version 2)... | ecosystem: Environmental > Terrestrial > Soil >... | reverse complement strand
GCTGGTGGCGCGTTCGCACGAGTGTGACTTTCCTGCATGGGTGAAGCGGCTGCCCGCCGTCAGCCGCCCGACGTTCGACGTGGACGGCAGCAGCGGTGACATCGACGCGCGCGTCCGCGAGCGGCTGCGTGCGGGCGCGCCGCTGTACGAGATCGACGAGGCGTTGCTGGCGTCGCTGGCGCCCGACGTCATCGTGACGCAGACCCACTGCGAGGTCTGCGCCGTCAGCCCGGGCGATCTCGCGCACGGCACGCCCGCCAAGCTGGATCGGCGGCAGGTGGTGGCGCTGGATACGGGCACCGTCGACGGCATTCTTGCCGGCTTCGAGACGGTGGCGGGCGTGCTCGGGGCGGCCGACGCCGGCCGCGCGCTGGTGGCGGCCATCCGGACGCGGCTGGCGGCGCTGGCGGCGCGGACGCGCGCCCTCCCCCACCCGCGCCCGACCGTCGCGTGCCTGGAGTGGATCGAGCCGCTGTTCGCGATGGGGAACTGGGGCCCCGAACTGGTGGCGCTGGCCGGCGGGACGTGCACGTTCGGCGTGGCGGGCGCGCACTCGACGACGCTGCCGTGGCAGGCGCTGCGCGCGGCCGATCCCGACGTCATCGTCGTCGCGCCGTGCGGCTTCGGCGTCGAGCGAACCCTGGCGGAAATGCCGGCGCTGGCGGCGCATCCCGAATGGCGCCAGCTGGCGGCGGTCCGCGCCGGGCGCGTGTTCGTCGCGGACGGCAACCTCTACTTCAATCGATCGGGGCCGTTGCTGTTCGACACGCCGGAGATCCTCGCCGAGATCCTGCACCCGGCGGCGTTCCCGCCCGCGCACGAGGGCGCGGTGTGGCGCCGTTACGGCGCGGGGCAGGCGGGCGTGGCGCCGATCGCGGTGCCGTCGAGCGAGAAGTAGAAGGTCCGGCGCGCGTACGCGGTCTCCAGATTGGGCTTGTCGGCCGTGTCGGCCGGGACGATCGCCGACCAGATCCACTTCGCGACGCTGGTGCCGAACACCGCGCCCCAGGGCCCGTCGCCGTTGCTGGCGATCTCCGTGGCGGCCGACCACGCGCTGTCGTCGAAGTCGACGGCGGTCCAGTTGCTTCCGCCCGCGTCCACGTCGGGAATGGTCTTCGCGCTGCGCCAGGAGGCGTTCGTGACGACCAGCGGGGCGACGCCGCCGTCCGCGTCGACGGTCAGCTCGCCGATGATGCCGCGATCGTTGCCGCCTTGGCTGGACGTGTTCGTGCCGCGCACGGCGATCACGTTCTTGCGGCCGGGGTGAAGGTACAGCGAGACGTCGATCGTGACGGCGGCGCCCCAGTTGGTCGTCATCCCGACGCTGCTGCCGTTGACGAACACCTCGCACTCGTTGTCCGCCGTGATCTTGAGGTGCGACGTCACCGTCGCGGTTGTCGCGATCGTCAGGCACGCGGCCGGGACGTCCGCACCGACGTCGAGCGCGCCTCCGACGTCGCTGCCGGTGTCGACGGGGACGTCGGCCACGCCGGTCTCCGCGGGAACGTCGCCTCCCATGTCCGCGCGGTCGGCGCCCGCGTCCGAGCCGCCCGTCGGGACATCGCTGGCGGCATCGGTGCTGGCCACCTGCCGGCTGCTGTTGCAGGCGGCGACGACGAATACGAGTCCGAGCAGTGAGCGTAGCGAGCGGGCGCGATAGATCATGGGCGCGCCACCATAGAGGGTCGCGCGCGGCGGGTCAATTTGCGATTACGCGACGGTCACCGGCGCGCCACCGCCAGCCCGGCGAAGGACTGGCTCACCGGCATCAGCTCGACCGCGTTGACGTTGACCCGCGCCGGCAACGTCGCCACCCATGCCACGGTCTCGGCGACGTCCTCCGGCGTCAGCGGGTCGGCGCCCTCGTAGACCTGCGCCGCGCGCGCGTCGTCGCCGTGGAAACGCACGTTCGAAAATTCGGTGCCGGCAGCCATGCCCGGATCCACGACCGTCACGCGCACGCGCGTCCCGAGTAGATCGGCGCGCAGGTTCAGAGAGAACTGGTGGACGAACGCCTTGGTCGCGCCGTAGACGTTGGCGCCGGCGTAGGGCCAGCGGGCCGCGGTCGACCCGATGTTGATCACGTGCCCCCGATCGCGCGCCACCATTCCCGGCAGCACCGCCCGTGTCATCGTCATCAGCCCCTTGCAGTTGGTGTCGACCATCCGCTCCCAGTCGTCGAGCGACGCCCGCTGCGCCGGCTCGAGCCCCAGCGCCAGGCCGGCGTTGTTGACCAGCAGATCGATCGCCGCGAGATCGTCCGGCAGCGCGGCGACGACGCGCTCGACGGCCGCCCGGTCGCGGACGTCGAGCGGCACGGTGAACACGTCGTCGCCGAGCTCGGCGCGCAGCCCATCCAACCGATCGACGCGGCGGCCAGCGGCGATGATGCGATGGCCGTCGCGCGCAAACCGCCGCGCGATCGCCGCCCCGAACCCGGACGTGGCACCCGTTACGAAGACGATCATTCTCGCCCCTCCTCGGCCAACTCTAACCCGCGACCAAGCCTTCCCAGCCGGGCCCGTTGTCAGCGCAGCGCGCGCAGCTTCTCGAACGCGGTCGCCCGCACGCTGGGATCGGCGTCGCGCATCTGCTGCAGCAGCGTATCGCGCTCCATGCGGGCGTCGCTCCGGCGCTCCGCGGGGGCGGCGCGCGCGCTGACGGCGGCCACGGCCGGCCCCCCGCGCGCCTCGCTGGCGACGGGGTGCGCGTCGTGCGCCAGCCAGAACCGGTAGACCCGCTCGGCGCGCGCGATGCTGATGCCGGTGTCGGCCACCAGATCGACGGGCGTTCGGGCGCGCGACGCGGCGCTGCCGTCGACCGCGCGGGCGCGGCTGCGGAGGTGGGCGATCAGCTGGGCATCCGACCAGCGGGCGGCGACCGGAGGCGGTGGGCCGACCGCCGCCACGGCGGGCGGTGGGGCGGCCAGCGCCTCGCGCAGCGCCAGCACCTGCGCGCGCGGATACCAGGCCGAGCCCATCACGCCGCGGACCGGGCGCAGGCGCCCCTCCTTCTCGAAGCGGCGGACCTTGAACTCGCTGGCGAAGCCGAGGGTAGCCGCGACCTGGCGCCGCGACAGGAACCCCTCGTACCCCGATGGCGGGTTGATCGGCTGACGACTTCTCACAGGCGGCGTGCTCACCGACGGAAACGCTAACTCCGATGAACGGACGCAGCAATTTTTCATCAAGGTTGGCCATCAACGTTGACCCGCTGGCCGGCGAGCTGCCCGCCCCCCCTCGGCTGATAGCGGTCCGCGGCACTATATTGTCGTCATGACGACCGACGAGTTCGAGTGCCCGTTCTGCGGCGAGCCGGGCGAGATCGCGGCCGACTACGACCCCGACGCCACCGGCGACCAGGTGTTCGTCCAGGACTGCGCCGTCTGCTGCCGGCCCTGGACCGTGACCGTCCACGTCGGCGCCGACGGCGAGGTCAGCTTCGACGTGCAGCGCAGCTGACCAGCGACTAGAACAGGCTGCCCTGTGCGTCGGCTTCGGGCGGGGCGAGGCAGGCGGCGTCGTCGTTCGCGACCTTGTTCACGCGCCGTGAGACCGGCGTCGCGATCAGGGTGTCCTCGGGGGCGGGGGCGATCAGCGCCGCCGCGTCAGCGGGCGGCGCGGTCAGCCAATCGTCGATGCGCGCGGCGGGAACGATCACCGGCATGCGGTCATGGATCGCCGAGATCAGCTTGTTGGGACGGGTGGTCAGCACCGTGAAGCGCGGCTCACGCTCGGCGTCCGCGGCGCCCTGGAACAGGCCGCCGAGCAACACGAGCCCGCCGTCCGGGCGGTGGTACCAGAACGGCTCGCGGCGCTGGTTCCACTCGAAGAACCCGTCGGTGACGACGGCGCAGCGCCGCGACGCGAACGCCTCGCGGAACCCGTGCCCCGAGCCGACCTGCTCGCCGCGCACGTTGATGAGCGGCTTGCGCGCGCGTCCGGGTGGCGACGTCGGCACATACCCCCACTTGGCGGGCACCAGCACGCGGCGGTCGGCACCGTACTCCAGCATCCAGTGCGTGTCCGACGGCGCGACGTTGTAGCGCCGCTTGTAGCGGCGCGCGTCCTCGGGCGACAGCTCGGCGTCGAGCATCCCCGCGATCTCGTCGATGTCGTCGATGGTCAGCGTCACGCGCGCGCACATGATCGTGTTACCTCAATCTTAGTCGCTCCGCGCCGCAGGCGCGGTGTGCGGTTATTGTTTTTTCAGGTAGCCGATATCCCGCGCTTGCGCGGGATCGGCTAAGCCACCTCCAGCGCGATCGCCGCCCCGTTGATGGTCGCGGCGATGCGGATCGCGTCGTGCACCTGCTCTTCCGTGAGGCCGCCCTCCACGACCACGCGCTCGTGCGATCGCATGCACCAGTCACACCCGATCACCGCGCTGGCCGCCAGCGCGTACAGCTCGAAGTCGACCTTGCTGGCCGCCGGCTTCACCAGCCGGTTCATGCGCAGGCGCGCGGGCCGGTCGGCGTAACTCGGCTTTTCGATGTGGTGGCGGAAGCGGTAATAGACGTTGTTCATCCCCATGATCGCGGCCGCCGCCACCGCGTCCTCGACGACGGCCGGGCCGACCTCGTTGCGCGCGTCCGCGATCAGCGCCACCTGAAGCCGCACGTTGCGGGCCGCGACCGCGCAGGCGATCGCGACCCCCCAGCGCTGCTCCGCGGTCAAGCTGCCGCCGGCGCCCAGCACCGACTGCAGGTTCAGCTTGATGTCGCGCGCCGGCTCGACGATCTCGGCGGCCAGTAGATCGATGGCCGACATGTCAGGCCGCGTTCAGTGTCGGTTCGCCCTTGTGCCAGTTGCACGGGCAGAGCTCGTCGGTCTGCAGCGCGTCGAGCACGCGCACCACCTCGTCGACGTTCCGGCCCACGTCCAGGTCGGTCACCGAGACGAAGCGGATGACGTTGTCGGGATCCACGATGTACGTGGCGCGCATCGCGACGCCCTCCCCCGGATGCTTGATGCCCAGCGCGGTCACCAGATCGTGCTTCAGGTCGGAAAGCATCGGGAACGGCAGGTCCTTCAGGTCCGGGTGGTTCTTGCGCCACGCCAGGTGGACGTATTCGTTGTCGGTGCTGACGCCCAGCACGCGCGCGTCGCGCTCCTCGAAGTCACGGTTGCGCTTGCCGAAGGCGGCGATCTCCGTCGGGCAGATGAACGTGAAGTCCTTGGGCCAGAAGAACACAACCTTCCACTTGCCGGGCTGGTCCTCGTTCGAAACGACCTCGAACTCTTTTCCTTTCTCGAGGCTGACGGCGGCCTTGAGCTTGAACGCGGGGAAGCGATCTCCAATGGTCAACATGTCGGTGTCTCCTCTCGAGGAGTAAAGATGCGGCGCTGCCGCTGATAGCTCCAAGACAATGTCGGTATCTGTGTAATAGTCTGTGGCTATCATGTCCCTCACCCCACACGCGGTCTCCTTGAGGCAGCTCCAGTACGCGATCGCGGTCGCCGACGCGCGCAGCTTCCGGCGCGCCGCCCAGCAGTGCGGTGTCTCGCAGCCGTCCCTGAGCGCCCAGCTGGCGCAGCTCGAGAGCGCGCTCGGCGTCCGCCTGTTCGAGCGCGATCGCCGGCGCGTGCTGCTGACGGCGGCGGGAGAGGGCCTGATCGAACGCGCCCGGCGCGTGCTGGTCGACGCCGACGATCTGGTCGACGCCGCCCGGCGCCTCGGCGATCCGCTGGCGGGCACGCTCGCCATCGGCGTCATCCCGACGATATCGCCATACCTGCTGCCCACCGCCGCGCCCGCGCTCCAGCGCGCGCACCCCCGCCTGACCGTGCGCTGACGGGAAGACAAGACCGAAAATCTCGCCCGCGACCTCCACGCCGGCCGCCTCGACGCCGCGCTGCTCGCGCTCGAGGCCGACCTGGGCGGCCCGCTGCAGCGCGAGGTGATCGGCCGCGATCCGTTCGTGCTGGCCACGCCGCGCACCCACCGGCTGGCGAAGAAGGGCGCGCGCCCGGCGACACTGGGCGACCTGCGCGGCGCACACCTCTTGCTGCTCGACGACGGTCACTGCCTGCGCGATCAGGCGCTGGCCGTGTGCGCGGGCGCGCGCACCGAGGAGCTCGCGTTCCGCGCGACCAGCCTGCCGACGCTGGCGCAGATGGTGTCCGCCGGCGCCGGCGTCACGTTGCTGCCGCGCATGTCAGTCGCGACCGAAAGCCGCCGCGCGCACATCGCCGTCCGCCCGCTCGCCGACGAAAGCGCGTTCCGGACGCTGGCGCTGGTCTGGCGCCCCACCTCACCGTCCGGCCCCTCGCTGCGCAAGCTGGCCGCGACCATCCGCACCAGCTACGAGAAGATGAACCCCTCCCCCTGACCAGCGCCGGATGGTTCAACAGGGAGGAAGGGAGGAAGGGAGAATTCTAGAACTCCGGATCCGGAGCGCTGTGTCTCCGTCCCTCCCTGTTCATCCCTCTGGGGTCAGGGGACGGCGTCGATGGCTTTTTGGAGGAGGGCCTCCGCTTGCGCGGGGGTGCAGAGCTGCTTGGAGACGTGCAGGCCGATGATGCGGCGGCCGCGGCCCGCCCACAGCACCGTCTGCTTCTCCAGCAGCGCGGGGTTGGTGGCGCCGACCGCCTGGAAGCCGAGCGCGTCGCGCAGGGTGATCTTCTTCCACGTCATCGGCAGCAGCGGATCGGGGCCCATCGGCGCCGGCGCGCCGGCGGGAATCACAGGATGGCTGACCATCGCGTACGTCTGCGCGGCATCGTCGCCCGCCACCTGAAAGTGCAGCCGACAGGCGGAGCCGTCCTTCGTTTCGCCGAGATAAGCGGTCGCCGCGGCGCCGCAGGCGGCGACGATGTCGGCGCTCTTGAGCAGGCCCGCCGACGGCTGCAGGCAACACTGCGCCCCGCCGCGCACCTTCGCGTCCTTGAACACCTTGCCGCAGAACGGCGCTGGATCTTTCTTCGGCTCCTCGTCGCGCGTGGGCGGCGGCGGCAGCTCGCGGCTGGGGCAGCCCGCGCCGGCGGCAGCGGCCAGCACCAGCAGCGCCGCGAGCGCCGTCCGCGCCGTCATCACCAGGTCAATCCGTGGCCGTAGGGATACAGCGGATCGTACGTCGCGTCGCCCATGTTGATCGGGAGCTGCTGCATGGAGCGCGGCCAGCTCGCCGGCAGCTTACCGCTCGGCTTCACGTCGCCGAACAAGACGTCCGTGATGCCGGCGCCCTCGCTGCCCGGCAACCACGCCATCACAATCGCGTCCGCGTAGGGCAGGATCGCATCGAGGATCATCGGCCGGCCCGCGATCAGGACGACGACCGTGCGCAGGCCCGCGGCCTTCATCGCCATGACGGGCTGAGCCCATGCCGAAACCCCCAGGTCTGAGCGAGTCGTGCTGGGCACGTCGCCAGTCCCTTCCGAATACGGCGTCTCGCCGATCACGGCCACGCCCACCGCCGCGCCTGTCGTGCTCGAGCCATTGACCGAATACACGACCCGCGACGTGCCGATCGCCGCCTCCATCGCGGTCCGCACGCTGGTCGCGCCGGGGATGACGTCGCCGGTCGCGCCCTGCCAGGTGATGGTCCACCCGCCGCACTGGTTGCCGCTGTTCTGCGCGCTGTTGCCCGCCAGCGCGACCGTCGCCGTCTTTGACAACGGCAGCACGTTGTTGTCGTTCTTCAGCACGACGAGCGACTTCTGCACCGCCTGGCGCGCGACCATCCGGTGCGCGGCCGAACCGACGCGCGCCGTCGCCGCCGCATCGATCACGCCGGTCGTGTCGAACAGGCCCATCTCGCACTTCACGGCCAGGATGCGGCGGACGGCGTCGTCGAGGCGCGACATCGGCACGATGTTGTCCTGGACCAGCTGGCGGATGTAGCTGAGGACCGACGTGGTCCCGAACGGCTGGGGCGCGCCGGTGTTGCCGCCGAAGATCATGAACATGTCGGCGCCCGCGTTCAGGCACGCGGCCAGCGAGGCGCTGACGCCGGACACCCCGGCCTGAAAGCAACCGTTGTAGTCGGTGACGACGAAGCCGCCGAAGCCGAGCTCGCCCTTGAGCACGTCGGTGATCATCGGCTTGTTGACGTGCATGTCGACGCCCTGCCAGAGGTTGTACGACAGCATGATCGAGCCGGCGCGCGCGGCGATCGCGGCACGATAGGGCTCCAGGTGAATCGCGCGAAGCGCCGCCTCGTTGCCGGTGACCGGACCGCCCGTCACGCCGTTCGCGGTCCCGCCGTCGCCGAGGTAGTGCTTCAGGTTGGCGAGGATCGAAATCTTCGTTGCGCCGGTCGGGAACTGCAGCCCCCTGACCATCGCGACGCCCATGGTGGACGCGAGGTCGGGCGTCTCCCCGTACGCCTCGTACGTGCGTCCCCAGCGTTCGTCGCGCGCGACCGCGATGACGGGCGCGAACGGGAAGTCGGCGCCGACGCCCGCCGACTCGTCGGCGACGACGCGCCCGATCTCCTCGACCAGCGCGGCGTCACGGGTGGCCCCGAGGCCGATGTTGTGGGGGAACACGGTGGCGTTGGCGACCGGGCCCAGGCCGTGCACGCTGTCTAGCCCGTAGATGACCGGGATCTTGAGCCGGCTCGCGCGCGAGGCGGCCCGGTAGCCGTTGATCATGGCCGCCCAGTCGGCCGGCGTATTCGGGGCCGGGGCGGAGCCGCCCTGGCTGTAGACCGAGCCGACGCCGGTCGTCATCACCTGCGCGTTCGTGATCTGCGCGCGTTCCGCCTGGATCGTCTGCGCGATCTTCTCGTCGAGCATCATCATCGCGAGCAGCCCGTTCGCGCGATCGAGACACGCCTGGGTCGGGAACGGGCCGGCGATGGTGCCGCCACCGGTGCCCGCGCTGCCGCCACCCCTGCCGCCGACGGAGCTGCCGCCCGTGCCGCCGGCGGAGCTGCCGCCCCTGCCGCCGGCGGAGCTGCCGCCCGTGCCGCCGGCGGAGTTGCCGCCCGTGCCCGCGATGGAGCTGCCGCCCGTACCGGCGACGGAGCCGCCGCCCGTGCCCGCGCTGCTGCCGCCCGCGCTGCTGCCGCCCGTGCCGCCGGCGCCCGCGGCGCCGCTCGTGCCGCCGCCGCTCGTGCCCCCGGCGGAGATGCCGCCCGTGCCACTGCGGTCGGGGCCGGGGCCGCAGGCGATCGAAAGCAGCACCGGGAGGCAGACCATCAAGAAACGACTACGCGTCACGTTAGGTGAAGACATGCCGGCGAGAATAGGCCAAATCGGGCGATTCGGCGACGATCGCGTGCGACCGAACCGTCGCAATGATCGGCGTTACAATCGGCGCGCCAGGGGAGGTAGCTCATGCAGCGCCTATCGCCTTCGCTTCTGCTCGCCTTCACGGAAGCCAGGTGTCAGGACGCGAGCGCCGTGGTCCCGCGGGCGTTCGCGCTGGGCGCTCACCTGGCGCCGCGGTGTCGATCCGCGTCGACGGCGCCGGCCTGCTGACGTTCTCCAACGACGCGGCCGGCACTGTGTACAAGATCGGCTACAAGCCGTAGCGCGCCGCCGCGCCGCACCGTCACGATCATTTTTCGGGGCCGCTGTGTAAGGACCACGCTGCAATTCCGGAAGGCGTACGGATTTTCCGCACGATCGCCCGCCCCCCGCACGACTTACCAGAGCCGACCGATGCAGCTGGTCGGCTAGCGGAGGGTGACGATGCTCCATTCGATCGAAACGGAAGGGATCAGAATGAACGGACATCCGGCGCGGCGGACGCGCTGGCAACTACTGGCTCTGGGGTTGTTGGTGTTGGCGGGCGGCTGTTGGGGCGATGACATACCTGCCCAACCACCGTCGACCACGACCAGCTACGTCGGGCAGACGCGGGAGTACTGGATCGTCGCCGAGGACGTGCTGTGGGACTACGCGCCGTCGTATCCCATCAACCTGATCACGGGCGAACCGTTCGATGAGGCCGCCAACGTCTTCGTGCAGCCGGGCCCGGACCGGATCGGCCACCGTTACTTGAAGGCGTTGTACCGCGAGTACACGTCCAACTTCAGGCAACGCAAGAATCATCCGGCCAGCCTGGGGACGCTGGGACCGGTGGTCACGGCAGCCGTGGGCGACACGATCGTGATCCATTTCAAGAACAACGCGCAGTTCCCGGCCAGCCTGCACCCGCACGGCGTGTTCTACGACAAGGCCAACGAGGGCGCGCCTTACGCCGACGGCACCAGTGGCAATGCCAAGGGGGATGACGCCGTTCCACCGGGCGGCGGCACCCGCGTCTACACCTGGGCGGTGCCCGAGCGCGCCGGGCCGGGACCGAACGACGGCAGCTCGGTGTTCTGGATGTATCACTCGCACACCGACGAAGTGATGGATACGTACACGGGCCTGATGGGACCGCTGGTGATCACCGCCGCCGGCAAGGCGCGCTCGGACGGCTCGCCGGCCGACATCGACGTGTCGCTGTACACGATGTTCCTCGTGTCCGACGAGAACCAGAGCCACTACCTGGAGCAGAACATCCAGCTCGCGGAGGATCCCGGCAGCGTCGATCCCGAGGACGAGGGCTTCATCGAGAGCAACCTGATGCACTCGATCAACGGCTACGTGTACGGCAACCTGCCCGGGCTGACCATGCGCAAGGGCGACCGCGTCCGCTGGAACGTGATGGGCATGGGCACCGAGGTCGACCTGCACACGCCGCACTGGCACGGGAACACCGTGCTGTTCCACGGCCTGCGCCAGGACGTCGTCGAATTGTTGCCCGCGACGACGCTGGTGGCCGACATGAAGCCGGACGATCCGGGCACGTGGCTCTATCACTGCCACGTCAACGATCACATCATCGCCGGCATGATGGCCCTCTACAAGGTCAACCCATAGCGCGACG
>Ga0111538_10013370_pt1 | contig 10828 bp, 9 predicted proteins | sample SoiMethybrSBSTD1_FD_79669 | JGI IMG/M metagenome (GOLD analysis project Ga0111538, IMG submission 79669) | Bulk soil microbial communities from a Populus tree surrounding site in Tennessee, USA - Soil MetaG P. TD hybrid SBSTD1 (version 2)... | ecosystem: Environmental > Terrestrial > Soil > Tree... | reverse complement strand
ATATTATGCATTTCTCATTTCCATTTGCTTTGGAATTGTTTTTTTTATCAGGTCGATAAAAAATAAAGAATTGCCTCATTTTTTTAAAGCCGCCGGCCTTGCGCTGGTAGCAGGAATAATTGGAATGCTTTCCTATTCAGTAATGCTTTTACCAACCTATTCCTATTCAAAAGAAACGATGAGAGGTGGACGATCGGAACTAACAACTCCGGGACAAGAAAAAAACAAAACCAGGAACGGCCTAAATAAAGATTATGCTTTCGATTATAGCTATGGGATATCCGAGGTACTTACTATTGCCGTGCCCAGATTATATGGAGGAAGTGGTGGCGAGATGCCTGAAGGCTCGGAAACTGCTAAAACTTTTGTTGAAAAGTTAGGAGTCGGCGAAGACCAGGCGGAACAATATGGCCGGAGCATGCCCGCATACTGGGGGCCCCAACCATTAACTGCAGGCGCCGTGTATTTCGGTGCAGCCGTTTGTTTATTGTTCCTGTTCGGGTGCGTTTATTATAAAGGGTGGCACAGCCAATGGATCGTAGCGGCTGCCGCATTAGGTATTATACTTGCCTGGGGAAGACATTTCAGTGCTGTTAATTATTTCCTGTTCGATCACCTGCCTTTCTATAATAAATTCAGGGCCCCTTCGATGGCCATGGTAATTCCGCAGCTTACTATTCCATTACTGGCATGTTTGGGACTAAACCAGATCCTTGAAACCAAATGGGATAAAACTGAATTTTGGAAAAAATTCAAACAGGCGTCCATTATCTCCGGCATATTTGCAGTTGTTCTTATTGCACTATATTTCATGTTAGATTTTAAGAGCACAAATGATAATTCAATCCGGGAGAACCTTACAGCAAGTCTTACACAACAACTTTCCCCAACCGGACAACCTTCAGCCGAAGCTCAGCAACGCGCAAATGATTTCGGGAGGTCTGTTGTAAATGCATTGAAGAAAGACAGGCAATCTTTGATGGCAAAAGATCTTATAAGGTCATTGATATTTATGGCGCTGGCATGGGGTCTGATCTACCTTTATGGAAAAGATAAGATTAAAGAGAAAATACTTGCATTAATATTAGTCGCGCTGGTGTTCATCGATCTGATCGGTATTGACCTGCGTTATCTTAATTCAGATAAATATGTTGCGAAGGAAACTTTTGATGAATCATTTACTCCCACAGCCGCCGATCTTCAAATAAAGAAGGATACAGGATATTACCGAGTATTTAATCCATCCGATGGCGATCCTTTCCAGCTATCGGGCGCCACATCCCGCACTTCTTACCTCCATAATAATGTTGGAGGTTATCATCCTGCAAAACTTGCATTGTATAATGACCTGTTGCAGCAGATCGGACGCGGTAACATAGCCGTATTAAATATGCTCAATACCAAATATTTCATACTTGCCGATCCTGCAACCCGCCAGCCTTATGTGAGACCCAATCCTGAAGCGCTGGGACATGGATGGTTTGTGCAGGCTATAAAATATGTGAACAATGCAGATGAAGAAATGAAGTCGCTGGATAATTTCAATCCTGCTGATACAGCAATAGCCGACAAACGGGAGAAATCGAAATTGATCTATCCTCCGCAGAAAGATTCTACTTCAAAGATCACGCTGATTGAAAACAGGAATGATTATATAGCTTATAAGTCATCATCGAAAACAAATGGGATTGGTGTATTCAGCGAAGTATACTATCCCTATGGCTGGAAAGCTACAATCGATGGAAAAGAAACACCTATAGCCCGCGTAAATTATGTGTTGCGTGCCTTATCGGTTCCGGCAGGTGAACATACAATTGAATTCAGGTTCGAACCTTCATCTTTTATTATAGGCGATCAAATATCATTGATTATTGGGATTCTATCTATCCTTATCGTTCTTTACGGGATTTACTATTTCTGGAAAGCAAATAAAGATGGATAAATTTCTGCCGTATGAAGATGATCCCGGCAGGTTGATCAATGCTGCTGCCACTGAGTTATACAAAAAGCTGACTCATGTGAATGCCGACAATCTCGGAATGCCGGAACACTGCCTTGCTTATTTTAAATCGAGCCATTCAAAACGTTTGTTTTTCAGCACCGAAACAAGTGCGCATATTCTTTACAGATCCATCATGATGACCGGCAAACGTATAGATGATATCACGCTTATGGATTACGGAGCAGGCGTAGGTACATTGTTCCTGCTCGCCAAAATGATAGGTTGCAAGCTGGTAATATATAGCGATCATCTTGAGGATTGGCGCCTGAGCGCCGAACTTATTGCAAACGCTATAGATGTTCATATTGATCATTACATTGTTGGCGACATCCCGGATTGTCTTAAAAACCTGGCAAAATCAGATATCCAATGCGATGTGATAACCTCAAGGAATGTGCTCGAACATATTTATAAACCAAATGAATTTTACTCTTCGATTTACGAGAAACAAGGCAAAGCGGTAGTTTTCTCGTCCACCACCGCAAATAATAAAAATCCTGCCACGGTCATCAAACATTTGCTTTGGCACAAAAAATGGGAAAAGATATTTCGCGGAAAAAGAATGGTAGTCATCGAAAGACAATCGCCCGGAATGGCTTCTTTCCGTAAAGAAAAACTGGCGAAAGCAACGAGGGGGCTTGCTGTTGATGAATTAAAAAATGCCATTGAAGAATACAGGAAAACGGGCAGGCTTCCTGACCCACGTAAATTCGGTAGTAACACATGCGATCCTTCAAACGGAGTATGGGCGGAAAACCTTCTCAGTTTGAAAACCTACCGTAAACTGATCGATGAAAACAAGTATACAGTTAGCTTTGCGCCGGGTTTCTGGGACACGCACTACAGGCAAAAATATATAAACCAGGCAGCAGGATTCCTGAACAGGATCATTTCAAAAAGAGGTAGACTTGCCTTAATGCTTGCACCATTTATTTATGTAATTGCCAGGCCAAAAAATGCCGCATGAGCAACACAAGCAGAGTTGACAAGGATCTTTTCAGGGATGAACATTACCTGGGTAAACCTGCTGATGATGAAGATAAGATCATCAGCAGGAGAATAGCCGTTCTTGAACGATACCCTGAATTCTTTAACAGGTCCCTCAATTGCATAGAAGCCGGAAGTGGCAGTGGCGCTACCATTACAAGGCTCGCCAATCGATTTAAAAAAAGTATTGGTATAGATATTTTTGATTATTCAAAACAATTCGAAGAGCAGAGGCAAAAAAACAAGGCTGACAATTGTGAATTCAGAAAAGTTGACCTCGAGCATGAACCCTTAAACGAACAGTTCGACAGATTGATCAGCTTCGAAGTAATAGAACATTTAAGAAATGAAGACAGCGTTTCGGCATATTACAATGTGTTGAAAGATGGGGGCCTTGCTGCCATTACGGTCCCCAACAAATGGTGGATATTTGAAACACATGGTGCCAGGCTTCCTTTGCTGCCATGGAACCGCGTTCCATTTTTTTCCTGGCTTCCTAAGTCCATTCATGAACGATATGCAAATGCCAGGATATATTCTATAGACCGCATCGTCAAACTGATGGAAAAGAACGGATTTACAGTTATAGATTACTGTTATATCACTGCGCCAATGGATGTTTTAAAAGAAGGCCCGTTAAAAAGGTTCCTGGTAAAAAATATATTTAAAGGCGACAGTACAAAGATTCCATTTCTTTCAACCTCAGTATTTGTAATGGCTCAAAAGAATACAAAGAATGGATAAAGTCTCCTTCCGCATATTGAGCATCATTCCTTATAAAATACTTCCTGCAAACCTCGGAGGAGAAAAAGGCATTGCCGTTTTTAATGAATACCTCGCTAAAAAAACAGCGCTTGTCGGGATTACTACTAAGAATAATGATCCTGCACTGGCGAAAGGATACAGGCTGATGAATATCCTGTCCGACAACAGGGTGAGGTATGGAAATATTTTTCTTATCGGAAAGATAAAAAAGATCATCACCAAAGAAAAGATAACTCATCTTATCACCGAGCATCCGTATTACGGGTGGCTTGCATGGATACTCAGGAAGGCTACAGATGTTAAATGGGTGGTTCATTCCCATAATATTGAATACATGCGCTCAATGTCTATTGGAAGATGGTGGTGGAAGGCATTGAAGCGGTACGAAGGATGGGCATACAGAAATGCAGATAAGGTATTTTTTATCTCGGACGATGACAGAAAGCATGCTATTGAATTCCTTGGAGTGGATCCCGCAAAATCTTTAACGGTCACCTATGGAATAGAGCAGCACAGCATACCTGCCGACAAGCAGGAATGCAGGAGAATGATATCAGAAAAATATTCCATTGGTAACACCGATAAAATTTTATTATTTAATGGTGCGCTTTATCATTCGACCAACTACGATGCATTGAAGATCATCCTTGATGAAATCAATCCATTTCTTATAGAAAATAAATTCAGCTATAAGATCATTGTTTGTGGAAAAGGATTGCCTGAGTTTTTTAATGAGCTGAGAGATTATGCGGATAATAATGTGATATATGCCGGATTTGTGAATGACATATCCATTTACTTTAAAGCTGCTGATATTTTCCTGAATCCAATACTAAGTGGTGGCGGGGTTAAAACAAAAGCCATTGAAGCTATAGCAATGGATTGCACCGTGGTATCAACAGAACTCGGTGCCATGGGCATTAAAAGAGATGTGTGCGGTAATAAATTAAAAATAGTTGGAGAAGGCGAATGGAAAAAAATCGGGAATCTGATAATTTCCCGATTTTCTGAAAATCACCAAACTCCCTCTAAGTTTTTTGAATAATACTATTGGGAAAATATAATTAAAAAAGTTCTTGATTTTATTTCCTGACTTTATAGTTAACAATCAATTTAGGTCTCTTTGTTGGATCGGAATGTTCGCTGCTACCAAATACCATTGCTCTGTATATCTGTTCGTTTTTCAATTCAAGGCAAAAACCATTATTCTCTCCACTGCTAACCATTTGTTTCACCATTTTTGTTACATCGATATTGGGTACATCAAAATTCCACTGGGTTGTACTTGCAGGTATTGATGCCTTGTCAACTTCAGTTGTTGCAGGTTTATTGTTCCATGTAATCGTTCCTTCACTCCAGTCTCCTGTAACGCGTTTAAGCCAGCATGCATTATCGGCATATGTCTCATAGGGTGATCCGGGATAATATGAATTTCCAATGGGAGCAGCAACGCCTGCTTCAACACCATACAACGATAATTTCGCGGCAACAATCTCAGCTTCTGAAGGTATTTCAGATAACCTGGTAAATTTTATGTACGTCCTGTTTGTGCCTTCACCAGCGTTATCCGCATTATAAGTCCACCTTATCGCGGCCACATCAGGATTTCCGCTATGATTTGAACTTGCATACAAGTCATTATCTGTTTCACGGAAGGCTACCAGGCAATCCTGTCCTTCATCCTTTGCATCGGGACCAGGTTGTAAAATCAATTGCTTGTATTCGAAAGGATGTTTTTTAGAGCAGGAAGCATGAATAATAACAATCGCCAAAAGTAGTAGGGGAAGAATTAATTTTTTCACTGTTTAAGGTTATTCCTCAAACATACTAAAGTATTTTATAAAAATATGGTCGGTTCATTAATATTTCATTAGAATAAGACCAAACAACTACCACATTATGAGCATACTTTTTGACCATAATTAATTCTTCCTTAAGTCTGTTTGAGAACAACCATCTTAAAACTGTCGCAATTAAAAATACAGGGATATTTAAAGTATATATAATCAACTGAAAAAGAAACCATCCAATACCAAATTGTTTTCTTATCCTCACAAAATTCGATATCATTATCTGTAATCCCTTTTTATCATATAAATTACTATAGCCCTTGCTCGTTGATGCAAAAGCAGTATTTGAAGTTTCACCCTGCAGATGAATTACTTTGAACTGTCCATAAATAACCAGCTTCCCGACTTTTCTTAGCCTGTAACACCATTCTGCTTCCTCAGCGTACAAAAAAAAGTCTTCATCCATCAGGCCAGCCTTTTCAATTGCGGATTTTTTGACCATCAGGAACGCCCCATTGATCCAGTCTACTTCTACAGGTTCATTTGCATCAGGAATATGAGGTTTTCTTACCTTAAAAATATCGCCGGCTCTTTTTATCAACGAACCCAGGTAAGGAAGCGGAAGTAAATTATTGAGTCCTCCAGTCATAAAATAATTGCCTGATATCTGTGGTGTACCATCTCTATTGAGTAACTGAACCCCGCAGGCAACATAATTCGAATCTGATAAAACCTTATAACAATCATTCAATGCATTCTCCAGTATTATAGTGTCCGAATTTACCAGAAGTATTGTATCTCCCGAAGAACTTCTGATACCTGCATTGTTAGCACGCGCAAAACCTGCGTTATAATCAAGCTGTATCCATTTTATTAAAGGAAAAAGTTCGTAAATTAATTCCCTTGAATGATCACCTGACGCATTATCCACTACAAGCACTTCAAATGAAATATCCGACGACTGTTCAAAAACCGATTTAAGGCAGTCAGCTAATAATTGAGGGGTCTTGTAATTAACTATGATGATTGAAAGCATCAGAAGTCTTTAAGCTTATTATAATACCGGCTTTGTTCTGATCTTTTTGAAAAATAAAAACATTGAACGCGATATCGGGTTATTATCTATTTGTTTTGCAACCTTTATACTGAATAATTTTTCCGGATCAAAATGATTATCCGGCACCAGCTTATCAGCATATTCTTTTGTCAGGGAAATAAAATAGCTGACAGTTTTGCCTTTTCTTTTATTCATTGGTGTTCTCAATAGCCTGTGTGAAAGTCCTTTGCAGTATAAATTTAAAAAATCAAGCGCGTACCTTTTTATTATGATCTGAAATGCGGCATCTGAATTCTTTAATGAATACAGATAGTCAATAAATACAGAGAAAGCATCATGAAATTTAAGATCCGATGATGTAGTAGTCATACTCTGATGAAGACGAAATGAGAAACCCGGTTCAAATGAAGTTGCCTTATAGCCCATCCTGGTAAGGTTGATGTACAACTCAAAATCTGCAAACAATAGGTTGGGATACCTTGGAGGAATACCCCCGCAACTATCGTAATCTTTCGCCCGCATCAGGAAACCTGTTCCCATTGTATCAATGAGATTGGCAAGAAAAAATGAAAGAAACTCTCCCGCCGACTGAACCTCATCCATAGGTTTGCAGTTACGTATAATATCACCTTTTGAATCAATATAACTGAAATGAGTTTGATATAATGTAGCCTTTGGATGCCTACTGATAAGATCATCCATTGATTTCAGATAGTTTGGGAATAATATATCATCATGACCAATCATTGTTATGTATTCATTCTTCTGAATTCCGGTAATTCTCGACCAGTTTTCTTCGATGGTCAAAGGTTTTTCAGCCGGATGAAGGCTAATTCTTGCATCATTTAATGATTCAATCCACTCTCTTGTACCGTCTGAACTGCAATTATCCAAAACCTGCAATCTGAAGTCAGGAATACTTTGCGCAAGTATACTCCTGACACACTCTTTTACATATTCACCTCCGTTCCTGACTGGTAATATAATACTGTATCTGCTCATTAATTTTTGGTGACTAATTTTCTTTTTTGATCAACTATAAAATTATGTAATCCGGGCATTTTAGTTTTCAGAAAATATTTCATCTTGTATTTTCTCATTAAGGGTAACTTAAAAATCTCTTTCTCATAAGTCGCCAGGTCAATATTTTCATCATTGTTGAAGTTTGAATAATACTTTTTAAGAAATGCCAGGTGAGTTATTACCCACAATGCAACAAAATGCTTAAGATCTCTTTCAATTTCTGGCCAATTATTTACATGTTTTATTTTCCCTGTTACATAGTCAATAAAATTAACAGCGGCTTTCCCGATTTGTTCATTTTGTGCCCGGCCAAAATTCTGATCATGTATTGTTTGGTGCCCCAAAGGATAATTGATCACCACACAACCTGAATGGGAAGACATTATGCTCAGATATGCATAATCTCCCAGAAAAGCGGTGTCATAATCCGGAACACCCCCCATTTCAATTAAAATCTCCCTTCGGACCATACATGTTGACCATAAATAAGAAGGAAAAATTTTAAAATTGAAGAAGTTTTTTAGAAACCCGGAAGGTGAATAAGTATCTACCTGGTTAATATCTTTATTAGCGAGGCATGAATTCATTCCCACTTTCAAAGTATATAATGAAGCGATCCGTGGATTGGTGCAAAACCAGTTACAACCACCGAGATACATTCCGTAATCAGGATATTTATTACTCAGGTCAATTAATGTTTCAAGCATATCCGGATAAACAGGATCGTCGTCAGCAATCATTACAATGTAATTACCGGTCGACTTCTGCAGACTTCTGTTAAAACTTTTTTTCATTCCAAGATTCTGTTCATTTGCGAAATACTTAAACCGGCTGTCATTAAATCCCTCTATAACAGGACGCGCTGTTTGTTCAACATCATTGTCCGATACTATAACTTCAAAGTGAGGATAAGTTTGCAGCAATATGCTTTTTAAGGTTTTTTTCAGGTAATCCTGGCGTTTGAAAGTTGTTATGCAGAAACTGATTAAAGGTGTGTCCATACCAATTACTTAATTCTCTTTAAATACCCTTGCGGGGCAACACTCACGAGGAGTTTATTATCAATGTCTGTATCAATAATAAATTCAGGGTGCGTTTTTAAAAATTCATGAACTGCGGTTTTAGGATTGTCGCCCCTTGTCCACGCCCGGCCGGGAAGGTAATTTTCAGGAAGATCTTCTACGATCGTATCAAAAACAACCAGGTACGAACCCGTCGTTACAAACGACGAATAAAATTTAAGTTCATCGAGCACGTGCCGGTGAGTATGATTGGAATCAAGACAAACCATCACAGATTTTTTTCCGACGGCATATTTTTCAACTTCTCTTACCAATGCGCCATCAACTGATGAACCCTGCAACATTTTTATCCTTTTGATCATCGGGTGTGATTCTATCTCTTTCCTGTTATGCTCACGGATATCAATATCGATACCAAGCACTTCTCCTTTCCCTATCAGTTCGAGCAGCGATGCATAATAGATAAGTGAACCGCCATGTGCTATACCAGTTTCTATGATCAAATCAGGTTGCACATTCCAGATGATCTCCTGCATCGCGATCATGTCCTGCGGATATTGGATGATGGGCCTTCCCATCCAGGAAAAATTATATGAATACTGTGCCTTGTTCGATTCAACATTAAAAGCATCCGCGGCTTGCCTCAATCTACTATTGGAATTATTTGAAGTAATACGATGATGTCTTTCGTCAATAAATTCCTGTACAGGATTATTTTTCATTTATTATCTGTTGTATTTTTTTATTGTCTCCCCAGAAAGCCATTGGCTCATAGTCGGGGTATGGATAATAGCCCAGGTTCAATTCAATCTTTTTTCCTGCCCTTTGCATGTAATCTCTGACCATTTCCTTAATGGTCACCGGCAGTCCGCTGCAGCAATTAATATTCCCAGTAATATTATTTTGCAACGCCGTTTTCACAATAAACTCTGCGGCTTTTTCTACCGGAAGGTAGTCCCTTACCTGTTCACCTCCACTCATATTAAAAAGTTCTTCGTTATTGTCCAATGCTTTCTGTAGCTGGGAAAATAACGATCCCGGATGCTGGCCCTTCCCAAACAGATAAAATAACCTTACCCACTTCAGCGTAAATGATTCTTTCTTTGTGAGCTCATGCAGGAATTTATTGAGAGTATCTTTTGCAAGCGCATATGGATTGGCAGGATCAGTATGCATATCTTCCGATAAACAACCATTCTTCATTCCATATTCAAAACAAGTACCGGCAACTGTTACATCCCTGCATCCATTCACAATCAGGTTTTTTAAAAAGAAATAATGCCGGTGAAGATTTATTTCAAAATGAAAAAGAGATTTATAATTTGGTAATCCTTCCCAGGCAAGATGAATGACCTTTTCAGGGTTTTCAAAATATTCAAAATAATTTGTACCGGCGTGGAGATGTTCAAAGTTGAGTTCCCTATAACTTACCTTATCATACCAATCCATAGTTGATGCATTGCCAGCATTACCCGATGTCGCCATAACTTCATTACCTTCCGCAAGCAATGATGAAACAACATAATTGCCAATGAATCCGGTAGCGCCTGTAACAAGTACCAATGACATAGGTCAGATGATTTGTAATTCGGGAATAGGAACAACAAACTTCCCGTTCCATTCTTTAATATATTCCAGCTGGGCAGTGATCTCATCCTTTAAATTCCATGGAAGTATCAGCACAAAATCGGGTTTATTACTCCTCAGATGTGATTCATTCAGCACTGGAATGTGGCTCGCCGGTAAAAACTTATCCTGCTTGTGCGGGTTTGCATCAACCACAAATGAGATCATATCATTCTTTACCCCGCAATAGTTAAGAAGCGTATTGCCTTTTGCAGCAGCACCATAAGCCGCTACTTTTTTGCCTTTTTTCTTTTGCTCTGCAAGAAACATCAGCAGGTTGATCTTCACCTTCAAAGCCTTGTCACTGAAATTGCTGTAGTATTTTATATCAGTGATCCCCGTCTTTTCTTCCTTTTCCAGCAGTTGATGAACTGTTTCAAGTATTTTTTTGCTTTGATCTTCTTTATGTTTTGCATATATACGCAATGATCCTCCATGGGTAGGCAATTCTTCGACATCAAACATTACAAGACCCAGCGATTCAAAAATTGCCTTCACTGTAGTGAAGGATAAGTATGAGAAATGTTCATGATAGATAGTATCGAACTGGTTATTT
>Ga0111538_10013368_pt1 | contig 10828 bp, 12 predicted proteins | sample SoiMethybrSBSTD1_FD_79669 | JGI IMG/M metagenome (GOLD analysis project Ga0111538, IMG submission 79669) | Bulk soil microbial communities from a Populus tree surrounding site in Tennessee, USA - Soil MetaG P. TD hybrid SBSTD1 (version 2)... | ecosystem: Environmental > Terrestrial > Soil >... | reverse complement strand
TGCACAAGATGCAGCCTGCAATGGACGAGGCGCGCAAACAGGCCGAAGAGCTGCAAAAGCAGTTCGGCGATCCAGCGCAGGTTGCAGCGATGCGCCAGCAGGCCGAGGCCGCCCGCAAGAGCCTGCAGCAGCAACAGCAGCAGGCCCAGAAGCGCAACAAGCAGAGCGCCGACGAGCTGGAGAAAGAGCTGGGCCTTTGACAGGCGGGAACTGTCGGATTTGGGCCGCGCCGTTCGTCATTGAGATATGAACGCCGTGGCCCAAATCGTTGCACTCTGGCTCAAGCGCGGACTCGCGCTGGCCCGCAGTGTCGGGCCCTATGCGTTGATCGAGATCCTGCTGCCCGGCGGCACTCTGTTCGCACTGCTGCTGTGGCTGGCGCGGCGTGGTGCTTTCTCGACCCGGCAATCCATCGAATTGATGCCGACGCATTACGCAAAACAATTGGATCAACCTGCGGCCCTGCGGCTACGCTCCCGGCCCATGAAGCACGCATGTTTCGGGTTGTTGTCGATGGCGCTGAGCTGGGCGAGCGTTGCGAGTGCCGAGGTCGCACTGCACGCCTGCGAATTGCCGGGCGTGAAGCGGGCCGCGAAGTGCGGCGTGGTCGAGGTGCCCGAGAATCCCGACAAGCCCGACGGGCGGCGACTGCAGCTGGCCGTGGCCATCGTTCCGGCGGAGAAGCGCACGCACGACGATCCGATCGTTCCCTTGATGGGCGGTCCCGGCGAGGACGCGATCAGCGCGGCCGAATACTACATGTCTACGATCGGTCCGCTGCTGCAGGACCGCGATCTGTTGCTCATCGACCAGCGCGGCACGGGAAAGTCGAACGGCCTGCGCTGCAAGTTGTACGACCCGCAGAACACGGCGCGAAGTCTGCGCGATGTGTTTCCGGCGGACGCCGTCAAGCGCTGCGCGCAGGAGTTGAGCAGCCGTGCAGACCTGACGCAGTACTCGTACCCGAACCTCGCGCGCGACCTCGAACACGTGCGCCGCTCGCTCGGCTACGGCCCGCTCAACATCACTGCTGGATCCTATGGCACTCGCAATGCGCAGGTGTACCTGCGCATGTACCCGCAGAGCGCGCGGACGGTATATCTCGGCAGCGTTGTGCCGCTCGATGTCGAAACGCCGCTGACCATGGCGAAGACTGCTGAAGCAGCACGCAACAAGACATTCGACGCGTGTGCGGCCGACGCCGCTTGTAGTGCAGCTTTCCCCAACCTGCGTCAGGAGTTCGAGGAGGTCGTCCGGCAACTCGATTCCGGCAAGGTGGCGCCGCTCGATCGCGGCCGCGTGGTTGAGTGGTTTCGCTCGCTCACGTATCGCCCGTACAGCGCGACGGACCTGCCCTGGCTGATCCATCGGGCGTACGCGGGCGACTGGAAGCCGATCGAGCAAGGCATCCTGGAGAATGCGGCGGGCGGCGATGCGGCGCTGACCTTCGGGTTTCTGTTCTCGATCACGTGCAACGACGACGTCGCGTTCATCACCGAGCAGGCGATTGCCCGCGAGACTCAAGGGACTTTCCTGCGCGACTACCGCGTGCGGCAGCAGCAGGCCGCGTGCCGGCAGTGGCCGAAGAATCCGACAGCGACCGATCGCACGCCGATCAAATCAGCCGTGCCGACGTTGTTCGTTTCCGGCGATAGCGACGCCGCGACGCCGCTGTGGTTTACTGAACGCGTCGCGGCAGGATTCTCGCAACACGCAGAAGTCATTGCCGCCGGACAAGGTCATACCGAGTGGAGCGAATGCGTCGCTCGTTCTTACGAGCAGCTGGTGCGCGACGGCTCCGTTCGCAACCTGCGCAACACAACGTGCAATGCCATACCTCGCCCGCCTTTCAAAACACAGTAAGCACCTGCTGGCACTGACATTCATTGCATCGCTCGCGCCCTCTGCATACGCAGCGTGTGAGCAAGGCGCCTACGTCGCGGATCGCGGCGGCGACTACGTCGTCGTGGTGCCGATGCCGGATCCGCAGGCTGCGGGACAGCGATATCTGTTCCGCGACGGCCGTCGCGGCAACACGGCGGACGAAAACGCTCCGCTCGCCTGCGTCGCCGACGGCGTCGAGATCAAGAAAAGCGGCGGCAGCGCGGAACGCTGGAAGCAGCTGTCGCTCACGACGACCGATACGCGCTTCACGAGCGTCGAGACCGAGCTGGCCGGGCGGTTGATCGAGCCACGCGGCGCCAGTGAACGTCCGTTGGTCGTAATGGTGCACGGCTCGGAACGAACCTCAGCGCTGAACTCGTCGTACGCATACTCGCTCGCCGCGCAGGGCATCGCGGTATTCGTCTACGACAAGCGTGGAACCGGCAGCTCTGAAGGCGAATACACGCAGAATTTCGAGCTGCTCGCTGCGGATGCCGCTGCGGCATTCGCGCATGCGAAAACGACGACTGCAGGACGCATCACCCGCGCGGGCTACTTTGGCGGCAGCCAGGGCGGCTGGGTCGCACCGCTCGCAGCTACGCACTCGGCTGCGGACTTCGTCGCAATCGGCTTCGGCCTGGTCGCTTCGCCGATCGAAGAAGACCGCGAGCAAATGGTGTCCGAAGCGCGCGAGCTCGGACTCGATGCGCCGGCTTTCGAGCTGATCGATGCGCTGTCGGCGGCGACCTCACGGCTCGTGCTCAGCGGCTTTTCGCAGGGCTATGACGAGCTCGACAAGGTACGCAGCCAGCTGTCGCGGCATCCTTGGTCGCAGCGGATTCACGGCGAATACAGCGGCGAGATCCTGCGTCTCTCAGACGATGAGCTGCGACGTCTCGGCCGCGCGCGCTTCGACAACGTCGAGCTGATCTGGAACTACGACTCGATTGCCGCGCTCAAGCGCCTGAACGTGCCGGTGCTGTGGGTGCTCGCAGCTGATGATCGCGAGGCGCCGATCGAAACGACCCGCGCCGCGCTGCTGCAACTGAAGAAAGCGGGCAAGCCGATTGACGTGTATCTGTTTCCGGACACCGACCACGGCATGTTCGAATTCGTCGCCAATCCGGACGGCACGCGCAAGGTCACGCGCATCACGGACGGCTACCTCCGCTTGCTCGGCGACTGGATCAAAGGCCATGTCGCCGGCAAGTACGGTCGGGGACAGAAGCTCGAGTGATGCTGTCGCCTACTGCTTGATCTCGGCCTCGACCAGCTGCGTGAGCAGCGTCAGCGACTCCTGCCAGCCGAGGTAACACGCTTCGAGCGGAATCGCATCAGGCAGGTTTTCCTGCACGACGTTCAGCTCCACTCCAACCGACACCGGCTTGAGCGTGACCGTCGTCATCATCTCGCCCGGCAAGCCGGGATGATCGAACTTGTCCGTGTAGCGCAGGCGCTCGTTCGGCACGAGCTCCAGGTACTTGCCGCCGAACGAGTGGCTCTCGCCGGTCGTGAAGTTCTTGAACGACATCTTGTAGGAGCCGCCGACGCGCGCGTCCATCTCGTGCACCTTGCCGGTGAACCCGTGGGGCGGCAGCCACTTGGCCATCGCATCCGCGTCGAGAAATGCGCTATAGACGCGCTCCGGCGTGGAGCGCAGGACCCGGTGCAGCTTGACGGTATTCGGCATGGGACTCTCCTTGCATTGAAGTGGGCTTTCTACCTCAAGGACGATCGACCTGCACCTGCGCCGACACATTTTTGTCGAAACCCTGCGCGCCCGGTCGTCAATGTCATGAGAACTGCTTCAGGAGACCGACATGTGTCCGATTTGCCTGACGACCGCGACTGTCGTTGCCGCCAGCACCACTTCCGGAGCCGGCGTGCTCGGCTTCATTGCGGTCCGCTTGCGCGCGTTCTTACGGCGAAGGAGAGAAGCATGAATGACGTTCTCAAGAATGCGACGGCCCCCGCTGCGGTCGATCGCGCTGCTTACCAGGCCGAAGTGGACCAACTGCGCCTGCGCGAGAAAGCGCACACGCAGGAAAGCGACGCAATTGCAGCCGCACGCCGCCGGCTGCCGATGGTCGAGGTGGACGGCACGACGCAACTCACCGGCGAGCGCGGCTCGGTGACGCTGCTCGAAGCGTTCGAAGGTCGACGGATGCTGCTCGCCTATTACTTCATGTGGTACCCGGGCAATCCTGCGCCGGAGCAGTGCGAGGGTTGCACCTGGTTCACCACTCAGGTGCGCGAGCTGCCGCACCTGCACTCTCGCGATGTCACCTACGCAACGTTCTGCCAGGGTCCATATCCGGAAAGCGCGCGCTACCACGACTTCATGAGCTGGAAAATGCCGTGGTATTCGATCGGCAAGAAATCGCTCGAGACGCTGCTCGCCGGACGCAAGGCGGGTCTGATGTACCTCATCAGCTATCTGCGAGAAGGATCGAAAGTCTTCGAGACCTACTGGACGACGCGGCGCGGCGTCGAGGCGATGGACAACACCTATCACCTGCTCGACCTGACTGTGTACGGGCGGCAGGAGAAATGGGAGGAGTCTCCACTCGGCTGGCCGCAGCTGCGCGAAGGCAAGATGAACATGCGCGACCGGGAACGCCCGATCTCGCAGTGGTCGCGACTGGAAGCGGGACGCTCGGACAAGCTGAGCTAGTCTTCGCTTAGATAGCCCCGCTCCAGCTGCTGTTGCTGATTCGCGAAGATCGCCATCGCAGTCGTCATGCGCCGGAAACCGAACTTCCGATAGAACGGCTCCTTGCCGGGCACTGCGTACAGGATGATTTTCTTGTACCCGTGCGACTGCTCGACGAGATAGCTCACGATCTGTTTGCCGAGACCGCTGCCCTGGTGACTCGGCAGCACCGCGATGTCGCAGATGTACGAGCAGTCGCCGCCATCTGCGAGCGCGCGACCCGCTGCGACCAGCCTGGACTGCTCGTACGCGAAGCATTTGAACAGGCTGTGGCCGAAGACATTCCGCAGATGGGCGGCACTCTTGTCGCCGAGCGGAGCTGCGCGATAGAGAGCGGACAGCTCTTCCCAATCGACGCCGTCAGTCGAGTATTTCCATTCGAGCGCCACGCAGTGTCTCCCAGGTCATTCCCATTTCATGCTCAGCTTGCGATCTGACTGAGCGCAATCCCGCAGGTACAGGTTGATGAGGTTCTGATATGGAATGCCATTCTTCTCCGCCAAGGCGCGAAAGTAGTCGATCGTATCCTCATCGAGTCGGATCGTGAGCTGCTTCTTCGGCCTGCGAAGATAAGGATTCTTCACGGACTTGGAAAAGTCGTAGCGTTTCTTCATCGAAGCCACCAGCGATACTGACGTTGCTCTTCTCGGTTTGCCTTACGCGCGGAAATGTCCTCTTCCTCAGAATGATCATAGTCCGTGATAACCCGCGCATTCTCGTCAAGGAACGCACTGCGAGCCTCCTCGAAGGAGACACCATGCTCTTCCGGTTCGCCAGGTTCTTCCCTTCGTCCCACTCATACACCAGGTCCATGGCGATCCCTTATCGTAACTACAGTGTAGTTACACGTCCAGTCGGTTGCTCCTCTGCTGTGAGCTTTCGCAGTGTCTGACAAGACTCGAGCACCGCTCGATTCGTTTGACACAGATATGCCGAGTCTTCACCGTGATTCATCGGACGGCTTCGACGATGGCTCCCCGTTGCCAGTATGCTTGGCACCCACAAGGTTCCAGCCACCACAGGAGAACACCGTGACTCAGCCGAACGTCGCCGCAACCGGTCTGCAGATCCGGTCCCTCGTGAAAAAGTCCGGTCTTCTGGAGCTCTCGCTTGCTTCTGTGCCGACGCCGCAGCCTGCAGACGACGAGATCGTGATCCGGGTCGAAGCGACGCCGATCAACCCCTCGGACATCGCGCTGCTGCTCGGCCCGATCGACCTGAATACCGCGAAGCAGGCGGGGACCGCCGAGAATCCGGTCTTCACCGCCAATGTTCCCGAACGCGTGCTGCCGGCACTGGCCGCACGTCTCGACCAGTCGATGCCCGTCGGCAACGAAGGCGCAGGCACCGTGGTCAAGGCCGGCTCGTCGCCTGCTGCGCAGGTGCTGATGGGCAAGCTCGTCGCGGTGGCGAGCGGCTCGATGTACTCGCAGTACAAGCTGGCGAAGGCCGGCGAGGTCCTGGTGCTGCCGGCCGGCACGACTGCGGCGCAGGCGGCGTCGTGTTTCGTGAACCCGCTGACGGCGCTGAGCATGGTGGAAGTGATGCGCCGCGAAGGCCACAAGGCGCTGGTGCATACGGCGGCGGCGTCCAATCTGGGGCAGATGCTCAACAAGATCTGTCAGCGCGACGGTATCAGCCTGGTGAACATCGTGCGCAGCGCCGAGCAGGCCGGCATTCTCAAGGGACTCGGCGCGAAGATCGTGCTCGACTCCACCGCCCCGAGCTTCATGGCGGAGCTCATCGAGGCGGTGGGCGCAACGGAAGCAACGCTGGCGTTCGATGCTATCGGCGGCGGCACGCTGGCGAGCCAGATCCTGACCGCCATGGAGGCTGCAGCCGCCAAGCGCATGACGGCGTACAACCGGTACGGCTCGAATACGTTCAAGCAGGTGTACATTTATGGTGCGCTCGACACCGGCAAGACCGAGCTGAGCCGCACGTACGGATTCGCGTGGGCGGTGAACGGCTGGCTGCTAACGCCCTTCCTGCAGAAAATTGGCGGAGCGGATGTCAACCGATTGCGGCAGCGCGTCGTTTCTGAGTTGACGACCACCTTCGCGAGCCACTACACGCAGGAGATTTCGTTGCGCGACGTGGCTTTGGTGGACATTGCGAAGGCGTATAGCAGGCGGGCGACCGGCGAGAAGTACCTCATCGTCCCGACCCGCTGAAATGTCGCCGCGCAGCGTCATCACGCTGACGCGGCGACGGGGTTATGATCGGGTCCACAGCGGCTCAGGGTGCGCGCTGATGAATACCGAAAATGTGCTGAACGGCCGGCGGGTCCTCGTCGTCGAGGACCAGTGCGCGGTCGCGCTCGATCTGTGCGAAAGCCTCGATCGCGAAGGTGCGAGCGTGGTCGGCCCCGCCTCGTCCGTCGAAGACGCGCTGGAAATGCTCGAATCGAGTGGGCGGCCGGACGTCGCCGTGCTCGACATCAAGCTCAGCGGCGGGTTGGTCTATCCGGTCGCGGACCGGCTGGAGCAGCTCGGCGTTCCGTACCTGTTCACGACTGCCTGCGAGCTGAGCGAGATTCCCGAGCACTATCGTCTGGTGCCGCGCTTCGACAAACCCGTGCGCCTCAGCTCGGTCATCGCGGCGATCCGCGCGCAGATCTCTCCTTCGTGACCGAAGCACACGCGCCGCCTGCGCAGTCCTGATAACGCTCGAACCAGCGACGCAGCAACAGCTGGTGTCGCAGGAAGTTCGACGGCCGCACACCGTACGGACCGTGATATTCGTCCGCCATGCGCACCAGCACGGTGGGCACGCCGCGCAGCTTGAGCGCGCGATAGAAATCTTCGGCCTGCGCCATCGGCGTATTCAGATCCAGCTCGCCCGTCAGCAGCATCGTCGGCGTCTTGACGTTCCCGACGTACATGATCGGCGAGCGCTCGAGGTGCTCGCTCGGGTCTTCCCAGAACATCTTGCGATAGTTCCAGTAGAAAGACGCACCGTCGGTCATGCCGACGAACGACAGGTTGTTCGTGACCGCGCAGTTCGCCGACGCAGCTGCGAAACGATCGGTGTGCCCGACGATCCACGCTGTCAGCTCGCCGCCGCCGCTGCAGCCGTATACGAACAACCGCTTCTCGTCGACGTAGCCGCGCGCGATCGCTGCGTCGACGCCGCGCATGAGATCGTCGAAGTCCTTGCCTGGCGACGCATGGTTGATGGCGTTGCCGAACGCCGCACCGTAGCTGGTCGAGCCGCGCGGATTGACGTACAGCACGACATAGCCGTTCGCAGCATGTTCCTGCATCGGATAGTCGAAGGCCTTGCGGAACAACCAGTGCGGGCCGCCGTGGATGTTGAGGACCAGCGGATACTTGCGGTGCGGATCGAAGTCCGGCGGCTTGATGATCCAGCCCTGGATCTGCAGATCGTCAGTCGAGCGATACCAGATCTCCTCCACTGCGCCCAGCCGCACGCCGCGCAGCAGCGCATCGTTCGCCGCAGTGATCCGCCGCGGCCGCGGCGAGCGGACATCGAAGATCGCAACGTCGTTCGGTTGCTGATAGGTCGTCAGCGTGCCGACCGCGGTGCCCCGCTCGTTGATGTCGGTGACTGTCAGCGAATGATCGCCCTGCGTGACCTGCCTGACTGCACCGCTGCACGACGCAAAGTACAAGTTCGTCGCGCCTCGGTCGGGAACATTGAAATACAGGCCGCTCGAATCCTTCGCCCACCAGTACGACCGCGGTTGCGAACCGTAGGGATGCGGATAGATGGAGCGATCGAGCGATGCCGAGATCGAATGCGGATTCGAGCCGTCGATGCCGGCGACGTACAACTGCGTCGGAATATACGAGTCGTCGCTCCAGTCATAGCCGCCGTACGCAACCCACCGGCCGTCCGGCGAGACGACCGGGTTGAAATCCGGACCCTTGCGCGTCGTCAGCTGGCGCATCGCACCGGTCGTGACGTCGATGGCATGCACGTCCGACTCGCGCCACGGATACTCCCAGTGCTCGGGATTGAAAGTGCTGAAGACGATCCGGCGACCGTCCGGCGTCCACGAAAGATTGCCGGGGAAGTCCGGTCCGCCGCCGAAGTCGCGATCGCCCTGCGTCAGTTGCCGCGGCGGCGCGCCGCCGGAGGCCGCCACCGTGAAGATGTGCATGCGCCCGTCGTCGAGGAAGCCGACGCCGTCGCGCCGGAACACGAGACGCTCGACGAAGCGCGGCTCGGCGGCCCAGTTTGCCTGCGCCGGCCGACCTGGCAGATCGAGCTGCCAGTCTGTCGTCACACGCGGCACGAGCATCGTGAACGCGAGCGTGCGGCCATCGGCGGACCAGGCGAGATTGCCCGGCCAGCTCGCGTCGCGAACGACCTGCAGCGGCGCATCGCTGCTGTCCAGATCGCGGACGAAGATTCCTGGCGTGCCGTCGCCGGCCGCACCGACATAGGCGATGCGCCGGCTGTCCGGCGCCCAACCGACGCCTCCGCCCTTGCCGAGCGATCGGGCGCCGCTGCCATCGGCGTTGACGAGCCACATTGCCGACTGCCGCAGATCGTTGATCTTGTCGACCGTGCGGAGCATGTAAACGATGCGCTTGCCGTCGGGCGAGATGTGCGCGTCGCCGACATCTGCGAAGTCGAGGTAACCTGCGAGGGTCAGCGGCGTATTCTGCGAGTAGGCGCTGCAGCTTGCTGCGAGCAACGCAACCAATGCACATCCGTTGAGTAGACTTTTCATCTCGCAATCGTACGGAGAGCAATCGAACGATGCACGTCGATATGGCGCAGACAGCGGAGGTGGAGCGCATCGTCTCACTCGTCAACGACGCCTATCGCGGGTCGTCGAAGAAGTCCGGCTGGACGCACGAAACCGCCTTGATCACAGGACAACGCACGGACGTCGCGACAGTGACCGCGATGATCGGGCAGCAGGACTCCAACGTTTTCGTAGTGCGACACGAGGGCGATGTCGTCGCATGCGTGGCTCTGCAGCGCCTGGATGACAGCAACTGGTATCTCTCGCTGCTCGCTGTCGATCCGGATCACCAGACCTACGGCGTCGGCAAAGGCATCATGGCCGGCGCCGAACGCTATGCAGCCGAGCGCGGCGGCCGCTGCGTGAAGATCTCGGTCATCAACGTGCGGGAGGCGCTGCTCGCGTGGTACGAGCGGCAGGGCTACGTCCGTACCGGCGCGGTCGAGCCGTTCCCCTATGACGATGCGACGGTCGGAACGCCTTTGCGCAATGACCTGGCACTGGTCACTCTCACCAAGACGCTCCGACCGATCGGCTAGCCCCGGCGCTAGTCGAAGCGAACCGCGGACGAGGTCGAGCACCCCGTCGCCAGCAACACGCCGTCGCTGTTGAATGTCGCGGCAGTGCCCGCGGACGTGAAGCTCAGTCCGTACGCACCCAGCACGATGTCATGGCGCACGATGCGCCAGCCCGTCGTCGCGCCCGTGGCGTCGAACAGGAAGAACTTCTGCGCGAACTCGTACTTGTTGCCGTGAACGTGGCGCCAGTAGCCAAGATGCCCCGACTGGAGCGCCGGGTTGGAGGCGTTTGCATCCAGGAACGTGCCGTCCGCTACGAACGCATTCATCGTGTCTAAGCTCGCGAACACGACCGGCCCCGGAACGTTGCCCGGCAGGCAGTTCGTGATGTTGACCCGTGCGCTCCAAATACCCTTGATCCGCTTCGAGCCGTGGTCGCCGGCCCAGGCGGTCGGTTGACCCAGCAGCAGCACCAGGGCGCCCGCCGCGAGCCAGCGCGGCGCAAAACCAATGCGAGACATGTTCATGGTTCGATCTCCGGGAAGTTGCAGGACGCCGCTGCGGGATGCAGCGGATGGTCACTTGTCGCCCGAGGCACTCCCGGATGTAATTAGGACCGCTGAAGGTTTCTGCGAATTTGTGAGAGCCCCTCCATTGAGCGCCGGGACCGCCGAAAACTGCCAGTTCCACGGCTATCGCCTGGATGTCGTGCGGCGCCAGCTGCTCGATCCGGCCGGCGTGCCGGTGCCGTTGATGCCGAAGGCGATCGAGACGCTCGTGTACCTGGTCGAGCGCGCCGGGCAGACCGTGAGCAAGGAGGAGCTGCTGCGCGCGGTCTGGCCGAACGTCGTAGTGGAGGAGAACAACCTCACGCAGAACATTTCTGCCCTGCGCCGGGCTTTCGGCGAAAAGCTGGGGGAGCATCGGTTCATCGTCACCATTCCCGGACAGGGCTATCGGTTCGTAGCGCCCGTGAACCAGGCCGCGAGCCCC
>Ga0111538_10013367_pt1 | contig 10828 bp, 12 predicted proteins | sample SoiMethybrSBSTD1_FD_79669 | JGI IMG/M metagenome (GOLD analysis project Ga0111538, IMG submission 79669) | Bulk soil microbial communities from a Populus tree surrounding site in Tennessee, USA - Soil MetaG P. TD hybrid SBSTD1 (version 2)... | ecosystem: Environmental > Terrestrial > Soil >... | reverse complement strand
TCACCGCGTGCACACGGCACACTGCGTATGCCTCCGGGCCCGCGATCACGTCGCGACGGCGCTCGCGACCGCCGTCGTCGCTTGCCGCACGCCGTCGTCGCCCGAGCTCGAACACTACCTGGCTTCGGGGCAGTGGCGCGGCAAGGCCGGCAGCTACGGCATCCAGGACGAGGCGCAGCGCTTCTTCTCGCTCGTCGAAGGCAGCTTCGACACCGTGGTCGGACTCCACGTGGCCACCGTCATGACACTGTTGGCCGAGCTGCGAGGCACGTCGTGATCGGCTGGTTCCGCAGCCTCGCGGGGCGGCTCGTGCTCGCGGTGCTCGCGGCCGCGCTCGGCATCGTCGCGCTGCAGTACTTCGCCGTGCGATGTGACGCCGAGCCGCGCGCGCCGATCGCGATCCCCGCGCCGAAGGTGGCGGGCCTGGGCATCCGGTTGTCGCCGGTCGCGGGGACGATCCTGCTCGCGACGCGCCTGCAGGCCATCGCGCCCGACGTCGCGCCGGTCGTGCAGGTCTTCGCCGACGGCAGCGTGGCGCTGCGGCGCCCCGGCCAGTTGTCGACGGAGCCGACGGCGACGCCGAAGCAGAGTCGCGACGGGCACGGCGCTGCGATCTTGCTGCCGGTAAAGTCGCTGTCGGGGTTGACGGCGCATGCGCGCGGAGCCCTCATCGAAGTCATCGGGCAGCTCGTGGCCGAGCGTCCGGTCGCGGCCCAGCGGTTCGCGGCCGGCGACTTCCCGATCGCAACACCCGAGCTCGAAGCCCTGCTGCAGTGGATACCGTAGGGCTTCCTGTGCCGTGGCAAGGCGGGTATTGACCCGGCCGCGCAGGTTCCTACACTTCTCGCCCTCACTGCGCGCCAGCGAGCGCAGCCGATGCGCCATGAAAGCCGACATTCATCCGAAGTACGTCGCGTGCCAGGTGTCTTGTGCCTGTGGCAACAAGTTCACGACCCGCTCGGTCAAGACCGAGATCCGCACCGACATCTGTTCGCAGTGCCATCCGTACTACACCGGCGCCCAGAAGTTCGTCGACGCGGCGGGTCGCGTCGACAAGTTCCTGAAGCGCTACGGCAAGGGCAAGGAAGCGGCGAAGACCTAGGGGGGCTGGAACATGGCGCCCGTACGCCATGTTCTCGCACTCCATGACCGGGGTCGCGCGCGAGGCAGCGCGGCTGAAACCGGAGCGCCGCGGCCATGAGTCCCCTGCGCCCGCGCATCCAGCAGAAGCTGGACGGAATGGTCGCCCGCGTCAACGAGCTGCTGGCCCAGTCCTCGGACCCGAAGCTCGTCGAGCGTCCCGACCGGCTCGCCGCGTTGCAGCGCGAGCTCGGCACGATGACCCCGATCGTGAAGCGCTACGAGACCTTCACGCAGCTGCTGCAGCAGAGCGAAGAACACCGCAGTCTCGTCGACGGCCCGGATCGCGACCTCGCGCAGCTCGCGGCCGCCGAGCTGCCCGAGCTCGAGCGCAGGATCGCGCAGGAAGCCGAGGGACTCGTCGACGCCCTGTTGTCCGACCAGGGTGACGACCGAAGAGACTGCATCGTCGAGATCCGGGCCGGCACCGGCGGCGAGGAAGCAGCGCTGTTCGCGAAGGACCTGTGCACGCTCTACCAGCGCTTCGCGGTGCGGCGCGGCTGGAGCTTCGAACCGATGCACAGCACGCCCGCCGAACAGGGTGGCTTCAAGGACGTCGTGTTCGCGTTGCGCGGCACGAGCGTCTTCCACGAGATGCAGTTCGAATCGGGTGGTCACCGCGTGCAGCGTGTGCCGCAGACCGAAGCGAAGGGCCGCGTGCACACGTCGGCCGCGACGGTCGCCGTGCTGCCCGAGGTCGAGGAGGTCGAGATCAAGATCAACCCCGAGGACCTCAAGGTCGACACGTTCCGTTCGAGCGGCGCCGGTGGCCAGCACGTGAACAAGACCGAGTCCGCCGTGCGCATCACGCACATTCCGACGGGCACCGTCGTCGCGTGCCAGGAGGAGCGCAGCCAGCTCAAGAACCGGCAGCGCGCGATGGCCCTGCTGCGGGCCCGCATCTACGAGGCGCAGAAGCGCGCCGTCGAAGCGGCGCGCGCCGCTGAACGCAAGGAGCAGGTCGGCACCGGCGATCGCAGCGACCGCATCCGCACCTACAACTTCCCGCAGGACCGGCTCACGGACCACCGGCTGAATCGCAACTACTCGCTGACGCAGGTCATGGAGGGCAAACTCGATCCCGTCGTCGAGGCGCTGATCGCCGACATGCGCGAGCGCCGCATCGAAGAGCTCTGAGCCGCATGAGCCAACCCTCCCCAGAACCGCAGTCCGTGCACACCGTGCTCAGCGTGATGCGTGGGGCCGAAGCGTGGCTGCAGCGCCGCGGCGTCGAAGCGCCGCAGCGTTCCGCCGAGTTGCTGCTCGGCAAGGTGCTCGGGCTGTCGCGCCTGCAGCTCTACCTCGCGCACGACCGGCCGCTCGATCAGCAGGAACGCGACCGCATGCGCGATCTCACAGCACGGCGTGGCGACGGGGAGCCGGTGGCCTACCTGATCGGCAGTTGGTCCTTCCGCGGTCTCGAGCTCGACGTGGGGCCCGCCGTGTTGATCCCGCGGCCCGAGACCGAACAGGTCGTCGATGCGGTGGTGGCCCGCGCGCCCGCGGGCGCGTCGGTGGCCGACCTCGGCACCGGCAGCGGCGCGATCGCCGTGGCGCTCGCGGTCGAACGACCCGACCTGCGTGTGCTCGCGACCGACGTGAGCAAGAACGCATTGCTCGTCGCGCGCGCGAACGTCGCGCGGCACGCGGTGCAGGAGCGTGTCGAGCTGGTGCTCGGTTCGTGGTGGGAAGCGGTGCCCCAGGATGCACGCTTCCATCTCGTCGTCAGCAACCCACCCTACATCGATCCCAAGTCCACGGCGGGTCTCGCTCCCGACGTGAAGGCCTACGAGCCGCCGCTGGCGCTGTTCACGTCGCCGCAGGACGTGCTCTCGTGCTACCGCGCGATCGTCGCGGGGCTGGACCGGCACCTGTTACCGGGCGGCTGGTTCGTCGCCGAGACCGGCATGGGGGCCAGTGACGCCGGTCTTGCTCTGCTGAGCGCGCAGCCGTTCTTGACCGACGTGCAGCTGCTGCAAGACCACGCGGGCATCGACCGCGTGCTCGTGGCGAAGCGGACCCCCGAGTGATCGGCCCGACGCGGCGAGCGCTCAGCGCGCTTTCTTGGTCTTGCCGACGTAGTTCTTGAGCGCAGCGCGCGTGACGGGCGGCACCTCGGTGAAGTAGATCGCCACGTCGTACTTGGTGCCGCCCTTCGGCTGCTCGGCCTTGGGCAGCGGTTCGCAGCGCACCACGGCGCCGCGCAGGTTGTGGACTTCGGTGGCACCCGGCAGCGAGAAGTCCAGTGCGACGAGCGTCATCTCGGGCAGTGGCTTGTCGGACACGCAAGCGAGCCCGATCTCGGAGATGTCGCGCAGGATTGCGGGTGCGTCTTTGGCCTCGCGGGAGAGCCTGACCGGGAAAGTGCCGACGGCGCGCGCGGCACGTCGACGCTCGGATTGTGGAGTCGGCGATGTCACGGATCGGAACGGTATCGAGTCGCTCGCGGCTTCGCTAGCATTCGCGCATCGGGCCGCGCCTGCTCACATCGACCGGCGGACCCACAACGAACCGACGAACAAGAGAAAACCCTCGTGGCCAACTTCAACAAAGTCATCTTGATGGGCAACCTGACGCGCGACGTGGAGCTGCGGCAGACGCAGAGTGGCATGGCGCTGGCCAAGTTCGGCATGGCCACGAACCGCAAGTGGTCCCAGAACGGCGAGCAGAAGGAGTCCACGTGCTTCGTCGATCTGACGGCGTGGGGCAGGCAGGCCGAGGTGTTGGCGCAGTACGTGAAGAAGGGCAGCCAGTTGTTCGTCGAAGGCCGGCTCGAGTACTCGACCTGGGAGGCCAAGGAAGGCGGCGGCAAGCGCAGCAAGCTCGAAGTCGTCGTCGAGAACTTCCAGTTCATCGGCGCGCCGCGCGGGGCCACGGGGGGGGCTGGCGGCGAAGAAGGCGGCGAACGGAAGTCTGGTGGTCGCGCGGCGCAGGCCGGCGGCGAAGGCCAGGCCGGCGGCGGCAGCGACGTCGACTACGGCGACATCCCGTTCTGAACCGGATGGTGCAGCGGCCGAGCGGCCCGTCGCAGGACCTCGAGGCGCTACCATGCTGGCACGCAACCCAACCGCAGCAGCCTCCGCCCGCTTCGCGCGAGCGGCTCTGCTCCAAGGCGTTGGCAATGTCATGAGCAAGTCGACTCCACAGCACGAAGGAACCGATGCGGCGTCGTTCCTCGGGGCTGGCTTCATGGGCTGGGCTTGCCTCCTCGCTGCCAGCGGAACGGTGTTGCTCGCCTTTTGCGCGGTCTACTCGCTGGTCTTCATGTCGCTGGAGACCTTCACGCTCTCGATGGGTGCGGCGGCCTTCGCGTTCGCCGGTATGTGCTGGTTGTTCGGTCGACTCGCGCGGTCGTAGTTCGGTTCCATCGCGCAAGGCAACCTACGAACCTGCAGACCGTCACGCGCAGGCGTGCAGGCCTACTGCTTCTTGCCGGCCTGCGGCGGTCCGTCCTTCTTCTGCACCTTCTGCCAACTGTCCTTGAGCGTCACGGTGCGGTGGAACACCGGCGCGCCGGGCTTGCTGTCCACGGGGTCGACGCTGAAGTAGGCGAGCCGTTCGAACTGGAAGCGCTCGCCGCCCTTCGCGGCACCGAGACTCGGCTCGCACTTGCCGCGCACGACCTTCTTGCTGTTCGGATTCAGCAGCTTGATGAAGTCGCCGCCGTCGGCGCGCGCCGGATCGGGATCGGTGAACAGCTGTTCGAACAACCGCACCTCGGCGTCGATCGCGTGTGGCGCCGACACCCAGTGGATCGTCGCCTTGACCTTGCGTCCGTCCGGCGCGTTGCCGCCCCTCGTCTTCGGGTCGTAGCTGCAGCGGATCGTCGCCACCTTGCCGGTCTTGTCCTTCTCGATCGCGGTGCACGTCACGAAGTAGCCGTAGCGCAGCCGCACTTCGCGGCCGGGGCTCAGCCGGAAGAAGTCCTTCGGCGGCAACTCCATGAAGTCCTCGCGTTCGATCCAGAGCTCGCCGCAGAACGGCACCTCGCGCGCACCGGCGGCCGGATCCTCGGGGTTGTTCACGGCCTGCACCCACTCGACGTGTGGTTTGCCACCGGATCCGGCGGGCCAGTTCTCGATCACGAGGCGCACGGGATCGAGCACGACCATGCGGCGCGCCGAGGTCTTGTTGAGGTGGCTGCGCACGAAGAACTCGAGCAGCTCGAATTCGTGCGTGCTGTTGAACTTCGCGATGCCGACGTGCCGGCAGAACGCGACCAGTGCTTCCGGCGGGTAGCCGCGGCGCCGCAGGCCGCGCAGCGTCGGCATGCGCGGGTCGTCCCAGCCGTCGACGTGCTTGCCGTCGACGAGCAGCAAGAGCTTCCGCTTGCTCGTCAGCAGGTAGGTCACGTTGAGCCGCGCGAACTCGATCTGCTGCGGCTTGTAGATCGGGATCGAGTCGCAGAACCAGTCGTAGAGCGGCCGGTGGTGCTCGAACTCGAGCGTGCACAACGAATGCGTGATGCCCTCGATCGAGTCGCACTGGCCGTGCGCCCAGTCGTACATCGGATAGAGGCACCAGCGGTCTCCCGTGCGCTGATGGTGCATGTGCCGGATGCGATACATGACCGGGTCGCGCATGTTGAGGTTGCTGTGCGCCATGTCGATCTTGGCGCGCAGCACGCGCTCGCCGTCGGCGTACTTGCCGGCCTTCATCTCGCGCAGCAGTTTCAGGTTCTCCTGCGGCGTGCGGTTGCGGAACGGGCTGTTCGTGCCGGGCGTCGTCAGCGTGCCGCGCGTCGCGGCGATCTGGTCGGCGTCCTGGTCGTCGACGTAGGCGAGGCCCTTCTCGACGAGGGTTTCGGCCCACGCGTAGATCTGGTCGAAGTAGTCGGCCGCGTAGAGGATCGCGTCCCACTGAAAGCCGAGCCAGCGCACGTCCTCCTTGATCGCGTCGACGTACTCCTGGTCCTCGGCGGCCGGGTTCGTGTCGTCCATGCGCAGGTTGCAGCGGCCGCCGAACTCCTTCGCGACCGAGAACGACAGCGTGATCGCCTTCGCGTGGCCGATGTGCAGGTAACCGTTGGGCTCGGGCGGGAAGCGCGTGACCACCTGCTTGACCTTGCCGCTCTGCACGTCCGCGCGGATACGGTCGCGGATGAAGTCGGAGGCAGGTTCGGGTTCAGGTGCGGTGTTCATCGGAGGCTGCAACATCGCGGCAGCCGCGGCGGAATGCAACGGGGCTCCGTCGCGGTGCCGAGGCGCAGGCGAGAAAGTAGCAGCGGGCCGCTTGGACCTCGCGATTGCTCAAGCCAGCACCCTGATCCTCGACGAGCACACCCACGACCCGGGCATCTGGCGTCGTGCGCCGCGTCACCACGTTGGCACAGTGCGCCTCTCTTACTCGCCGATCTCCTTCAAGAACCTCTCGGCGAGCGCTGGCGCGAGGAACAAGCCGTGCGAACGCAAGGCTTCGACTTCCGGGCGCAAGACGTCGAGCAAGCCCGCCTCCTTCGCTCGTCGCAACACGCCCAACGTACCCGTGAACCGCAGGCCCAGGTGCTTGGCCACCCGGCGTGCGCGCGAGTCATCCGCGAGCAGCAAGCAATTCGGGTGTGCCTGAGCGAGTGCGATCGCGCCTGCTTCCCCCTCGCCGACAAGCACTCGCAATGCGGCGACGGCGCGCGGCTCGGGGGTCAGCACGCGTATCCAAGTCGCGGCGGCGACTTCGGCGGCCCCCGGCCGACGCAGCGACGTGACCTCATGCCACACCGCGTCCGGCACCACGACATCAAACTCGAGCCGACGCAGGATCTCCAGCCGGTTGATCCGCGCCAGCCCGATGAGTGGGCTGCTGTCGGTAACCAACAGCGATTCAGCCATCCTTCAGCTCGTCCGCCAACTGATCGTCTTCGAGGTTGATCGTCGGGACCCCCAGGCGGGCGACTTCGTCGAGGAACTCGACCTTGCTCATGCCCGCGACTTCGGCGGCCTTGCCCCCGGAAACGCGGCGCAACTCGAACAGCTTGACGGCGAGCAGGAATCTGAGCTCGCGCTCGAGTTGCGCTGGCGAGCGCCCCATCGCGGCAAGCAGGTCGTCGGTGTACGGGATGGTGAGCGAACCCATGCGGAACATCGTAGCCGACACGCGACTCGAAAGGGCATGAGCGCAGGATCGTCATCCTGCCACCCGGCGTGCTCGCGAGTCATCCGCGAGCGGCAAGACCTCTCTATTCTCCTGAATGCGCTGGTTCGTGGAGGGGTTCCGGGTTGCGACCTGCTCGTCATCGGACGGTCTCGCCGCGCACCATGAACACACGTCCGAGGCGTGGGATCCGCAGGCCGCGAGCCACCCGGACGAGCACCCATTCCTCCACGACTTCGGACAACTGCGCGCGACAAGCGGCCTGCGTGCGTGCATGGGCAATCACACCACGAAGTCCGCGCACCGTCGCCGTGCAGCCGGATCCGGGCATGGCGACGTAGCGTGCGCGACGCAGAGCCTCTTCGAGGTAGCGCGAGATCATGCGCGCCATTGCACGAGGGGAGTCCGGATGCGTCAAGGCGGGCGAGTGCCGGAGTTCCTCGGTTGCTCGCCAGCGCTCCACGGCCCTGGTCGGTGTGTGCTTGCGGCTACAGACCGACGCGCAAGCGGGTGCCGTTGCCGATGCCGAGGCCGACCGCGTACAGCGTGACCGCCTGCGCGAACAGCTCGGTGCCGGCGAGACTCGGCGTCGAGGGCACGGACAACGGGAACGGCGCCCAGCCGCTCGCATCGGCGAGGCCGCCTAGACCCAGCAGCAGGCCGTCGAGATACACCGAACAACCGCCGCCGATCGGCAGGTCGCGTTCCGTGGTGCCGAAGAACAGGAACGTCGGCGTGCTGGCGCCGAACGTGCGCACGCGCGCCGTCGCGACGGCGCCGAGCACCGGGTGGCGATCGTAGGCCGTCGTGACCTCGCCAACCGGTCCGCAGCCGGTGCCGTACGTGCTCGTCCGCGCGAACGCGAACGTCGACTGCAGCACGACGCTGCCGGCGCTCGGCACGCTGAGCAGGCCGCCGCGCGCGAAGTCCGAGACGAGGTAGGTCTGGGCCTGTTGCAGGCGAGGAAGCCAGACCCCACTCACGTAGTCGACGCTGCCATACGGCGACTGCACCGTCAGCGCGCCGAACGCAGGGTCGAACGCGAGCTGGCCGATCGCCGGCACCGAGGTGCTGACCTGTATCCAGTTGCCGGCCTGCAGCTCCCACAGCTCGCTCGGCTGCACGGAACCCTGGTCGATGTAGAGCGCGAGCACGCTGCGCGTGTAGTCGAATGCGAGCGCGCCGCGCAGCGGCGGCGGCAACGAAGCGCTCGGCACCACGCTCCAATTCGCGCCGTCCCACTCCCACGTGTCGCGGAAGTGCTGGCTCGCGTCGTAGCCGCCGAACAGCACGATGCGACCGCGGCCCGGGTCCCAGCACATCGTGTGCAGGTGTCGCGCCGCGGGTGCGTTGGCGGGGGCGCGCGGTGACCACGTCGTGCCGTTCCACACCCAGGTGTCGCCGAAATAGGTCGTGTCGTTGCGACCGCCGAACAGCACGGCTTCGCCGCGCAGCGGGTCGAAGGCCATGACCGTGTAGCTGCGCGCTGGCGGCACGGCCGCCGAAGTTCGCAATTGCCACGCGCCGTTCCAGGTCCACGTGTCGTTGCGATAGGCCGTGCCATTGCCGTCCCGCCCGCCGAAGCGCACGATCTCCTGGTGCGCGGTGTCGAGTGCGAACGCCGGCAGGAACACGTCGGGCAACGACGGACTCTGGTAGAGCGGTTGCCAGCCGTTGCCGAGCCAGCGCTGCACGTGCACGATCGAGGGAGCTGTGTTGGTGCGACCGATCAGCACGAGTTGCCCGTTGTCGCGCGCGAGGCCGGCCTGCATCAACGGCGGCAAGGCCGGTGCTTGCAGCGCACTCCAGTTCGTGCCATTCCACGACCAGGCGTCACCGAGCAGGACTTGCGGCGCCGCGGTGCCGCCGTAGAGCACGTTCGTGCTGCTCACGGGGTCGAACGCGAGCGCATGACCCGACCGCGGTGATGGCGCCGTCGCCGGAAAAAGCTGCGACCACGTCGTGCCGTTCCAGAGCCACGTGTCGGCGAAGTCGACGCCACCGCTCGTGCCGCCGAACAGCAGCATGCCGTTGCTCGTCGGCGCGAGCCTCGCGCCCTTGCGCGGAGGCGGTCCTGTCACGGCGCGCTGCAGCCACGTGTTGCCGACGAGCTCCCACGTGTCGCCGAGCGGCGTGCCGGTCGGAAAGCCGGGGCCGTTGCCGCCGAACATCAGCACCGTGCCGCGCACGGGATCGAACGCGAGGGCCGGGTCCTGGCGCAGCGGTGGAGCGCCGATCGTCGCGAGCACGGACCAGCGCGCGCCGTCGAACACGCACATGGCCGAGCTGCCCGGCCCGCCGAACAGCGGGAAGTCCACCGTGTGGACGACGAGCCGCGCGTTCGCGGCGTCGTAGGTCGCGGCATCGGCGTGATCGAGCTCGGCCACCGGGGTGTCGGGCCGCGCATGGAACGCACCGTTCTCGCATTGGTGCAGGCGCGGCGGGTACTGGCCGTACGGCGTGATCACGAGCGGTGGCAGCGGCGAATCCGGCGCGACGACGCCGACCACGCCGCTGCTGCCGAGAGGTACCCATTGTTGCTGGGCGAGCAGCGATCCACCGGCGAGAACGAACAGGGAGAGGATCAACTTGCGCATGCTGTCTCTTTTCAGAACGAGGTGGGGGCGGGAGCTCACAGCGCGAAGATCGACGGATTGCCGAAGCGGAAGCCTTCCGCGGCGCTCCAGGCGGCGGCCTGCCAGCCGAAGCGCTGGCCGACGAGGCTCGCGATCGGCGGCACGGCAACGGTTGCCGTGAGCGGTTGTGCCGGCTGCGGCACGCCGGCGGTCACGAGCACCAGCGATGCCGGATCGAGCCACAGCGCGCCGTCGAATCCCGGCACCGCGATCGGGGGCATCGGCGTGCTGAAGCCCAAGATCACGAGTTCGCCCGGCGGCGTCGTGACGTCGACGGTCATCGTGCCGCCCGGGGGCGCACCGATCGTTCGCAGACTCGGCAGCGGCCGGATCGTGTCGCTGAGAATCGCAGCGACCGCCGCGCCACCTTGGCTGCCGAGCAGTACCGCCTGCGGGGTTCGCACGACGGACGACTGGTTGCCTTCGACCGCGGCCACGGCGCCGCCACCGACGAGCTGCCCTGCCTGATAGATGCTGCTCGCGTCCTCGCTGAGCCGCGCGGAGCTCAGGGAGTAGAGCAGGACTGCGGGCCCGGGGTCCGTGATGGCCGGTCCCAGGGGCGTCGACATCATGACACCCGCACCGCCGAAGACCCGACAGCGCGACAGCTCGATGCTGCTCGATTGGCATTGGATGCCAGAGCCCGGATAGGAGCCGACGTGGGGCACGAAGAACGCGTCGTGGCCGCGCAGCTCGCACTGTTCGGCGGCGATCGCGGAGCTCTGCGCGTCGAGCGCGAGGTGGGCCTGGATCGTGCAGTTGCGCAGCACGACCTGCGTCGATCCCTGCACGCGCAACCCGGTGCAGAACATGGAGGAGAAGGTCTGGTTGCTCGTGAACTGGTAGCCGTCGAAGAGCACCGGCCCCGCGCAGTTCTGCACCAGCGCGACCACGAATACCGAACCCAGTTGCGCCCGCACGCCGCGCAGCGTGAAGGCCTGCGAAGCGGACAGGTTCTGCACCAG
>Ga0111538_10013365_pt1 | contig 10829 bp, 7 predicted proteins | sample SoiMethybrSBSTD1_FD_79669 | JGI IMG/M metagenome (GOLD analysis project Ga0111538, IMG submission 79669) | Bulk soil microbial communities from a Populus tree surrounding site in Tennessee, USA - Soil MetaG P. TD hybrid SBSTD1 (version 2)... | ecosystem: Environmental > Terrestrial > Soil > Tree... | reverse complement strand
CCGGCGGCTGCCGCCGAGCCGTCCGGGTACGCCGAGCCGTCCGGGTACGCCGAGCCGTCCGCCGACGCCGAGCCGTCCGCCTACGCCGAGCCGACCGCCTACGCCGAGCCGACCGCCTACGCCGAGCCGGCCCACGCCGGCCAGGGTCACGAGGGCTACGACGGCTGGGGGCGGCACGCCGCGTCCGCCGCGACGGTGGAGGACACCTACGCGGGCCAGCCGGCCCGGAACCCCGTCGGCAACCGTTCGCGCGATGCCGCCGCACTCGCCGACGCGGGCCGCCACATCGGCGCGCGCACCGCGCCGGGTCACCGCACCGGCCGGGGCACGTCGGCAGGCCGCGGCGCCGCCGTCGGTCGCGCCCGCGATGACTGGGCGCCGGCCGGCGACGTCGAGGGTGCGGACCTTCGGACCTCGTCCCGCGACGTCGCGCAGGGTGCCCGGACCGCGTCGCGCGGCGTCGACAATGCCGCGGGCGGGCGGAGCGCGGCCGCCGGTGGCGCGACCCGCCCGGCTGACTACTGGACGCGTGCCGCAGGTACCGACGCGGCCGGCGCCAACGGTGGTGGCGTCGTCGGGACGGGCGGGGGGCAGGGAGGCATGCCCGCGGGCGTGCCGGGATCGTCGGCGCCCCGGCGGGTCCAGCTGCTCGGAGCGGCAGTCCGGCGTTCGATGGCTGCCCAGGCCCAGCAGATCGGTGGCGTTCCGAGCGGCGGCAGCGGACGGAGCGGAACCGGCAACGACACCGGTTCGGGGCGGCACTCGCGCGGCGATTCGGGCGGCTCGACGGGGCGGCAGAAGGTGCGGCTGAACGACAGGGGATTCAACCGGCGCCTCCGGGACGCCTGAACGGCCTCGCCGGGCTGGTCAACTCCGCGGCGCACGCGGCCGGGCTTCAAGCCCGCCGCGTGCGCCCTTCCATTCCAGGACACACGGAACCGCGCCGGCGCTCGAAGCGGACCGGCGCGGTGGTGTTGCTGGCGCGGACGCCGTCAGGCGGCCAGCGAGTTGAGCTTCTGAGAGATGGCCGACTTGCGGTTGGCGGCCTGGTTCTTGTGGATGACGCCCTTGCTCGCAGCCTTGTCGAGCTTGCGGCTGGCGTCGTGCATGAGCGCCGACGCCGTCTCGGTGTCACCAGCGGCGGCCGCCGCGTGGAACTTGCGGATCGCCGTCTTCAGCGACGACTTCACCGACTTGTTGCGCAGCCGGCGCTTCTCGTTCTGCTTGTTGCGCTTGATCTGCGACTTGATGTTCGCCACGCGACAGCCTCGTCCTGATCGTTCGGGTGTTGAATCGGGATTGCATGGGAGATGAGCACATCACCATGCGCAAGGAGCCAGCCTACCAGCCCGCCCCGTAAGCCTCCAAAACGGCCCGGACCCTCCGTGGCCTGGCCGCCCCGTTCCGGCGATCGTGGACGCCCACCGTCGCCCCGGCAGGAGTAAACGTCCAAGATCGCGGATGAACGGGGCGCGCCGCGGCCACGGCCCGGCGCGTGCGGCGTTCGGCTGCGGGGCTCAGTTCGAGGCGGACGGGGACGCCGAGGCGCTCGCCGACGGGCCCGCCGACGGCACGACCGGTGGCACGTAGGGGATAGCGCTGCCCTTGACGAACTCTTCCCAGGGCTTGTCCCAGTGCGTCCAGCCGTTCTGCCACTTCACGTGTTCCTCGGTGTTCTTGATGATCACCGGGTCGCCGATGTGGGTGAGCTCGTAGAGCCACTTCGCGTTGGCGGCGGACACGTTGGTGCAGCCGTGCGACACGTTGCGCTTGCCCTGGTCGCCCTCGGACCACGGCGCCGAGTGGATGTACTCGCCGTCCCAGGTGAGCCGCTGCGGGTAGTACACCTTCGTGCGGTAGCCGTCGGCGGAGTCGTTCGGGACGCCGAAGCTCGCCGAATCGAACCACTCCCACTCGTTTTTGATCATGATGACGAAGTTGCCGCTGGCGCTCGGCGTCGACTTCTTGCCGAAGCTCACCGGGATCGTGCGCAGCAGCACGCCGTCGCGGGTGACTGTCATCTGCTTGTTGGTGTTGTCGGCGATCAGGATGGTCTTGGGGCCGACCGAGGCGTTGACGGTCAGGTCGGCGGCGCCGTACCGGTTGCCGCCCAGCGGCAGGCCGCCGATGGCGGCGCGCACCGAGATCTTGGTGCCGGCCTGCCAGTACTCCTTGGTCCGGAAGTGCACCTCTTTGTCGTTCCACCAGTACCAGACGCCCTCCTGGGGCGGGTCGCTGGTGACGAACAGCCGCTTCTGGACGTTGGCGCGCTGGTCCTTCGGGATGGCGCTGCTGAAGCTGATCATGATGGGCATGCCGACGCCGACGACCTGGCCGTCGCCGATCACGGTGGACGCCTTCGCGGTGTTGCCGGGCTTGGCCATCGTGGTGAACGTGAGGGTCCTGGACTCGGACCGGCCCGCCGCCGACGTCGCCGTGATCTTGGCGGTGTACCGGGTGCCCCACTTGAGCATCTGACCGGGCACCCAGGCCGACTTGTCGGCGCGCAGCGATCCGTCGACCTTAGCGCCCGACGCGTCGGTGAGGTCGACGGTGCTGGACGCCGCGTCGGTGGTGAAGGCGATCTCGGCGGCCGCCGGGACGTTGGTGGCGCCCTCGGCGGGGCTGGTGACCGCGAGGTTCACGGGCCCCGCCGCGGCCGGCGTGTCGGCCGCGGGAACCCCCTCGGCGCTGTACCAGCGCGCCGGGTCGTCACCGCAGCCGGCAACGGCCAGCGCGAGGCCCAGGGCGAGGGCTGCCGCGCCGTACCGACCCGCCGGACGGATCTTCCGCATCGTCGTCTCCAAGGTCACCAACGCCGTCGTACTTCTAGACGCCGTATCTCTCCCAGGGAACGTCCCACGCCGTCCAACCGTTACCCGGTTGCAACACACGTTCGGTGTTCCGGACGATGACCGCATCGCCCACCATCGTTTGCTGGAAGAGCCACAAAGCCTGGTCGGGGGCTACATTAACGCAGCCGTGCGACACATTTCGCACACCTTGATCTTTCACTGACCACGATGCCGAGTGGACGTACTCGCCGCCCCACGTCAGTCGCTGTGCGTATTCGATGTTGATCCGATAACCATTCGGACCATCCGTCGCACGGGTGTCGAAAACGGTTGTCTCGGCCTTCTCCATGATGACCATCTGGCCGCTCGACGACGGCGTGCTCGGCTTGCCCAGGCTCACCGGCAGCGTCCGCACGACCTGGCCGTTCACGATGACCTGCATCTGCTTCGTGGCGTTGTCGACGTCGAGCACCAGCGTCCGGTCGGCGATCTTCGCCGTGGCCGAGCGGTCGGTGTCACCGAACCGGTTGCCGATCGGCAGGCCGGTCAGGGCGGTGCGCACGGAGATCGTGGTGCCCGGCTGCCAGTACTTCTCGGCCCGGTACAGCACCATCCGCGGGCTGAACCAGTGCCAGCGGCCGAGCTGCGGCGGATCCGTCTTCACGAACAGCCGGCGGGTGACCGCGGCCCGGGCGGACTCCGGAATGTCGGACTCGAACTCCACGACCACCGGCATCGCCGCGCCGTAGGTATTGCCGTTGAACAGGTACAACCCCGAGCCGACCCGGCTTCCGCCCGGCCGGGCCATCGTGGTGAAGCTCGTCGTCTTCGTCTCGGTCGTCCCGTTCACGGCGGTTGCGGCGACCGACGCGTTGTACGTCCGGTTGTTCTCCAGCGGTTGTGCCGGCACCCAGCTGGAACCGTCCGCGCGAAGCTCGCCCGCGACCGCCTTGCCCTTGTCGTCGGTCAGGGTGACCGACGTGACCTTGCCGCCGGTGACGCGGGTGTCGATCTCGGCGGTGATCGGCAGATTCTTGGCGCCCGCGGCCGGGCCGATCTCGAAGGTGAACGGCTCCGGCGGCGCGCTCGGGCTCGCCGACGCGGCCTGCGCCGTGGGCGCGGCCTCGGGCGGCGGCTTACGGTCGTCGCCGCATGCGGCAACACCCAACGTGACGACCAAAGCTAGCGCCAGTGACGCCCGCCGGACTATCATGCGCACTCCCACGGTGATAATGACGCAGTCATGGTGCCGTATGGATGCCGGCTGAGGCGACCGGCCCGCCGGGGGATATCCGGTTGGGACGGCGCTGGGCGTGCGTGCTATGGTTTTGCCCGTTCCAGTGAGCGCCGCTAGCTCAACTGGCAGAGCAGCGGACTCTTAATCCGCGGGTTCGGGGTTCGAGTCCCTGGCGGCGCACAGTTGATCAAGCTCTGACCCGGCGTTTCCAGCCGGTTCGGAGCCATTTTAATGTCCACTGTGGACGTTTGGTTGATCGATGGGTGATCTGTAGCTTCCGATGGCACCTGGCACCGGCCGACACCCGCCCGTCACCCGGCGGCACGGCCCGGCAGGGAAGCCTTCTGGAGTCCGTTGGGAGTCCGAACGCGGCGCTGGTCCGCGTGCCCGAGGCGTCCCGTTATCAACAGGCAGACCACTCCGGACGCGCCGCAGATCACGCACACGATCCAGTCCACGGCCAGACTCCTGCCCACCTGGAGAGCATGCCGCAAGCGCTGGGGCGCACGGACGGCGGCTACGTGTGCGCGCCCTGATAGCCACGGTCCGGCCCGTGGCAGCCTCGCTCAGTGACGCATGTCCCACAGTCGCAGCAGCATGAGGCGGCATCGCCTTGCTCGGTACAGGGTCCGTGCTCGGCCGCGGCCGAGCACGGACTGCGGTCGGATTACGCGGCCGGATCAGTCGCGATCGCGTACTGGTTGCAGGGCGTGCCGGAAGTCGTAGCCTGCGACGGCCTTGCCGATTGTGGTGCCGGCGGCGGTGGAGAACCGGAAGTGAACTCCGCCCCAGACCCGCGCGTTGGCGATCTCGGCGATGAACTGGTCCGAGTTGGTGAAGTGCCGTTCTTCGGTGCTGGCCGGCGCGCCGGTGACCGTGACATCGAACCGGTTTGGACCGAGCAGATGGTCAATGGTCTTGGCGAAACTGGTGGAGACGCAGCTGTGGTTGGCCGTGTATTCGGGATGGTTGGGCGTGGTGACCAGCGGCGTCCAGGCCGGGTCCGGCGCGGTGCCGGGGTTTGCGTCGGTGTCGGCGGCGCGGATCGCTGTGTACGGCCGCCAGGCCGAGTAGGTGTACTTGGCGTCGAAGCAGGCGATGAACGCGTCGGCCCCGATCAGGTTCAGCAGCGCCAGCGCCCGCGCGGCTTGGATCCGGCTCAGCGCGGTGCCTTGGACGATTCTCCGTACCACCTCGTTGTACTGCGTGGTGGCTCGGCCAAGCCCCCAGAACAGCGCGATGTCGGTCTGCGCGGCGGTGCGCACGCTGCTCGTCTTCGATCCGTAGGTCTTGGTTTCGTTGTAGGCCGTGGTGTACTCGGCGCTGGTGAGGGCGGGTGGCGGGCCGGGACGGAACTGATCGGCGCTGCGCATGACGAAGGGGTGCATCGCGGCAACCCACGGTGTCGCCGGGGCGGTGGCCGGGTTGTCGGTGGGCAGCACCCAGACGCCCGGGCCGCTGCCAAAGGTGTACGGAACGTTGGCCCCGTATCCGTCCGACGCCCTAGCCGCGAGTAGCTCCGCGGCCGCCTGCCGGCCGATGCTTACGCCTCGGCGCTTGGCCGGCCCGTCGCGGATCGCGGCCAGGGCCACGGCGTAATCCGCGTCCAGGGTCGAGGTCTGGGTGGGGTACTCGGATACCAGGACTCGGTGCGCCGCGGCGGCCACCGCGGCGTCGGCATCGGCGGCGCCGTAGGCGCGTAGGTGCCCCACGTACGGCCGGTACCCTCCGTCGATCGCATCGACCGCGTCGAAGACTGCGGCCTGCACGTACGCCATGTGCAGCATGCTTTCCTGGTTGGTCTGCATCGCGACCAGATCAGCCCGCGCGGCGATCTGGTTCCAGTTCAGTACGGCGGCCGGGTCACGCATGGCTCGGTTCCCCTGGGCTGCGGCCGGGGAGGCGGCGCACACCAGAGCGAAAGCCAGGATCCCGACCGCACACAGCGCGACAACAACAGGACGTCGATTGTTCATGGCTACCCCTTCAACAGCGTGACGAACACGAGGGGGTCTCGCCGACGGGCGTCGCGGTGAACCGACACACCAGCTAGTGGCGGGGCTGATGCAACAGCGCAGACCGCGCGTATGCTCGCGCGGGGCCAATGGACCTGTTCCAGGTCCTATCTGCGGATCCTTGTCCCAATCGAATCGGCTGTCAAGACGCACGAACAGACGATGAGCCGTCGGCAGATCAGCTGCCGCCGATTGAGAAACGACTATCATCCACAACGGCGGTGTTGCATCCGTTTGATTGGAGTGAATCGGGAAGAGGCGTCCGTCTATCGGCTGCGTGCGCAATCGCCTGTCGGGCTCGTCGAAGGCCGGCGCTGGGCCCGCTCAGACTGCTCCGTACGGACAGCAACCATCACTCGAACAAAGCCGCGCGCTGTCGGTGACTAGATCCGGATGCGCGATGCGATCGATCTTGCTGATGCGGCGGTCCCTTGCCGGCATTGAGGGCCGAGACGGCGTGCAGTTGTGTTGTTCAGGTGATCCGGCGAGAACGATGTCACCGACATCGGCCTTCGGCCCCCAGCCTCGCCGACTTCGGCCGACCCCTCACGGCGCGAGCGAATCGCGCACGCAAGGGAACCCGACGGCGAAAGTGCACCCCCCATCTGGCACGTCGGCGAAGCGTTCACGAACCGGTCTTCATCAGATCGATCACGGTCTCCTTGTCGACATGTATCGTGATCGCCTCGTCGTTGACAACGATCTCTTCCTGGAGCGCATTGCGACCGGACAGGAGGAATGTCGCGGAGGTGTGCCGAATGCCCACCGACAGCGTGTTGCCGTGCCACTTGAGCCGGAAGGCGATGGCGTTCCAGTCCGGCGGCAGCCACGGTTTGAACGTCATCCGCCCGTTGCGCACCCGGAATCCCCCGAAGCCGGCGACCAGGATCTGCCATGTGCCGCCCGCCGAAGCGATATGGATGCCCTCCTCGGTGTTTCCCTGGTTGTCGAGGAGGTCGACGAATGCCGCCCGGCGCAGGTACTGGACCGCACGGCTGGGATCGCCGACCTCGATGCCCATGATGGAGTGGATCGCCGGGCTCAACGACGACTTGTGCAGGGTCAGGGGCTCGTAGTAGTTGTAGTTCGCGAGCTTGACCGGATCCGGGAACTCGTCCGGAAGCACATACGTCAGCATCACCACGTCGGCCTGCTTGAGCAGTTTGGACCCGGCCAGGTTGTAGTGGTGGTAGCCGTCCGGGTACTGCGGCATGTCATTGTCGTCCATTGTTACCGGGAGGCTCTCCAGCGCGAAGTACCCATCGAACTGCTCGATCACTCCCTCGTCGTTTCCGGCGGGCAGGCAGATCCGATCGGCGAGCGTGACCCACGCCTCGACCTCGTCGGGCCGGAGGCTGATGCGCTCGGACAGGGCGGCCATTTCGCGGGGACGGGTGACTGTGAGCTCGGCGTGGACGTGGACCGCGTGCCGCAGGTGCCACCGCACCAGGTAGTTGGTGTATGCACTGTTGTCCACGTGCTCGTGGAATTCGTCGGGACCGACGACTCTGGACAGGGCGTAGCGGCCGTCCGGCATCGCTTCCAGCCGGTCGGCCCAGAAGCGGCTCGTTTCGAAGAGGATTTCCGCGCCGTAGTCAATCATGAATGCCTCATCGCCCGTTGCCGCGGCGTAGGCGATCAGGCCGTAGGCGACCGCCGAAGTGACGTGGATTTCCTCCTCTCCCATCCAGATGCGGTGCGCTCCGTCCACTGTCCACTTCGGTGTCGTCTCGACTCCCGTGTCCGCGGACTCCCAGGCGTAGCGGGCGCCGCGGAAACCTCCATCGCGGGCGTTGCGGCGGGCCCCGTCCAGGGTGTGGTAGCGGTACAGCATCAACGCGCGGGCGGTCGCTGGTTGGGTGTAGATGTAGAACGGCAGCATGAACACCTCGGTGTCCCAGAACGCATGTCCCCGGTACCGCTCGCCGGTGAGGCTGTTCGCCCCGATGTTGACGCGCGGATCCGACCCGTTCGCCGCGATCAGCAGGTGATAGATGTTGAACCGCGCCGCTCGGACTATGTCGGCGTCCCCGTCGACGGTGACGTCGGAGTCGGTCCATTTCGCCTGCCACGCCGCGTGGTTGCGCTCGTGGCACGCCGCGAACCCGGCCTCGCTGTGGTGGTGAAGCTCGTCCAGGCACGCCTGGCGGACGGGAGCCACCGACTCGTCGCGGGACGTGTAGATGGTCACCAGCTTGTCCACGGTGAGCGTGCCGCCGGGCGGCACCTGCGTGTGGAACACCTGCTCGACGAACCGGTGCCGCCGCTCGACGGTCGGCCTGGCCGACGTCGACACTGTCGTGCGGGCCGCGTAGCCGATGGTGATGCCGCTGTCGATGGTGCGGGTTTCCAGGTAGACGCCGCCGGCGACCTCCATGCGCGCGACGTCGTCGAGGTGTTTCGATCTGGCCCACTTGTGCCACTTCATCTGCGGATCGTCCGGCGGTGGATTCGCATAGACGGGCCGTCGATCCAAATTGTGGTCGGTGCCGTCGATACCACTGTGGACGGTCACCGACGCCGCGTGGTTCTCCGGCGTGATCCGGGCCCGCAGGCAGCAGAGGTGCTCGTCGGCGCCGCTGGCGAAGTGGACCGTCTCGATCAGGGTCCGACGACCTTCGGAGTCCTCGAACACGGTTTCCCGGGAAAGCGTGCCGTCCCGCATGTCCAGGATCCGACGGTGGTGCACGACGGAGGCGGACGTCACGTCCAACCTGGTGCCGTTGACGACGACGGCCAGTGCGAGCCAGTCGGGCGCCTTGACCAGCTCGGTGACGGCCGAGTCGTGGTGGTCGAACACCCCTCGCAGAAACGTCCCAGGCAGGGCACCCGCATGGCCCTCCACCAGAGCGCCCCGGGTGCCGAGATACCCGTTGCCCGTGGTGAAGATCGTTTCGTACATGTTGGCGCGCGCGGGGGCGAAGCCGTCCTCGACGACCAGCCACTGGCGATCCGCCTCCGCCGAGTCGGGGCGCATGGAGTGCCTCCTAGCTTCGAGAGCCGTATGTGGCGAGGATCTGTCGCTCGGTGTCCTCCCGGGACAGGTAGACGTCCAGCTCCGCGCCGCTGCAACGCTGGGCGCCCATCGCGTTGCCGTACTGGCAGGCCTTGACGTAGTCGCGGTACGCGAGGTAGCCGAAGGCCAGACCTGCGGCGAAGGAGTCGCCGGCACCGGTGGTGTCCACGACGTTGTCCACCTCGATCCGGCCGACGTAATCCTCGCCCACCCCGCCGACATCGTCGCGTTGGAAGACGACAGCACCACGCTCGTCGAGGGTCACGCATACCGCTCCGACGCCCCGGTCGAGGCAGTGCCGCGCCAGGTCGCGCAGTTCCTCGGGGCGCAGCCGCGGCGGGTCGGCCGCAATCTCGGCCGCCTCGCCGAGCCACGTCGAGCTCGCCTCTTCGAGGTTCATTTTCAGGATGTCGATGTACGGCAGCCAGGCGTCCCGATCGGCCCACACCCGCGGATGCCGCTCGCCGCTGCGAGTCAGCGTCGTCGTCGGCCCGTGCGCGTCCAGCACCACCGTTCCGCTGCTGTTGTCTTTCAGATGCCGCAGCGTGGCCTGGCCCACCTCGTAGTCGGTGATCGGGACGCAGACGAACGCGTCGGCGTCGAGCACCTTGTCGACGTCGGACGGCAGGATCGGGTTCATGAAGCTTGTCTGCCGCTCGACGCGGCGGTTGTGCTCGATGTAACGCAGCTCGATGACGTCGCCCTGGTCGGCGGTCGCCGTTATCCCGGACGTGTCGATGTTCGGGTACGCCCCGAGGATCTCCTTGATCGGACCCTCGTCGCGCCGCCGGACGTGTGAGATCGGGATGATCGTGTCGCCGGGACGCAGCAGGGCCGCGAGGGCGACGGCTGTGTACAGCGCACATCCGTATTTCTCGAATCGCACGCCGTCATGGGTCACGATCTGGTCGCGTGGGATGGGGCCCAGCACGGCAACCTTGTGACCCGGCGGCGTCCGTTGGTCGGTGGTCATACACACCTCCGGCACATTGTCACGCAGGCTCGGGTTCGAACTTGATGGTGTCACGGAAGTCCCCGAGTCCGCGCGGCAGCGCGGTGCTGGTTTCGGAGTGAGATCGCCGCGGGTCCTCATCGGACTCGATCACGAAGACGCGCGGCTCGGCAGCGTCACCCGGAACCGGCACCCACGATCGGGTCGAGGCGGGCATCGCCGCGGGAAGTCGGGTGATCTTTGTCGATCAGCAATGCGGCCGGGGCTCTTGCATCCTTTCGCGGCGTGGAGAAATATTGACCTCCATACACACCGATCCTCCAGACCCCGGGAGCGGCAAGATCCGGCTGGCTGTGGAGAGTACAGGTGATGTTGATTGGCGTCGTAGTCCCTTCGCCCTGACGACGACTACATCAGTTGAAGGCCTTCACCAGGTTGGCCGATTCGCTGGTGTGCAGAATCAACTCCACGTCCGGGCCGAGACCCTGGACGCTTTCGACGCGCGTAACTCACTCGTTCATTGCTGAGCTGCCACCGTCCAGATCGCAGCGCCGACGTCGTCGCGGTCCGCTCCTGTGCGGGCCGAGAAGGTGATCGCCCATGACACCCCTCACGCCGACAGGGCCAACCCCGCCGACACGGTACGGCCGTTCAACCGTCGCGGATTGCTGCGTTCCGGCGCCGTGGTGGCTGCGGGCGACGGCGTCGCGGCATCTCGGCCTCCCATGCGCGGTCGCGAACGGCCCGGTCCGCGACGCCGCCGTCTGGCGTGCCTTCGCCCAGGACCTCAACCCACATTTCTTGGACGTTCTGT
>Ga0111538_10013363_pt1 | contig 10830 bp, 6 predicted proteins | sample SoiMethybrSBSTD1_FD_79669 | JGI IMG/M metagenome (GOLD analysis project Ga0111538, IMG submission 79669) | Bulk soil microbial communities from a Populus tree surrounding site in Tennessee, USA - Soil MetaG P. TD hybrid SBSTD1 (version 2)... | ecosystem: Environmental > Terrestrial > Soil > Tree... | reverse complement strand
GTCGATGCCGAGTTCGAGGCTCGTCGAACAGACTACCGCCCGTAATTCACCGCGTTTCAACCGGTCTTCGACCTCCTGCCGCACATCGCGATCGAGGGACGCGTGGTGACACTCGATCTGCTTCGTAAGCTCCGGCATTTCGCGATGCAGCCAGAATGTCGCCGCCTCGGCGCCGGAGCGCGTGTTTGTGAAAATCACGGTCGTGCGATTTTCGCGCACCAATCGCGCAAGTTCCTTGATCAGCCGCTCCCCAGTGTAGCCGGACGACGGATACGGGTCTTTACTCAGGGGCGAATACACGCGCAAATCGATCTTCTTGGTCGTGCTCGCATCAACGATCTCGCATTCGCGATGCGTCCCCACGAGATACTGCGCAACCTCACTGAGCGGCGCCACCGTGGCCGAAAGCCCGATGCGTTGCATGGTCGCATGTGCATTGAGCCGCTCCATACTCAGGCTCAAGTGCGCGCCACGCTTGTTTTCCGCCAGCGCATGAATTTCATCCACGATGATCCAGCGCACCGATTGCAGATGCGGCAGCCATTTCGTCTGGCTGAGCAGAAGCGACAGACTTTCAGGCGTGGTCAGCAGAATATGCGGCGGTTTGGTGAACTGCTTCTGCCGCTCGCTTGGCGTCGTGTCACCCGTGCGCAACCCGACTCGGATGGGCGGATCGCTTCCGTAGACATCCCGCAACGGTTCGGCCAGATTCTTCTCCAAATCGTAGCTCAGTGCGCGCAACGGCGAGACATATACCGCGTAAATCGTGTTGCGAAGCTTGCCGTCCTCGTGCAGCAGTGCCAGCTCATTAAGCACCGACAAGAACGCGGCAAACGTCTTTCCCGTTCCGGTCGGTGAAACGATCAAGACATTCTCACCGCCTTCGATCTTCGGCCAGGCCGCAACCTGGGCTGGCGTGGGTGCTTTGTATTTTCCGGCGAACCACTCGGTTACCGGCGACTGCTTCAACATCAAAGAACCATACTTGTCTTCCTGGCCGCGTGCCACAACGGCTGCGCTGCCAATGTGCTGGCGGAGTGACCAAACTTCGGTTAAACAAAGCTCGTGCCGAACAAGTTCCTATGCGCGTGTTTGGGTGTGAGTGCGTTGACGCTGGTGAACGGGTGCACAACCCCGGACTTGCGGCTGGTTTCGAAGCCGGCGATGCAGTTCGGCGACGCGCGCGCGTATGCGACGGCGTCGCGCTTGGCACCGCAGCATGAGCCGGGACGAATGGTGACGGGCGGCGCACAGGCGTCGGTATGCGTATATTGCCGGTAGGGCTTGGGCTGGCGGTGATCGTCATGGGCAGCGCGAGCGCGCAGGATTTTCCGCTGCATCGTTTGGAGATTGATTCAGAAGCGACGTGGCAATCGGACTTTTTTCTGGCTGAAAGCGGGCTGCGCTATGAACAGGAGTGGAGTTGGCTGCGTTGGGACGCGGCGTTCACATACAATGCATATTCATTGGAGTATGAACCGTTTCGAACGTACGACTTGTTTGGGTTCAATCAAACGCTGCGCGAAGACCGGTTCGCGGGCGAAGCAACTGTTCGTCCCAAAATCAGCGAACGGCTGACCGCTATCGCGGCCGCCGGCATCTATGATGGGTATCAGAATTATCGGCGTGTGTGGCTGGCGAATTATTATCGGCAGCAATACAGCCACCCGCGCTTTCCGGAACGGCCCGGGTATTTGGAACCTGATCCCAAAGGTTGGAGCGCCTCGGGCGGCTTGCGCTGGGAATATTTGCCGGATTTGGCGTTTGCCGAGGCGCGCGCCGGATATGGCCTCGATCAGGTCGCACCGGGGTTCATCGAGGAGCCGCGAACTGGCAGCGTCATTCGCGGGCGCAGTCGATTGTACACCGCGTCTGCATCGCTGACTTTGGAGAATGTGATCACGTCGCGTATGCGCCTGTTGAACGAACTGAGCGTAAGTGACACAACGGAACGCGATGTGCGCTGGTCATGGCAAGGGGCGGCGAATATTGCGCTCGCCGAACGTTGGGTGTTTCGGCCGCTGGGCGGACTGACGTGGGAAGAGCCTGAGTTCGACGCGTTCTGGCTGGGCGCGTCGATCGAGTTTCAAGCCACGAAATGGTGCGCATTGATCGCGGCGGCTGAATATTACGAGGACACGGGCGAAGTGCTCGATCCGTTCTTGTTTTCAAGCGCGGCACCGGCATTGAAAACGCAACGGTTCACACTCGGCGTTCGGCTCACATGGTCGCGGTGGGTGGTGAAAATTTCTGGCGGACCCTACAACACGGATTACGAGGAACTGCCGCCGAATTCGCGGGCGTTCACGAATCTGTATCGCGACCGTTATTGGGCGCTGGCGCAAGCAAGTGTGGGCTGCTCGTTCTGAGGTGCGCGCGCGGGCGGGTTTGTTATGTTGACCCGGATGCCGATGCGGCAGGTTTATTTCGATCATCAGGCTTCCACGCCGGTGTTGCCGGAAGTTTTTCAGGCAATGCAGCCGTGGTTTATGGAGGACTTTGGCAGCGCGTCCTCGCTTCACCGTTACGGCGTGCAAGCACGCGAGGCCCTGGAACGCGCGCGAGAACAGGTAGCAGCGCTGATCAATGCGGAATCGCCGGAGGACGTCATCTTCACTTCGGGCGCCACTGAATCGGCGAACCTTGCCGTGAAAGGCGCGGCGTATGCGAATCAGCGCCGTGGAAAACATATTGTGGCGAGCGCGATCGAGCATCCGGCGGTCCTGAACTCGATTGAGTTTCTAAAATCCCAAGGCTTTACCGTGACACTGGTGAAAGTGGATCGGCAGGGTTTCGTGGATCCGAAGGATGTTACGGCCGCAATTACGGACGAAACCGTTCTCGTGGCGGTGCATCATGTGAATCACGACATCGGGACAATCGAACCAATTCGCGAAATCGGCGAAGTGGTCGCCGACCGCGGTGTTCCGCTGTTTGTGGATGCCGCGGCGAGCGGGGGCTGGCTGCCCATCGATGTGCAGGCGATGGGCGCGGGCCTGTTGTCACTGGCGCCGCATCGGTTCTATGGACCCAAAGGCGTGGGACTGCTTTATCGCAATCGGCGCGCGCGCCTGTCGCCGATCATCCATGGCGGGGTGCAGGAAGGCGGACGCCGCGCCGGCACGGAAAACATTCCGGCGATTGTCGGCGCTGGTGTCGCAGCGGAGATTGCGCAGCGCGAATTGTTGGAGCGGATCGCACACACCGGGAAGTTGCAGCGGCGATTATGGGACGGGCTGAAGTCATCGATTGAGCGCATCACGCTAAACGGCCCTGAGCCCGGTCTGGGCAGGATCACCACGAACCTGAACATCAGCAGCGAGTTCACCGAAGGGGAAGGGCAGGCGCTGATGTGCGATGTGAACGGGATTGCGGTGGCCAGCGGAACCAGTTGCGTGAGCAAAGCACTGAAGATTTCACACGTGTTAAGCGCCATTGGGTTGGAGCATTCGCTGGCGTCGGCGAACATTATTCTGTCCCTTGGCAAGGACAACACGGAGGAGGACCTGGATCATTTTCTGGCGACGTTCCCCAAGATCATCGCCAAATTGCGCAGCATGTCGCCTACGTGGGAAGAATTTGGGAAGCGGCGCCGAGATTGAAGTATCCGGGGGATTTGCATTTGTTTTGGCGCCTTATAGCTTGTAGCCTGTTGGTTTCTGATTATGGAAGCTGCCAAACAAGCCGTTGAACGTAAGACGCTCGAACAGCGCGAGCGAATGGGCGAATTGCAACGCATTCGCCATTCTGCCGCGCACATCATGGCAGCGGCGGTGCTGCGCCTTTGGCCCGAGACGCGCCTGGACATTGGCCCGCCGACGGACGAAGGGTTCTATTACGATTTCGATCTTGAGAGTCATCGTTTCTCGCCGGAGGATTTTCCGAAGATCGAGGAGGAGATGCGCAAGATCGTGAAGGAGAACCAGACCTTCGAGAAGAGCATTAAGACCCGCGACGAAGCGCGCGCATTTTTCGAGAAACGCGGCCAGAAATTCAAGATCGAACGTCTCGGCGATATTCCCGAAGGCGAAACAATTTCGTTCTATACGAATGGCGAGTTCATTGACCTTTGCGCCGGGCCGCACGTGATGCGCACCGGCAACGTGAAGGCGTTCAAGCTGCTCAAGGTCGCGTCGGCGTATTTTCGCGGTAACGAAAAGAATCCGCAGCTTCAGCGCCTCTACGGCACGGCGTTCCACAACAAGACGGAGCTCGATGCCTGGTTGCAGCAACAGGAGGAAGCGCGCAAACGCGACCACCGCAAGATCGGCAAAGAGATGGGCCTGTTCACCATTTCGCAACTCGTTGGTCCCGGGCTGATCCTTTGGATGCCGAAAGGCGGCGTGCTTCGCACCGAGTTGCAGGCCTTGATGCAGGATGAACTCCTGAAGCGCGGTTACACTCCGGTTTATACGCCGCACATCGGCAGCGTGGAGCTTTACAAAATTTCCGGGCATTTCCCTTATTACAAGGACAGCCAATACCCGACAATCAAAGTTGCGGACAACGAAGAGTATTTGCTGAAGCCGATGAATTGCCCGCACCACATCCAGATTTACGCTGCCGAGCCGCGCAGTTATCGGGAGCTGCCGATGCGCCTCGCCGAATTCGGCAACGTCTATCGCTACGAACAATCCGGCGAACTCAGCGGTATGACCCGCGTCCGCGGCTTCACCCAGGATGACGCGCATATCTTTTGTACGCCCGAACAGGTCGAGCAGGAATTCCGCAGCACGACCGAACTTGTGCAACACGTCTTCGCGGTGTTGGGCCTGACGAACTATCGCGTGCAGGTGAGTGTGCGCGATCCCAGGAGCGATAAATACACCGGCGATCCGGAGAACTGGAACAAGGCCGAAGCGACCCTGAAGAAAGTCGCATCCGATATGGGCCTGCCCCACGAAGTTGTCGAAGGCGAAGCGGCCTTTTACGGGCCGAAGCTCGATTTCATGGTCAAGGATTGCCTTGGCCGCGAATGGCAGCTTGGCACCGTGCAATTAGATTACAATTTACCGGAGCGCTTTCAGCTCGAATACATCGGTTCGGACAACCAGCGTCATCGGCCAGTGATGATTCATCGCGCGCCTTTTGGCAGTTTCGAGCGTTTTGTGGGCATCCTGATCGAGCACTTTGCTGGCAACTTCCCCCTCTGGCTCGCGCCCGAACAGGTCCGCGTGCTCGCTCTCGGCGACGCTCAAAACGCTTATGCCCAAGGCATTCTCGACGAATTGCGCCGCGCCGGTGTCCGGGCTGAGATTGATATCTCCGGCGACAAGATCGGAGCAAAGATCCGCAATGCCGAGCTCGCCAAAGTCCACACCATGTTCATCGTCGGTGGCAAGGAACAGGAAGCTGAGAAAGTCGCCGTTCGCGTCCACGGCAAAGGCGACCAGGGTGCGCAACCGCGAGCCGCGTCGATCGCGCAAATCTTGTCGGACATCAAGGCGCGGAAACTCTGATGGCCTACTCGTGGATCTCGTAAACGGTGTCCTTAAGCACGAACTGGACGTTCTTGCCGAGGGCCGCCCATGGCGCAACTTCTGGTTCGCGCTTTAGTAATGTGAAGTATTCTTCCGAATTGAATTGCACGCGGTGGCGTTTCACATTGGCCAAGCGCTTCTGCACCTCAGCATCGATCCATTGCTCGCCGTTCTGGTAAAAGGCGCGCCCGCCGGCGAACCGCGCTTGCTGATTGTATTGCTGGGAACGCACTTGCGCTTCCTTTTTCACATCCGCGGGGCTCTTCAGCTGTGCGCGCGCCGCCGAAGCCATCGAAGGCAGCGGCTTGGCGGCAGTGATTGCGCCGCGAAAAGCTTCTTCATTGCCGAGCACGAGCGCATCGGCGGCATCGGCCTGCTTTAGCTTGCTATACGAACGCGTGTTGCCGACGGCGCCTGCGCCTTCGCGCTCCCGGCGTTGCTCAAAGAAATATAAACCGTCGGCCTCGCTCGCCGGTCCATTTTGCAGGCGCACCGAGCGCGACAAGTCCGGCACGCCACGATTCTTCTCGTCTTCAATGATCAGGTAAGCGGTGTAAGGCGTGACGATGCTGTATTGGCGCGCGAGCTCCGTCACTTCGTCTTTCAATTCCTTGTTGTCGCCATGCAAGCGAATCTCATCCAGCAGGTAACCGACGCGGCGCATTGCCCACAGCCGCGGAATGAAATCGCGGCTGGAAGATTCCTCAGGAAATTTTGCGTCTTCGGCGAATTTGCGGCGATCGCCGCTCACGCTGCCGGAAATCTCAATCGCGCCCGCGCCATGACCGGAGTAACGGCCCACGAGCACCACCTGGTCGCCCTTGAACAAATCCGGCACGGGCGACGGATACATTTTCGCGGCGCGAATTGCCTCCGGGAAACTGATTTTCGGGTTGGCGAGCACCGGCTCTTTGATCTTGCTGAAGAAGTTCGATACTTTCACTTCGAGGTCTTCCTCCGGAAGCACGTATTGGCTGACTGCTTTGGTCTGTTCGGTAATCTTATCCAGCAAATGCGTATTCACGTCCGTGCCGATACCGAAACAGAAGATGCGCGTGTTGGCGCGGTTCGCCTTGGTGACATTCTCGAGAATCGCGTCTTCGCGCGTGACGCCAATGGTCGGCAGGCCGTCGGTGAGAAAGATGACCACAAAGGGCCGGTCACCGCTTTCGGGCCGCAACGCCAACGCTTTCTGCAGCGCATCATTGATCGCCGTGCCGCCCGTTGGCTTCAATTCTTTGATGAACGTGCGCGCGCGTTCACGCTGGCTTGCGGACACATCGGCCAATTTGCCGAACAACGGCTCGACTTCCGTGGCAAAGCGGATGATCTCGAAGCGGTCCGAGTCGTTCAGGTTCTCGACGCAAAAGTTGAGCGCCTTCTTGCCTTGCTCGAGTTTCGCGCCCGCCATCGATCCGGAGGTGTCGAGCACGAACAGCACGTCCTTGGGAATGACTTTCGTGTTTTTCGTTTCGATCCCTGGCGAAGCCAGCAACAGGAAATATCCGTCTTCGCCCGGCTTCTTGTAAGTAAGCAGGTCCAAGGCGATGTCGGACTTCTCCATCGAGTAATACAACTGGAAGTCCGCATCGCTTTTAGCATCGTTCGATTCGAATCCGACGGTTGCCTTTGTTGGCGAATGACGCTTCACCTCCACACTGTGGCTGGGCGAATAAATGGACTTGAGCGGACGTTGTCCCTCAAGGTCCACCTTCAGGCTCAGGTTCTTCGAGGCGCCTTTGAGCGGCAACGCGTAACTGACCAGGCCGCTGTCGGCCTTGAGCACTTGCGAATACGACAGATGGATGCGCTTCTTGCCGTGCGGCTCGATCGGGAAAATGCGCACCTTGAAAACGTCGCGCCCGGAATATTCCAGCAGGGCCGGGTCCTTGAGTTTGCGCACAATGTCCTCGTAAATGCTCCGCGCTTTATCCGCCGCCAGCAATTCGGCATCTATCTGCTTCCCGTTAATTTCCATGCTGAACTTGTTGATCGCGCTGCCTTTGGGAACCGGAAAGAGGAACGTGCCCTCCACCTGCCGTGAATTGGGGTTATAGAACTCCTGCTCGATCACCGTTTCCGCAACCTGGTCCTTGACCCGCACATTGGCCTGGAGGGACTGCGTTTCCAACGGCGCAGCGGTAACCGGCGGTGGCCGATGGGGTGGGGGAACAGGCCGCCAAAAGTCCGATTCATGAAGGATGATCAACCCCGCGCCAGACACCTGGCCCGCCAGGCACACAGAAAGAAGTAGCCCGAACATCGTTCTCATACCCTGTTAGACGGGCGCCCGAATAAAATGCTCCCGTCAATGGGAATCGCTCAGGATTTCTCAGTTTCCACCGGCAGCTGGTCGAGGCCAATGTTCGAAGCGAAGGTTGTCCTCGGCTTGTAATGGTCGCGCAGGTGCCAGGTACCGGGAAGGAAATCGCATTTGCCGCGATAGAAAAGTTTCTGCCCCTGCCGCTTTAAGCGAAAGATTATCCGAAGCAGTTGGCCGGCGATCCCTCCTGGGAACCCGTGCTCTTTGAGGATCGCAGCCCTTTCGCGAGCCAGGTTTGCCATGATCCGTAAATCAGCCGATTGGCCAAAATCGTGATAGCGGTAATTGACTATATAAACCGGCACGTGGCCGATGCGGCAACCCGCGCGGCCAAGCTTGAGGATGAAATCGTAATCGCAGGCGTTCTTAAGCTCTTTGTGACGGTAGAGGCCCAGACGGTCGTGCAACTGACGACGGACAAACAATGTCTGATGAATCACGTAGCAACTACCGGTGAAGCGCAAGACGTCATAGTCGAACTTTGCTTCCTGGCGCCGGTAGATTTCTTTCCCTTTGCCATCCACATACCGAATATCGCCGAACACGCCGTCCCACTCGGGATGGGCGGCAAAAGCGTTTCCGACTGCCTCGAGCGCGCCGTGGCAAAAGTAATCGTCTGCATTCAGGATCACCACTATGTCGCCCGTGGCGTGCTGAATGCCTTTGTTCATCGCGTGGTAGTGCCCCTCGTCCTTCTCGGACACCCAAATCAGGTGCGAATAACCCCTTAGCAATTCCACGGTTCCGTCGTTGGACCCGCCGTCAATGACGATGTGCTCGAGATTCGGATAGTGCTGGGCTGCGACGCTCTCAATGGTCTCGCGAATCGTGCGAATGCTGTTAAAGCAGGGCGTGATAACTGAAATCTTTGGGAGGGGGTCAGCCATTCTTTATCGTTTCCATGGGAATGTTGGTTGTGAACGCCCCTTTCTCGAAACGATGTCGTTTCAGAATGTTGCTCCCGCGTCTCAAATCCACGGTTCCGCGGTAAAACAGTTTTTGAATCTGGCGCCGGGCGATCATGATGAAACGCAAGGCCTGTCCATAAGACCCCGCCGGCACGCCGTGTTCCGCGAAAATCCGCTGCCGTTCTCCCTCCATGCTGGCCGTGACCCGCAAGTCCGACGTCTGCCCGAACTGGTGATACCGGAAGTCTGCCAGAAATTCCCGCACATGTCCCACGTTTCGTCGATGCTTTCCCAGCTGCAGAATAAAATCATAATCCGCACATCGAGGATATTCCCGGTGTCTGTAAGTGCCCAGCTCCTCATGCACTTTTCGCCGTACGAACAACGTCGGGTGAATAACATAACAGACACGCGAGAGCCGCAACACGTTATAATCGTACTTCGCTTCGCGTCGCCGATAGATTTCGCGTCCCTCCGCATCGATATAGACGATGTCCCCGAACAGCGCATCCCACTCAGGATGATTCGCGAAAGCTTCGCCGACCTTTTGGAGCGCGCCAGGACGGTAACAATCGTCGGAATTCAGGACGCCAATAATGTCCCCGGTGGAACGAAGAATCCCCTTGTTGACGGCGTCGTAGATGCCCGAGTCTTTTTCGGAAATCCAGTTTAGCGCAAGTGCTTGTTTAAGGATCTCAATAGTTCCATCCGTCGATCCACCGTCCACGACGATATGTTCCAGGTTTGGATATCCCTGGCTGGCGACGCTCTCCAATGTATCGCGGATGGTGTGGCTGCTATTGAAGCTCGGTGTTAGGACCGAGATTCGGGGCAGATTGTTCATGCGGCTGCCGGTTGCACGTTGACGCCAGCCGGCTCAAGCAGCGGGGTGTCCGCCGGCTTCCGGACGCCGCGGTTGATCGCTACGCTTAGACCTAAAACGCCTGTGAACTTGAATAGCTCGCTATTCATGCCGCCGAAGATGAACAGGAAGACGATCACGCGCATCAGGAAGTACGCGAGCAAAAAAGTGTTTGCCACCCGGAGTTCGGGATCGCCGTATCTATAATTCCTGTAAAGCGCCCAGATTCCCGCCCCGATGAACCAGAGGAAGCCGATCACGCCAAAAATGCCGAATGGGATGATAATGGACAGTGGACCGTTGTGGTAGGAACCGCCGACGAGCGCCGACTCGTAGTTCTTGGCCAGCCCGCGACGCTCGGCCTGGTACGTAAGGTAGAGGTCGGCTGGATTAATAGAATAACCTTTGCCGAGGATAAGGTACTTGGGAACTTCGGGCAGCAAAATACTCCACATTTCGACGCGCCATCGTGTGCTGTTCTCGGCGTCCGCCTTGCAAAGACTGCTGACTTCGATCCCCGGCACGAAGGCAACACAACGTTGCACAGGCAGGGGCAGTTTATTTGCAAACGGGAACAACAGGGCACCGGCGCCGATGCCGCCCACAACCAATATTGCGCACAAGCGCGTGCGTACCAATCCCTCCAGATAGAACTGCAGCGTGAAGTGGAGGAGGTACGTGATGATCAGCGAGCGAAAACCTCCGAGCAGGCTGATGACAAGCGGGGCGGCAAAGCCAACGATTCGAAACGGCCTTCGGAGATCGAGGATCCCGCCGATTCCGTATCTCGCCATCATGAGGAAGTAAAGCGCCGATCCTGCAGTCGCAAACCCAACGATGCGCATAATTCCCGAGCCGTACCCCCAGTCCTCCAGCGCCTGGCTCATCGCCAATTCCACCGGGAACAGATAAAACAAAAAGTAAAATGCCGGCCCGAACATGTACGCCAGGTTACTGAACATGGCGGTCGTCCCGGACAAGAAGAAGAGAGACAGGTACGTTTTTACACGGTGGAGAGGAACAACCCGGCTCGTGAGCACGAAATACCCCAAAGCCGCCGCGATAATGTTGAAATAGCCGCGGCCCCCGATGGCACCTCCGCCGATCTGGTCTTTGCCCAGCGCGCGAACACCTATGCCGCCCGTCAGCTTCGCCGTCACCAGAACGACCATCAGGAAAAACAATAACGCATAAGTGATGGGAGGGACATGAATCAACGTTTTCTCACGATCCAGCGTGCTATTCAGCACCACGATG
>Ga0111538_10013362_pt1 | contig 10831 bp, 8 predicted proteins | sample SoiMethybrSBSTD1_FD_79669 | JGI IMG/M metagenome (GOLD analysis project Ga0111538, IMG submission 79669) | Bulk soil microbial communities from a Populus tree surrounding site in Tennessee, USA - Soil MetaG P. TD hybrid SBSTD1 (version 2)... | ecosystem: Environmental > Terrestrial > Soil > Tree... | reverse complement strand
TCCGCGACCTGAGTCGGGAAGAGATCCTGCCGCGCCTCTTTGTCGCCCCCGCGCCCCACGATCCCGAACTCGTCGCCGTAGTAGACGACCGGCGCGCCGCGCAGGAGGTAGAGCAGGTCGTACGCGAGCAGCGTGCGCTGGATCAGCGGTCCGCCCGAGCCGGCGCCGAGGCTCTGCACCTGCTGCGCCGCTCGGCCGACGTCGTGGTTGCCGAGGAACGTCGGCGGGACGTGCGTGACCCCGTCCGGCGAGACGAAGTAGTCATCGTCGTTCAGCCGCGCCGCGATGCCGGTGGAGCCCGCACTCCCGCCGGCGAACCGCGCGAGCGCGTCCTGCATCGGGAAGTCGATGACGTTCGGCAGGCCCCGGTCTCGCACGTACGACGAGAGCTCGACGGCGTCGCGGATGAACGCCTCGCCGAAGAGCTGGAAGTCCTGCACGCCGGCGGAGCGCGCAGCGGCGAGGATGCGCGGAACCCAGTACGGGAAGAAGGTCGCCTCGACGTGCCGCGCGGTGTCGATCCGGAAGCCGTCGATCTTGTAGCGCCGGATCCAGTCGGCGTACAGCTCGACGAGGCCGTCCCGCACGTTCTGCTTCTCGGTCGCGATGTCGTCGAGCCCGAAGAAGTCGCCGAGGACGAGGCACTCCGGCGGGCACGAGTTGAAGTCGATGTTCCCGCGGTTGTGGTAGTTCGCGACGTCGTTCAGCCAGGCCGGCTGCTTGATCGCGGGCGGCGTCGGCGGCGTCTGCGGCGGGCCGTAGGACAGCCGCGGCAACGAGATCACGTCGGCCGTGTGGTTGGGGACGACGTCGAGGATCACCTTCAGCCCGAGCCGGTGCGCGCACTCGACGAACGCGCCGAACTCCGAGTCGGTGCCGAGGTGCGGGTCGACGGTCGTGAAGTCGACGCCCCAGTAGCCGTGGTAGCCGGCGCTGCCGTCCTGGACGAAGCGCTGCTTGTACGGCGGAGTGACCCAGATCGACGTGAAGCCCAGGTCTTTGATCCGGGCGAGACCGCGCGGGCCGGTGCAGTCGCCGGTCAGGCCGGCGTAGTCGCCGCCGTGGTAGTAGCCGGTGTCGGCCGGGTCGTAGCCGGTGACCTCGCGGCCGCCGGAGAGCCCGCCGCGGTCGTTCGCCGTGTTGCCGTTCGCGTAGCGGTCCGGCATCACGAAGTAGATCCGCTGCGACGCGAGCGGCGGGCGGACGACGGGACGTGCGAGCGCCGCGAGCTCGGCCCCGCGCGGCGGTCGAGGCGTCGCGTCGGGAGCCGCGCTCGCGACCCCGACGAGGACCCCGATCGCGGCGAGCGCCGCAGCCGCGCTAGCGAATCGGCTCGCCCGACTCGGCATCGAAGACATGGATGTGCTTCGTGTCGACCGCGATCGGCATCTGATCGCCCATCCGCAGGCCCGCGGCCTCCTCCGGCGAGAACGACGCGACGAGGTTCGGCCGCTTCGCGGTCACGCCCTCGCCCTCTGCCTCCTCCTCCTCGAGGTCCTCGTCGACGCCGATCACCATCGCGTCGATCCGGTAGTACGCAATCGAGGTCGAGCCGAGCGCCTCGATCAGCTCGAGGCCGGCGTTGATCGCGGGCAGGTCGGGCCGCCTCGCCGCGGGATGCAGATCGTCGGCGCGGATCCCGAGCACGATCGGACGGGCACCGCCGCTCCGGATGCCGGGGAAGCGCTTCAGCGCCTCCTCCGACAGCGGGAACTGCTGTCCGCCCACGTCGATCGCGATGCTGCCGTTGTCCGAGAGGACGTTCGCGGCGAGGAGGTTCATCGGCGGCGTGCCGATGAAGCCCGCGACGAACAGGTTCGCGGGCGCGTCGTACAGCCGCTGCGGCGTGTCGACCTGCTGGAGCCGCCCGTGGCTCATGACCGCAACACGGTCGCCCATCGTCATCGCCTCGACCTGGTCGTGCGTGACGTAGATCGTCGTCGTCTCGAGGTCCCGCTGGAGCTTCGCGATGTCCGCTCGCATCTGGACGCGCAACTTCGCGTCGAGGTTCGACAGCGGCTCGTCCATCAGGAACGCCTGCGGCTGGCGGACGATCGCGCGGCCCATCGCGACGCGCTGGCGCTGACCGCCCGAGAGCTCCTTCGGACGGCGGGCGAGGTAGGGCGTCAGGTCGAGCAGCTTCGCCGCCCACTTGACGCGCTCGTCGATCGTCGCCTTCGGCTCGCGCCGCAGCCGGAGACCGAACGCGATGTTGTCGGCGACGGTCAGGTGCGGATAGAGGGCGTAGTTCTGGAAGACCATCGCGACGTCGCGCTCCTTCGGCGAGAGCTCGTTCACGACACGGCCGCCGATCGAGAGCGTCCCGTCGGAGATCTCCTCCAGCCCGGCGACCATCCGCAGCGCGGTCGTCTTTCCGCAGCCAGAGGGGCCGACGAGCACGAGGAACTCGCCGTCCCGGACGTCGAGCGAGAGGTCGTACACGGCCTGCACGCCGTTCTCGAACACCTTGTCGACTTCGTCGAAGACCACGTCAGCCACTACGCACCTCCATTGACTCTCCACACGTGAAACGCCGGGCCGTCGCCCGGAAGCTCGAAGACGCCGTCGGTCGCGCTCGGGGCGTCGCCGCCGAGCAGCGGCTCGAGCGCCTTCGCGTCGAGCGCGAGCCGGATCGGCTCGTGCGACGCGCGCGCCGCGAGGCAGAGCAGGCGTTCGCCCGGGAGCTCACGCAGGTACGCGACCGCGTCGTCGCCGACGTGCGCGTAGCGGATTCCGCCGCGGGCGAGCGCGCCGCTCGAGCGCCGCAGGGCGATCAGCTTCCGGTAGCCGTCGAGCAGGCTCCTGTCCCACGTGTCGGGCGCGCCCCACGGCATCGTTCGCCGCGCGTCCTCGCCCCACTGGCCCTCCAGCCCGAGCTCGTCGCCGGCGAACACCATCGGCACGCCGGGTGAGGTCATCTGCAGCCCGATCCCGACGAGCATCCGCTCGCGGGAGCCGGCGACCGTGCGGAAGCGCGCCGTGTCGTGGCTGTCCAGGAGCGGCCACGAGTGAAGCACGGACTGCCACGGGACGCCGGCGCGGAACGCGCGCATCGCGCCGACCATCGCGCCCCCGCTCGAGCGCGGGATTCCGACGGGCGCGCCCCAGAACTGCCGCTCGAGCTCGGTCGGGAGCTCCTCCGCGCGGAGCCAGCTCCAGACCGGCCGCAGAAAGCCCGCGTAGTTCATCGCGCCGTGCCAGCCGCGGCCGTCGAGGTCGCGCCGGTAGTCGTAGCCGTGCTCCGCGACGAGCACGCCGTCGTCGTCGAGCGCCGAGCGGATCACCGCGGCCGCCTCGCGCGTCAGGTCGAGCTCGCGATAGCGGCCCGTCATGTTCGCGACGTCGATGCGCCAGCCGTCCAGCCCGACGTCGATCCACCTGCGCGTGACGGCCGCCATCCGGCGCCGGAGCTCGTTCGAGCGCCAGTCGAGCTTCGGCAGGCTCGGCACGCCCCACCACGACGCGTACCCGGTCGGAAGCGACTCGTCGAAGTAGTAGAAGCCGCGCTCCGGCGACAGCGGGCTCTCGGACGCCTCGAGGAACCACTCGTGACCGTCGCCGGTGTGGTTCGTCGTCAGGTCGCCGAGGACGTTGATGCCCCGCGCGTGCGCCGCCGCGACGAGGGAGCGAAGCGCGTCGTCGCCGCCGAGCAGCGGGTCGATCCGGTCGAAGGTCGACGCGTCGTAGCGGTGCGTGCTCCCGGCCGGGAAGATGGGCGTCAGATAGAGCGCGCTCGCGCCGAGCGACTCGACGTGGTCGAGGTGCGCCTCGATCCCGCGCAGGTCGCCGCCGAACCACTCGCGCGGCGTGTTCGGGCCGCGGCCAGTCGGCAGCTCGTCCCACTCGCGCGGGACGGCCCAGTCCGGGATGTCCGCCGACACCTCGCCCGAGCGCGCGAATCGGTCCGGGAAGATCTCGTAGACGACCGACGAGAGGTGCCACGCCGGGCCGTCGCCGAGCGCGAGGACGTAGTCGTCCGCGTCCGGCACCTCGTGGCCGTGCACCCCGATCCCGTTCAGCCAGCTCCAGCCGCCCTCGGCTCCGACGAGCAGCCAGCGGTACGGAACGCTCGGGTTCCGCACCGGAAAGGTCGCCCTCCACCAGGTCTCGCTGTCCGTCTCGCGGTCGACCTGCGCGCGCGCCCAGTGCGGCTCGCCGTCGTCGACGTAGCGCAGGACGACGTCGTCGGCCGCCCCCTTCGGCACGCGGACCCGCACGACCGCGTCGCCGCCGAGCTCGTCCGGCTGCTCGAGGACGTAGTCGGGCGACCCGTCGTGGTGCGGCCGCGCGAGCAGCGACGTCCCGCGGTCGAGCTCGGTCGAGCTCATCCCTTGACCGCGCCGCCGGTGAGGCCGGAGACGATGAACTTCTGGAGGAAGAGGAAGATGAGCACGACCGGCGGTGCGGCGAGCACCACGCCCGCGGCGAACGCGCCCCAGTGCTCGGAGTACTGCTGGTCGATGAAGTTGCGCAGCCCGAGCGCGAGCGTGAACTGATCCTGGTTCTGAAGGATGACGCTCGCGATCACGAACTCGTTGATCACGCCGATGAAGGAGAAGAGCCCGACGACGGCGAGCACGGGCGCGGCGAGCGGAAGGATCACGCCCCAGAACACCTGCGCCGGCGTCGCGCCGTCGACGCGCGCCGACTCGTCGAGCTCGGCCGGGATCGTGTCGAAGAAGCCCTTCATCAGCCAGACGTTCACGCCCATCACGCCGCCGAGGTAGACGAGGATCAGCCCCGTCAGCGTGTTCAGGCCGATGAAGCCGAACACCGCGCCCGTCTGCAGGACGATCAGGTAGATCGCGACGACCAGCAGGAGCTGCGGGAACATCTGGATCAGCAGCAGCGAGAACAGCCCGATGCGCCGGCCCTTGAAGCGGAACCGGCTGAACGCGTACGCGGCGAGCGCCCCCAGCATCACGGTCAAGATCGCGGTCGCGCTCGCGATGATCATCGTGTTCGCGTACCAGCGGACGTAGTTGATGTGGGTGTCCGGGCTCCCCTCCGCGAGGCTCTGGACGGTGCCCGTCAGCAACTGCCGGAAGTTCTCGAACGTGACGTCGCGGGGAATGAGGCTCGCGCCGCCGAGGGTCTGGTCGGCGTTGAACGCCGCGGAGATCACGTACGCGATCGGGAAGATCGCCCAGAGCACGGCGATCAGCGCGACGACATGGCGCCACCACGTACCGCGCCAGATCGGGCGCCGCCGCTTCGTCCGGACGCCCGTCTGCTGGCGGACGGCCGCCGCGGTCTCGACCTGCTCGACAGTCGTCATCGCACGTTCTCCAGCTGCTTCGTCCTCCAGAACCCGATCGCCGCGATGACCGCGGTGAGGAAGAAGATGATCATCGCGACCGCGCTGGCGAGCGCGTAGTCCTGCCCCTTGCCGGACGAGAAGGCGAGCTTGTACGTGTAGGAGATCAGGATGTCCGTGTCGCCCGCGGTCGTCTGGTCGCTCGACTGCGGGCCGCCGCCCGTCAGGAAGTAGATGACCCCGAAGTTGTTGAAGTTGAAGGCGAACGACGCGATCAGAAGCGGCGCGACGACGATGAAGAGGAGCGGCAGCGTCACCTTTCGGAACACCTGCCAGGGCCCGCCGCCGTCGACGCGGGCGGCCTCGGTCAGCTCGGCCGGAATCGACTGGAGCGCTCCGAGCGAGACGAGGAAGAAGTACGGGAACGTCAGCCAGACGCTCACGAGGATGACCGACACCTTCGCCCAGTTCGAGTCGAAGAGCCACGGGACGTCGATGTGGAGCAACTGGTTCACGACCCCGAAGTCGTCGTTCAGCAATCCCTGCCAGACGAGGAGCGAAAGGAAGCCCGGGATCGCGTACGGGAGCACGAGCAGGATCCGGTAGCCGCGCTGGAAGCGCATCCCGGGCCGGTCGAGGACGATCGCCATGAAGAGCCCGAGCGCGAACGAGATCCCGACGCAGAGGAACGCGAACGCGAACGTCCAGACGAAGACGCGCAGGAACGGATCGCGCACGAGTGGGTTGTGGATGATCTTGCTGAAGTTCCGGAACCCGACGGCCGTCTTCCAGCCGGGCTCGAGCTCCTCGCCGTTCGCCGCCACGAACGAGCCGCGACCGTTGTCGGCGAAAACGGCGCCGTTCGAGACGCGGACGAACTCGTCCCTGGCGGGGTCGTACCGGAGCGTCGGCGCGAGCTCGGTTGCGCTGTCGAGGCCCTCCGGCCTGATCGCGGCGTCGCCCTCGGTCGGCACGGTGAAGTTCGAGAGCTCGCGGTCGATCGCCGCGAACTCCGTGCCCTTGATCGCCGTGTAGCCCTTGGCGCCGGCGATGCCGAGGTCGTCGACCTGGACGTCGCTCTTCGGGATCGGCGTCAGCCCCTCCTTCGTGCCGACGTACGTCTGGCCGGTCGCCTCGTCGGCGAGCAGCAGCACGAGGTTGCCGTCCGCGTCGCGGGCCGGTGTCATGAGGTACGTCTTGCCGTTCGCCGGCGGCGCGAGGGTATTGCCCTTGATCCCGTCGATCGCCTCGGACTTCGAGAGGATGTGGCCCGTCGAGTAGTTCGTGAACGCGACGTTGACCGTGTAGAGGATCGGGATCACCTGGAACGCGAGCAGCAAGATCGTTCCCGGGATCAGGAACTTGAGCGCGAGCGAGCGCTTCGACATGTACGCCCAGTCGATGAAGAGCGTGGTCGCGACGAGGACCGCGACGGCGATCCACTTCTGCTCGCCCACGAGGATGACGCCCGCCCAGATTGCGATCGCATTGGAGACGGCGAGCAGGACGATCTTGAGCGCGAAGCCGATCGGTCCCGAGAAGACCGCGACGACGCGAGAGGGGAACGCGAGAATCGACTGCGCGAGCGAGGCGCGCTGCGGGGGCGGTTCCGCTCGGACTGCGGTCGTGCTCAAACGCGCTCCTTGGAAGCGAGAGACGATGAGGGCGCCCGTCGCCGGGCGCCCTCACCGCGAGTGATCGGGATCAGCCGATCTTGTTCCGGATGTTGCGGGCAGCAGTCGTGAACGTCGGCCGCGCAAGCGTGGACGTGCCGTTCGTCGACTTCAACCAGGCCCCGCCGAGCTCCTCCCACACGGAGGACATCTGCGGGATGTTCGGCATCGGGACGCCGCCGACGCCCGCCGCACCGAACTGCTTGAGGACGGCGTCATTGACCTGCTTGCCGGCGACGGTGTTGGCCGGGAAGCGGCCGTTCGCCGCCGCGAGCGCGCGCTGCGACGCCGGGAGCATGATGTAGCTCGCCACGAGGTCCTTCGCGAGCGTCGCGGTGCCGTGCGTGTTCGCGTAGCGCGTGACCATGAAGCCCTGCACGCCGAGGAACGGCACGGAGCGGAACTTGATCCGCGGCACCTGCACGATGCGGAAGCGCAGACCGCTCGTCTTGAGCGTGTCGGCCTCCCACGGACCGGTGACCCAGAAGGCCGCGTGCCCCTTGAGGAACGCGTTCTTCGCGGTGTCGTAGTTGACCTTCGAGTTGATCAGCCCGAGGCGGTCCCACCGGTCGATCGCCGCCGCGTTCTTCAGGAACACGGGGTTCGCGACGCCGATCTGCTTCGGGTTGAGGTTCCCCGCCTTGTTCTTGCCGAAGACGTAACCGCCGAGACCCGAGAAGAACGGGTACATGTGGTACGCGTCACCGGCCGGCGCCTGCGGCACCGCGATGGCGAGGTTCTCGCTGCTCTTCGCCTTGAAGGCGAGAGCCTGCTTCTCGAGGTTCGCGAACGTCTTCGGAACCGTTGCCAGTCGCGTGTTCACGACGAGGCCGACGTTCTCGAGCGCGACGGGGGCGCCGTAGAGACGCTTGACCGCCGTCCCGTAGGAGAACGCGTCGAGCGAGTACTTCGGGAACTGCCTGAGCGTCGCCTTCTTCGGCGACAGCGGGAGCACGAGACCGTCGGCGGCCAGCTGGCCCGTCCAGTCGTGTGCGCCGATGATCACGTCGGGTGCGCTCGCGACCGCAACGGTCTTGAGCTGGTCGCGGATGTCGCCGAAGTTCTTCTCGACGACCTCGACGTTGACGCCGCGCCTGGCACCCCAGGCGTTGGCGATCCGCTCGATGTCCGCCTTCCGATCCTTGTCTGTCCAGATCCGGATCGTGCCGCCGGCTGCAGAGCTGCCGCTGACCGCACCCGTCGCGGGTACGGCCGTTGCGACCATGGCGAGCATCGCGACGACGACGCACGCGCCGAACGCGGTTCTCCTACTCATGTGTTGCCTCCTCCAAGTCGAGATCCGACTGCTGCGTTGTGTAACAACGTTTCATGCCGCTGAGACAGCCACGCGACATTACGCCAGTCGGGTGGGCCGAGTCAAGAGGTTAGACGAGGTTTCGTCGAAGTTGTTTGGCCTAGTTGCACGGACTTGTGGAGGCACCTATGATCGACGGGCCCATGAAACGCGTTTCATCGAGGTTCGATGGCCTCGCTGCGTGAGGTCGCCTCCCGTGCGGGCGTCAGCCTGGCCACGGCATCCCGCGTCGCGAGCGGCGTCGACGGCGTCCGCGCCGAGACGCGCGCACGCGTCGAGGAGGCGATGCGCGACCTCCTCTACGTCCCGCCCGGCCGCAAGCCGGCGACCGGTGCGATCGGGCTGCTCGTCCCGGAGCTGACGAACCCCATCTTCCCGGCGCTCGCGCAGGCGATGGAGGCGAGGGCGACCGAGGCCGGTCTCGCGACGATCCTCTGCAACACGACCTCCGCAGCGTTCCGCGAGGCCGACTACGTGCACATGCTGCTCGAGCGCGAGGTCGACGGGATGATCTTCATCTCGTGCGAGATGACCCACCTCGCCGGCGAGCACGACCACTACGAGCGGCTGCTCGAGGAGGGGGCGCGGCTCGTGTTCGTCAACGGCGCGCTCGAGGACTTCGACGTCCCGTGCGTGTCCGTCGACGAGCGGCACGCCGGCTACGTCGCGACCCGGCACCTGATCGCGCTCGGCCACCGGCGCATCGGCTTCGTCGCTGGCCCGGCCGACTACCTCCCGACGCGCGAGAAGGCGGCGGGCCGCGCGGAGGCGCTCTTCGAGGAAGGGCTGCCGCTGAACGGCTGGCTCGTCCACGGCGACTTCACGATCGAGGGCGGGCGCTCCGCCGCGCGGGCCCTGCTCAGCCGGCGCGACCGTCCGACCGCGGTCATCTGCTCGAGCGACGTGATCGCGATCGGAGTCATCCAGGAGGCGCGCCGGATCGGGCTGCGCATCCCCGAGGATCTCTCGGTCGTCGGGTTCGACGGCATCGAGGCGTCCTCGTGGATCGAGCCGCCGCTCACGACGATCGAGCAGCCGATCGACGAGATCGCAGCGACGGCGATCGAGCTCCTGCAGACGGTGATCGACGAGCCGGGACGCTCGGTTCCGCGCGTCCTCTACCAGCCGCGCCTGCGCCGCGGCGGCTCTACCGCACCGCCGCCCGGCGACTAGCCCACGGTCATCATGTTGCTGAAGCCGGCCAGGTTGCACGGCTTCGTCGACGACGCCGGCACCACGGCCCTGACGATCGTCCGCTTCGGGAGCGTCGCGCGAAACACCGCTTCGGTCTCCTGCCCGTAGGACCCCGGCCGGAGCTTCGCGCGCGCCGCGACCTTCCACTGGCGGCTGTCGCGGTCGTAGCGCTCGAGCTGTGCCGCGCGACGTTCGAGCATCCGGTAGGTGGAGACGACGGCCTCGAAGCGTGCGGGTCCCTTCTGCCGCAGGACGACCCACGGCCTGACCCCGATCGAGACGACAGCGCTGTACGACGAGCGCCACTTGGCGCGCAGCCGAACGTTGGCCAGGGACTGCGTGAGCGTGGCGGAGAACAAGCCGCCGCTCTTCGTCGTCCCGCCAGAGCCCGGCTCCCAGCCGCGGCCGCAGACGTTCTGCTCGACCGCAACGTACTCGCCTGCCTCGCGCGTCACGATCGCGCCGGCAATCTCCACCGGCTGGTACATGCGGATGACGTTCGGCTTCGCCTCCATCGACACGGCGGGCGGGTCGGCGGCGCCGATCGCCGGCTCCTCGTGCGGGACGACCCAGTAGCCGATCGCGATCCCGACAAGCACGGCGGCGAGTAGCCCGGCCGGCGCGCGCCGACGGAGGTGCGGAGCGCCGGGTCGGAGCAGCCGGTGCCGCACGCGGCGGGTCACCGCCGGATCGGGCGACGGGACGCGGGCTGGAACGTCCCGCAGGCGGCGCTCGAGATCGTCAGACACGTTCGCCCTCGATCGACACGCGGAGGTCCGCGAGCGCGCGGCTGAGCCGCGACGCGACGGTTCCGAAGGGGAGACCGAGCAGCGCGGCGATCTCGTCGACAGCGAGGTCGAGCCAGTAGTGGAGGACGATCACCTCGCGGCGCGCGGGCGCGAGCGCCCTGACCGCCGCGACGATCTCGTCGGACGCCTGGGCGACGTCGTCGGGCGCAGCCCTGAGCTCGCCCATCCACTCGTCGCCCACCCGCATCCGGCGCTCACGGCGGGAGTCGTCGATCGCCTTGTTCACGAGGATCCGCTTCAGCCAGGGGCCGAAGGGCCGCTGAGGGTCGAAGCGCTCGAGCGCGCCGAAGGCCCGCACGAACGCCTCTTGCGCGAGGTCGTCCGCGCGGGCCCGACTCCCGGTGGCGAGGAACGCCCACTGCCAGGCGAGCGGCCAGTAGCGCTGGTAGAGCGTCCCGAGCGCGTCGTGCGAGCCTTCCGCCGCCTGTTCGAGGAGAGAGGAGTCGTCGGGAGTCACGGGCAGTGATACGGAATGGACTTCACTGCTTATCCCGCGCCGTCCTATACCGATCGGTATGATACCCAGCGGTATGACTGAGCCGAAGAACCCCTTCCGCTACGGCGCGCTCGCCTTCGACGAGGC
>Ga0111538_10013360_pt1 | contig 10831 bp, 5 predicted proteins | sample SoiMethybrSBSTD1_FD_79669 | JGI IMG/M metagenome (GOLD analysis project Ga0111538, IMG submission 79669) | Bulk soil microbial communities from a Populus tree surrounding site in Tennessee, USA - Soil MetaG P. TD hybrid SBSTD1 (version 2)... | ecosystem: Environmental > Terrestrial > Soil > Tree... | reverse complement strand
GCCGTACACGGAGGCCGGCAGGTAGGACAGGAAGCGGCGCGCGCACTGGAAGGCTTCCTCCTCGGTGTCGACGGCGTGGTCGACGGCGCCGGCCCGGCACTGCACCTCCCAGCCGCCGAGCTCTTGCTTGCTCAGGTCCTGGCCGACGCGGGCCACGACCGGCGGGCCCGCCACGAACATGGCCGAGGTCGACTTGGTCATCACCGAGTAGTGGCTGGCGGCGAGCCGCGCCGCGCCGAGGCCCGCAACGGAGCCAAGGCCCAGCGCCACCACCGGCACGACACCGAGGTTGTCGGCCAGGTACTGGTAGTGGTGCTGCGAGATGCCGAGCTGCCCCGGCAAATTCGAGCGGCCCGCCGTCTCGATGGTCTTGACCGAGCCGCCGCCGCCCGAGCCCTCGATGATGCGCACGATCGGCAGGCGCAGCTCGCTGGCCATGCGCTCGGCGAGGATGGGCTTCATGGGGATGGTGGCATCGGCCGAGCCGCCGCGCACCGTGAAATCGTCGCCCAGCACGACCACGGGGCGGCCGTCGATCGCGGCGCGGCCCATGACGCAGTTGGCGGGCGTGAGCTTGCCGAGCTTGCCGTCGGCATCGTACTCGGCCTTGCCGGCGATGGCCCCGACCTCGTGGAAGCTGCCGGGGTCGACCAGGCCGTCGATGCGCTCGCGCACCGTGAGCCGGCCGCCGTCGTGCTGGCGCTGCACCTTGTCGGGCCCGCCCATCTCGCGCGCCATGCGCTCGCGCGCTCTCAGCTCGTCGAGCTCGCGTTGCCAGCTCATGGGCCGATCCCCGGATGATGTCGCCGGCGCGTCAAGGGCATCACTCGGCGGCGGAGGCAGGGCGCAACCCCTGCTCGGTCTCTGGCGACAGATAGGCGCCCTGGCGGATGAGCTCGCGCTGGATAGCGCGGGGCTCAACGTCGCGCGGGCGGATGCCGCTGCCGGCGGCGAGACCGGCGGCGATGCCGGCGGCCTGCCCCGTCAGCCAGCATTGCGGGATCTCGCGCAGGAAGGTGTGGGAGCTGGCGTCGCAAGCGACGTGCCGGCCGGCGCCCAGGATGTTGTCGAGCTCGGCGGGGATCAGCGCGCCGTAGGGCACGGAGATGTTGGGAAACTTCGGCGACAGCGAGGTCGATACGCCGATCTCGTCGTCCCAGATGCGGCCCGTAGGCCATTGCTCGCGCGTGACCTTGGCGAGGCCGTTGAGACGCCGGCTGTGGCGCACGCCGATCTGCGGGCCGCCCAGCATCAGGAAGGCGTTGGCAAAGCCCGGCGCGGCGGCACGATAAACCTCGAGGTGGCCGACGGTCAGCTGGCGCGAGCGCAGCTCCACCGCTGTCAGGTCCTCCACATCGACGGCGCTGTAGCCGGACAGCCGCGGCCCCATGAACAGCGCCACGTCGTTGCGCCAGGAGACGAACGGCTTCTCGAAGAAGCGCACCTTGCTGCGGCCTAGCGCCATGAACTCGGAGAAAGCGTCGGGCTCATCGCGGCGGAAGGCAAGCCAGCGCTCCATGTCGACGCCGCCGAACAGGAACGACGTGTTGACGCAGTGGTGGATGTCGGTCTCGTCGATGTCGGATTCGAAGGTGGCCGGCGTGCGAGCGATGAGGTCCGCATCCCCCGTTGTGTCGACCACCGTCTTGGCGAGGATGGCGTGGCGGCCCTCCTTGCTCTCGAAGATGGCTCCCTTGACGACATTGCCCTCCAGGATCGGGGCGGTGGCCCAGGCGTGCAGCAGGAGGCGCACCTTGGCCTCGGCCACCATCTGCATCGAGAGGGTCTTGAGCGCTTCGGGATCGATGGTCGGCGACCAGGTGACGATGCCGTGGAAGGCGGCGGTGCGCTGCGCCCAGTAGGCGGCGCTGGTGGCGTCCTTGGTGCCCCAATCCGCGCGCTTGGGTCCCTGGATCGCTTCTTTGGGTAGGCGATCCATCAAATCCTCGGCGAGCCCACGGATGATGTGGCGCCCCGACCAGTCGCTCATGCGGTCGATCCAGATGACGAGCCCGCCGGTGGAGAGGCCGCCGAGGTGATTGTAGCGCTCGACCAGCAGGACGTCGGCGCCGAGGCGCGCGGCGGCGATCGCCGCAGCCGTCCCGGCCGGGCCGCCGCCGACCACCAGCACGTCGGTCTCCGCGAACACCGGGATCTCGCGAGCGGGCTCGAGGTAGGTCCGGGCCGGCCGCTGGCGCCGCGTCGGTTGGATGCCGCGGAACGCCTCCAGGCCCTGCTCTGCGCCGATGCTGGCGCTGTAGTTGCCGGGGCCCCTGGGGCCGTCCTTGAAGATCTCCGACTGGTAGAGGCGCCGCCCGCTCGCATCGGCGCCCTTGTCGTTCGACATACTCTCTTCCCCTGCGCACGCCGTCGCGGCGGATCTCGGCTAGCCCGAGCACAGGCCGAGAGCATACGCACTTCGCCCGGTTGTAGCCACCGGTGCAATGGCGTGCGGCGTGAGCCAAGGGCGCGCGCCCGACGTTCACCATGAGCAGGATTTGCGGGCCCCGGCTGGCCCGTATCGAGACGTTGCGCAAGGTCCTGGTCAAGATCGCGCGCGCTAAGGCAAAGATCCGGCGCCCGGGGCGCAGCAGCCCGCGACAGGAGCCACGATAACTCTGCCGCCGACGCATCGGTTGGCGGGCGTGCCCGAGTCATCTATGTTGTTGGAGCGCAACCTGGAATTCTACTGCCAAGGAAGCGGGTCCAGGATGAAGCGCGATCCGGCAGACGGGACCTAAGCGGTGATCGGGCCCGATCGCGGCCTTCCGTCGAACTCATGAAGTGGCAAGGATGGGCGTCAGCCGCGCATTCTCCGACGACATTGCCATCGATCTCGGCACGGCCAACACGCTCGTGCACGTGGTGGGGCGCGGCATCATCATCGACGAGCCGTCCGTGGTGGCGGCGCAGGTGCGCGGCGGCGAACGGGTGATCCTAGCCGTCGGCCTCAAGGCCAAGGTCATGCAGGGGCGCACGCCCGAGCCCGTCGAGATCATCAGGCCGATGCGCGACGGCGTGATTGCCGATTTCGTCGCGACCGAGGAGATGTTGCGCCAGTTCATTTCGCGCGCCAAGTCGATGCTGGGCTTCCGCCGCCCGCGCATCCTGATCTGCGTGCCGGCCGGTGCCACCCCGGTCGAGCGCCGGGCGGTCTATGAGACGGCGGTGTCGGCGGGCGCGCGCAAGGTCTACCTGATCGAGGAGCCGGTGGCGGCCTCCCTCGGCGCCGGACTGCCGATCGACGGGCCGTCGGCCTTCATGGTGGTCGACATCGGCGGCGGCACTACCGACATTGCCGTGCTGCACCGCGGCCAGATCGTGCAGGCGCGCTCGCTGAAAGTCGCCGGCAACGCCATGGACGAGGCCATCGTGCGCTATGTGCGCCGTCGGCACGGCCTCGTCATCGGCGAGTCGAACGCAGAGCGCATCAAGATCGAGGCCGGCACGGCGCTGGCCCAGCCCAACGGCCGGCAGGTCGAGATCCACATCAAGGGCCGCGACATCCGCGAGGGGCGGTTCAAGAGCGTGGTGCTGGGGCCCATGGACATGGCCGAGGCGCTGTCGAGCCCCGTCTCCGAGATGGCCGAGTTCGTCCAACGCGCGCTCGAGGACCTGGCGCCGGACGTCGTCGAACCGGTGGCCAGGCGCGGCGTGCTCCTGACCGGCGGCGGCGCGCTGCTCGACCGACTCGACGTGGCGCTGCGCGAAGCCGTGGGCGTACGTTTCGTGGTGCCGGACAGCCCGATGCACTGCGTCATCAAGGGCACGGCAGCGGTGCTCGAGCAGCTGGGCGAGCGCCAGCACCTGCTGATCGGCCCGTGAGACGCCGTGAGCCGCCCTGGACACGCGGGGGGGCCGGTGTTACATGAGCGCCTACGTTCGGGGGCCCACGCGGGCCCCCTGGCGCTCATGTCCGGTCGGCAGACAGCGCGGGTGTATAGCTCAGTTGGTAGAGCAGCTGACTCTTAATCAGCGGGTCGAAGGTTCGAGTCCTTCTACACCCACCAAGTCTTGTACATCTCCAATCTAATCCGGGACTTAACTGAAACGACTTTCGCCGATCTTTGTAGGAACGCCAAGTTTCTTTTCACAGGACCGCCTAGGCGAGGCCGCCCGCGGCATAGAACAGGAAGTTGCCCCTCACTCTACGGAGACCCAGCCCTTGTGGTCGGGCGGGTTTTTTCCGTTGCTGGACGCCTGTCCGCCTCCGCTCGGACTGGACCGCGGATGGTTTTACAAATCTCGGGGTCGGTGCAGCCGCGAAGGCGACAACAATGGACGGCTGGCGCGTGTGGGTTCAGACTATTGTCCTGAAATCAAGGAGGCCAGCATGAGCCCGATAGGGTGGCGGCAGTCCTGCCTGGCGGCGGTCGCGGTCGCCTTTGTTGTTGGGGGGCCGGTGGCGGTCAATGCGCAGCAAGCCGGCAGTGCGCAAGTTGCCATCGACGACGACGACATCGGTGGAGTGGTGCGCGGCCCGGGAGGGCCGGAAGCCGGTGTGTGGGTGATTGCCGAGACCAGCGATCTGCCGACCAAGTTCGCCCGGATGGTCGTCACCGACGATCTTGGGCGCTATGTCATTCCCGACCTGCCGCGGGCCAAATACAAGGTCTGGGTGCGCGGGTACGGCCTCGTCGACTCGCCCAAGGTGGACGGCGAGCCCAGCAAAGCCCTCGATCTGGTCGCCGTGCCGGCGCCCAACGAGGCAGCGGCCGCGCAATACTACCCGGCGATCTACTGGTATTCGATGCTGAAGATCCCGGACGCCAGCCAGTTCGGCGGCAAGAGCGATATCCCCGAGAAGATCACCCAGAGTGAATGGTTGGCGGTTGTGAAGAACCGATCCTGCATTGGCTGCCATCAGCTCGGCCAGCTGTCGACGCGTACGATCCCGGCCGCGTTGGGCGTGTTCAAAACCGGTGAGGAGGCATGGCTGCGGCGCGTACAATCCGGACAAGCCGGGCCCTTGATGGTGAACCCGCTGGCCGGATATCTCGGCGGGGCACCTTTCAAGTATTTTGGCGAATGGACCGACGGCATCGCCAAGGGCGAGCTGCCGCATGCCAAGCCCACGCGGCCGCAGGGGATCGAGCGCAACCTCGTGGTGACCACTTGGGAGTGGGGCGACCCGAAGAGCTACCTGCATGATCTCATCGCCTCCGATCGGCGCTACCCGAGGGTCAATGCCCATGGCCCGCTCTACGGCTCGCCCGAGTACGCCACGGACCTGTTGCCGATCCTCGATCCCAAGACGCACAAGGTCACGACCTTCAAGGCACCCGTGCGCGACGCCGATACGCCGGAGGCGCTCGGGCCCGGCCATGCCGCCATGGCGAAGCCGTTGCAGTCCTCGCCCTATTGGGGCGACGAGAAGCTCTGGGACTCCAAGGCCAACAACCACAACGCCATGTTCGACCGGCATGGCCGGCTGTGGCTGGCGGCTGCGGTGCGCGGCCCCAACAATCCCGACTTCTGCAAGAAGGGCTCGAGCCATCCCTCCGCCAAGCTGTTCCCAATCGAGAGGAACGTGCGCCAGCTGGCGGTGCTCGATCCCAGGACGATGAAGTACAGCTTTGTCGACACGTGCTTCGGTTCGCATCATCTGCAGTTCGGCTACGACGCCAACGACACGCTGTGGACCAGCGGTAGCGGCCAGGTGGCCGGTTGGCTCAACAGCCGGAAGTTCGACGAAACCGGCGATGCGGCGGGCGCGCAGGGGTGGACGCCGTTCGTGCTCGACACCAATGCCAATGGCCGGCGCGATGACTACACGGAGCCGGGACAGCCCGTAGATGCCAGCAAGGACACGCGCATCACTGGGGGCTCCGGGCCTTACGCGGTGATGCCGAGCCCCGTCGATGGCTCGATCTGGTACACAGTCGGCGTGTTCGCCGGTAGCGGCGCGGTCCTGCGACTGAACCCCGGGCCCAATCCGCCCGAGACAGCGCTGGCGGAGATCTACCATGTCCCGCTTCCGGGCTTTGGCCCGCGTGGCGGCGACATCGACAGGCAAGGCGTGGTGTGGGTTTCGCTCGGCAGCGGCCACATTGGCAGCTTCGACCGGCGCAAATGCAGGGGTCCGCTCAACGGGCCGACCGCGACGGGGGACCACTGTCCCGAAGGCTGGTCGTTCCACCAGTATCCGGGGCCGGGCTTCCGAGGCCTCGGCGAGAACAGCGCCGAGTCGAGCTACTACACCTGGGTCGACCAGCACAATACGCTCGGCCTTGGCGAGGACGTGCCGATGTCGACCGGCAACCTCAATGACGGCCTGATTGCGCTCAAGGACGGCAAGATGATCGTGCTGCGCGTCCCTTATCCGTTGGGCTTCTACGCCAAGGGGTTCGACGGGCGGATCGACGACGCAACTGCAGGCTGGAAGGGTCGAGGCTTGTGGACGACCAGCGGCGACCGAACGCCCTGGCTCATGGAAGGCGGCAAGGGAAGCAAGCCCCGCGTCGTGCATTTCCAGCTGCGGCCCGATCCGCTGGCACACTGAGCGCAAGCAAGGGCGACCTGATCGCTCCCGCCTTCCGCCATCGAGTCATCGGCCTGGAATGCCTCTGACCTTATCGGGTTGCTGCGCGATCCAGGGCCATGTTCAGCGCCAGTACGTTCACGCGGGGCTCCCCGAGAAGGCCGAGGGTGCGCCCCTCGGTGTTCTGGTCGACGAGCTGGCGTATCCGATCCTGCGGGATGTTGCGCGCCTTGGCGACGCGCGGCACCTGGAACAGCGCGGCTTGCGGCGTGATGTGCGGGTCCAAACCGCTGCCCGAGGTGGTCACGAGATCGATCGGAACCTGGGCCGCGGGTTTCTGCGCCTGCAATTTGTCCACCTCGCCCTTCACGCGCTCGATCAGCGCCTTGTTGGTGGGACCGAGATTGGATCCCCCTGAGTTGGCGGCGTTGTAAGGGGCGTCGACCGTCTTGGTCGCATCGTTGGGATCGGGCCTGGTGGTGGCGGACGGCCGGCCGTGGAAGTAGCCGTCGCCGTTGAACGGCTGGCCGATCAGGGCCGAGCCCACGACCTTGCCGCCCTGCTCGACGAGGCTGCCGTTGGCCTGGCGCGGGAACAGCACTTGGGCCAGACCGGTCATGACCAACGGATAGATGAGGCCAGTGATGAGCGTGAGCGCAACGACGAGAACGATGGCGGGGCGAGCTTCGCGCAGCATGACTTCTCTCCTCAGGCAAGGTGCAGGGCCGTGACCAGAAGGTCGACGGCCTTGATGCCGACGAATGGGACGAGGACGCCGCCGAGACCGTAGATGAGCAGATTGCGGCGCAGCAGCGGGCCGGCCCCGATCGGGCGGAAGGCGACGCCCTTCAGCGCCAGCGGGATAAGCGCGACGATGATCAGCGCGTTGAAGATGATCGCCGACAGGATGGCGCTCTGCGGGGTCGAAAGGCCCATGATGTTGAGCGCCTGCAGCTGCGGGTAGAAGGCGACGAACATCGCGGGGATGATCGCGAAGTACTTGGCCACGTCGTTGGCGATCGAGAAGGTGGTGAGCGCGCCACGCGTCATCAGCAGCTGCTTGCCGATCTCGACAACCTCGATGAGCTTGGTCGGGTTGGAGTCGAGGTCGACCATGTTGCCGGCCTCGCGGGCCGCCTGCGTGCCGGTGTTCATGGCCACGCCGACGTCGGCCTGGGCGAGGGCGGGCGCGTCGTTGGTGCCGTCGCCGCACATGGCGACCAGCTTGCCCTTGGCTTGCTCGTTGCGGATGAGCTCGAGCTTGTCCTCCGGCGTCGCCTGGGCGAGGAAATCGTCGACGCCGGCCTCGGCGGCAATCGCGGCGGCAGTGGTCGGATTGTCGCCAGTTATCATGATGGTGCGGATGCCCATGCGCCTGAGTTCCGCGAAGCGCTCGCGGATGCCGCCCTTGACGATGTCCTTGAGGTGGACGACGCCGAGCAGCCGGCCGTCGCGGGCAACGGCGAGCGGCGTACCGCCGGACTTGGCGATGCCTTCGGCGATCGCTTGGACCTCGCAGGCCGCGTCGCTGCTGACGGCGGGACGCAGGGCGATGGCGGCGCTGGAACGGCTGAGGGCCGCCGTCGTCCCGCCGTCGAGGAAGGCCAGAATCGAATCGACGGCGCCCTTGCGGATCGAGGTCGAGCCGAACTCGACGCCGCTCATGCGCGTCTGGGCCGAAAACGGAATGAACCTGGCGCCGAGCTCCGATACGTCGCGGCCGCGGATGGCGTGCTTTTCCTTGGCCAGCACGACGATGGAGCGCCCTTCCGGGGTCTCGTCGGCCAGCGAGGCCAGCTGCGCCGCGTCGGCAAGCTCTTGTTCGCTCACGCCGCGCAGCGGCTTGAATTCGGTGGCCTGGCGGTTGCCGAGCGTGATGGTGCCGGTCTTGTCGAGCAGCAGCGTGTCGACGTCGCCCGCCGCCTCCACGGCGCGGCCCGACAAGGCGAGCACGTTGAAGCGCACCAGGCGGTCCATGCCGGCGATGCCGATGGCCGACAGCAGGCCACCGATGGTGGTGGGGATGAGCGTGACGAACAGCGCCACCAGCACGACGACCGAGATGGTGCCGCCGGCATAGGCGACGAAGCTTGGAATGGTCGCGGTGGCGAACACGAAGATGATGGTCAGGCCGACCAGGAGAATATTGAGCGCGATCTCGTTGGGGGTCTTTTGGCGCTCGGCGCCCTCCACCAGCTTGATCATGCGGTCGAGGAAGGTCGACCCGGGCGCGGCGGTGATGCGCACACGCAGCCAGTCGGAGAGGACCTGGGTGCCGCCGGTGACGGCTGAGCGGTCTCCGCCCGCCTCGCGGATGACGGGAGCCGACTCGCCGGTGATCGCCGCCTCGTTGACGGAGGCCACGCCCTCGATGACCTCGCCGTCCGAGGGGATGGTGTCGCCGGCCTCGACGAGGACGATGTCCCCGACCTTCAGTCCGGTGCCCGCAACGAGCTTGTAGTCTTTGGCGTTTGCCGCGGCGAGAAGCTTGGCTTGCGCCTCCGTGCGCTGGCGCCGCAGCGCGTCGGCCTGGGCCTTGCCCCGGCCTTCGGCGATGGCCTCGGCAAAGTTGGCAAACAGCACGGTGAACCAAAGCCACAGCACGATCTGGAACTCGAAGGCGATGCTGCCGGTGCCGCCCACCAGATCGCGAACCAGTATGATGGTGGTGAGGACCGTCACGACCTCGAGCACGAAGATCACGGGGTTCTTGACGAGCGTGCGGGGATCGAGCTTGGCAAAAGCCGAGCCGATCGCCGGCCACACGATTGCGGGATCGAGCAATGTCGACATCGCCATGCCCTTGCGGGTTGTCGAGCTTTCCATGGGGTTTGGACTCCGGGCTAATTGGCGGAGAACAGCGTGCCGGCGGTCATCGCCAGGTGCTCGACGATGGGGCCGAGCGCCAGCGCCGGGAAGAAGGTGAGGCCGCCGATGATAAGGATCACGCCGACCACCAGGCCGACGAACAGGCCGCCGGTGGTCGGGAGGGTGCCGGCGGAAGCCGGAACGATCTTCTTGGCCGCCAGCGAGCCGGCAATGGCCATGGCCGGGATGATCATCCAGAAGCGGCCGACCAGCATGGCGATGGCACCCGTGGTGTTGTACCAGAGCGTGTTGCCGGTGAGGCCCGCAAAGGCCGAGCCATTGTTGCCGGTCTGCGAGGTGTAGGCGTAGAGCACCTCGGAGAACCCATGCGGGCCCGGGTTGGCCATGGAGGTCACGGCCGGCGGGATGACGACCGCAGCGGCCGTCCAGCCCAGATACATGAGCGGCAGGATCAGGATGGCCAGCATCGCCATCTTGACCTCCTTGGCCTCGATCTTCTTGCCGACGTACTCGGGCGTGCGTCCCACCATCAGGCCGGCGACGAACACCGACAGGATGATGAACAGCAGCATGCCGTACATGCCGGCGCCGACGCCGCCGACGATGATTTCGCCGAGCTGCATGTTGATGAGGGGAACCATGCCGCCGAGCGCGGTGAACGAGTCGTGCATGGCATTGACGGCGCCGCAGGAGGCGGCGGTCGTGACGACGGCGAACAGGGCGGAGGCGACGATGCCGAAGCGCACCTCCTTACCTTCCATGTTGCCGCCGGTGAGGCCCATGGCGGTGAAGGCGTCGTTGCCGCGCGCTTCCGCCCAATAGCAGGCGGCGACGCCGGCGATGAACAGGGTGCCCATCACGGCCAGAATGGCCCAGCCCTGGCGCTCGTTGCCGACCATGCGGCCGAACACGTTGGTAAGCGCGGCGCCGATGGCGAAGATCGAGATCATCTGCACGAAGTTGGAGAGGGCGGTCGGGTTCTCGAAGGGGTGCGAGGCGTTGGCATTGAAGAAGCCGCCGCCGTTGGTGCCGAGCATCTTGATGGCGATCTGCGAGGCAACCGGGCCGACGGCAATCGTCTGCTTGGCGCCTTGCAGCGTTGTTGCCTCGACGTAGGGCCCGAGCGTCTGCGGCATGCCCTGCCAGACGAGAAACAGCCCGTAGACGACGCAAATGGGCAGGAGCACGTAGAGCGTGCAGCGGGTGATATCGACCCAGAAGTTGCCGATCGTGCTCATGGAGGCGCGGGCGAAGCCGCGGATGAGCGCGACGGCCAGCACGATGCCGGTCGCGGCGGACAGGAAGTTCTGGTGCGTGAGGCCCAGCATCTGCACGAGGTAGGACATCGTGCTCTCACCGCCGTAATTCTGCCAGTTGGTGTTGGTGATGAAGCTCACCGCCGAGTTGAAGGCGAGGTCGGCGGGCACGGCCGATTGCTCGGCCGGATTGAAGGGCAGGACGCCCTGCAGGCGCATCAGCGCGTAGAGGATGAGGAAGCCGCCGACGTGGAAGAGCAGCATG
>Ga0111538_10013359_pt1 | contig 10831 bp, 11 predicted proteins | sample SoiMethybrSBSTD1_FD_79669 | JGI IMG/M metagenome (GOLD analysis project Ga0111538, IMG submission 79669) | Bulk soil microbial communities from a Populus tree surrounding site in Tennessee, USA - Soil MetaG P. TD hybrid SBSTD1 (version 2)... | ecosystem: Environmental > Terrestrial > Soil >... | reverse complement strand
GCAGGTAAACCTTCGGATACCAGTTGAAGCGCGCGAAATCTTGAGGCAGGAGGCCCCCACGCCCAAGAGTCAAGGTGAGTACGTATCGAGACTTCTTTTTGCGGAACGCGCGCGAATGGAAGAGCGTCAGCGTCTTGCTATGCAAGACGGAAGGAATGTGATCGCACTGCACGGCGCGAATCACAGGCAGAACTAGAGACACGAAGAGCCTGGTCCAAGGCCCCCGCCAAAACCAGGCTCTCGTATTACTCACCAACGCCGCCCCGCGTGAGGCGTGACAGGAGTATCCCACAGACTTACACAAAAAAGCAAGCAAGTTGCTTACGTCTCTGAGATGCTCTTGCCGTTAGCCGTCGCGGCGTTGCTCCTATGAAGGGAAGCCGATGCCGCATGTTCGCCCCTATCATATCACAGACAGGCCTGCTACGCCTGTCTGGTCAGCCCTCGACACGACCATTCATCCTCGACCCCGCGTCCGCACTTCTCCGCTTGTAACCTGGCTACGCTGTCCTCAATGCTCCCGTGGCTACTTCCTCGCGGGAGCTCCCAGGCCAGAGCCCTGCCCGGCATGCACTGGGGGACGATTACAGCCGATTGCGCTCTGGGACCTCCGGACCGACGCCGCGCCGCCCGGCATGCTCTCTGCCCGGGAGGTGAGGCCATGACCCGGCCACAACCGTTCCGTTCCAGGGTCGACCTGGATATCGACATGTCTGCCGGCGCACCTAGCGAGGTTCGCACGACCTGCCCCAGGGGCAACACGGTGGCTCCACCGCTCGAACGCCCTCGAACCGTTCTCCACTATTGCCGGCTGCTCTGCCCACACTGTCACTGGTTCCTGAAGTGGCGCAAGTGGCCGCGTGATCGCGAGGGGCACAAGCTCCCCAGGCCTGCACACCTATGTCCTCACCTTTCACCCTGGGAGCCTATACCATGACCGCCAACGGTTCTCACCCCCCGTCAGAAGGCGTGCCTATGCCCAGTCCGGACCATGAACGACGCCTTGCAGCAGGGTATGCCTGTCTTGAGGCTGCCCTGCAGGTCTATCTCCCCCAGGGGTTCAGTATCACCTGCTGCTGCGATCCCGATCATGTGAGCGTGGGTCGCAAACATGGCAAGGAGTGCGATGCCCCCGGCAAAAGCCCCATGCACGCCTGGAAAGCCCTCCAGACCGCGCCTCCGACCGCGGGCCAGGTGCGCGGCTGGTGGCAGACGTATCCTCTCGGCAACGTCGGCTGTGTACTCGGCCAGGTGTCCGGCCTGGTGCGGGTCGATGTCGATGGAGATCCGGGCGAAGCGGCTCTGCATGACTGGAGCCAGGGCGATCTACCCCCTACGTGGGAATTCCACTCCTCAGCCGGGGGGCGTGGGCTGCTCTACCTTTGGCCCCAGGATCAGCCCTGCCATACGGTCATCAAGTCCAGCCCGGATGGCGAGCATACCGAGCTGCGCCTGATGGGCAATGGCTCACAGACGGTCCTGCCACCGAGCCGCCACGTGAGCGGCAGTGTCTATGCCTGGATACCAGGGCATGGCCCGGACGATCTGCCATTAGCCCCAGCCCCCTCCTGGGTTATCAGCCGCATGCAGGTGCAGCCCAGGCCTCCGCGCCCCACTGTCACAGACCAGGGCGCGCCCGACCTGACCTACGCCCGAGAGTTGCTGCGCTTCATCCCCAATACTGGCAGCTATGACGACTGGATAAGGATTGGCATGGCGCTGCATCACACCGGGGCAGATTGGGGGCTGGCGCTGTGGGACGCCTGGAGCCAGCAGTGTCCCGCCAAGTACCATGTCGACGATCAGGACAGCCACTGGGAGAGCTTTAGCCAGAGCGGCCCTCAGGGCAAAGACCCCGTAACCTTTGGCACGCTGGTGCATCTCGCATGGCAAGGCGGGTACCGGCCCCAGCTCGACACCCGCCCCTACTATCAGCAAGGCCGGACCCGCCCCTCCATCTTTGCCGGCCCGATGGTCCAGGAGGTGCAGCCATGGCTACGGTAGACTTTAATCCTCCGCTGGCCATCCAGCTTCCTGATCCATGGCGCCTTTGCGCCACGTCCTTTGTCCACAGTGGCAGAACGGCGGGCACAGCGACAGTTGTCCTCATCGAGACCGACCAGGCACAGGGGCTCGAAGACATACCCCTGACGAACAGCACAGCCCGTCTGCCCTACGCCGAGCAATTCGCCGCGAAGGCAGGACTCCAGGCGGACGTGATCGATGCGGCTCTCATGAATCTGTATGGACAAATCAAGACCCGGCTAGCGCAAGGGAAAGCCCCGCAGCCAACTGGGCCATATTACACCGAGGACGCCGAGGGACTCTGGTTAGTCCAGCCACTGCCCACCGGCGAGCACCGGGTGCAGCTCACCAATTTTGCCGCCCACATCCTCGCGGATATTGTTGAGGATGACGGGACCCCTACCGTGCTGCGCTTCTTTGAGCTCGAAGCGACCCAGGGGACGGAAACACATCGCCTCACCCTGGCCGCGAAAGACTTCCAGGGGATGAAGTGGATTCCTGATGTACTCGGCGCCCAAGCGCGCATCATTCCGGGGAAATACCATCTGGAGCACGCCCATGCAGCGATCCAGGACCTCTCGACCACGATCGAGCGCCGCCACACGTATACCCATACCGGCTGGCGCTACATTGATGACACCTGGTGCTATCTGCATGCGGCGGGGGCGATCACGGCGCAGGGTGTCCGCAAAGACCTGTCTGTGGCGCTCGGGGAGAAATTTGCCCGCTATCGCCTCCCGATCCCACCCCAGGGACCCGACGCTCTTGCGGCACTCCGCAAGAGCCTGAGCCTGCGCACCCTGTTAGCAGACCACTTGCTAACCCCCCTACTCGGCACGGTCTATCTGGCTCCGCTCCGGGAGTTCTTGGGCAGCGCCCCCCCAGACTTTACCCTCTGGATCATGGGCAAAACAGGGCACTACAAATCAGAGTATGCGGCGCTCGGGATGGCCCATTTTGGCGACTTCACCCGCCAAACCCTCCCGGCCTCCTTCGAAACCACCGGTAATGGGTTGGAACGCCTCCTTCACACACCCAAAGATAGCCTCTTGATCGTTGACGATTACCACCCGGCTACCACCCGTCGCGAGGCCGAGGCCATGGACCAGGTGGCGGCCCGGCTCTTGCGCGTCGTAGGGAACCAAGGCGTGCGCCATCGCATGCGGCGTGACACGACCTTGCAAACCGAACTCCCACCACGCTGTGTGGCCGTGGCTACTGCCGAGCGCAGCCCCAACGGGTATTCCAATGCGGCCCGGATGTTTCTCGTGTCTATTCCCCCCATGACGCCCCCAGAACTCCAGACACTGGGGACCCGACTGAAGACGTTTCAGGACGACGCCGCGCGCTATGCCGAGGCGATGGCCGTGTATCTCCAGTGGCTGGCCGCGCACTGGGACAGCCTCGCCACCGGGCTACCTGCCCGGCTCCCGGTGCTCCGCGCCGAGGTCGCCCAATGCAGCGAGCATGCGCGCGAACCGATGCAGGTAGCGTATCTCCAACTCGCGTGGGAAACCTTCACCGCGTGTGCCGTCGACTGTGGCGCCCTGACGCCATTGCAGCGTCAGGCGATGCTGCGTGAAACGTTACAGGCGCTCCTGGCAGCCTCGACCGAACACGCGGCCATCCTCGCACAAGAAAATACCGTGACGCGGTTTCTCAACTATCTCCGGGACGGGTTTGCGAGTAAGCAAATCTACGTGGGCGATCCGGAGGACCTGCACCCCCCCGATGCGTCCAGCTGGGGCTGGACCGAAACGCAGGAGTGGGACGGCTCCGTGAAAGACTACGTGCCGGTGCAGAAACCTGGCCATGCGCTCCTGGTCGGCTATGTGGATGATCACTATGTCTATCTCATACCGACGACGCTCGAAAAATATCTGCACCAGGCAGCCCGTGCGGAGAACCGCTCCTGGCCCGTCGACACCACAACCCTGCTACGCGAACTCGAAAGCGCCGACATTATTCAGGGGAAACGCGAACACGACGGGAACTATCGGCGGACAGTCGGCAAGACCATCCGCAAAACGACCCAGCGCTATGTCCGGGTCCATCGGCACTACCTAGAAGGGGAGCCGGATGCTGAGGAAGACCAGAACACTGCCCCACTGCCCTTCTGAGCAATTACCTCCCTCCCAATTACCTGCAGAGAGGAGGGGAGGTAATTTTGGTAAAAACAGGTAATTCAGAAACGATATGTATATCAATAGCTTGCAGCCAAAATTACCTCAATTACCAAAATTACCCCGGAAAATAGGGTGTGTGTGTGAAAAAAATATGCACATATGAAAAACATATGAGTGGATGTGCGAGCAAAAGTAGAGGTAATTGAGGTAATTGAGGTAATTTCTCTTCTATCTCTCTAGAAACAATGGAGTTAGACAATTACCTCCCCTGTCGATCACAATTACCTCCTGCCCAATGGAGGTAATTTCCATAGGTAGGGGTGGTAATGGCCCCTCAAGAAGAAGGGAGGATGGAATGGCTACCCCGCAGCCGCCTGACCCAGCGCCGCAGGCAGGTGACTCCGTGATGCAGGTGCTCGTGCCCCAGGCCAAGCACCTGGTGGTGACCGCAGAGGGTGTGGTGGCCTGGAAGTTGGCCGTGGTGCGCTACGGCAGCGCAGGCCTGCAGCCCAGCACCATGGCGGAGTGCCCCTACGCCATTGCCTATCATGTCGACACCTGCTGCATCACCAGTAGCGATGGAAGTGGGTGTATGGCCTGCTGGACGGCACAGGGGAGTATGTTCTGCGCACCTGGGGCCTCTGGGAGGGAGACGCGGAATATGTCTGACTTCACGCTTGTCCCTGACGAGGACGACCCCACCCCGCTGCAGCCCGCGCTGGTCCCTCCGGTGCACCCGGACGACGCCACGGCGCCTCTGACGGGCTGCATGACGTGCAAAGCCCCCCGCTCGTACACCGTCGAGCCCTGGCCCAACGGGAACACGACTTGGAGGTGTACGGCGTGTGGCCAGGTGCTGCGCTTGGTTCCGGGGAAGTACCTGCCCGATCCCGAGGCGCCCCATGAATAGCCCCTGCCTCCTCGGCCAACTCGACCCCGCGCAGCTCTGCCGCGCCCGGCTCCGGATCGCCTGGGAAATGTTGGCGCAAGCCGCTGAGCACCTGGACCTGGTCCCCCAGGGGGGCCCGGCCGCACGTGGCCTGCGCGCCTACCGCGGCTCCTCGTCGTCCAGCCCCGGCGGCGCCGGCAGCGGGGGCCGGGTCCCCTGGGGGCGTCCCTCCCCAGGCGGGAGCGGCGCCCACTCGGCTTCCGGGGTCACGTCCCGGGCCTGCGAGCGGTCGGCCAGTTCCAAGAGCACCGCTTTGAGCAGTGCGCTAATGTCGTTGCGGTCCGTCTGGCGCTGCGCCTCCCGGTACTTCTCCGGCTTCGCGGCTTTGAGCAGGAAGATCAGCAACACGTCACTCGGGTGCTCCCCCTCCGTGGCGCGCCGCACCGCCACGTCCTCCAACCAGTCCCCCACCTGCGCGTGCGCTTCGGCAAAGGCCGCTTGATAGGCCGCGTCGTGTTTCAGCCAGTGATAATGCGTGCTGCGGTCCACCTCGGCGTGGGTACACGCCGCCCGCACCTGCCCACTGCGCGCAAACGCCGCCAAGACGGCCCGCTGGCGGGGGTGGGAGACCTGGGGGAAACTCTGGGGACTCGCGTCAGGAACCATCGGACACCTCCGCCTCTGAGGGGCTCACGAGCAGTCGGCACAATTCGGCACTATTCTACACCGAAAAAGTCCCGGTAGTCGCGCCAGCGCGGCCGCACCCCAGCCCCCTGGACACCACCCTGTGAGCTCCGCACACCCCGCACAATCCCCGCCTGGCGGGGGCCCTCGCGCGCGGAGAGGTTTGGCAAACTCTGCAAATCGCCCGTCCATATACCGAAAATCCCGAAGAATGCCTGGGCGCGGGGGGGCATGCCAGCCCCTAGCTGCAGTATACAAAGCCAGCGGTGCCCCCCATACAGCCCCCACACAGGCTGTCGCCACTCCCGGACACACAGGAGGTCGCGGTGCCATATGCGAGAAAGTAGGGGCACTCCTCGTTGTGCTCAGGATATGCACCCTCGCTGCCATAGGGAACGGTCGTAATCTTCCAGACCAGCGTGCCGTCTGGCGTAAAGACCAGGGATTTCATCGCACCTGCTTTCTTTGGGGCGGCCTGGGGCGCGGGGGAACGAGGAGTCCCAGGGCCGCGGCATTGGGCGTCAGCGCCGCGCCGGAGGGCGGGCCACAGCCCGCCAAAAAGTCTGCACAGCACAGGGCGGCATCACAGTCGGCAAATACCCCATCCACAATCCGTTGGGTCACCTGGTCATAGACGACATAGCGTCTCTGGCCATCGGGCATAATGGGGAGCACGGCAAAGCGGGGCATGCATCAGCTCCTTTCTGGGGGCGCGGGATCCTGGGGCGATCTCGGGATGACGATCTCGCACTTGTAGCACACATAGCCCTCGGCACGAATGCGCCAGGTCGAGGGCCGTTTGCAGGTCGGACAGATGCGCGGCGGCGTCTCGGATAGATGGACAGACACATCTGTCTGCGCATCTGTCTCGGCGCAATTTTTTGATAAAGAAGGAGTTGTACTTTCACGGACAGATGGGACAGACGAGACAGATGGTTCCCTATTAAACTCTATAGACACCTCACTCTGGCCTTCCTCTTCTTCTCTGCTCTTACGTATGTTTAGACTATCTATCTCATCTATCTCATCTGTCCGGAGTGAGGTTTTATGCGGGGAAGCAGCGCGGACAGATGCGCCACAGTCCTCTATCTCATCTGTCTCATCTGTCCGAGGAATGAACCCCCAGCGCTGCCGCGGGTTGCGGACGGGGTCGGGCGCCTGGGTTTTGTCAAAGGTGGGATTCTCCACTTTTGCGTGGTGCCAGTTGTGGAGCCGCAGGATGGCGGCCACACGCCGATTGTTGCCGGTCGTCCAGTGCAGCTTGTCGAGGCCCAGGGCATACTCGAGCAACTCATTGGTGGTCACAAAGGGCACGGACTGCCCGCGGTAGCGCGCCTCCTTGAGGGCGGCGGTGTGCAGATACGTCAGCACCGGCGCCGTCCAGGGATCCACCTCGACGCGGGCCCGCTGTTCTTCCTCAGCGGCCTGGAGGACCTCGCCCGTTAGATGCCACGCTTCCCCGGCCTGAAACCGGGACACCGCTTCCGCCCAGAGCTGGTCACGCTCGGCCAGCAGTCCCATCACATCGCAGCGCCCCCGCACCTGCACCGGCCAGAAGCGGCGATTGCCGGTTTCATCTTTGAGGAAGGTGTCTTTATTGGTCGTCCCGGCGAAGATCACGGAGCGCAACACCGTGCTGGCATGGCGCCCATAAGGCGGGCGGTAGTGATCTTGCGTCGCACTGAGAAAGCGCTTGATGGTTTCCAGTTCACTGCGGCCAAAATTGTCCAGGTCAGCGAATTCGACAATCCATTTACTGCGGAGGTCCATGGCGGCATCTTTGCTGTGGAGGTCGCTCAAGTGGTCGGTAAACCAGGACTCACTCGCGAGAGCCCGCCACACCCAGGACTTGAGGTAGCCTTGCGGACCGATGAGGATGGTCAAGGTGTCCGCTTTGCAGCCGGGCTGGAGAATGCGCGCCACGCCCGCAATAAGTGTCTTGGCCGCCACAGCCCGGGAAAAGGGCGTATCCTCCACATGACAATAGGTGTGAAGCCACGTATCGAGGCGTGGCGTGTCATCCCACTTGAGGCTCATCAGGTAGTCACACACCGGATTGTAGCTGTCCCGGTGCGCCAGCATCACGAGCGCTTCTTCGACCAGGGCGGTTGTGGTGCACAGGTCGTAGACCTCCTGGAGCCAGCGGGCAATTTCGGAGGCGTGCCACTCTTCGAGGGGGCAGACCTTCCACGGCTGGGCGAGCGCCAGGGGCGGCGGCGGCGCATGCAGCTCAACTTGCCCCGAAAAGGCGTTATAGCGCAGCACACCTTGCCAGGCGGGGTCTTTTTCGATGGCCTCGATCAGATTAAAGAGGATGGGTCGCGGCCGGCTGTCCTTGGTCAGGTTGAAGTCGGGCGTGAACGCACCCTCCCCAGGCGCGGCGCTAGGCTGCGGGCCTGCAGCAGACTCCTGGCGACGGCCGCGGCGCCTGGTCGGGCGTGGCCGCTGATAGCCATTGCCCCGCGCCAGATGCACCAGCGTGCCGAAGGTGATCGGGTCCTTCCCGGCTGGTCCCTCCACGGTAAAGCTCTGCCAGGTCTTTGCCTGATCGCCGGCGTCATATTTCTCCGGGTATTGCTGGCTCCACGTGTCCCAGAGGGCAAAAGCCCAGTCTGTGCCCGTGCTGTGCAGCGCCATCCCCATCGCCAGCCAGGTCTCCCGGTCGGCCCCAGGATTCGGGATGTAGCGGAGCAGCTCGGCCGCATAGGCCTCGGTCGGGGCCTCGGGAGGCGCCTGGGACGGTTGTTCTGGTCGTGGCTCCACCGTCATGCGGGCCACCAGCCAGGCTGGAGCCGGGGCTAAGGGCAGGGCATCCGGGCTGTGGCCTGGGACCCAGGTATAGATGCTCCCGCTCACGTGACGGCTCGGCGGGAGGACCGTCTGAGAGCCATTGCCCATGAGGCGTAGTTCGGTATGCTGGCCGTCTGGGCTGTCCTTGACGACGGTGTGACAGGGCTGCGCGTGGGGCCAGCGATAGAGGAGCCCGCGCCCCGCAGCGGAGGAGCAGAATTCCCACGTGGGCGGAAGATCGCCCTGGCTCCAATCCGTGAGGGCCGCTTCGCCCGGCGCGCCATCGACATCGACCCGCACCAGCCCGGAGACCTGGCCCAGCACACAGCCGACGTTGCCAATGGGATACGTGCGCCAGTGGGCCGCAACCTGGGGGGCCGTGGGGAGGTGTCCCTGGCGCTCTTTCCATGTGTGCATCGGGGCCTTGCCAGGGTGTTGACAGGCCTTGCCATGCTTCGTGCCGACCCCCACATGATCGGGGTCACAACAGCAGGTCACGCTGAACCCCTGGGGGAGATAGACATGCAGGGCGGCCTCAAGACAGGCCTGCCCAGCCGCAAGGCGTTGTTCATGGTCCGGGGAGAGAGAGGTGGGAGCAGTATTCACGGCAAAGCCTCCGTGATGTGTATGCCTTTCTGATTGCCGTGTTTGCAGCGCGGCGATTACACGATGCCCTAGCCCGCGCTAGGACGTTGCTGTTTCTGGCCCTCCAGGGCCGTTTGCTGTGCCTCAATCCTCTCTGATGCCTCGGCCATGGTGTCAGGGGTACTCATCGCTTGACTCTCCTGGTAATACGCACCTTGGCGTTCCAGGCACGGGCGAGGCGGAGCCAGGCCAGCCGTAGCCCGATGGGACAGCGTGATGGTGGTGATGATGCGCTTATGGTGGGGTGCGGTGGTGGCAATGGGCTATGCTGCATGTGCAATGCCGTTCTCCCCCGTGAAGGGCCTTGTGGACAGATCCCGCTGTCCGGTCCATGCCCATGCCGTCTCGTAGCACTGGCGCCCGGAAGGATGGTCCCCTCCGGGCGTTGCTGGTCTGGCCTACGTTGCCGGTCCATGATCGTCCTGCACCGGAGAGCACTGCTCTCGATAGTTCCGGATGTCGTGCCGGCGCTGTTCTTCCATGCGCAAGAGAAAGCTGACCAGGGTTCCCTGGGTCTTCTTCCCGGGGGCCAGCCGGCGCAAAATCTCGCGGGCCTCAAATTCCAGCGTGAGCATTGTGGGCTTGCCGGTGCGTGCAATACTGGGCATACCGTTCCTTTCGTGCAGGGCCAAGAAAAAAGCCCCGCTGCAGACAGGGGAGTCCTGCCTGTGGCGGGGCCTCAGCGACAAAGCGTGTGACGCTTCTTGTGTCGGGAAAGAGTGGCTGCAGGGAGCCTGGGCCATGGCCCAGGGGGTACGAGCGCCCGTGCCGAGGCATAGGGAAGCGCCTTCCGCGTCTTGGAATACGCACAACGGGAGCGCTCACCGCGCCGTCACGGGCGACTGCCTGTCGCTCGACCATAGTATAGAGCAGCAGGGGTGACAATGCAATATGCCGTACAGGATGTCGTGCAGTGTGCAGGAGCAGCGCCTGGGCCTGCATCGGCTGGGACTGCGCCGTCCAGGCGCTCACCGTTACCCTGCTGGGCCTGGCCCTCCTTGGACCTCCAGTAGCAAATGGAGGGGGTCCCGTAGTGTACGGACAAAAAACGGCGGTAAGGCGGTTGTTGGTCTCCTGACGGCGTGGTCGCAGCCCACGCCGTGACCGTACTGTCTCCACAGTACAGTGCTACTGACCGTAGCGGTAGATAGGCACAAACCGCGCTGGCGACCCATGCACAAGGTCCTCATCGTTGACGGCATAGCCTTCCTCTCGTAACGCCTCTCACGCTGCGTGCCTGGAGACGGTATTGATCTACGGCTGGTTCACCGAGGGGGGTGACACCGCCGACGTGCAGGAAGCCAAAGCACTGTGAGAAGACTGAGCAGAATAGTTGGATGGAGGGAAGTGTTGAACGCCTACCGCTACCAATGGTCCAAGGGTTACCACCGCTCTACTTTGGGCTCGCCTGGGAACAGGGGAGTCCCAGCACACACCCGTCTCTGAGAGCCAAATGAGGGGCTAGGCTTGTTGAGGAACGTAGGCTCTTTCGGCGGTAGACGGCCAACGGCCTTCGCGCCGTTTTTTGTCCGTACGCTACCGGATCCCCTGGCAGAGGGAGTACGCATACGTTGGTGGGTTCAGGAGAAGTGAGAGAGAGCGAAACCCGTCAAATCGGATCGATTTTTTCGCACCCTAGGCATGCGGTGCAATTGATGTGTGTGGGGTTTTG
>Ga0111538_10013356_pt1 | contig 10832 bp, 8 predicted proteins | sample SoiMethybrSBSTD1_FD_79669 | JGI IMG/M metagenome (GOLD analysis project Ga0111538, IMG submission 79669) | Bulk soil microbial communities from a Populus tree surrounding site in Tennessee, USA - Soil MetaG P. TD hybrid SBSTD1 (version 2)... | ecosystem: Environmental > Terrestrial > Soil > Tree... | reverse complement strand
GATCGCCGATTCAAGGCTGCCCTTGCGTGTTTGTGGTGGTCTTCTTCGTGCCCTTGCGCGCGTCGAGCTCCGCTTTGTACTCGTCGTCGCTGAGGTCGTACCAGCTAATCCACGCGAAGCCCATCTCGTCGATCGTCCGGTTGCCACTGCCGACCCAATTGCGCGCGTCGGGATTGGCCTTGGACGGCGAGTTGTCGTGCCAGCTGATCACGTGCAGCACCGTGCCCGCCGGGTAGATCGGCGCGACGTCATCGGCGTAGACGCTGACCAGGTGCCAGTTGAAGCTCCAGTCGGCGCAACTCAGTTGCTCGGTCTTGTTGTCCGGATAAATCAGCTCGATGCACTGCCGCTTGCCGCGCGTGTGCATATGCGGCTGGAACGCGGTGATGCGACCCGCCTTGTTGAAGCGCGTGTAGCCGTCACTGCGGACGTAGGTGGATCCGCCGGGGATGTCGAGCGGCTCGGTCGGCTGGCCCAGCTGCTTCGAGTAGACGATGTGCTTCGGCGTGTAGCCCTTCGGATAGAGGACGATGCCGAGCTGCGACTGGTCGGTGATTTCCTGGCCGACCGAGTGGTAGTGGAAATCGAACTTGATCTTCGATCCGGCCTTCAGCAGCCGGCCCGTGCCCTCAGGAAACAGATCGCCGTTCTTGCCGACGGCGAACTCGTTGAGGAAATCACCGGCATCGGCGCTGTCGTCGCCGTTTGTGTCGCCGGACGCATCGGCGTCGACGGCGTAGGTGAGCAGGTGATGGACCACGGCGGTCTTCCCGGGCTTGCTCTCTATCGCCTTGATGTAGCGATCTTCGGTGAGGCCGGTCTCGACATAGTAGCTTCCCCACCAGTCGGAGGCTTCCGGCGGCACCGTATGCGGCGGCGACGTGACGATCAGATCGGGCTTGCCGATGTGCCAGCGATCCGAGTCGTCGAACTCGCGCGGCTTCGGCATGTCGGCGATGTTGCCGAGCGGCGCGCCGGCGTCGACCCACTTCGCGATCTTCTCGATCTCGTCCTCGCGCAGCGACGGATCGTTCTTGAAGCTCTGGATGCCGACGTGCGGATCGATGCCCCACGGCGGCATCTGGCGCTCAACCACGCGCTGCTTGATCGACTTCGCCCAAGGGCGAACTTCCTGGTAGGTCATCAACGACATCGGCGCCATCTGGTTGGGCCGATGACAGCTCTGACACGACTTCTGGAGAATCGGCGCGATGTCTTTCGCGAACGTCGGGGAGGAAGCGGTCGCCTTCCCCTGCGCGTTTGCGGAAATGGGCGCCAGGGCCACGCCGGCAAATGCTATCGCCAGCACGCCGGCCGATCTGAGCACGCTACGCATACATCCTCCTCAGAAACCGTCCGACCCGGTGCACGAGTTGCAGCGCGTCAGTTTAGCATAATGATGCGGTATAGTCGCCGCATCTCGGTGAGCCGTTCGCACTTAATTGTCGCGGCGCTGGTCGTCGCCGCCGCCGGGCTCGGCGTGGCGCCCCTGCTTCTGGTCGAGCCGGCGATCGACGAGCGCCGCGTGCCGGATCGCCCCGTTCAGCTGCCCGGCGAAGGCTTCGTCTCCTCGCAAACCTGCCGCGCCTGCCATCCCAGCCAGTACCAGTCGTGGCACCGGTCGTATCACCGGACCATGACGCAGCTTGCGGCGCCCGAAACCGTCGCCGCCGATTTCGACGGCGTGACCGTGGACGCGGCAGCAGGCCCGATGACGCTCGAGCAGCGCGGCCGCGAGCTGTGGGCCGAGTTCGACGACCCCGACGGTGCCCCGCCGCCGGCGCCGCGGGGTCTGACGGGTGTCGGACCGGGGTCTGACGGGGGTCAGACAGGTGTCAGACCCCCTGGTCCGGATCGCATAAAACGCCACGTCGTGATGACGACGGGATCGCATTATCAGCAGATCTACTGGTACGCGACCGGCAACAGCCGCGTGCTCGGTCAGCTGCCGGCGATCTGGCTGACCTCCGATCGACGCTGGATCCCGCGCCGCGCGGCGGTCATGCGTCCGCCGGGCGGCGCGCACGTGTCCGAGACCGGCGGCTGGAACGGCGTCTGCGTCGCCTGCCACTCGACCAACGGCCAGCCGCAGCTCGACACGCCGCTCGGCTCGCGGCCGATCTCGTCGCAGACCGCCGACACGCGAGCGGCGGAGTTCGGCATCGCCTGCGAGTCGTGCCACGGGCCGGCCGACGCGCACGCGCGGGCCAACCGCAATCCGCTGCGGCGCTACGCCGCGCACGTCGCCGCGCGCGGCGATACCACCATCGTGCAGCCGGCGAAGCTGCCGCCGGCGCGGGCCTCTCAGGTCTGCGGCCAGTGCCACTCGTTCTGGGAGTTCACCGACCAGGCGGGCGAGCGGCGCGCGAACGCGCACGGGCTGCCCTATCGGCCCGGCGACGAGCTCGCGGCGACGCGCTTCATCGTCCAGCCGACGAAGAACCTCGAGTCGCCGGAGATGCGGGCGTTCCTCGAAGCCGATGCGGGGTTCATCCGCGACATCTTCTGGGCCGACGGCATGGTGCGCGCGACCGGCCGCGAGTACAACGGGCTCATCGAATCGCCCTGCTTCAAGAACGCGACGACGCCCGAGCGGACGATGTCGTGCTTCTCGTGCCACACGATGCATCAGACCGCGGACGATGCGCGTCCGGTGGCCGAGTGGGCGAACGATCAACTCGCACCCGCGGCCGTCGGTGACTCTGCATGCATCCAATGTCATCCCTCGCTCGGGCGCGGCATCAGGGCAGCCGTAGGGGCCGAGCTTGCTCGGCCCGGTGAATCGCTCGCGGCATCCCAGATCGCGGCGCATACGCACCACGGCGAACGATCCGCCGGCAGCAGCTGCTACAACTGCCACATGCCGTTCACGACCTACGGCCTGCTGAAGACGATCCGCAGCCACCAGGTCAGCAGCCCGTCGGTGCAGTCGACGCTCGCCAGCGGCCGGCCGAACGCGTGCAACCTGTGTCATCTCGACAAGACGCTGGCGTGGACCGGCCAGTATCTCAACGAGTGGTACGGCACGCCGCAGCCCGCGCTCGATGCGGATGAAAGCTCGGTGGCGGCCGCCGTCCTCACGCTGCTCAAGGGCGACGCCGGCCAGCGCGCGATCGTCGCCGAGAGCATGGGGTGGCCTGCGGCGCAGGAGGCATCGGGCCGCGCGTGGCTGACGCCGTATCTGGCGTTGACGGCGCGCGACTCGTACGATGCGGTGCGCTACATCGCCGCGCGCTCGCAGCGCACGCTGCCGCCGTTCCGCCGCGAGGAGCTGCCGCGCAACAGCCCGCAGCTGCTGATCAAGGCCGACGGGACGTTCGACGCCGAAGCGGTGAATCGGCTGGTGCGGCTGCGAGACAATCGTCGCGTCTTCTATCGCGAGTAGGGGCTGGGGGCGCGGATAGGGGCTGGGGACTGGGGACTGGGGGCTGGCTGCACTGGTTACTGACGACTGATTCATGGACTGCGACTGACGACTGATTCATCGACTGCGACTGACGACTGATTCATGGATTACGCACGGCGGCATGTGAGATTTGGCTGGTGGTCGCTGTTCGTGTTCGCGAGCGCCGGGCTCGTGCTCGAGTCGCTGCACGGCTTCAAGGTGCGCGGCTACGTCGACGCCTCCAGCGAGACGCGCCGCCTGATGTGGACGCTCGCGCACGCGCACGGCGCGCTCGTCGGCCTGATCAACATCGTCGCCGGCGTGATGTGGCGCGCGTTCCCGCTGCCGCCGAACCCGCAGCTGGTATCGGCCGCGCTCATCGCCGCCGGCGTGCTGCTGCCCGGCGGCTTCTTCCTCGGCGGCGTGGCGTTCTACGGCGGCGACCCGGGCATCGGCACGCTGCTGGTTCCCGTCGGCGCGGTGCTCCTCCTCTATGCGCTCTTCTCCGTCGCCCGCGCGGCGTCGGCCTCGCGATGACGCGGCCGCGACGAGCGTTGGCGGCCGCGCTCCTCATCGCCGCCGCCGGCTGCCGCGAGCGCACGCCGCCACCGCCGGACGTCGTCGTCTGGAAGGAAGTCGGCCGATGGTCGGGGCGCGGCAACGTGCAGACCGGTGTGTTCACCAGCGACAGCGGCGGCTTTCGCGTCCACTGGACGATCAGCAATGAGGCGCGGAAGGATGCGGGACGGCTGCGGGTGGTGCTGCGCAGCCAGGACAGCGGGCGCGAGATCGTGGAAGCGGTCGATGCGCGCGGCGCCGGCAGCGGCGTCGAGGAGATCGCCGCTGAAAGGCCGCGGTGGTATTACCTGTCGATTGATTCCAGCGATGCGGATTGGACGGTGAGCGTCGACGAACGCATCGAGATGCAGCGGCGTGAGTAGTTGCTGGTTGCTAGTCGCTGGTTGCTAGGAGAGCTAGTCGCTGGTATGGATGCCAGGTTCCGCAAGCGCGACACCTAGCAACCAGCAACCAGCCACCAGCAACTACCAGCGGGCCTGCATACCAAACCGGAACAGCCGCCCCTGCAGAATCGTCGCCGGCCGATCGAGCGCGCTGCCCAATGTCTGCACGGCCGTGAGGACGACGCCGGTATTCAGCGCGTTGTAGGCATCGGCCTGCGCCTCGAGCGACAGCCCTCTCACCTTGAACAGCCGCTTCAGCCGGATGTCGAGCTGGTTCTGCCGGCCGAGGAACCTGGTGCCCGGCGGGTTGAGGGGCACGTTGATCGAGGTCTGCGTCAGGGTCGCGCCCGTCAGGGTCCGGAACAGGTTGCGGTCGACGCTCCACACCGTGCGCAGTGAGGGATCCTCGGCGAGGATCGTCCCGTTGTTCAACGCCGTCGATCCGTCCACCGTGCTGTTGCGCGCGTCGCCCGGGTAGCTCTGGAGCGAGCCGCTGATCGAGATCGCCCACGGCAGCTGATAGTTGCCGTTGATCTTGACCTGCGTGTAGTAGGGGATGCCGAGCGCACCCTGATCGCAGTAGCGCAGGAAGTTCGGATCCTCGACCTGGCAGGTATTGGCCACCTGATGTCCCATGCTCACGCCGCCGAACAGCGTCAGCTTGCTCTTGCGGGCGTTGAAGCCGATGTCGTAGCCGGTGTACTTGCGGTAGTTCGAGTCGGAGTTCTGGTCGAGGATGTTGAGCGCGCTCGCCTTCGCCGGGTTGAGGTTGTAGAGCGTCACCGGGTCGCCGCCGATCGGGTTCGGCACGGTGAACGGCGTGTAGTCCGACGGGTCGATCAGGAGGTTGTCGCCCCAGATCAGGTTCCGGTAGTCGCGCCGGAAGTAGCTGAAGGTCACCGACGCGCCCGGGACGATCTCGCGCTGCACGCTGACATTCGTCTCGATCTGGTACGGACGACCGAGCTCGGGGTCGAAGTCCTGGCTTGGCCTGACGCCGAAGCTGGCCGGCAGCGTCGAGAAGTCGATCTCGCACCCGGCGGTCCGGTAGACGCAGCCGCGCGTGCCCTGGGCGATATCGTCTCGGTTGACGTCATCCCAGGTCAGCGTCGCGCTGCTGTAGAAGTTCGGGTCGTAGGCTTCAGCGAAGCCGGTGCTGTACGCGCGCACGTACTTGCCGGTGCCGACCTTCACCGCCGTCTTGCCGTCGCCCTGTACGTCCCAGGAGAAGCCGAAGCGCGGCGAGATGTCGTTCCAGTTCGGGACGTCGGCGCGGCGATCGAAGTGCCGCCCGGGGACGAACCGGCCGGCGCCGAGGTCGCGCCCTTCGATCGAGCTGTTGAAGTGCTCGAAGCGGACGCCGGGGTTGATCGTGAAGCGGCCGACGGTCCACGAGTCCTGCGCGTAGATGCCCTGATCGGCGTTCATCGCCGCGTACGAATCCTGCGGCGTGTTGTGGATGATCACCTGGGCCGGCACGCGCGTGCGATAGAGCTGAATCAGATCGGCGACCTCGCGGCGCTGCCGCCAGAAGTAGCCCCACCCGTATTGGACCCCGGCCTTGAAGGCGTGCGACCCGGTCACATAGGACGCGGAGCTGACGAAGGTGCGGCGGATCGGCTCGCGGTAGTAGAAGCCGCCGTCGTAGGCGCCGTAGGCGGTCTGCAGAATCGTGTCGCGGCGCGGGATCTGGCCGACGCCTTCCGGCACCGCCTCGAGCGTGTAGCTCTCGTTGTTGATCGCAATCCCGGCTTCGAGGAGCAGCTTGCTGCTGACCGTGCTCGTCCACTTCGCCTCGGTGGTGTAGTACTGCTTCGGCGCCCGGATGTCGGTGGCTTCCTCGGCGACGGCATAGCCGGCGGGCGACGAGTTCTCGTGGCCGCGGAACTTGCGGATGCGATCGAGATAGGCCGCCACCTTGTTCTTCGAGTTCAGCTGCGCCGTCAGGCGCACGACGCCGCTGCGGATGCTGGCGTCGTCGATCGTCTGGTCGCCGTTCTTGTAGAAGCTGTTGGCGATGTACTGATAAACGCCCCAGTCGCGGTAGGAGGCGAAGAACCACAGCTTGTCCTTCTTGATCGGCCCGCCTTCCGACGCGTTGAAGTCCCACACCTTGTTGAGGCTGTCGGGTGCCGCCAGCCCCTGCGCCTTCGCATCCTGGCTGTTGTCGCTCTGAAGGTTCTTGTTGGCGCCGGAGAAGAACAGCGTGCCCTTGAACTGGTTGCCGCCGTCCTTGGGAATCATGTTGGCGCGGACGCCGCCGGCCGAGACCTCGGCGTTGATCGCGCTGGTCTGGTAGCTGATCTCCTCGAACATCGCTTCGTTGAAATAGCTTTGCACGCTGCCATCGCCTTCGATGCCGTTCAACGTCATGCCGTCGACCTGGAACGTGGTGTCGCGGCCGTCCGAGCCGTGCACCGTGAGATCGCGGTTCTGCATGCCCGAGGTGCCGCCGACATCCGGCAGCGCCAGCCGCGCGCCCGGCAAGAGAGCCCCGAGCGTCGGGATGCTGCGCCCCGTCGGCACGGCATCGAGCACCTGCCGGCTGAGGACGACCTGCTGGACCGCGTTCTGCACGTCGACCACCGGCGACGCGCCGGAGACGGTGACCGTTTCCTCGAGGGCGCCGACGCGCAGATCGGCGTTGATGGTGGCGGTGAAGTTGGCGGGCAGCTCGACGCCGTCGCGTTTCACGGTATTAAAGCCGGGGAGCGTAAAGGTAATCGAGTACACGCCGGGGCGGAGATCCACGATCTTGTAAAGACCCTGACCGTCGCTGACGACCGAGCGGACTTTTTCGATGAGGGCCGGGCTTGCGACTTCGATCGTCACGCCGGGCATCACGGCGCCGCTCGTGTCCTTCACGACGCCGGCTATCGCGCTCTGGGCCAGCGCGGCCGCCGGCGCCAGAGCCAGACATATCACTGCGAGAAGAGCGCGCGCCGCGAGTCTACCTGTCTGCATGATCGCTCCTTGGATTGAGAGAGAACGAGTGCGGATCGAGGACGAGAGCAGCCGTCGCGAATGAAGTCGTTTGACGGAGAAGCGAATCTACGTGCCGGAGGAAGTGGTGTCAACGCCGATCTGCGGTTCGAAGATTCGGCTGTTGCGGCACTTCGGACATTTGGACGGCCGGGTGAGCTTTTCGTCTCCAAATGTAAATCCGCAGCTGCGGCACTGCGCCGGGACGACGACGATGTGATGGCCGGCGGCGCGCGCCGACAGGATCAGGTGGCGCAGCGCATCCTCGACATCGCCGCGCGTCAGCCCGAGCTCGCGCGCCAGGCTCGACACCGATCGCGGTTCACGGGCAAGCAGGTCGATGAGATGTTTGCGAAGAGTCATCTCCGTAGGGGCCGAGCTTGCCCCACGTCTGTGGGGGCCGAGCTTGCTCGGCCCCCCTTATCGCGCCAACAAATAATTCATCTTCACCACCAGCTGCCGATCCGATGGCGTGAAGAGGCCGTGCGGCAGCCCGGTCTGCTGCAGATCGTTGTAGACAATGTAGAGGTCGCTGCCCGGACGGTAGATGAAGTTGAAGCGGACGCTGTTGGTCACCTCGTGCGTCAGCGAGTTGTATTGAGTCAGGCTGCGCACGGTGGCCCGCGGCGACATCGCGTAATCGACGCGGAGGATGGCGAGGTTGGCGAGGAACTCGCCGTACGGCAGGTTGACGTCGTTGCGGCTGAACTGCAGCTCGCTCGACAGGTGGCTGCTGGCGCGGACGCCGACCGCCCCGCTCACCGTCTTCCGGGTGCCGCCATAGAACTCCATCGGCTGATAGGTGAAGCGCTCGTAGAAGCGCCGCGCCGGGTTGGTGTTGTAGGTCAGCATCAACTCGTCGAACCGGTAGGTGCCGATCGGAATGGTGACGTTCTTCTGGATCTGGAACGGCGCGTCGAGGACGTCGAGATCCTTCTGGTAGATCACGTTCACGAACGACCCGTCGTCGAGGTAGAAGGCGTTCATGAAGTGCTGGGTCCGCGCCACCATCCGGTTCTGCTGGTCGGTGATGTAGGTGAGGACGAACATCGGCTCCAGCATGCGGATGCGCGCCTTGCCGGGGCGCGGCGTCGGGCTGAAGTAGGCCTTGGTCGTCTTGACGCCGCGCCGCTGTACAAAGCCGACCTCGGCGTTGAAGTTGTCCTGGACGTCGAGGTAGTTCAGCCACACGTTCCACGACGGATCGCGGTAGGCGACGCGGCCGAAGAAGGCCATGTCCTTGCCGTCCAGGCCCGGCGTCTGGGTCTTCGCGACGTACGAGTTGACCTGCAGGTTGCGGCCCAGCACGAGGTTGGCGTCGGCGCCGATCGTGCGGTTGTAGTGCGCCTCGCCGCCGAGCGTCTCCTTGTTGACGAAGATGGCGCCGACGCGCGACCGCTTCAAGACGTCGGCGCCGTAGCGCGCCACCAGGAAGTTGTCGCCCGGCCGGTTGAACGCGCGATCGGTCTGGATGTCGAGGATGCCGATGTTGTGGCGGCCGGTCTTCCCCGCCAGGCGGGCGCCGCCGACGATTGGAATCACCTGGCCGGTATCCGAGAGCCCGATCCGCCGGCTGAAGAAGAGGTCGGTCTCGACCGTCGTCGAGGTGAACGTGCCGCCGGTGCCCATCTTGAACTGGCCGGCGTTCTCGAGGAAGAAGTCGCGCTTCTCGGGGAAGAACAGGCTGAAGCGGGTCAGGTTGACCTGCTGCTCGTCGGCCTCGACCTGCGCGAAGTCGGTGTTGTAGGTGAGATCGAGGTTGAGCCCGCCGGTGACGCCGTACTTCGCATCGGCGCCGAACTCGCGCAGCCCTCTCGTGGTGTGAGTGTCGGCGTCGGGATGCGCGTCGCGCACGCCGGATACGACGTACGGCTTCAGCTTGAGATCCATCCCGTGGCTGAGCGACTGCAGGCCGGTCAGCGCACCGGCCATGCTGACGCGCGTCAACGTGTAAGCCTTCGGGATCGGCGCCCAGAACACCTGCTCGTTCTTGCGGCGGATGTTGCGCATGAAGTTGACGCCCCACGCCTGCTCCGACGCGTCGGCGAAGCGGATTGTCGTCAGCGGAATCGCGATCTCCGCCGTCCAGCCATCGTCGGTGATCCGGGTGGCGACGTCCCACACGCCGTCCCAGTTGCGGTTGACGTTCGAGTTGACCAGGCCGGCGCGGCTGTTCCCCTCGCCCTCCTCGGAGATCTGCTGTTCGAGCTTGGCGCCGAGCGGCGTGGTCACGAACATGTAGCCGTTGCGCGAGTCGTTGAAGGTGTCGAGGATCAGCGCGAAGCTGTCTTCGTCGAGCAGGCGATCGGCATCGCGCCGCATCTCGGTCGCGACCAGCGCCGATGGATCGTCGTCGAAGGCGTGGACGGCGATGAGGAGGCTGCGGCTGTCGTACATCACCCGGACTTCGGTGCGCTCGCTCGCCGGCGCGCCTTCGCGCGGCTCCTGCTGGACGAACTCTTCGACGACCGCCGCCTTCTTCCACACCGCATCGTCGAGCACGCCGTCGAGGCGCGGCGTCTCGTCGACGCGCACCGCCGGCAGCGTGTAGCGCTCGCGGCTGGTCTCACCGGGGGTGGAATGGATGTGGGTCTGCGCGATTGCTGGCGATCCAGATACTGCTGCCGCGCACACGACCGCCGACGCGAGAACGAACGTTTTCATGCGTTGAGTTGGAAACCGATGACCGATCCGCAACAGAGGACCAGTAAGTATACACTGTAAGGTGATGAAACGGCTCACGTTACTGGTCGCCCTGCTCGCAGTCGCCGGCTGCGGCGGCAACGACAGCACACCGACGGCGCCCTCGACGACGAGCGCGCCGTATTCCCAGACCGATCTCGTCGTCGGCACCGGCGCCACCGTCGCAAACGGCAACGCGGCGACAATCAATTACACCGGGTGGCTTCACAACTCGGCACGGCCGGACAACAAGGGGACACAATTCGATTCCGGCGTCTTCGGGCCGTACGTCGTCGGCACCGGGCGCGTGATTGCAGGATGGGAGCGTGGAATCCCGGGCATGCGCGTCGGCGGCCAGCGCCGACTCGTGATTCCGCCGGAGCTCGCCTATGGTGCAGCTGGACGACCACCAACGATCCCGTCCAACGCGACGCTCGTGTTCGACGTCACGTTGAACGCTGTCCAGTAGCGATGGGTCCGGCTAAAGCCGGACTCTACTGAATCAGTAGTGTCCGGTGGATCCGTAGTGTCCGGCTTTAGCCGGACCTCGCATGACACGCCGCCAATTAATCCGCATCGCGCTCGGCCGCGGCCTCCGCAAACGATGCCCGCACTGCGGCGAAGGCGCGATCTTCTCGGGCTTTGCGCATCACCTCGAGCGCTGCGCAGTGTGCGGCCTCGTCTACGAGCGCAACCCTGGAGACACCTGGGCGTTCACCATCATCGGTGACCGGCTCCCGATTGCCGCGATCATCGTCCTGATTTACTTCGGCGTGGCGCGCTCGCACCCGGTGCTGGGGGCAACCGCGATCGTCGCGCTC
>Ga0111538_10013354_pt1 | contig 10832 bp, 10 predicted proteins | sample SoiMethybrSBSTD1_FD_79669 | JGI IMG/M metagenome (GOLD analysis project Ga0111538, IMG submission 79669) | Bulk soil microbial communities from a Populus tree surrounding site in Tennessee, USA - Soil MetaG P. TD hybrid SBSTD1 (version 2)... | ecosystem: Environmental > Terrestrial > Soil >... | reverse complement strand
GGGTGCGCGGGCACGGCATCATCGTCACCGGCGCGGACGACGACGTGAAGACTCCGCTCGATGCGCTCGACCTGGGCGCCCACGACTACATCGACGGGATTGCCAACGATCCGTCGGAGTTTCTCGCCACCGTCGGCGTCGCGCTCGGCTCACGCCGTGGCGATCGCCACCTGCGGTACCTGCGCGAGCGGGAAGCGTCCGGAACCGGATGGCAGGCGATCGTCGGTGATTCGCCGGCTCTGAAGCGCGTCGTTGCCATTTTGCGACAGGTTTGCCAGCGCACCTCCGGAGGCGGCACACCGACGATCCTGCTCAGCGGTGAAACCGGCACCGGCAAGGGCTATGTGGCGAAATGCGTCCACTACAACGGCGCGCGCCGCAACCACCCGTTCGTCGAGGTCAACTGCGCGGCGCTGCCGGCGAGCTTGATGGAATCGGAGTTGTTCGGTTACGAGCGTGGCGCTTTCACCGACGCCAAGGCCACCCGGCAGGGTCTGTTCGAAACCGCCAACGGCGGGACGCTGTTCCTGGACGAGATCGGCGCGGTGCCGCTCGATCTGCAAGCCAAGCTCCTGACCGCGATCGAAGAGAAGCTGGTGCGCCGGATCGGAGGCCGGCAATCGATCAAGGTCAACGTCCAGATCATCGCGGCCACGCACGAAGACCTCCAGACCAAGGCGAGCCTCGGGGAATTCCGCTCCGATCTGTTTCACCGCATCAACGTGGTCGCGGTCACGCTGCCGTCGCTGCGCGAGCGCGGCGAGGACATCGTGCTTTTGGCCGAGGCCTTCGTGCGCAGCATCTGCCGCGAGTACGGAATCCCGGACCGGCGCCTTTCACCCGACGCCAGGAACTGGATGCTGCACTACGGCTGGCCGGGCAACGTGCGCGAGCTCAGAAATCAGATCGAGCGCATCGTTCTGCTCGAAAACGACGAGGTCATTCGCGCCGAACACTTCCGCGCCGCCCAGTCGGACGCGCGCCGGGTCTCGGTTTCGCAGAACAACGGCGCGCTGCGCATCAGCTTGCCGCCGGCCGGCGTGCCGCTCGAGCACATCGAGCGCGAGGTGATCCGCGAGGCCCTGGGGCGCTGCGACGGCAACGTGTCACGCGCGGCTCGCTATCTTTCGATCACGCGGCAGACGCTGATCTATCGCATGAAAAAGCACGGCCTCGACGGCAACGGCCGCGCTCACGCACACCGCAACTAGCACTGGTGCAACGGTCTTTGGCACGATCAGATCACGATCGGCACAGGAGACGAAGACCCACGAGAATTCCGGCGAGGCCGGCGGACTCGGTTGCGGAGAGGAAGTGACGCGAGGCGATGCAGTCGGTTTCCGGCACTACCCCTACGGCACGGGCCGCAAGCGGTCGATCACCGCATTGCCCACGCACACGCCGAGCTTCAAACCTTCCGTGTTGCTCTGCGGGTAGTGGATGCCGGCGTAGAGCCGCGAATTGGCGGCTTCCTGCGCGGCGGCCGTGTAGTTTGCAAAGCTGTGGGGCGCGAAACCACGCCGGCCTTTGGTGCTGTCGACGAACGGTGTTCCACCGAAGATGCTGTCGAGCACCGTCGCGGCGGCACCCGATTCGCCCGAGTGACCCGACACGTATTCGGGAAACTGAGGCGTCGGCAAGAACGGCTTCCACGTCGCGTCGATGTGACGGCGGATGTAGGTCTCCGGCCGGATCAGGTTGTACGTGTACTTCGTCTTCCAGATTGCGATGAAGGCGTCGAACACCGCTGCGCCGACCAGCGCGTACTCCTTCACCGCGTTGTCGAGCATCTGCGAGCGCACTCTCTGGGTCGTGATCGCGACCCAGTGGCCCGCCGGCGTGGCGGTCGCGCCCGGACCGTCGGCCCAGAACTCCGCGATCTCGCGCTGCTGATCGGTGAGGTTGGTCTCGGTCTGATAGACGGTGTTGGCCTGCTCGTAGAACGGCGACCCCGGCGTGGTGCTGAACGGCGGCGGAGCGGGCGGCGCGCACTCGGTGCCGTCGTGGAGCGCCATCGGCCGCACGTCCCCAAACCAGGGCTCGACGGGGTTTGCCACCTTGTCGGTGTCGCTGAAACCGGTCGGCACCCACTTGTCCGGGCCGGTGGGCAACGGCCACGGCTTGAAACGTAGCGCGTGGTAGCCGTCCGCGTTGGCCCACGCGACGTAAACGTCGGCGAGGCGATTCGCATAGTCGATCGAGTTTTGAATCGTCGCTTCCGGCACGCCCGCGACGCGCCGGTAGCCGATCTGCTGCGGACCGAGCGCTTGCAGCGACGCTTTGCTCGGAGTCGTGAACTCGTAGAAGAGCGGGAAGGGGTGGACGTAGACTTCGGCGCTGACGCGCGCCATCGTCTGCGCGAGCACCGTGGGCCAGTCGTAGTCGAGGCCGGGCGTGGGCTCTGGTAGCGAGTCGAGCCCGTTCAGCTGACCGGCGAGCGACTGATGACCGGGCATGCCGTGGACGACCGATTCGTAGAGTGCAATGCCCGCGTATCCGTACATGCGAGCTGCGAGCGCCGGATTGATGGCGTCCCCCTTCACGCTGTTGGCGAAGTTCGTCATCCATTGGCGGGCGAACGTCGAGGGAAAGGTGGCGACCGGCGGGCTGACGCGATGATCCCGCTCCGCCGTGGGCTCGTCACCGGCGCCCGTCCCCTCGCTGCCGACGCACCCGGCGAATGCAAAAAGACCAACGGGGATCGCCAGCAGCAGCGCCGAACGAAACTGGAAAGGCAGCGTCGTTGCCATGGGCTCCCTCACGTTCCGCCGCGGTCACACCCCGACGGCGTAGCTACACCGTGCGATCTCCATGCCAGCGCTCGCTCGTTGCCGGCGTGCCGTCACGCGTCACGAGGCCATGAGTTCAGAACTGTTGGCATTAAGAATCGAAGCGCCACCCCTCCAGCAACTCGCCGACATTGGTGTCGATAGCGCGAGATCAATGTTTCAATTCAAACAGTGTTCGAAAACAGACAGCAGTGGCGGGAGAAAAATTCTCCGGATTTCTGCGTAATCGACGGGCAAAGCGCCGATTTATGCGGGGCCAAGGGCAAACGAATTCCTAGGTGTTGGTTTTCAAACAACGACTTTTGACGAAACGTTTCGTGCGTATGGCGGCCATCGACCCGCCTGCCACCCGCTGTCGGCGGCCAGCCTAACCAGCGCTCGATTCGGCGATCACCTTCGAAAACCGCGAGATCTGCGGCCGCAGCCGGGCTGGCACGACATTGGCACCGTGTCTGACCAGCGGAATCTGCGCACCGCAGCAACCGGAGGAGAGGGATGGCCGCCAGAACCACGCCACGGGAGTCACGAAGGGGACTGCTTCGACGCAGCCTGGTTCTCGGCGCGCTCTGCCTGTCGCCGAAGCTCGCGGCGGCAGCTCCCACCTACACCGACATCGCGCTCGGCGACGGCGCGGGCATCAGCTATCGGCGCGCGCCGTCGACGACGAACGCGCTCTTCGACGCGATCAAGCTTTTGCCCTTCATGTCCCAGGTCGAGCTGAACGCGACGCCGCTCTTTCCCCGCGGGGCGCCAGGCGTTGCGATCTTCGACTACGACGGCGATGGCGATCAGGACATCTACGTGACCAACGGTCCCGAACGCGCCAACAGCCTGTACCAGAACCAGAGCGTCCAGGGCGGAGGCACGACGTTCGTCGACGTCGGTTCCTCATCGGGTGTCGGCGCAACCGACATGGACAGCACCGGTGTTTGCTACGGCGACATCGACAACGACGGCGACGACGATCTCTACGTGCTCGGACGCATGGAGCAAAACCGGCTATTTCGCAATAACGGCAACGGAACCTTTACCGACATCACAGCCGCGGCCGGGCTCGGTGCGGGCACACTCAGCCACACCTCCTGCTCGATGGGCGACATCGACAACGACGGCCTGCTCGACGTCGCGATCTCGAACACCTTCGACTGGACGCGCCAGGAAGCGATTTTCACCGACCTTTTCGACTACAGCCACCCGAACCAGCTGTTCAGAAACCAGGGCGGCAACGTCTTTTCGGACGTCAGCGCGTCGTCGGGCCTGACCAACCTGACGCCCACGATGCCGCCCGCAGCCGGTACCATCAGCTGGGCGATCGCCCTCGTCGATCTCGATCTGGACGGCGACGTCGACGTGATGCACGCGGACGACCAGGCGAGCATCCCGCCCCGACTTTTCGGCGGCGTCGACCGCGGCTACTTGCAGGTGTTCCGCAACGACGGCGCGGGCCACCTCACGAACATCACGCACTCGACCCCCGATCCCGAGGACCCGAGGAACGCCGAGACCGCGCAGTGGATGGGGCTCGCCTACGGCGACGTCGATTGCAACGGCACGATGGACGTCTTCGCGACCGCACTGGGCTCGTACTTTGCTCCGCAGTACGGCGGGCCGGTGCCGCCCACTCTCTACAACAGCCGCTGGTTCTTGGGGTTCGGCAACGGCGAGTTCAAAAATCCGAAGACCGCCTTCCCGAGCCCGTTCGGCTGGGGGACTGGCATGTTCGACTACGACAACGACGGCGACACCGACATCGTCTACTTCGGCGGCATGGACGCGGGCCCGCTGATCACCGCCGACAATCCCGGCATCTTGCTGTCGAATCAGGGTTGCAGCGGCAAGTTCGCTCCCGACTTTGCCGCGTTCGCCATGACCGGCGAGCGGAATCAGCGCAGCGAGATCAAGGGCGTCGCGCTCGGCGACCTCAACGACGACGGTTACGCCGACGTGGTGCACGTCGCGGGGCAAATCGGCAATGCGCTCCCGCTCGTCCCCTGGAACCAGCAGTGGGGCGGCCCCCACGATTTCCACGCCAAATACATGCCCACGTTCCTGTACATCGGGCCGAACGAATGGGAGTGGGGCGGGCTCCACACCGATGACGGAACGCTCGGTGTCCAGATCTCGAGCGGCGGCTCCAACAAGTGGGTCAAGGTGACCTTGAAGGGAACCAAGGGCCTGACCACGAACGGCAAGGTCAACCGCGACGGCATCGGGGCGGTGGTGTTCTTCAAACCGCGCAACGGCAAGCAGGTCATGATGCCGGTGCTCGGCGGGTCGAGCCACCAGTCGCAGCACTCGCTGACGCAGATGTTCGGTCTCGGCACGCAGAACCGGGGCACGCTCGAAGTGCTGTGGCCGGGCGGCGCCAGGAACCGCTTGTACGACGTGCAAGCCGGCGAACGCGTCAAGCTGCCCGAGATACCGTGCGGCTTCAACAAGAGCTACTCGAGCTTCCACGCGTACCGGAACTGCGTCGACGACGCGCTCGGGGAGCTTCAAGCGGCCGGCACTATCACGGCTCAGCAAAAAACAAGGTTCCGTTTGAGCGCGCTTCGGGCTTACCTGGACGAACACTGAAACGAACCCGTCCGCCCTCGAAGTTCCCTTCCAAGGTTCCACCGGCTCAGCGCCATCGTATCGCGGCAGACAGCGACATATATGGCGCCAGAGCCGCGGCGCGCAGCTTCGCCGCCGCCATCGGCTTCGGCCGCACCGCGCAAGGCGAGCTCGTGATCGTGGTCAGCGAGCTCGCCTCGAATATCGTCAAGTACGGCCGTCGCGGCGAAATCGCGTTTCGTCGCGTCATCGACGAAGCCGCCGAGCGTCCCGGGATCGAGATCGCGGCGAGCGACGTGGGGCCACCGATCCAGGACTTCGAGAAGGCCCTCCGCGACGGATGGACCGACGGCGGCCCCATCGACCCGGCCAAGCTTTTCCGCCGCAAGGGAATCGGCGCCGGGCTCGGCGCGGTGATGCGCTTGACCGATCGCGTGAGCTACGAGCCCACCAGCACCGGCAAGGTGATCACGGCACGCCGTTTTCTGCGTCGCACCTCGCTGCACCCGCGACGCACGCGCTAGCGCGCGGAGCCGTTCTCGCCGCGCATCGCGCTCGTGACGTACTTCGCGAGCGCGTCGCGCAGGCTGCGGTGAGTCTGTACTTCGTCGAGATCGACTCCCATGTGCACGATCGTCTGCGCGATCGCAGGACTGATGCCGGTGATCACACACTCCGCGCCGAGCAGCCTGACCGCCTTCGCCATCCGCAGGAAGTGGTCAGCGGCGGCGGTGTCCATCACCTCGATCCCCGTGAGATCGATGATCGCGCAGCGTGCACGCTTTTCGGCGACCGCGCGCAGCAGACTCTCGGTCATGTCTGCGCTGCGCGACGTGTCCATGATTCCCACCACGGGCAGGCACAAAACGCCGCGCCAGACCTCGATCACCGGCGTCGAGAGCTCGCGAATCGCGGCGCGCTGGTGCTCGATGGTGGCAAGCTTCTCGCTCAGGTCACGCTGAAACGTAGCCATCGTCTCGACCATCGTGTTGACGGCGCGGTAGAGCGGGTCGAACGGATCCCGATCGGACAGCTCCGGCAATCGCGAGTCGAACGTGCTCAGCGTGACCTCGGACAAAACCGCGATCACGCTCGCGATCCGGTCCGCAATCGAAGCCTCTTCGTCTTGCTCGCTCAAGGCTTTTGCCCCCCGGCCGATCCAACCAAGGCCTCGGAGTCGGAATCAACGAAGCTTTCGCTGTCCGGGGCGTCCGGCTCGATCGCCACTCCGATGCCGAGGCGCGCCAGCGCCTGTTCCAGCGACAGCTCGGTGCCGATGTTCGGCAGCTCGAGCCCCATCGCCATGAGTGTGAGCGCGATCTCGGGAGCCATGCCGCAGATCACGGTCTGGCTGCCCATCAGGCGCGCCGCCGATGCGATCTGCGAGAGCACCGAGCACAGGTGGCTGTCCATCAGCCAGAGCCCGGTCACGTCCATGATCAGTCCCGTGACCTCGGTGTGCTGAATGCGATTCAGGACGTCCTGACGCAGCTGCTCGGCGAGCTCGTCGTCGATTTGCCCCTGCAGCGGCACCAAGAGCAGGTGCCAGATCTTGATGATGGGGATCCGCGTGTGCTCGCTCATCAGACGTGCTCCTCGACCGCTACGACGGCGACGCTCGCGTCGTCGTGGTCGTAACCGTGGTTCGAAATCAACGTCGAACAAGCCGCCTTGGGAGTGAGCCGCGCCACCTCGCTGAACGGCGCGCGACGCGAGACGCCGTCCGAGAACACGAAACAGCGCGCCTTGGGCAGCAGAGTCCCCGAAAACGTGCGCAAGCGCTGGAGCTTCACGCCGACAATCCCGGGGCTCAAGGTCACCGGTATGCTGGCGCCGACGCAGCGCATCTCGACGTTGCCGACGCCGCAGGCTTCGATCGTCGCACCCCGAATCGTCGCCAGCGTGACGGCCGCTCCGCGCGTACCGTGCAGCGCCGAATGCAGACCGCGCATCAAACTTTCGGCGTCGTTGTCAGGAAATGAATCCGCGACCTGCTCGAGGTAGCCGGCCGCCAGCTTGGCCACCTCCTCGGCACGCGGTCCGTGCCCGAGCGCGTCCACGACCGCGAGCAAGGTGCCCTCCGGATGACGCTGAACGATCACGAGGTCGCCGTTGGCGGTCTCGCCCCGGCGCGGTCTGGTCTGGTGAACGATCACGATCTCGAGCCCGATGGTCACAGATTGAGCTCCGCTTCGATGGTCGTGCCATCGCGGCCGGAGCTCACATCGAAGCGGCTCGAAAGACGCTTGGAACCGAGCAGACCCTTGCCGAGCCCGGTTTTGCTCCGATAACGACCGGCCATGATTTCGTCGAGATTGGTAATTCCGCTGCCCATGTCTTTCGCGCGCACGAGCACGCGCGGTGTCGGACCCTCGATCGGGATCAGCTCCACGCTTCCGCCCGGCGTATAGCTCACGATATTGCGTGCCAGCTCGCTGACGATGGTCGCGATCCTTTGCCGGATCAGCGGGCGCACGCGCCAGGCCTGGCAAAGCCGGCGCGTTTCGATCAAGGCGTCGGCCAGATCGCGCTCGGTTCTGATCTGGATGAAAAGAGACTTCCGGGCGGGCAGCTCGCCGATCAGCTCGACCAGGCCGACCCGAAACGCCGCCAGATTGCCGGGCTCGACGAACAGCTTGACCGCCGACTCGAGACGCGGGGAGAGCAAATGCAGATCCGCAGCCTCGACGCTCGCTGCGTCGAGGTCGTGCTCGCGCAAGGCTCGCGTCAAAATGCTGCGCGCGATGATCGGCGAAACAAAGCGAGCCAGGAGCTCGAGCAGAGCCATTGAGAGGCTGTTCATTCCGTGCCCGCGCCCAACCTCGCGAGACTACCAGGTCGGCCGCTTTGAAGTCCCGAGGTCTCGGCTGTTGCTTTTCAAACAGCGCCGTCTGCTCGAGTGACGCTGCGAAACGATATCGAGCCGCCCGCGGTCTCCCACGTTTTCTCCTGTGATCACGCTTGACGCGAGGCACTGGCAAGCGGCAGAAAGGCCGCTAGGCTGGCCCTGGCTTGCCCGCGTGCGCGGCTCGGCATACGTTCCACGTCGGGCGCGTGACCACACTGCTGGGGCAAACTTTCGCGGGACGGATCGAAGCGACCTACTCGGTTTTCGTGCATTCGGATCGATCGCCGACCGCTTCGGATTGGAGCCGCATCGTGGCTGCGGTTCGCGCCGTGCCTAGCGTCAGCACCATCCCGATCCTCGTTTACACGGATGGCGGAGCCCCGGACGCGGCGCAACGCGCCGAGATTTTGCGCGTCTTCGGCCCCACACGCCCGCGGATCGCGATCCTCACCAAATCGGTGATCGCCCGCGTCGCGGCCAAGGCGCTCTCGTTGCTGGCGACCGAGCTTCGGGTGTTCGACATCAACCAGGTGGATGCCGCGCTAAGCCACCTGCGGCTCAGCGAGTCCGACAAAGTGAATGCGCAGCGCGCGCTGATGACTCTGAAGCAAGAGCTCGCGGCTGGCGCCGGCTCGAGCAGCCAGAGGCCGCGCCCGGACGAATAGCCGCCCCGGGCTAGCGCCTCAGGCGGCAAGAAAGGACTTTTTGGCGATCTCGCGCGCCGCGTCGTGCCACGGGCCCTTGCAGTGGAGCAACGTCGCATAGTCGTGCTGGGTGTAGGCGACGAAAAGCGCCGCTCCGGCCTTGCTGTTCGACGCCAGCGCCGCCTCGAAGTGGCGCAGAGCCGCGTGACCGTCACCATGGGCCGCGCTCAACAGCGCGAGATAGCGATGCATCGGGCCAGCAGGCGGATCCGACGCGCGCCTCGGCGCTTTCTCCGCGCAGCACGGCCGCTTCGAGCGCCGAAACACGCCGGCCGAGCTCGAGCAAGAACCGCGTCTTGCCGATGCCGGCTTCGCCGCGCAGAAAACAAGCGCCGCCCTGGCCAGCCTGCGCCAGCTGAAACCGCTCGATGGCGAGGGAGAGCTGATGTTCCCGTCCCACGAACGCTCGACGCACGCCGTGTACCGCGGTGGACCCGATTGCTCGGTCACCGCGCCGACGAAGCGATAGCCGCGCCCCGACACGTGAGAGCGCGTTGTCCCCGACGGCCGTCTTCCCCCAGCACGCGCCGAACAGCTCCTCCTTGGACAACACGCGCCCGCGGTTTTTCACCAGGTGAAGCAACACGTCCATCACTCTGGGCTCGACGCGCACTGCCGCGCCGCCCCGGGGGTCTAGGGTGTTTGAAAACCTACAGTCGGGGAATTTTTCGCGCAACCGGCTCTCCGCGCGCCAAGTCGCTGAAAAGACGCATTGGCTGCCGCTTTTTTTCGAATCTCGTTTGAGAGCACACTTCGGGCGGGCGTTTACGGCGACGCGACCGGGGTCAATCGCTTTCTCGAAATCAGAAACGGTGGAGAGTGCCATGCAGGCTCCCGAAAGTTCCTCGCTACTCGGCGCTTACGACGCCTACGACCGGAACGTCCGCCTGCGATTTTCGAGAGTCTTTCACGTTCTGGTGATTGCGCTGGTTCCGGCAGGGACGAGCCTCGACTGGCTCGTGTACCCGGAGCTGCTGAACGAGCTGTTCGTGGTGCGGGTGATCGTGGCCACGATCGCCGGACTCGCGCTCTTGGTCCATCACACCGCGTTCGTGAAACAGCACATCCGCTGGTTCGGAATGCTGGTGCCGCTGCTCGTCAACGCGTCGATCGCCTGGATGGTGCTGCGCACCGAAGGCGCTACCTCACCCTACTATGCGGGGCTGTGCCTGGTGCTCACCGGCATCGGCGTGCTCTTGCCCTGGAGTTTCGGCGAAGCACTGGTGGCCTGCTTGTTCACGCTCGGGTCGTACCTCGCCGCCTGCCTCTTTCATCCCGAATCGCTGGCCAACGTCAGCATCTTCTACAGCAATCTGTACTTTCTGGTGCTGACCGGCATCATTTGCGTGACCGCGGCTTATTTCAAGTACGAGGCTCGCTTCGAGGAGTTCCGGCTGAGCTCCGAGCTCGCCAAGTCGTATGCGCAGTTGAGCGAGCTCGAACGGCAGAAAACCGAGTTCTTCGCCAACGTCAGCCACGAGCTCCGCACGCCGTTGACACTGATCCTGGCGCCGCTCTCCGACGTGCTCGCGCGCACCGAAGCGCTGCCCGCCGCCGCTTCGCAGCTGGTGAAGCTCGCTCACGACAACGCGCTCCGCTTGCTCAAGCTGACGAGCGATCTGCTCCAGGCGATCCGGCTCGAGGACGAGGAATTCAGGCTCCGGCTCGAGCCGCTCGAGCTCGGCGAGTTCGCCGGCGATCTCGCGGAGTCGATGCGCCAGCTGGCCCGGCTCAAGGGGCTCACGCTGACGGTCGAGCGTCCCACCGAAGCGCTGTGGGTGATGGCGGATCCGACGCAGCTCGAAAAGGTGATCGTCAATCTGGTCTCGAACGCGATCAAGTTCACTCCCAAGGGTGGAAGCGTCTGGGTCACCGCGCACCAGCAGGACTCGAGCGCCGAGGTCGCGGTTCGGGACGACGGAATCGGGATCGCGG
>Ga0111538_10013353_pt1 | contig 10833 bp, 10 predicted proteins | sample SoiMethybrSBSTD1_FD_79669 | JGI IMG/M metagenome (GOLD analysis project Ga0111538, IMG submission 79669) | Bulk soil microbial communities from a Populus tree surrounding site in Tennessee, USA - Soil MetaG P. TD hybrid SBSTD1 (version 2)... | ecosystem: Environmental > Terrestrial > Soil >... | reverse complement strand
CGGGCATCGGTTGCACGAGAACCCAAGGGAAATTCTGAACTTTTATAATCCTGCCGACAGCCGTGTTCTCAATGAAGGGCTCGTCCTGGCCATCGAACCGTTCCTGACGACCGGCATCGGACGCGTGATCGAAGAGAAGGATGGCTGGGCGCTCCGCACCATGGACCGGGCCATCGCCGCGCAGTTCGAGCATACGATCGTCGTTACAAAAGGCCAGCCGATTATTTTGACTTTATAGGGGCGAATCGCGATCTGTCCCTTGATTTTCATTTTGAATTGCCGTACACTTGTTCTACAAATGATTTATGGAGGAACGGTGTATGGCTGAATTCTCTGTCTCCCTGCACTTCGAAAATAAAGATCCGGTTGTGAAATCCATCTATGAGCGGATTTTGCAGGAGTCGCGCAAATTTGGCAAAGTGACAGTAGAGCCCAAGAAAACTTCCATTCATCTGGTAAACAAGTCTGCGTTTGCAGGTGTAACGACACGGAAAAACGCTCTGCTTCTCAACATCAAATCTGCAGCGCCGATCCAACACGCCCGGATCGCAAAGAGCGAACAACTTTCTGCCAAACGCTTTCACCAGGAAGTAAAGCTGACCTCACCCGATGAGGTGGACCCGGACCTGGTTGGATGGCTGAAAGAAGCATATGCCATCAGCGGGTGAAACATTGTGAATTTACATCTCTTTTCAATGCCCGGGGAAAACAATCTCCGCCATGTCCTTGAAGCCAGCAGACCTTATCTGGAAGATAAGGATGAGCCCGTCATCGCCTATATGCCGCTGGCATCGCTGTATTCGGAAAAATGGCTTGGCGTGAACCGGGAAGCGTTCGACGGCCTGGGCGAGCTGGTGGAGATCAACGCCGAGTTAATGACACAGAGGGAAATCGAAAATGTTATCCGAGATGCGGCATTAGTGTATATCACCGGCGGGAATACCTTCCTGCTCAACCATCGTCTGCACGCCAGCGGCGTGATGCCCTATTTGAAAAAGAAGGTTCAGAATGGGCTGCCCATCGTCGGCGTGAGCGCGGGAATGATTTTATGTGGACCCAACATCCTGACATCCAGGGATATGAATACTGTGGAAACGAATTACTTTGGTGGTCTGAGCGCATTGCCATTCAACTTTCTGTCCCATTATCCAAAGGATGCCTACGGCCAGTCGGTGCTGGATGACTGGCTGGGGGATTATCATTTCTTCCACGACAACCCGGTCATCATGGTATGCGATGATGGATACATTAAAGTGGACGGCAGGAAAACATCCCTGGCGCGCGGAGAGGCTTACATCCTGCGCAAGGACCAGGAGAAGGAACGACTGGTTGAAGGGAAAGTAATCAATTTATGACAGGAAGCCTTGGATCAATAAAAGAGGAGAGAGATGACCGAAGAATGGATTCCCGAAAACAAGCATGAATTAATGTCCGTCATCCGGCGCGAGTGGGGTTTGTTGATGGATGTGGTAGCCCGGCTCGATGAAAAGCAGATGATCACACCCGATTCAGGCGGCTGGTCGCCCAGGGACAATCTTGCCCATCTTTCCGAATGGATGAACTCCCTGATGGGTTATCACATGGACAAGCGTCCACCACACGAAGTAATGGGGCTTCCAGAGGAGGCGACAAAAGGTTGGGATATGGAAATCATCAACCCGCTCCTCTTTGAGCGGAACAAGGATCGCTCCACGGAAGATGTACTGAGTGAATTAAGACGCGTCTATGACACCCTGACCGCCAAGCTGGATGCCATGTCCTTTGACGAACTGATGGCGCCACGCCGCGCCGATGACCCGGAGAAGCGTCCGTTATTGATGTGGGTGATCGGCGATACGAGCGATCACTTTGCAGAACACCGGGCAGTGATCGAGAAGATGTTATAAAAAATCCCGTAGGGGATGGCAGTCACTGTCCTCTACGGGATTAAATTAATCCTCATCTCCGCCGGCATCGCTTCCCAGGTCGGGGATCGACTTTTCGATGTCCTCCGGGCTTTGACCCGATTCGAGTCGGTCCACGACTTCGTCAAACTCGGGCGGCAGGTCCTCGCCCATTTCCTTTCCCATTTTGCGCATCATCTGTCCCATGGCCTTGGGATCGTCCTCGAGGCCTTCGAAGCCGGAGAAGTCGCCTGCCATGGAATCCATGCGCGACTCCTCCGATTTGGCGATGCGGACCTTCGTCATGCGCCGGCGTACATCCGTGCTGTTGCAGTGAATGCAGGTGACAGTCTTTTTCCCGTATTCAGCATAGGTCAGGAAGACATCGAAACGCTGATGGCAGTTGTTGCAGACATAATCATAAGTAGGCATGGAATAATTTTACCGGAATCAGGCCCGGACGTGGAGAGAGACGAGCAAACATTTCATCAATATCCCAAAGAGAAAATTTGCATCCCGGAATGTTACAATCAATATGTCACGCTCTTTACTGACCAGAAAAGGAGAAGTTATGGCGGATCGATTTAACCTGTCCGGCGATTTTCGGGGTTCCATCATTAATATCAAGTCCACCTTAACGGATGTCCAGCAAAGCGTTGGCGAGATACGCTCCGCGGATGAGACAGCACGCAAGGAACTGGAGACTCTGATTAAACAGTTAAGCGAGGCGCTGCAGAAAGTCCCGACTCAAAGTCAGGAACAGGCCCAGGCGGTTGCCGAAACTGCCAAGGTGCTGGTCGACACTGCCAAAGCTGAGAAACCGAATAAAACAATGCTGCAAATCAGTGGTGAGGGGTTAAAACAGGCGGCACAAAACCTGGCAGAAGTGATGCCGGTCGTTGTTGGCATCGCGGGTCAGATCGTATTGACCGTCGCAAAGCTCACCGGCACTATATAGTCCCGCATAAAAAGTCTTCAAGCTATGGCTGACAAACCGGCTTCCTCCGAAGAACCTGAATCGACACCAAAATCCAACCCGCGCAAAAAAAAGGACAAACCAGAGCCGGTCCCTTCAGATGCCAGTAAGCCAAAGCGCGGCAAACCGGCGGGCGGAGACCAATATGATCTATCGGGGGATTTCCGCGGCGCAGTCATCAATATCAAATCCACAATTGTCAGTAACGCTGAAGTCAAAGACATCGAAAATCTACCGCCGGAGCCAGGCGAGCCGCCATTTCAAGGCCTGCAATATTACGATGAAAAGGATGCCGACCGATTCTTCGGCCGCGAGATGGTTGTCGCTAAAATTGTCGGGCGCCTGGCGAACAGCCGCTTCCTGGCAGTGATCGGCGCCTCTGGCAGCGGGAAGTCGTCGGTGGTGCGCGCCGGGGTGATCCCGGCCCTTCGGAAAGGCGAACGTCTCAAGGATGGTTCCCTGCCTCCCACAGATAGCGGCCAGTGGGATATTCGTACGTTTGCCCCGGGTGCACATCCACTGGATGCATTGGCTGCCATCCTGACGCGCGAGTCCGAATCGATCAGCGCGGCAACGGCTCTCCGTACGGACCTGGCCCAGGAACCACAAGCGCTTAATCTGGTTGCCCAACGCCTGCTGGCGCAGAATGGCAAAAAAAGATTGATGCTGGTGATCGACCAGTTCGAAGAGATCTTTACCCAATGCCGTCAGGATGATGAACGGGCGGCCTTTATCGGGAATTTACTCCAAGCGGTAAAACCGGGGGACTCGCAGCCGATCGCAATTCTACTTACCCTGCGCGCCGATTTCTATGCCCAGCTGACCATCGAGGACCAACTGCGTGAGCTTGTCTCGCAAAATCAGGAGTTCATCGGCGCCATGAGTCGCGAGGAACTGACGCTTGCCATCCTCCAGCCGGCCGCCCTGGGAAACTGGAAGGTCCAGGAAGGGCTGGTGGATGTAATCCTGGACGATCTTGGCAGCGAACCCGGCGCCCTGCCCTTGCTTTCGCATGCCCTGCTGGAGACCTGGAAGCGCCGTCGAGGGCGCGTCCTGACCGTTTCAGGGTATACCGCATCCGGTGGAGTCCATGGCGCGGTCGCCCAGACGGCGGAAACCGTTTTTCGTCAAAGGTTAACGGCTGAACAGCAGCCCATCGCCCGGATGATCTTCATGAAGCTGGCCGAGATCGGAGAGGGCGCGCTGGATACGCGCCGCCGGGCAACATTCTCGGAGTTGATCACCCGCGCCAGCGACCCTGTCACCATCGATGCTGTGCTGGGTATTCTGACCGATGCGCGGCTCATCACCACCGGCACGCTGGAGCCGGGCGATACGCGCATCGTGGAAGTGGCCCATGAAGCACTGATCCGCGAATGGCCAACTCTGCGCGATTGGCTCAATCAAAACCGTGAGGGGCTGATCCTGCACCAGCAGCTTACGGAGAATACCAACGACTGGATCAAGTTGGGCCGTGACCCGGGAGCACTGTATCGCGGTGTTCGACTCCAGCAAATGCTGGAATGGGCCAGGACCAACACCGATTTGATCAGCCTGTCCGAACAGGAATTCCTGGATGCCAGCCAGAAGATCACTGAAGAAGAGAATGCCCAGAGGCAGCGACTGGCGCGCGCTCGTCGGGTTCAGATTGCGCTGGGAAGTACTGCCGCAATGCTGGTTGTGATCGTCGTGGTACTCCTGGCTTTGAGAGGGGTTTTTTCTCCCAGAAGAATGAACGGCATCTTCAATATTGCTGTGGCTGAATTTGGTGAAACGGGCCCGAACGGTGCGATTCACTCCTCCACGACCGGCAAACAAATGAGTGATTGGGCCGTGACGTACTTGCGGGATGAACTTAAAAAAGAAGATGCCAACCTGTCGATCTGGCCGGAACGAAGTAATCCTCTTTTGCCTACCCATGTGGGGCTGGTACAACCCTCCACAGCGGAGGAAACAGCTTCGGCAATTAATGCTGACCTGTTGATTTATGGAGTTATTGATACGCGTATAAACCCGCCCCAGTTGACTCTCAATTTCTGGGTGGCCCCGCAGGACAAACACCAATTCGAGGACATTCAGGGCAGTACGCAGATTGGAAAACCCATCCGCATTATTAACCTTCAGGATCCGGGAATCAGCGTGCAGGGAGAGCTGCAGCGGCAATCCACGGCCCTGGCATTTATTGCTATGGGCCTGGCTCAGGAGCAACTGGGACAGTCTGAAGACGCCCTGGCAGCTTTCCTGAAGGCGGAGGAAACGGCACCGCAATCGGAGATGGTGAAGTTCTTCATCGGGCGCGAATACCTTTTCATCTCTGACCTGCAGCCTGACCGACGGGAGGAGCTTTGGCAGAAGGCCGAGGTGTCTCTTCAACAGGCAATCGAACTAGACGACAGTTATGCGCGTGCCTATATTGGCCTGGGTGCTCTATATCGAAAACGCGCCAACAGCCTTGTAGATCCGGCCATCGAGTCCAAACGAGCCCCGGATCCGCAGGCCATGCAGTGGGTGGAGAAGGCAATCGAGTCCTACCAAAAAGTATTGGATCTCAAGCCGGATTCAGCAGAGTACGGAAACCCAGTCGAAGATGTTGCCCGCCTGGCTCTGGGAAACACATATAGCTTGCAGGGGACCATTTATTTACTGGAAGGCGATACAGATTCTGCTCTAAAAGCCCTCGATGAGGCAGTCCAGCTCCTTGAAACAAGCCGCCCGGTATTCGAGGCTGCCGTCCCTGAGCATGAGTCGTACCGCCGCTATCTGGCCCAGGCATATGAATATCTCGGCACCACCTATCAATGGCAGGGTTTAACATTTGACACGGCACACGATTATGACTCGGCGCTGGCTGCGTACAAAAAATCGATTGAGGCGTTCGATCAATGTATTCTTCAAGGCAAAGATTCGCCAGATTTGATCATTCAAAATGATATTGTTGGAAAAGATTGTCAACCGGGTCTTAAGGAAGTTCAACAGATCTACAATGAATTAAGCGGAGGCCAATAATGAACGAGAACAGGTACTCCCGGTGGATCGCCATATCCTTATCGGCAATCCTTATACATGTTTCCTGTAGCTTTTCTGTTTCTCTGACTTCTACCCCACAGTCGCCCACGAATCCACCTCAGGAAACTGATACCCAGCAAACTCAAACGGAACCCGCAGAGACAGGGATCGTACAACCCACCTCGACAGATGAAGTCGGTCAAGTAACAGCAACAACCGCTGCCAGTTCTCAGTCAAGCTGTACTGTCCTCCAGGACTTAAATTTACGGTCCGGTCCTGGCACGGCGTATCGCCCACCGATCCGGGCCCTGCCTGCAAATACCATCCTGGCACCGCTGGGCTTTGCGCCCCAGGGAATTCCAGGTGGAAGCTGGGCCTATGTACAGACTGCGAATCAGGAGAAAGGCTGGGTGAGCGCTGGCCCCCAATTTATTTCCTGCAATGTTGAATTGGCCAGTTTGCCCCCGATGGAGTTTGGCACCCCGCCTCCGCCTCCTTTGCCCAAAACCACACAGACCTCCGACCCGGATGGCAATGGCTTTTGTATCGATCAAGACAGCGGGTATCAATGTGTGGGTATCTTCTCCGCTGAGTCGTTGTTTCAATTCAAGATCCTCAGTAACGGAAATGAGCTGGGAGAAAATGATGGTGTGGAAGAGGTAGCCTTCCGGGTAAGCAAAAAGGATGGCGATACTGTTTACAGTGCGACGGAGACGAATAGAGCCTATTGCGTTTTTGGCGGCAATGAGCCCTGCAATCCCTGGGTCACTGAGAACGGTGTATTCAAGTGGACGCAGGGAGGCGACCCGGTAGAGCCAGGTGACTATGAGATGGAAGTCAACGCAACAGTGAACGGTGACTCCTCCCGTTGGGCAGTGGATTTCACACTTACATTGCCGTAGTGCCGCAACAAGATTAAATGGTCATGTCAGCATATCCTGCCGGTTGGATTACAATAACCCGTGTCATCAAGTTCTCGATTCCAAAGGAGAAAAAATGGCGACAAACTATCTCGAAGGTTTGATGGGCGCGAATGAACGGATCCTGCTGGAAACTCGTCAGCATTGGTTCGTGCTGTTCAACAAAATTTTTCTTGAGATCATCCTGATCGTGATCATCATCGCTGCGTCGCTGTTTGCTGCTGCATATTATCCCATTGCTATTGCCGGAATGATCCTGGTCATTGTTCCCCTGGTCGGGATGCTGAGGGACATTGTCGTCTGGCGCAACCAGGCGTACCTGGTCACAAGCCGGCGCGTGATCCAGATTTCAGGCGTGCTCGGCAAGGATGTGGTGGATTCATCCCTCGAAAAAGTCAACGACGTAAAACTGAGTCAATCTTTTTTCGGGAGGATGTTTGGTTACGGGGATATCGAGATCCTGACGGCCAGCGAGCTGGGGGTGAACCTGTTCCACCAGATCGACCATCCTGTGGAATTTAAGACCGCCATGCTAAATGCCAAGGAAAAACTGGGCTTCGAGGAATTTGGGATGGCGGTACAAGCAGCTGAGGATATTCCGGCCATGATCGAGAAGCTGGATGTTTTGCGCAGGAGAGGCGTACTCTCAGAGACAGAGTTCCAGCAGAAAAAGGCCGAACTACTGGCAAAGATGTAAATTTCACAAAGGGAAACTTCTACATACCGGCGGTTTCGGTAGGCCCCGCGAATAGCAGGTGGGGCTACTCAGCCACCGGTTTTCTTTTAAATCTCGGGTATACTTCCGCACGCCCCGAAGATTCGGGATCTACAACAATGACTGATCACATTCGTAATTTTTGCATTATCGCCCATGTCGATCATGGCAAATCCACGCTCGCCGACCGGCTGCTTCAGCTGACGGGCACGATCTCCGAACGCGATATGAGCGAGCAAATGCTCGACACGATGGACCTTGAACGCGAAAAAGGTGTCACCATCAAGGCCTCAGCCGTGCGTATGTATTACACGGGCAAGGATAATCTCAAATATGAGCTCAACCTGATCGACACGCCAGGCCACGTGGACTTCGGCTACGAAGTCAGCCGCGCACTCAAGGCCTGTGAAGGCGCGGTGCTGGTTGTGGACGCGACGCAGGGCATCGAGGCTCAGACGCTGGCCAACCTCTACCAGGCGCTCGACGCGGACCTGACGATCATTCCCGTCATCAACAAGATCGACCTGCCCTCCGCCCGCCCCGATGAAGTGGCCGAGGATGTTGGCTCGTTACTTGGCATCGATCCATTGGATGTCATCCAGGTTTCGGCGAAGGAAGGTGTCAACGTCGATCAGATCCTGGAGGCGATCGTCACGCGCGTCCCGCCCCCGAAGGATGCGGATAACGCCCCTCTGCGCGCGTTGATCTTTGATTCACATTACGATTCCTATAAAGGCGTGATCGCCTACATCCGGGTCTTTGAAGGATCCTTCAAATCCACCGAAGTACTCCATATGTTCGCGACCCAGGCTGACATGAAACCGGTCGAGATTGGCATCTTTGCCCCGGGTATGAAACCGGTCCAAACGCTGGGATCGGGGGAGGTCGGTTATATTGCGACTGGCTTCAAGACCGTCCATGAATGCCGCGTGGGAGACACGATCACGCGCACAGCCAACCCCGCTGCTGCGCCTCTGCCTGGATACCGCACGCCAAAGCCCATGGTGTTTGCCGGCATCTATCCCGTCGAAGCGGATGATCATGCCGACCTGCGCGAGTCGCTCGACAAACTCCAGCTCAATGACGCATCGCTGACTTTTCAGCCTGAAACCTCCCAGGCACTTGGGTTTGGTTTCCGCGCCGGGTTCCTGGGTCTCTTCCATATGGAGATCATCCAGGAGCGCATCGAGCGCGAGTATGACCTGGATGTGCTCTTCACCGCGCCATCCGTGGAATACCAAGTCGTCATGCACGACGGCACCGTATTGATTGTCGATTCACCTGCCGATCTGCCCGATGAGGGCGGAATCCTTGAAGTCCGCGAGCCGTGGATGACGATCGAGATCATCACGCCCACCGATTACTATGGTCCAATCATGGAGCTGGTGACGAAGCGGCGCGGTATTTTCAAGCAGCAGGAATATCCTGCACCGCACCGCGTCCAGCTCGATTACGAGATTCCCCTCTCCGAGATCATCGTGGACTTCTTTGACGATCTGAAATCGCGTACCAAGGGCTATGCCTCGCTCGATTATCAATTTCTCGAATACCGGCCCGATAAATTGCAGAAACTTGAGATCCTCGTCAACGGCGATCCGGTGGACGCGCTGGCAGCCATTGTCCACGAAAAGGATGCCTATCATAAGGGACAGCGGCTGATTACGCGGCTCAAGGAATTGATCCCGCGCCAGCTCTTCGATGTGGCCATCCAGGCTTCGGCCGGCGGACGCATCATCTCGCGCGCCAATGTCAAAGCCACGCGCAAGGACGTACTGGCGAAATGCTACGGCGGCGATATCACACGCAAGAAGAAGCTGCTTGAGAAACAAAAGAAGGGCAAGAAACGTTTGAAGATGGTCGGGAATGTGGAAATCCCTCAGGACGCGTTCATGGCAGTTTTAAAGCTGGAAGAGGAATAAGAATTCGAGTACACAGGTAAACAGGTATACAGGCAGACACGCGACTTGTATACGTGTTTCCTTGTATACCTGTCTACGGTTTAATAAGGAATAAACATGAAAGATATAAGGCGCTGGTTACCGGGGGCGATTGTCAGCATTTTATTGATTGCTCTCATCTTATATTATGTCGATTTTGCGGCCGTGGTGCGTGCGATCGCTCACGCCAATCTTGCCATTCTACTGCTCGCGTTTGCCACGGGTTTTGTCTGGATGCTGGTCCGCGCCCAGGTCTGGCGGACTTTGCTGCGCAACCGTGCTTCCTATAGTGCTGTCTTCTGGACCGTGGGGGAAGGCTATCTGCTGAATAATTTCCTGCCATTCCGGCTGGGCGAAGTTGGACGCGCCTATCTGATCAGCCGCAAGTCGGAGGTGAAATTCATGGAAGCCATCCCGACCATCATCATCGAGCGCGCCATGGACCTGGGATACTCGGCGATCATCCTGCTGGCTGCCCTGCCCTATGTGGTTGGAGCAGGAGGAGCGCAGCGGATTGGCTACGTCATCGGGGCAGTGATCATTGTTGCTTTTGTAATACTTTACCTGCTGGCTCGATACAATCAATGGGCCCTCGACGTCTTCCACAAGCTGAGCGAGCGCTGGCCGACATTACAAAAGATGGGCGGCACATTCCTGGAACAATTCCTTACAGGGTTGGCTGTGCTGACCGATGGATGGCTGTTTCTGCGCTTCCTCTTCTGGATGACCCTCAATTGGGCGGTCGCGATTGTCTCCTATTTTTTGATGATCCGTGCATTCTTCCCACAGGCGCAGGTAATCTGGGGCATGTTTGGGTTGGGAGCTGCGGCGTTTGGTGGCGCAATCCCCTCCCTGCCGGGAGCGGTTGGGACGTTCGAAGGAGCGTTTGGCGGCGCCATCACACTCCTGACCGGGGACCAGTCCACGGCGCTGGCGGTTGCGCTGACCGGGCGGCTCTATAACTACCTCAACAGCGGTTTGATCGGTGGGATTGGCCTGCTCCGCGATGGACAGACGCTCTCAGGCATCTACGGAGAATTGAAAAAGATCACATCCGGCGGGGATACCGAACCGACAAGGGAATAATCCCCGCCGACATCTTGCACAGGTAGGCAGACTGGCTGGTAAGCCATAATCCTATAATCTTCTTCGGTATATTCCTAGCAGATTCCCATTATTAAACTTACATTGATCGCGGCCAACATCCCTGCTTTCATTCATGAAACACGGTTGGACCCGGATGGGTGGATTTATTTTTAGCACACTTATGGTATCTTTATTTGTGATCAAAAGTGACTTACAGGGACTGGCAGCGGCAAGTCCTGTTTCAGGAAGCATTCAAAGAGAGGAAATATGAAGCAACATTATCTTGTCACAGGCGGAGCCGGATTTATTG
>Ga0111538_10013351_pt1 | contig 10834 bp, 6 predicted proteins | sample SoiMethybrSBSTD1_FD_79669 | JGI IMG/M metagenome (GOLD analysis project Ga0111538, IMG submission 79669) | Bulk soil microbial communities from a Populus tree surrounding site in Tennessee, USA - Soil MetaG P. TD hybrid SBSTD1 (version 2)... | ecosystem: Environmental > Terrestrial > Soil > Tree... | reverse complement strand
GCGCCGCGACGCCGAGCATCCTTCTCAGGAATTCACGCCGGCTGTCGTCGCGCGTCAGGTCGTGCTCGAGGGCGGCGCGATCGAGCAGGTACTCCAGATACGGACGCGACCGCTTGAGCTGGGCGACAAACGCATCGCGCCCCTGCTTCTGGATGAACGTGTCGGGATCCTCGCCGCCTGGTAATTGGATTACGTTGACGTCGAAGCCCTCGCTTACCAGCAGCTCGGAACTTCGCTCGGCGGCGGTCTGGCCGGCGCGATCGGCGTCGTAGCAGAGCACGGCCTTTGAGGTGAAGCGTCGCAGCATCTGTGCCTGTTGAGACGTCAATGCCGTGCCGCAGGTCGCAATCACCGGGAAGCCGCCCGCCTGGTGCACCTGCGCGAAATCGAAGTAGCCCTCGACGATGAGCGCAAAATTTCCTTTACGGACTGTTCCTTTTGTCAGGTTGAGGCCGTAGAGCGTACGACTCTTGGTGTAGATCGGCGTCTCGGGAGAGTTCAGGTACTTCGGTTGTTGATCCGCCTCGAGTGCGCGGCCGCCGAACGCGATCACCGTGCCGGTGTCGCGCGCGATCGGGATCATCAGGCGATTGCGGAACCGATCGATCTCCGTTCCATCGTCGCGCCGCGATACAAGCCCGCTCGTCACGAGCTGGATCGAATTGAAGCCGGCTTTGAGCAGCCGCTGGCGCAGCGCGTCGCGCGTGGGCGGCGCCCATCCGATCTGCAGTTGATCGATCGTCTCCTGCGTGAGGCCGCGATCCTTGAGCAGGTAGTCGCGCCACTTTGCGCCGGCGGGAGTGGCGAGCTGCTCGCGGAAGTAGGCGAGCGCGGCCTCGTGAATCTTGACGAGCGCTTCGCGCTCCGCCGCGGATTCGCGCTGCTCGCCGCCACCGCCTGCCAACTCGGGGATCGGAATGCCGAAACGATTCGCGAGCGTGCGCACCGCTTCGCCGAAGTTGACCTTGTCCTGCAGCTCGACGAACTTGAACACGTCGCCGCCGACGCCGCAGCCGAAGCAGTGGAAGAAGCCCTTGTCTTTGTCGACCGTGAACGACGGCGTCTTCTCGCCGTGAAAGGGGCAGAGGCCCTTGTATTTCGCGCCGGCCTTGCGGAGCGAGACGGAGTCCGAGATGACGGTGACAATATCTGCCGCCGCGCGGACTTCGTCGATGAAAGATTGCGGGAACTTCAAGGCAGGCCTGCGCACTCCATCATGGCAGAAAAACCGGTAGGATGGGGGGCTTGATCTCGCGTTTTCTTCCCGTTGTTCTACTGATCGCCGCGTGGTGGCCCTCGCGAATTTCCGGCCTTCTTGATGGTGCTCCATTCGATAACGCCGCGGACGCCGTGATCCTGGGGCTGCTGCTGCCGCTGCTGCTCTGGCTCACGCCCGCGGCGTTTCTCACGCGCCGCGCGCGCGTCATCGTTCTCGTGCTGGTTGCCTGGAAGGCGTTCAGCGCCACTGCGCTCGTGCAGGATGGTTTGTGCACGCGCGTCGAGCCATCGCGCCCATACGTGAATGACGGTACCGGCGCTGCGAAGAGCTGGGACGTGCGCACCGACTGGCTCGCCACCGATCCGCAATGCACCGCGATCGCGACGCGGCCGTACCTCACCGACGAAGAATTCCCGGTGTGGTTCTTCAACCTCGCGGCAAAGAAAGACGCGGGCCCGCAACCAGAAGAGCAGCCGCCGCAAGCGGTGACGCGCCTGACCATGCGCGCGACGATCCGCAACGACGCGCCAGGCTTGTTGCAGGTGCGGACGAGTCCGAGTGTTGCCGCGACGCTGATGGTTGACGGTGCCGAGGCCGGTGTTGACGGTGTTCAACTCGCGGCCGGCTCGCATGACGTGGCGATTACCGCGACGCTGACCGACATCAACTGGATGCTGGCGCCGCTGTGGAATGGCGACGATGCATTTGCGGTGCTGCCTGCGACCGTCGCGCCGCCTTCGGCGATCGATCGACTGTTCAGACCGTGGTCGCAGTGGATCTCGTTCGTGCTGGTCGCCCTGCTCGTCGTGATGGCTGTCGCATCGCTCTGGCAACAGATCGCGGAGTGGCGAATCGCGGCATGGATGGCCGCCTCGATTGCGGCAGGTGCTGCCGTGGCCGTCTGGATGCCGGCGCGCCGCTGGCACTACACGATGCTCGCGCTCATCGCGGCGGTGCGACTGCCGCTGCCAGAGTCGCTGCGTAACGCGCGCGGCGCGTTCATCCTGCTCGCGCCGTTATGGCTCGCGCTCCATGTCGTCGATACCTATCTCGACATCGGCTTCCACCGCATGCAACTGCTGATGCCCGGCAACGACTGGTGGCAGTTCCAGCGCTACGCGTACCGCATCTACATGCAGGGGTATTGGCTCGAGGGCGGCGAGATCACGTTCAAGTTCCGGCCGTTGTATCGCTGGATCGCCGGCGCGCTGCATCTGCTGTTCGGCCAGTCGCAGACCGGTGAGAACTACTGGGACGCCGTGGGAGTTCTGATCATCGCGCTCTTTGCTTTCGAAGTCGTCCGGCAGCTGCGCGGTTTCCGGTGGGGCCTCGTCGCCGGAGCGCTGTCGCTCACCGCGTATCTTTCCGGCCCCGGTCATGTGTTCATCGGCCGCGGGTTGTCGGAGATCACATCAGCGGCATTCCTCTACCTGTCGGCGCTGTGCGTGCTCGCCGCGCGGACGTCGCGATCGGCGCGGTTGCTGATCGCCGCCGTCACGTTTGCGGTGTTCGGCAGTTGGACGCGGGAGAACAACCTGCCGATGGCGCTGGCGGTCGCGATCTTTGCCTGGCCGCTGGACCTGCCGGCGAGCATCATCGCGAAGCCGCGCCAGTGGTTTGCGAATGTGTGGCGTCCGGCGTTGATCGCCATTCCACTGGCGCTGGTCATCGGCTGGGGCCTGCTCGCACTGCGAACGCGGTATTACACCGGCGGGTTCGCCCTGCCGTTCCATCCGCAGGTCGCGCTCTCGGTGTGGCAGCCGGGCATGTCGTTGCGAAACTTGCTCCCGGCCATGTTGAGCAGCGTGATGATGATCGCGACGACGACCGATCCACCGAGCTTCCACAACGGCGCGGTGCCGATCCTCGCAGGGGCGTCGTTGAGCGTGATGGCCCTGCTCGGCGTGCCGTTCGTTCGCCGATTGCCATTGGCGCTGGTGGTTTTCACGCTCGCCGGGTTTTCGTCGGCACTGCTGGTTCGAGGCAGCGCCTATTCCGGCCGGTTTTCGGTGCATGTCGTCGGCGCCACCGTGGCCGTGCTGACTTGCGCAATCGCCGCGGTGTATGACCGTGTCGTGCGCGGAGCGCCGGCCTTGCGGAGCGAGACGAAGTCAGAGATGACCGTGACACTGTCACCGCAGCCCGGACTTTCGTCGAACGATTGATCTGGATCACACTCCGCTTTTGGTGACTGGGCGAAGCTCGGCAGTATTACCATCGTCTAGTCCATGAACGCCGGCGTCGAACATGCGCGGTTGGCCGCTTTTCTGAGGGCCGAGTCCGATCGCGACGCGGAATCCGCGCTCGAGGCGATCTTCGACGAGGCGACCGAGCGCTTGCTCGTTGAAACCGTGCGGCGGCACCTGCTCGGTTCATCCCGTCGCCCCGCCGATGTGGAAGACGTGGCGTCCGACACGCGCGTGCGATTGATTCGCCGCTTGTGGACGTTGCGGAGCGAGGGCGGCGAGACCATCGAAGACTTCGCCGCGTATGTGGCCACGACCGCGGCGCGCACGTGCTACGCGTACTTGCGCGCGCGGTTTCCGGCACGCACGCGATTTCGCAACCAGGTTCGCTACAGCATCTCGCACCACGCCGACACGATCCTCGAGGCATCGGCCGGAGTGTGGCAGTGCCGGAGCCGCGCCCTTCGCGCCGCGCCGCCGCCCGGCGCGCTGCAGCAATTCACCGATGCGCCCGCGGCGTTTCTCTCTCAGGCGCGTATCGATGCGGCGATGCCATTGCCGCAGCTGATCGCCGCGGTCCTCGCACGGCTCGATGCGCCGATCGCGCTCGATCGACTGGTGGATGGGCTCGCGATGGTCCGCGGTGTTGCGGATGCGAGGGCGGTCGTCGCCACCGACGCGCAGGATTCGAATGCGCTCGAGCGATTGCCGGATCCTTCTCCGGACAAAGAGCGAGAGATGTCGGATCGCGAAGAGCTCGAGGCGTTGTGGCGGGAAGTGAGCGACCTGCCCGTCAATCAGCGCATCGCGCTACTGATGAACTTGCGCGATCCCGACGGCGGCGCCGCTTTGCACGTCCTGCCGGCGACCGGCATTGTCACGCGTGCGGAACTGGCGAAGCTCATGGGGATGGAACCCGCTTCCCTTGACGAGCTGTGGGACGAACTACCGCTGGAGGACAGCGCGATTGGCGCCCGTCTTGGCCTGACTCGGCAGCAGGTCATCAATTTGCGGAAATCGGCCCGGGCCAGGCTTGCACGGCGAACATCGGTGATTCCGCCGGCGTGGTAATACGAATTCGTAAGTGTCGTCTAAGTCATATGTGGAGAGGGTGTGAAGGAGAGTAACGACGCGATTCGGCGCGCCATTGCGGCACTCGGTGGCGAAGATGCCGACGCGCATCCGGGCTACGAAGTCCTCGAGGCTTACGTCGACGGGCGGCTGTCGCCGGAGGAGCGCGCCGGCGTCGAGCGTCTCGCGAAACGATCTTCAATCGTCGCCGAAGACATCGCCGATCTTCGGGCGATGAGCGGCGCCCTTCAACTCGAGACGTCGCACCACGACGTCTCTCGCTCAGGGCAAGCGCGTCGCGAAGTTCGCTGGTCACGCCTCGCCATTGGTGCGGGCATCGCGGCCAGCCTGCTCGTCGTGGTCTGGATCGCGCGGCCTTCGCGTGTCCAGGCACCGACTCGAGTCATGACCGAGCTGACTCCGCGAGAGGAGGCCGGCGTCAAGCTCGCCATCACAAGCGGGCGCATCGCGCTGCCCGATTCCCTGGCGTCACTGAGACCTGCCGAGGGCACGCTGCTTGGTAGTACGTCCGCGGCGGCATTTCGCCTGCAGTCACCTGTTGGTACCGCAGTCATTGAAACACGACCGCTCTTCGCGTGGGACGACGCGGCGTCGGAGGCGTACACGGTGGCGGTGTTCGATTCGAGTTTTTCGGAAGTGGCGCGCGGCCGCGTGACCGGCACGTCGTGGCGTTCTGAAGTCGATCTCGCGCGCGACGCAACCTATTCGTGGCAGGTGACCGCGCATCGCGGCGCGCAGAACATCACCGAGCCGCAACCGCCGCGCCCCGAAGCGCGATTCCACATCGTCGATGCCGTGACCGTGAACCAGGTCGATGAGCTGCGGCGGCGGCTCGACAACCAGCCGCTGGCGCTTGGTGTGCTGCTCGCTGAGCGCGGACTGATTGCCGAAGCGCGGCTGGCATTGATGCGCGCGCAGTCGATACCGGACACCGCCGACGCCGCGCGGCGCCTGATCGGGTCGCTCGATCAGGGCACGCCGACGACGACGAAGCCGGCCCAGTAGAACGGGTGCCGTGATTCGGCGGCCGCCAGCGCTTTCAATTGCGCCCGGCGGAGCGCCTGCGCCGTTGGAGCGGATGCCGCGGCCGCGACGAGCGCGCGCCGCTCGCGGTGAAACACCGACATCAGGTCGGTGGTGCTCGCTGAATCCACCGGCCACAGGCTGACCGCCGTGGTCGACGCGCCGGCGGCAAACAACGACCACGACAATCCGACCACGCCTTCGCCGTTCGAGATGCGGCCGCGTGCCGTCTCGCACGCCGACAGCACGATCAATTCCGCATCGAGCTGCAGGTTGATCAGCTCGCGCCCTTCGAGCCTGCCGTCAGCGGCTGCCCGTGTTCCGCCACCCGCGAGCGACACGTACGAAAACAGCGGACTGCTGTTGTCGAGCACACCGTGCGTGGCGACGTGAACGATGTCGGCGCGCGGCGCCACTTGCCGGAATCGCGCTTCCGTGGCGTCGGCGTCGACGGCGACGATCGACATGTCATTACCGTAGACGCCGGCGACTTCGCGCGCCTCGCGCGCGGCGTTCGGCAGGGGCGCCGCCGCACGATCGGCCAGACGCGGATCGCCGAACGCGACGACCCGCGGCCGCGAGGGACGCGGCCGCGCGCGCCGTTCGAGCGCATTCAACGTCGACGCCGAAGGCACGTAGGCCACGGCGTGTTCTTCGATCAGGTACTTTTGGCGCGGCGTCTGCAGCGCCTGGAACGGCACGTCCCACAGGGGGCCGTGCGGCACGATGATCAATTGATCGAGCGGAGCGATCTCCGCGTCGATCGGACCGAGCACCGCGGCGTAAAGCGCACGCGCGTTGGCCGCGAACGACAGATCGCGAGTCGATACCTGCCGCGTGAAGTCGGCGGCCAGCGTTTTCAATTTGGCCGTCGTCAGCGGCGCAGCCTTCAGGACCAGGCGCGGCGGCCCCTTCGGCGACGGCACCAGCAACATGATCCATGTGCCCCTGGGACTGACGACGAATTCGACCAGTCCAGATCGCGGCGGCAGCGTCGCCGCGATGGCGTCCGCCGAGAGCACGGGCGCGCGGCCGCGAGCGAAACCGCGCCGCTGGTGCGTGGCATCGAGGCCGAGGTAGAACTGGTCGCGGGTCCGTCTCACGCGATCGAGCTCGGCGGACAGCGCCGGATCGACCTTCGCGCCGGTGCGGCTGCGCGCGCGCTCTGCGGCGAGGCGCTCGTTCAACGCGGTCAGCGCCGTGTCGAGCTCGATGCGCTGCGCCCGCTCCGCGTCGGTCAGCTCGTCGTCTCCCGATTCGCCGGCGAGCATCTCGAGCAGCGTGCGGGCGCGGCCGCGCTCGGCCGCGGCCAGCGCGTCGCTGCCCCTGCCTGACGATGCATAGGCGTTGGCGAGGCCGAAGTAGGCGTTGCCGGTACTTTCGAGAAAGCGGAAGCGATCCTCGACGTCGCCGGCGACCATGTCGAGGCCGCGCTCGGTCAGCTCGATAGCTCGCTCGTAGGTGGCGACGGCGTCGCTCCATCGCCGCGCGTTGGCGAATGCCTCGCCCAGCAGGACTTCGGCGTCGAGCACCACGGTCGGACGGCCGATCGCGGCGAGTGTTTCGCGCGCCTGCCGCGCCAGGGCGATGCCGTCGTCGCCGCGGCCCTGCTCGATGGCGATGGTGGCCTGCGACAACAGCACCTGGCCCATGCCGATCGGATCGCCGAGGCCCTCGTAGATTTCGCGCGAGCGCCCGAGGTGCGCAATGGCCGGCGTCCACTCCTTGCGCGCGATGGCGAGGTTGGCGAGCCCGTTGAGCGTTGCCGCCAGCTGCTCGCGATACCCGGATCGTTCGGCCAGTTCACGCGCGCGCGTCAGCCGCGCTTCGCTCTCGGCGTAGCGGCCCGAATCCATCAGCACGCGGCCGAGATTCGCCGCGGTGGTGATTTGCAGCCGCACGTCGTTGAATTTTTCGGTGAGGGCGTAGGCGCGCTCGAGATACTCGATCGCCTGCGGCCGGTTGCCTTGCAGCGCATACACGCCGCCGATGTTGCCGAGCGTCGACATCACTTCTTCGGGCGGGCTGACGCGCTCCTTGATGGCGAGGCTCTGGAGAAAATAATCCACCGCCATCCGGAAATCACCACGCTGCTGATGCACGGCGCCGATGTTGTTGAGCGTGCGCCCCAGCGACACTTCGCGGCCGGGCGCCTGGTTGAAGACGAGCGAGCGCTGATAACTCTCGAGCGCGAGATCGTACTGGCCGCGGCGGCGATAGACGTTGCCAAGATTGTTCGCCGCGGCCGCGACGATGTCGTCGTCGGGCCCGGGCCGGCTCGAGGCGACGACCTCTTCGAGCGTGCGCACGGTCTGGGCGTAGTCGCCGGCGGTGCCGTAGGTCTGGCTTCTCGCGAGCAGCACGTTCAGCCGCCCGCGCACCGTGTCCTCGCGTTCGGCGGGCAGCATCGCCGCGTCGAGGGCGCGATGCGCCTCCTGCGGCCGGCCCTGCCGCGTGTGCACGATCGCAACTTCCTGCAGTGCGCTGCGCAACGCCGTGGCATCCGCCGGCGTCAGTTCGGCGACGATCTGCCGGCGCATCTCCGGTGTGGCGTCGAGGAAGCGCTGCACGGCTGCTGGATCAATCCGGCGCGCGTCCTGGGCCGCGAGAGGGCCCGAGCAGACGACGACCAACAGGCCGAGTAGCAACCGCGCGCGCACTTGAACCTTCAGCATCCGCCGTTCATGAAGCTCGGTGTGGGCGGATTCAACGCAAATCGTTGGCGATGCGTACTGTTGCTGGTCGCGAACCCGCGGGTCTGGATCGAGTAGGTCGGTTGCCCGGCGGCGCTAATCGTGATCGTGTAGGTTCTGCACTCGGCGTCTTTCTCGAGAATCGTGGTGATGAGATCGAAAAAGCCGGCGCCGTCAGTGGTCGCGGTGACACCGTCGAGGGTGGTCGAGACCACTGCGCCGCTGACCGCCGGCCCATAGCAATCACGCGGGATGTTTTGTCCGCTGCCGTCTCCGCCACCAGCCGGCACGGTGCACTCGCCGCCAAAACGAATCGTGGCGTACACCTCGCCGCGGATCGTGACGAACGCGGAGTCTCCCTTCAGCAAATCGGTTTGCGTGGCGACGACCGCGCCGCCGGCGACCGCTGCGCCGATGATGCCGATCGTGCCGAGTCCGATGCCGCCACCGCCCGCGCCGGCGCCGGTGCCTGCGGCAGTGCCGGCGGTTGACGATGTCGCGCTCCCGGCCGCGGCGGCGGCTTGTGCCGCGGTTGCGAAGTTCGTCTGCGTGATCGCGGCGACCGCGGTCTGACCCTGGAACGCCGCGCTCACGTTGATCTGCACCGCGCCGGCGGCGGTGGGCGTGAATCCCGCGGCGGTGGCCTGTCCCGCGGCATTGGTGACCACGGTCAATGTCGATCCGCTTCCGAATGTCGCGCCTGATCCGCTCACCGAGAACGTGACGCTCGCACTGGCGACGGGCAGGTTGTTGCGATCGCGAATCTCCACGATCGGCGCGACGGCTGTTTTCTGCTGGATGATGTTCGCCGCGCCTTCACCCGCGATCACCACGATCCGCAGATTGGCGGTGGCGGGTTTCTGCTGCGCCGACAGCACGATCGAACACACGACGAGCATGAACGCAACGAGTCCACGAGGGGGCATGACTCCTCCGGGCAAGAATTAACGCTTCAATCGCGGTACGAACTTCGTCAGGCCCTGGATCGGACCGACTTCGCCGCCGTAAACATTGCCGGCGGCATCAACGGCCACACCTTCTCCCATCGATCCGTATCCGCCCATGCCCGATGGATTCTTCGACACGTGCTCGGGCACGAAGTACCACACCTCGCCGGTGCGCGCGCTGCCGACGCGCAGGCCCTTGCGCCAGCCCGGGTTGTAGTTGTCGTCGGACTCCGAGTCGATCGCATAGAGCGTGTCGTTGCGATCGATGTAGATGCCGCTGATGCGGCTGAACTGATACCAGGTGTCGAGGTGCTTGCCCTCCTGATCGAAGATCTGGATGCGGCGGTTGCCGCGATCGGCAACGAAGAGGCGTCCGCGCGAATCCATCGCCAGCGAATGCGGGCCGCGGAACTGGCTCGGCCCGTAGCCGTACGATCCGAAGCTCTTGATGAACTTGCCGTCGGGCGAGAACTTCGAGATGCGGCCGATGCCGTTCGGCGGATTCTGATCGAGGAACTGCGCGTTGTGCGACTCGGACACGAAGATGCTGCCGTCCGGAGCGACCAGCACGTCGTTCGGCTCGGTGAACTTCGCCGGCGGATCGCCGGCTTCACCGGGCGTGCCGAGCGTCATCAGCAGTTTGCCCTGCGGCGAAAATTTCAGGACCGTGTGACCCTTGGCTTTCCACTCGGGAAACTTCGCGGCCTCTTGCGGCGTGGCGGAGCGCGCGTCGGCAACCCAGATGTTGCCCTGCTTGTCGACGTCCATGCCGTGCGGCCAGAGGATCTGTCCCGCGCCGAAGCTCGCCACGACCTTGCCGTTCGGATCGAGCTTGACCATTGGATCGACGTTCGATCCCACGCACGCGTTGGCGCCGCAACGATCGCCGGCCCAGATGTGTTTGCCGTCCACATCAACATGCACGGCGCTCACCGATCCCCACTTGCGGTTGTCGGGAAGCGTGCCCCAGTTGCGAATCGTCTCGTACGGATTCGGCAGGTTGTTGATCGGCGTGACCTTGGCGTGCTCGGGCGGACCCGACGATCCACGCGGCGGTCCCGCGGGTTGCTGCGGCGGCGCCGGCGCCTGGGCGTGAAGCCATGCGCCCATCGCGAGCGCGGCAAGAGCAATAGTCATCTGGGATAGGGGAATGCGCTTCATTTGCTGTGCAAAGTACTAGAAGCCCATCAACAGGTCCAAGTGCGATTTTTGTAATCCCGCGCGGCGCGCGGGCAACGAAGAGACTCGAAAGGACAATTGGTCGAGTTTTTCAGCACCGATGTAAAATCCCGGCAACTCAGTGACACCCCAGCGCCAGGCGATTCGTCGATATCTCTCTGCCGCCACCCTCGTGCTCCTCTTCGGAGTGGGCGCGTCTTCCGTCGTCCTGCATGCGACGCAGCCACCGCCGCAACCGGGTGCTGAACAGAATCCACTCACCGCTGCCGCGCCGGCCTTCGATGCGCCGACCGAGATCCGGCTCGCGCTCCAGAGGCTGCCGGTCGCGATCGTGCTCGGCACCGCGCTGGCGCTGCGTCCGCGGCGGCGCAACCAGGGCGCCCGCAAGGTCGTCGTGATGCAGACGCAGATCATGCTCGCCGTCGTCGGCGCGGTGATCATGCTGGTGGTCGGCAACAGCCTGTCGCGCGCGTTCGGCATCGTCGGCGCCGCGGG
>Ga0111538_10013350_pt1 | contig 10834 bp, 7 predicted proteins | sample SoiMethybrSBSTD1_FD_79669 | JGI IMG/M metagenome (GOLD analysis project Ga0111538, IMG submission 79669) | Bulk soil microbial communities from a Populus tree surrounding site in Tennessee, USA - Soil MetaG P. TD hybrid SBSTD1 (version 2)... | ecosystem: Environmental > Terrestrial > Soil > Tree... | reverse complement strand
CCGCATAGCATGAAGCCGTCTGGGGGCGTAGGCGCGAAGCGCCGGTAAGCCCCCAGTGCGGCGGGCCGGGCTTTGCCCGGACCGCATAGCATGAAGCAGGGCCGTGAGCGCTGGCTCACGGCCCTTGGGGTCCGTTTCGTGCGTCCGCGTCCCTACTGCTTGAGGCTCTCGAAGCGCGCCGTGTTGTCCGCGGGCCGGGTGTCCACCTCGGTGGCCCGGGCCGTGGCCCGCAGGCGGAAGTCGTTCACCTCCGGCCGCACCCGCAGGGTCACCGTCACCGGCTGGCTCCTGGTCACCGCGCCCAGCTTGCAGCGCGTGATGGAGAGCTGGCAGGTGCCGAGCGTGGTGGTGGCGGAGGTGATGTCGCCCCCGATCAGCGAGAAGTCGAGCACGGTGTCGTTCGACCGGGCCGGGCCCTGGTTGAGCACGGTGAACACGTAGTTGGCGCTCTGGCCGGGCAGCGGCGCCACCGGCGGGGCGGCCAGCGTGACCTTCAGGTCGGAGAGCGTGGGCCGCAGCACGTACATGCCGTTGGTGCCTTCGATGGTGTTCACCACCACCGTGCCGCTGGCGAAGAAGGGGTAGTTGGCCCAGGTGCCGTTGAAGCCGCGGTTGTCGTCGGAGGGGAAGATGTCGAACATGCCCACCTCGGTGAGCTGGCCGGCGGCCACGTTCTGCGTCTCCTGGATGCGCAGGCCGGCCCGGTAGTTCGACTGGTAGGCGTAGTTCCCCCACACGTACTGGTTGTGGTCGATGGCCTTGGTCAGGTGCGTGAAGACCATGGGCACCACGCCCGCCGCGTCGAGCGTGTTGAGGTCGAAGATGTAGGTCTTGGTGTTGTTGCCGGTGTCCGACTCGTCCAGCTCGTCGTCGAGCAGGAAGTAGCGCTGGCCGCCCACGAACCAGCCCTGATGGGTGTAGCCGCTGCCCGCGTAGCCGATGCGGTTGAGCTGCACCGGGCTGGCGGGGTTGGTCGCGTCCATGATGGTCAGCGTGTCCTCGTTGGAGTTCATGCAGATCTCGTGGTTGGTGAAGCGCGTGTCCGGGCCGCGGTAGGTCAGGCACTGCGAGTCGTGGGTGTAGCCGTCCATCAGGTTGCAGCCCACGAAGACCGGCGCGCTGGGATTCTGGGAGGCGTCGAGCATTACCGGTCCGCCGTTGGTGGAGGGCCCCACGCCGCAGGCGGTGGCGCTGCGGCTGCCGTTCGCATAGATCCGGCCGCTCTCCGGGTTCACGGTGATGGTGTGCGAGTTGCCGATGCCCGTGAAGCGGAACGTGTCGTTGAAGATGACGGGCGGGTTGGTCACCGTGCGCAGCTGGCGCAGGTCGAACACCACCAGGCCGTGCCCGCTCTGCTCGCTGCCGATGTAGGCGTGGTCGGCGTAGACCTCGATATCGCGCCAGGAGGAGTCGCCGCTGCACTCTCCGTGCAGCGATTCGCGGGGCGCGACCAGGCCGCCGCCGCCGCCGCCGGGGTCTCCCGGCAGCTCGTGCGGGCTGCAGCGCGGGTTGTCCTGGTCGCCGGGGCCCTCGTGCAGGGACACCGGGAACGAGCAGCCCGGGCAGGGCAGGAAGCCCATGTAGCGCGGGACCACGGGATCGGTGACGTCCACGAAGGCGGTGCCGCGGCTCATGCCCACCAGCGCCCACTCGTGCCCGGTGAGGGGGTCGGTCCAGCCCCAGATGTCGTTGCCGCTGCCTCCGCCCCAGGTGCTGTGGGGCAGGAAGGCCATCAGGTCCACGTTCTTGCACGGAAAGCCGCCGGCCATGCCGTTCACGCACTTCACCATGGCGGCCCGGGCCGGTGGGGCCGCCAGCGACGTACACACGAGAGCGAGAAGGATCTTCATCTTCATGGTCGACCTCATCCGGCCAGCGGTAGCTCCCGCAGCCGCTTGCCGCGCGCGTCCTTTTCGGAAACCAGGGGCCGGGCTACGGGCCAGGAGATCCCGAGGTCCGGATCATTCCAGAGCAGCGTATGTTCGTGGGCCGGATCGTAGAAAGCCGAGCACTTGTAGAGCACCCGCGCCTCGTCGCTGGTGACGCAGAAACCGTGCGCGAACCCCGGCGGGACCCAGAGCTGCCGGTGGTTCTCCTCCGACAGGCAGACCCCGTGCCACTGCCCGAACGTGGGCGAGTCGCGGCGGAGGTCCACGGCCACGTCGAAGATCTCCCCCTGCAGCACGCTGACCAGCTTGCCCTGCCAGGCCGGGGCCTGGAAGTGCAGCCCGCGCAGCACGTCCCGGCGCGAGCGCGACACGTTGTCCTGCACCAGGGTCACGTCCAGGCCCAACTGCTCGAAGCGGGCCTGGTGGTGCAGCTCGAAGAAGTAACCGCGGGGGTCGGTGTGGACCGGGGGCTCGATCAGCCGGAGGCCGTTGAGGGGCAGGTCCTGGATCTGGATGGCCACGAGATGGCGCAATCATAAGCCTTTGACCACCCCGAGGGGGCATGCTACAACCCGAGCGGTCCATCATCCGTGACGCTGAGCTTCCGTGACAGCCTGTCCGTGGGGGCCGTGTCGCTGGCGGCCGCGGCGGCCGGGATGCCGCTGTTCCTGCGCGCGGCCCGGCGCCTGCGGCTGCTCGACCGTCCCAACGAGCGCTCGGCCCACGTGCGGGTGACGCCGCGCGGCGGCGGGCTGGTGCTGCTGCTGGCGGCGGCCCTGGGGCTCGCGGCCACCGGCGCCTGGCGCGGAGCGCCGCGGCCGGCGCTGGCCGTGGCCGCGGGCGCGGCGCTGATGGCGCTGGGAGGGCTCTGGGACGACCGGTTCCACCTCTCGGCCGCGCCCAAGTTCGCGCTGCAGGGGGTGGCGGCGGCGATCGTGGTGTGGGGGGCGGGCGGGGTGGCCCGCCTGCCGCTGCCCGGGCCGCTGGACCTGGCCCTGGGCGGCTGGGGAGCGGCGCTGGCGGTGGCGTGGATGGTGGTGGCCGTGAACTTCTACAACTTCCTCGACGGCATCGACGGGCTGGCCGGATCGCAGGGCGCGATCACCGGCGCCGGCATCGCCCTGGCCGCCTGGGACCCCTGGGCCGCCGCCGCCGGGGCCGCGCTGTCCGGCGCCAGCCTGGGCTTCCTGGCCTTCAACTGGTCGCCGGCCCGCGTGTTCATGGGCGACGCCGGCAGCACGCTGCTGGGCTTCACGTTTGCGGCCCTGCCCCTGCTGGCCCCGGCGCCGGCGCGGCCGGCGGCGCTGCTCTTCGTGGCCACCAGCCTCGGGCTCTTCCTGGCCGACGCGGCGTGGACGCTCCTCCGGCGCGCGCGCCGCGGGGCCTCCATCACCACCGCCCACCGCGAGCACGTCTACCAGCGCCTGGTGGCCAGCGGACTCGGCCACGCGGCGGTGGCCGGCGCGCTGGCCGCGGGAGCGCTCGTCCTCACCGCGCTGGCCCTGGCCGCCTGGCGCACGGCCAGCGCCGCGCTGGCCTGGGGGGGCCTGGCCGCCATCGCCGTGCTCTTCGGCCTGGAGCTGCTGCTCCTGCGCCGGCGGGTGGGTGGCGCGACGGCGGCCCTGGCCGCCGGGGAGGCCCGCGTTGGCTAGGCAGACGCGGCTGGTGCTCTGGATGCGCAACATGTCGCTCCTGAAGCGCTCGGCCCTGATCCTGCTGGTGGACGCGCTCATCGTGTGCGCCGCCTTCTACCTGGGCTTCCTGCTGCGCTTCGAGGGCCGGGTGCCGCCCGAGCGCTGGGCCCAGCTGCAGCGCTACCTGCCCCTGCTGCTGGCCATCCGCCTGCCGCTGCACGTGGCCTTCGGCATCCACCGCTGGTCGTTCCGCCTCTCCGGCATCCACGAGGCCCTGCGGGTGGTGCTCTGCTCGCTCTCCGGCTCCGCCTTCTTCGTGATGGTGTTCTTCTTCCTGCAGCGGGCGGCGGAGGACGCGGGCCTGGGCCCGCCGCGCTCGGTGATCGTGATCGAGTTCTTCATCACCACCAGCCTGCTGGGCGCGCTCCGCTTCTCGCCCCGCCTGGCCCACAGCTGGACGCTGGACAAGCTGCGCTCGCGCCAGGCGGAGACGGTGCGGGTGGTGGTGGTGGGCGCGGGCAGCGCGGGCGAGCTGCTCATCCGCGACCTGGAGCGCTCGGACGAACACGCCTACGAGGTGGTGGGCTTCGTGGACGACGACGCCCGCAAGTGGGGCACCTCGGTGGGCGGGCGGCCGGTGCTGGGCCCGCTGGAGCTGCTGCCGGAGGTGGTGCGCCGGCGGGGCGTGCGCGAGCTGCTCTTCGCCATCCCCCGCCTGCCCGACGGGCGGCTGCGCGAGGTGATCGGGCTGTGCGCGGAGCTGAAGCTCTCCTACAAGATCCTGCCCGTCTCCTTCGCCTACCTCCACGACCGCGTGAGCGCGTCGATGCTGCAGGCCCTGCAGCCCGATCACCTGCTGCCGCGCCCGCCGGTGACCTTCGACCGCGCCTACATCACGGAGAAGCTGCGCGGGCGGCGCGTGCTGATCACGGGCGCCGGCGGCTCCATCGGCAGCGAGATCGCGCGCCAGGTGGCGGCGGCCGCGCCCAGCCGGCTGGTGCTGCTCGACTTCAGCGAAAACGAGCTCTACCTCCTCTACCGCCACCTGCAGTCGCATCACCCGGGGCTGGCGGTGGAGGTGGAGGTGGCGGACATCCGCGACCGCCCGCGCCTCACCGCCGTGTTCGCGCAGCACCGGCCGCAGGACGTGTTCCATGCCGCCGCCCACAAACACGTGCCGCTCATGGAGCTGGCCCCGGGGGAGGCGGTGAAGACCAACCTGACCGGCTTCCGCCACGTGGTGCTGGCGGCCGGCGCGGCCGGCGTGGAGCGCTTCATCAACATCTCCACCGACAAGGCGGTGGACCCCTCCAGCGTGATGGGCGCCACCAAGCGGGTGGCCGAGCTGCTGCTGCGCCACCTGTCCCGCTACTTCACGGGCAGCTTCACGGCCGTGCGCTTCGGCAACGTGCTGGGCAGCGCGGGCAGCGTGGTGCCGCTCTTCAAGGCCCAGATCGCCGAGGGGGGGCCGGTGACCGTCACCGACGCCGAGTGCCGGCGCTACCTGATGACCATCAGCGAGGCGGTGGGCCTGGTGCTCATGGCCGGCCTCTCCGACTACGGCGACCTGTGCGTGCTGGAGATGGGCGAGCCCATCCGCATCCTCGACCTGGCCCGGCTCATGATCACGCTGGCCGGGTTCGTGCCCGAAGACGAGATCCCCATCGCGCTCATCGGCCTGCGCCCGGGCGAGAAGCTCGAGGAGCGGCTGATGACGGAGGAGGAGGAGGCCCGCAGCCGCCGCGTCAGCGACGCCATCCGCGTGGTCGACACGCCGGCCCCCGGCCCCGAGTGGGTGCGCCGGCTGGAGGAGCTGGAGGCGCTGGCCGGCGCCGGCGACGGCGAGTCGGTGGTGGCCGCCCTGCGCGACCTGGTGCCCACCTACCAGCCGGACGCGCGCTGGCTGGCCCCGTCCGTGCGCGCCCGCGGCTGACGCTCGTCAAACCGTCCCCCCACGTGGAGGGCGGCCGGGGCCGGTGGCGCTACACTCGCGCGCGATGACCGTCCGCCCCGCTCGCTCCCGCACCGTGGCCGTTCTGGAAGCCGCCGCCCTGGCCGTGTGCGCGGTGTCGCTGGCGGCGCTGCTGGCCCGCGGGGCCGGCACGCTGCGGGGCGCGCGCGAGGCGGCCGTGCTGGCCGCGGCCGCGGCCTGCGGCTACCTGGCCGCCGACCTGGCCTCGGGCCTGGTGCACTGGTTCTGCGACCGCTTCTTCGAGGAGGACAGCCCGCTCCTGGGCCGCCTCCTGATCCGGCCCTTCCGCGAGCACCACCGCGATCCCGCCGCCATGACGCGGCACGGCTGGCTGGAGCTGTGCGGCAACAGCGCGCAGGCGGTGGCGCCCCTGCTCCTGGCCGCGCTGGCCGCGCCGCTGCCCGCCGGGGCCTCCCTGCTGGCCACGTTCACGGACGGCGTGGTGGCCTTCTTCGCCCTGGCCGCGCTGGCCACCAACGCCTTCCATTGCTGGGCCCACGCGGAGCGCGTGCCCTGGCCGGTGGCGCGGCTGCAGGCGCTGGGCCTCATCCTGGCTCCCCGGGCCCACGCCGTGCACCACGCGGGCGGCGGCGCCTACTGCGTCACGTCGGGCTGGGCCAACCGGATCGTGGACGGCCTCGGCCTGCCGGCGCGCCTGGAGCGCGGGCTGGTGGCGCTGGGGCTGCCGGCCACGCGGCACCCGTGAACGGGATCGGCCGCGGCACCGGCCAGTCGTGGGGCTCGGGCTGGATCAGCGGCGTGCTGGCCCTCCTCTGCGGCGCGCTGGGGCTGGGCGGTGTCCTGTGCCTGCTGTTCCCCGAGTGGCTCACCACGCCCGACGCCCGCGCGCGTTATCCGCTGGCCGCCGTCCGCCTGCTGGTGCACGCGCTGCTGGTGGCCGGCTTCGGCCTGGGCGTGCTGAGCGTGCTGCTGCGGCGGCGCAAGGGCCTGGGCCTGGCCGGTGCGGCGCTGGCCACGCTGGGGGCGGTGCTGGGCGGGGGAGAGGTGCCCATCGACGGGCCCGTCTCGGGACGCCCTGCGCTGGGCCTCGACTGGTTCCTGCTCAACCTGTTCCTGCTGGCCCTGCTCTTCGTGCCCCTGGAGCGGCTCTTCGCGCAGCACCCGGCGCAGCCGGTCTTCCGCTTCGGATGGAGGACCGACCTCGTCCACTTCGGCCTGAGCCACCTGCTGGTGCAGGTCACGGTGGTGCTGACGCTGGTGCCGGCCACCGTCTTCTTCCACTGGGCCGCGCGGCCGTGGCTGCAGGCCCGGGTGGCCGCCCAGCCTCTGGCGCTGCAGCTCCTGGAGGTGGTCCTGGTGGCCGACCTCACGCAGTACGCCGTCCACCGCGCGTTCCACCAGGTCCCGTGGCTGTGGCGCTTCCACGCCGTCCACCATTCCTCGCGGGAGATGGACTGGCTGGCCGGCTCACGCCTTCACCTGCTCGACATCGTGGTCGTGCGCGGCCTCATGTTCGTGCCCCTCTACGTGCTGGGCTTCGCGCCCGCCGCCGTCTACGCGTACCTGGTGTTCGTGTCCTTCCACGCCGTCTTCATCCACGCCAACCTGCGCTTCCGCCTGCGCGCACTGGACTGGCTGCTGGTAACGCCGCGCTTCCACCATTGGCACCACGCCGCCCACCCGGAGGCAGTGGACCGGAACTTCGCGGTGCACCTGCCCTGGATCGACCGCCTGTTCGGCACCGCCCACCTGCCCGCCGGGTGGCCGCGCGCCTACGGCATCGCCGGCCATCCCGTGCCCGAGGGCTACTGGCGTCAGTTGCGCTGGCCCGTCCAGCGCTCCGGCCTCCACTCGTAGAGGGCCAGCTCCTCGCCGCGGTAGACGAGGGGAAAGGCGTCGGGCCGCTGGCGCAGCGCGCCCTCCAGCGGCGACGACGTCTCGGCGATGACGTAGCGCGCGCCGCGTTCGTTCAGCAGCGCCACCTGCGCGGGGCCGATGGCCTCCGCCTCGTGGAACAACGCGTTGGCGCTCAGCAGCCGCAGGTTGCGGTCGCGCACCACGAACAGGCCCGGGAAGGGCGTGAAGCGCGTGGTCCAGGCGGGCAGGCGGACGCTCACGCCCTCGGGGGCCAGCACGGTGCCGCCCAGGCCGCGGGCCGCGGCCAGCGCGTTCACCTCGTGCAGGAACACCTTCTCCGAGGGCTTCACCAGCACGCGGTTGCGCGCGCGCAGGGCCCGCGCGGCCTCGTCCGTCCAGGGGTCGAGGAGGAGCGCCAGCGCGGCCAGCGCGGCCACCGCCAGCGGGCCCAGCGCCAGGCGCCTCCCGGCCAGGCGCGGAAAGCGGGCGGCCAGGCGCGTCTCCAGCGCGGGCAGCAGGCGGCCCAGCGCGGCCGCCAGGGCCAGCGCGACGGGCATCGACCACAGCAGCCGGTAGAGCCGCCAGGGCGTGACCACGCGGCCCAGGAGCACGGCCGTGAGCGGGTTGAAGACGAGCAGCACCGGCACCCAGAGGGAGAGCACCAGCCACTGCGCGGACAGCGAGCGCCGGAACTGCGTGGCCAGGAACAGGCCGGCCAACAGGCCGGCGATGGTCATGGGATGCGTCAGCAGCCACGGGTGCGCCATGTACCAGCCCTTCTCCATGGAGAGGATGAGCAGCTGGCGGAAGCTGAGCTCGATCAGCGTGGCGTTGAAGGTCCAGGAGCGGTCGTTGAGCGCGAAGTAGGCCTGGGGGCGCATGGCGCGCAGGAGGGCGGCCGCGGCCACGGCCAGGCTGCCGATGCCCGCCGCCGCCAGCAGCAGGCGGCGTGAGCGCGGCAGCAGGCCGGTGGCCAGGGCGGAGACGCAGGTGAGGCCGCTGGTGAGGGCCAGCCAGGGCACCGCGAAGGGCTGCATCACCGTCGCGGCCAGGGCCAGCAGGGTGAAGGCGAGGGCCAGGCGCCTCTTCGCGCCCGCTGCCACGTCCTGCCGCAGCAGGCCCAGGAAGGCGGCCTGGGCCAGCGGCAGGGCCAGCAGCAGGGCCACGTACTTGTCCTCGACCTCGCGCACCAGCCAGGCCATGCCCAGGCCCTCGCCCCGCGTGTGCATGTCGGCCAGCGCGTAGAGGCCTTGCACGCAGAGGGCCAGCCAGGCCAGGCCGCGGTCGCGCAGCAGCGTCTCCGCCAGCACCAGGAAGGCCAGCGCGGCCGCCACCACCATCAGCGGCGGCAGGTGGACGCGGTACGTCTCGAACACCTCCACCCGGGAGAGGCGGACCACCTGCGCCACCAGCAGGTCCCACACGTCGAACTCGTACGGGTCCGCCACCGTCGGCCCGTCGACGAACAGGCGCAGCGCGCGGAGGAAGATCCACTCGTCGCCGCCGTAGGTGAGGCGGTTCAGGCGCCGGGTGGCCACGTCGAGGAGCCGCGCCGTCACCAGCGCCGCGGCGCCCACCAGCCACAGGGTGGGACGCGCCGGGGACAGGTCGGGCGCGTCTCCGGGCACGGCGCCGCGGCGGTGCCAGCGCTCGGCCAGGAAGGCCGCGGTGAGGACTCCGTTGAGAGCGACCAGGGCGGCCATCAGCTGGTCGGGCGTCGCGCCGCGGACCATGGCCACGGTGCACGGCAGCATCACCCAGGCCGCGCCCAGGCCGCAGGCCCAGGCCGGAGCGTGGCGGCCGGGGCCGCCCACCAGCCACCGCCACAGCACCAGGCCCGGCCCCACGACCAGCGCGAACACGGCCGCCGCCACCGAGAGGAACGGCCGGCCGAAGACGCCCGAGAAGGTGAGCGGGCCGGCGCGGGAGAGGACGAGCAGCAGCACCCACGCGGCCGCCACCAGCGCCGGCTCCGCCCACAGCCGCGCGGCGCGCGTTCCCTGGTGTGACATTCCGAGAGGGGGATTCTAATCTTGCCGGATGGAGAGCGAGGCGTTTGCCGTGCGGGACGGGCAAAGCCCGTCCCGCAGCAGTGGAGGCTCAGCGCCGCTGCGCGGCTTCGCCCCCACGCCCCCAGGGGCGCGCGCCGCCGCCGCCGCCGTCTTCCTCCTCTTCGCCGCCGTGCCTCTGGCCGTCTCGCCCCTGTTCTGGGACCAGTACGTCACGGTCAAGTGGTACGTCCTGGAGGCCCTGGCCGCGCTGTGGCTGATGGTCGAGGTGTGGGCCTGCGGCAGCCACGGGCTGCCCCGCTTCCTGGTGCGCCACCGCTGGCTGGCCCTCACGCTCCTGGCCCTGGAGGCGGCCAGCGTGCTGCGCCAGGGCCTGGGCGCCGCGTTGTCCCCGCTCGTGGAGCGGGTGGCGGTGGCGGCGCTGGCCCTCTGCGCCTACTGGTCCTTGCGCCGCCCGTCCACGCTGGCCGCGGCCCGCGCCGGCACCCTGCTGGCCCTGGCCCTCGTGCTCGCCTGCGGGTTCCAGCAGGCGGCCGGACACGATCCCCTGGCCGCGCTCGATGCCAGCGACCGGCGCGGGTCGCTCTTCGGCAACGCGAACATGGGCGCGCAGTACGCGGCCCTGGCCGCGCTGCTCCTCCTGGCCACCGCCCGCGCGCGCCCGCGCTGGCGCGCGGCGGGGGACGTGCTGCTGGCCGCCGCCACCGTCGTCTGGCTGGCCCTCCTCTCCACGCGCTCGGTGTTCGCGGCCCTGGTGGCCGGCGTGGCCGCGGCCTGGCTGGCCCGCCACCCCACGCGCTGGCGCCGGGCCGCGGCGGGGGGCGTGATCGCCGCCCTGGCCCTGGGCACGGCCTGGTGGATCGGCACGCGCACCGCCGCGCCCCTCCTGCGCGCGAACAAGGCGGCCAGCCTCTCGTTCAGGATGGCCCTCTGGGCCGACTCCGCGCGCCTGGCCCGCGACCATCCGCTGGGCGTCGGCACCGGCGGCTTCGAAGACGTGTTCCGCGCCTACCAGGCCACGGGCGCGACGGCCCCCGACGAGGACGAGGTCTTCCGCCATCCGCACGACGAGTACCTGCGCCTGGCCGCGGAGGAGGGCCTGCCCTTCCTGCTCCTGGCCCTCGCGTTCGTGGCCCTGCTGGCCCGTGACGTCGTCCGCCGCGCCGGCCGCCACGACCCGCACGCGCTGGCCCTCCTCGCCGGGTGGGCCGCGTTCCTGCTGGTGGAGGCGCTCTTCCAGTTCCCGTTCGCGCTGGCCTTCGGCGCCCTGGCCCTGGCCGTGGCGGCCGGCCTGGCCTTCGCCGGCGCGGAGGGTGCCGCTCCCCGGCCCGCGGCCGCGCCAATGGCCCGTGTGGGCTGGCGCCTGGGCGCTTCTGCCGCCGCTGCCTTCGTGCTGCTCGGCGCGGGCGCGGTCGCCCTGTCGGAGTACCTGTTCGTGTCGGCGCCGCGCGGCGAGGCCGCCCAGGAGCGGGCCTGCGTGCTGGATGCCCGCAACCTGCCGGCCTGCGTCAT
>Ga0111538_10013349_pt1 | contig 10835 bp, 9 predicted proteins | sample SoiMethybrSBSTD1_FD_79669 | JGI IMG/M metagenome (GOLD analysis project Ga0111538, IMG submission 79669) | Bulk soil microbial communities from a Populus tree surrounding site in Tennessee, USA - Soil MetaG P. TD hybrid SBSTD1 (version 2)... | ecosystem: Environmental > Terrestrial > Soil > Tree... | reverse complement strand
GCTCGACGTCGACGTGCGGGTACTCCCTGACCACGACCACCGCATCCGCCGCATCGACCAACTCGGGCGGAAGGTCGCAGTGGAGGTCGAGGAGCACACCGATGCGAGCATCGCCGACCGTCTCACGGACGCGCTGCACGATGTCGGTCTCGCAGTCCGGGACACCCTCGCAGACCATCGCGCCGTGAAGCGTCAACAGCACGCCGTCGAGCGGCAGGTTCCCGCGGATCTCGGCCAGCAGCTCGTCCCGTAGACGCTCGTACGCTGCGCGCGGCGGCGGTCCGGCCGGAATGGCGAACGCAAAGGAGCCGACTTCCAGCTCGAGCCCTCGCCGCGTCGCGACGGCCGCGTACGAGCGGAAGCTCCTCCCGAAGAAGATCGTGTCTCGATCGGCCTGCGAGGCCCGGGGCGGGGCCCTCCGGAAGTCGTCGTACCCCGTCGGCAGCGGTGAGAAGCTGTTCGTCTCGGTCGCGAGGCCGCCCGCGAAGATACGAGGTCGGCGTGTCAAATGGGAGTGCTCAGGTCGTCGCGGCCAGGAACGCGCGGTAGTGGTCGGCGTACTGGGCGATCCCGTCACGGATCGCGCCGTACGTCGGCTCCCACCCGAGCTGGTCCCTCGCGTTGTCGATCGAGAGCTGCCCGCGGAGCGCAACGACGGGCTTCTCGCCCTCCGAGAGCTCGTCGCCGATCGAGACGTCGGCTCCGGGCACGAGCTCGCGCACGTGCTCGACCACCTCGGTCGTGGTGACGAGGGGACGCCCCGTCGCGCCGAAGAAGATCCGATCGGCGTCGTCCGGTGCCCCGAGGACCGCGGCGACGAGGCCGGCGATGTCCATCGCGTGCGTGTAGTCGCGCGGGTGCGGTCCGCCGAACTCGATGTGCTGCGGCTCGCCGCGCACCGCACCTTCGACGAGTGCCTTGATCGGCCCGACCCAGACGGTCATTCCTAGGCCGTAGACGGCGGATGGGCGGATGGTGCGGAAGTCGACGCCGAGCGCCTGGTGGTACGCGAAGCACAGAAGCTCGGAGGCGGCCTTGGACGAGCCGTAGAAGTCGGTGCCCGGCCCCTTCCCGGCGAGCACGATGGGGTGATTGACGTCGATCGGCTGGTATTCGACGCTCGGAAGCACACCGATCGAGGAGAAGTTCACGACCCGGTCGATGTCGAAGGCCAGCATCGCCTCGAGGACGTTCACCGTCCCGAGGATGTTCACCTGGATCCCGGTCGTCCGGTTCGTGGCGAGATACCCCGGGTCGATGATCATCCCCATGTGGACGACCTCGTTCGGCTTGTGGCGGCGGATCACGTCGTTGAGTCGTGCCGTGTCTGCGACCGACCCGAGCTCGAGCGATACGTCGTCGAGATCGTCGCCGAGAATGAACCGTCCCTCCGGTTGGAAGCCACGCACGTCCAGACCGACGACCCTGCGCCCGCTGTCGAGCAACGCGCGCACGACGTGCGGCCCGATGAAGCCGGTCGCGCCGGTGACGAGCGTCGTCGACTCTGCCGGTGGCCGGCGCTCGCGCCGCGTGCCCGCATCGACGGTTCGCCGCGCGAATCCCTGCTCGAACTGATCGTCGGCCAATAGTCCTCCTTGGGTCGAGAGGAACAGGACGGTCACCGACCAACGGCACGCGACCGGCGTCGGGCAGTAGTCTAAGCGATCGGTATGCCATATGACAAAAGCAAGGCATGACGAAGGCGCCGGAGGCGGTCGAGGTATCGGTTGGCCCGTCGACCGGGCGACCTTTCCCGGGGCTCGGTCTCACGTTCCCGGAGCCAGTCGCGCGATCGAGGACACCTGGACCGGACATGCTGCTGGGCCTTCGGCTCGCGCATCTCCGCGTGCGGCTCGAGCTGCGCTCGCCGAGCTGGCGCGCGGCGCTCGGGCACGCAGCGGAGACCGGCCTCGCCACGGCCACGAGCCTGGAGTTGGTGCTCGGCCTCGGGAGGCGTGAGAGCGATGGTCTCGAGGCGCTTGCGCACGAGCTGCCGCTGGCGCAGGTCGGGATCGCTCGCGTCATCATCGAGCCGGAGGACGGACCATCTGCTCTCACGATGGTCGACCAGGCTTCCCTCGTTCTGACGCCCATCGCACCCAAGGCAGAGCTTGGCGTCACTACTCGGCTCGAGACCGCCGGTGGAGGGATTCCCGTCCGATCGATCGCATCGCTACCTCTGCGCGGCTGGCGTGCAGCGCTCGAGCGCGAGCGTGCGCAGATCGTTCGGGAGATCGGGGACGAACGGCCCTTCGCCGCGAGCCCGGTCGTCACGACCGCACTGGCGCATCGAGGGCCGCATCCCGTCGGCGCCGCGTTCGTCGTCTCGAGTCTCGAGATGCTTGCGCGGGCAGGCGCGAGTTCGGTGAGCTTCGCGGCACCAACCGGTTGGGGAGTGATAACGCGTCGAAGGGACGGGCATGACGTCGTCACTCCTGCGTACCACGTGTTGGCGGACGTCGGCGACTGCCGGTTCGGACAGGTCGGCCTGCTGGACCGTTCGAACGACGAAGCGCTGGCAGCGGCGTGTATCTACACGCTGGACGGTGTCCGCCTTCTCCTCGCCAATGTGACGAAGGCGCCGCTGTGCGTGGTCGTGGGGTCGCTCGTCGGGCCCGCGCAGCTCCTGACGCTTACCGCCGCGAGTCTGTCCGCGGCCGTCGAGGAGCCGGAGCGGTTCCGGCGTCGCGGGGTGACGACGCGGCGGCCGAGACGAGGCGTCTTGACGCTCGACCTCGACCCGTGGAGCGTTGTCAGGCTCGACGTCTAGTCGCGGCCGCCCCCGGTCTCCTCGAAGACGCGAAGGACGTTCTCTCCGAGGATCTTTCGAATCCTGGTCGTCAGAGCTGCGGCCGAGCGCGCCGAGCCTTTCACCTGGACGTGGCTATCCCTGGACTGCGCCCATCGTCAACCCTCGCACGAGGTGACGCTGGAGGAGCATCCCGAGGAGCAGGGCCGGGATGAGCGAGATGAGCGTCATCGCGGCGGTCTCCCCCCAGAGGTTGCCCTGGAAAAGACCGATGTAACCCACGAGCATCACGGGCAGAGTCGTCGCGTTGGTGCTCGTGAGCACGAACGCGAAGAGAAACTCGGTCCAGGCGAAGATGAAGGCGAACGCCGCCGCCGAGACGATCCCCGGCGCCGCGAGCGGGATCGCAATCTTCCACATTGCCTGCCAGTGCGAGCAACCGTCGACAAGGGCGGCGTGCTCGAGCTCGGGCGGCATCTGCCGGAAGTAGCTGTACATCATCCACACCGTCCACGGCAACGAGAACACGGTGTAGAGCAGGATCAACCCCACATGGGTGTCGATCAGCTGCACCCCGAGCCACTCCCTGCTGTACCGGCTGTACAAGAGGAACACCGGGATCACGATTGCGACCGGTGGTAGGAGCCGCTGTGACAGGAACCAGAATGCGAGATGCTTGCCACCGGTCGCGAAGCGTGCGAGCGAGAAGGCTGCCGCAGTCCCGACGACGACCGAGACGATGGTGCTCGAGGACGCGATGATGAGCGAGTTCTTGATGCCGTCGAGTCCCTCGAGGCGGTGCAGTGCCGAGCCGAAATGGGAGAGGGTGGGTTCGCGCGGGAACCAGACGGGCGGCTGTGCGAGCAGATCCTCCTGCGGCTTGAACGCCGTCACGAGCGCCCAGTAGAGCGGGAGGATCAGGAACGTGAAGTAGGCGACGATGATGAGCCAGCGTGTCCAGCTCGCCACACCGGATCCGCGGACGACGCCGGTCGAGCCGCGCTGGTTCGGGCGCCTCCTCATGCCTCGACCGGTTTCAGCAGTCGCCGCACGAGCCAGAACGAGATCACGGACAGGACGATCATGAACATCCAAGCGCCGGCGGTTCCCTGTCCGAGGTGGAAGCGCTCGAAGCCCTGGTAGTAGAGGTAGTACGAGGTCGTGTACGTCTGGGTTCCCGGCCCGCCACGCGTCAGCGTGTAGATGATGTCGAACAGCTTGACCGCGTCGATCAGCCGGAACGTGATCGCGACCAGCATGATCGGGAGCAGGAGCGGCAGCGTGACGAAGAAGAACGATTGGCGGGGCTTCGCCCCGTCGATCTCGGCTGCCTCGTAGACGTCGTTCGGGATCGCCGAGAGCCCGGCGAGCATGACCACGAACATGAACGGTGTCCATTGCCACGCATCGGCCATCACCACGGAGATGTACGGCCAGAGACCGTCCTCGGTGAAGTTCGTCGTGACCGGCCCGCCCGGAAGCACCCACGTCGCGATCTGGTTGGCCGGGCCGATCGGCTGCCGGAGAAACAGGTCCCAGAAGCCGCCGACGACGACGGGGCTGATGAACAGCGGTATCACCACGAGCACCATCAGAATGCGCCGGCCTCGGAACGGGCGGAGCATCGCCAGCGCAAGCAACAAGCCGAGGATGAACTCAACGGCCACGGCCGACAACGCGAGGATCGCCGTGACCTTGACCGAGTTCCACCAGACGGGGTCGATCAGGTTGTCGTTGAAGTTGTCGAGACCGACCCACGGGTGGTCGTTCGACACGGAGAAGTCGTACTCGACGAACAGAACCCAAAGGGAGAAGACGAGCGGGAAGACGGATAGGAGCAAGACCAGCGACACCGCCGGCCACACCATCAGGTACTTGAAATGGCGATCGGCCCAGGAGGAGACGGCTCCTGACCGTCTCCTCCTGGGTGGCGTAGCGTCGGCTGTCTCTACGCCGGCAGACACGCCTAGATCTTGACGTCGATGCCTTTTGCCTCGGCGGTAGTCCGCTTGGTCGACCCCGTCAGCTTGAGGAAGTTGGCGTACGACGCGCGGGCCGTGTCCACGCCCGTTCGCTTCGTGATCGCGTCCCACTCCTTCGCGAGGTCGTCCAGCGTGCCCTGGACGTCCTTGCCGGAGTACATCGCGGTCATCGCCCTGTCCAACGCGGTGGAATAGTCCGCAGCTCCGGTCATGACCAGCTCCACGACCCCGGTGTTCGCAGCATTGTTGAGGCCTTTGAGGTACTGGGGCGCAGCCGGCCAGAGCGAGCCGTACTTCTTCGACTTGAAGTGGGAGATGCGGTACGGATCACGCAGGGAGTAAGGGAGCATGACCCGCTGCAGGGAGACGGACGGACTCGTGTCCCACTGCGTGAAGAGGTATGCCGCGTCCTGATTCTCCGAGTCCGCCGAGACGCACCTGACGACCGCGTTGAACCACCCGTTCTTCCCGGGTACCACCGCGTAGCCCACCTTGCCGACGATCTTCGACTTGGGGAGGAACGAGAACGCCTTGTCGCGCTGCGCATAGTTCTCGGAGATGCGGCCCGTCGGCGGCCAGGTGTAGAGCATCGCCGTCTTTCCCTGGAGCCAGGTCGTCCACATGGTGAGGAAGTCGAACTTCTCACTTCCCGGCGGAGACGCCTTGAGCTCCTTGAGGATCACGTTCATGGCCTTGACGCCCGCCGGCCCGTTGATCGTTGCGGCCATCGTCGTCGGGTTGAAGAACTGGCCCCCGAAGGACCGGAACGCCTGCATGAAGTAGAAGTAGTTGCCGGGGTTGCCGAGCGCCCTGGCATGGCCCTGCCCGTAGATCTTCGGAGCCATCTGATCGGTGATGAACTGGGACACCTGGGTCATCTCGTCCCAGGTGCGCGGCACTTGCAGCGACTTGCCGTACTTCGCGCGATAGGCGGCCCGGAGCTTGCCGTTCGCGAAGACGTCCTTCCGGTAATAGAGCATCCAGGCGTCGCCGTCGTCGAAGAACCCGTAGGTCTTCCCCTTGTACTGCGCCAGGGAGCGGTACGCGGGATGGATGTCCTTGATCGTCGCCTGCGCCTTGTACTTCGCGATGTAGCTGTCGATCGGAACGATCACGCCGCGGTCCGCGAAGTCCGGGATCCAGCCGCCCAGCGCCTCGACGACGTCGATCTTGCCCGACTTCGCCACGTGCTCGGCAACCTGCTTCGTGTAGACCTCGTTCATCGCACCTTCGATCGTCTCCACGTTGATGCCGGTCAGCGCTTTCCACCGCGGTCCACCAAAGAGCTTGTCGTCAGCGGCCTGAGGGCCTGTCTCGCGGATCGTCGTCAGCGTGATCCCCTTGTACTGCTTTGCTTGCGCCACAGCGGTGGCGGCAATCGGGTCGGTGACGGCCGCGGACCCTGCGGCGAGCGCCTCCCCCGCCGACATCAGGAGGGGGCCCGCAACTGCGCCGGCTGCTGCGAGGCGCCCCGACTTCTTCAGGAGTTCGCGCCGGTCGAACGCGTCCTCAGAGCCATGCTCCCCAAACGACAGGACGTCGTCGTCAGGCATGTCTCACCACCTTTCATTTGGCACGCTGTATGACCGCTCTGGCGCGATCATTCCGTTTGGACGGGTCGCTGTCAAGCCGTGGATTCGACTCCGATGCGGAGCCCCGTCTCGGGGTCGAAGAAGCGCAACGCCGCCGGCGCCACGGCCACGTGGACCACGGCATCCGCCGCTGCCTCGGAGTCGACGGAGAAGCGCCCGACGAACGCCGTACGGCGTGCAGCCCTGAGCCTGTCGAGGTCGGTCAGGGCAGCAGCATCGATGTCATCCGCGATCTCGCGCATCTCGGGGCGCACGACAGGCGCCGCATCCACTTCGAAATGTACGACGACCTCCGAGCCCAGAAGTTCGCGGAGGCGAACCTGCCCTCGCAGGCGACGGTGGTCGGGGGCGTCGCGCGCGACGCCTGCATCCTCGAGATGCTCGGGCCGCACTCCGACGATGACGTGCCGGCGCACGAACGACTCGAGCCCTGCCGCCAGCTCCCGTTCCCGGTCGTCGACGGCCAGGCGTTGACCGTCGCCGAATCCGACGGCCAGCTGTCCTCCACTGGACTCGAGCGTCCCTTCGAAGAAGTTCATGGCAGGGCAGCCGATGAAACCCGCGACGAAGAGGTTGGCCGGGCGCGTGTAGAGCTCGGTGGGGTGGGCGACCTGTTGGAGCTCCCCAAGGCGCATCACGGCGACGCGATCGCCCAGCGTCATCGCTTCGACCTGATCGTGAGTCACGTAGATCGTGGTCACTCCGATCCCCTTGTGCAAGAGCCCGATCTCGGCCCGCATCTGGGTTCGCAGCTTGGCGTCGAGGTTCGAGAGCGGCTCGTCCATGAGGAAGGCCTGTGGCTCGCGGATGAGCGCTCGACCCATGGCAACTCGCTGCCGCTGGCCACCGGAAAGCTGCCGCGGCTTGCGATCGAGTTGCTCGTTCAGTTCGAGGATGGACGCGATTCGCGCGACGCGTTGCTTGATGTCGGCGCTTCCGAGGTTGCGAAGCTTGAGGGGGAACGCAAGGTTCTCGAAGACGGTCTTGTGTGGATAGAGGGCGTAGTTCTGGAACACCATGGCGATGTCCCGATCACGAGGGGGAAGGCTGTTGACGACCTCGTCCCCGATCCGGATCGTGCCGTCCGTGATCCCCTCGAGACCCGCAACCATGCGGAGCGCCGTCGTCTTCCCGCAGCCGGATGGCCCGACGAGCACCATCAACTCGCCGTCGGGTATCTCGAGCGACAGGTCGACCACGGCAACCGTCCCGTCGGCATAGATCTTCTTGACGTGATGGAACGAGACGGTAGCCACGCCGTCAGCAACCTATACGATGGCGTACCACTCGTCCATTACAACCGGCATGCTGTATGACGTAGGATCGCATTGGTGACCGATAGCGACGTCTCGACCCCGGACGACCGTGCCGCCCTGTTCGAGCAGGTCGCGCGCGAACCACGGCTGTCGGACAAGGTCGCCGACATGATGCTGACGACGATCCTTTCTAACAGACTTCAGGTCGGCGATCGGCTTCCTTCCGAGCGGGAGCTCGGCGAGCAGTTCGGCGTCTCGCGCACGGTCGTGCGCGAGGCCGTGCGCGCGCTGGTCGCAAAGGGTGTCATCGAAGTGCGGTCGGGGAGTGGCCTGCGCGTGGCCGCCGTGGATGCTGCCGCGGTCAGCGAGTCGATGAGCCTCTATCTCCGAGGCGCATCGGTGGATTTCGAGAAGGTCCACGAAGTGCGCGCGTTGCTGGAGGTGCACATCGCGGGAGCGGCCGCTGAACGGGCGACCGAGGAGGATCTCGCGCGTCTGCGCGCGGTGCACGAGCGGATGCACCACGAAGTCGGCGACGTCGAGGCTGCCGCGCGCGATGATCTCGAGTTCCACCGTGTGATCGCCGCAGCCACGCAGAACGCTCTCTACCTGCTGCTCATGGATTCGATCGGCACGGCGCTGATCGACATCCGACGCGAGAACCTCGGCTCGGGCTCCACGCCGCTGACGCTCGGCCAGCACGAGGAAATCCTCGAGCGGATCACGGCGCGTGACCCCGCAGGCGCGCGCACCGCGATGGCCGCGCACCTGGAGGGTGTCGCGGCGTGGTGGCGGAGCCACGTGAGGGCGGCGGCCGGGGAGGGCGGCGACGCGTGACGCACCTGCGCAGGCTCGACCACGTCGCCGTGCTCGTGCGCTCGACCGACGAGGCACTCGAGTTCTACGCGGGTCGGCTGGGACTGCGCGTCCACTCGTCGGAGGTGATCGAGCAGCCGCACGTGCGGCTCACCTACCTCGACGCGGGCAACATGTTCCTCCAGTTCGTCGAGCCGCTCGACGGCGACTCGCCGTTGACCCGGTGGCTCGAGGAGCACGGCGAGGGTCTGCATCACCTGTGCTTCGGCGTCGACGACGTCGCAACGGCCGTGCGCGCGCTCAGCGACCCCGGCGAGCCCGTTGTGCTCGGGAACGGTCGCGGCCGCGTCTCGAGCTTCCTCACGGCGGCGGGCAGCCACGGAGTGCGCATCGAGTGCACGGAGTTCGACCGGGCCATCGATGTCGATGCCTCGCCGGGCTTCCTTCCCGGCGAGGCGGGCGAGGACTCGAAAGCCAATTGAACGACCCGTTCGGAGGGAAAGGAACGATGACATGCGTCTGGTGACCTACGAGCACCACGGCCGGACCGGTGTCGGCATCGCCGGCGACGGCGGCGTCAGGCCGACCGCGTTCGACGACATGGCAGCGCTCATCCGCGACGGCGCGATCCCGGAGCCGACCGGGGACCCGTTCGAGCCGGACAGGCTCCTCGTGCCGGTTCGACCGAGCAAGGTCCTCTGCTGCGGCATCAACTACCGCGCTCACGGGGAGGAGGCCGCCGGGCCGGCGAAGGTCCTCCAGGATCCGTACTTCTTCGCCAAGCTGCCGACCGCGGTGGCCGGCCCGGGTGATCCGATCGTGATCCCGTTCCCCGAGGCAAAGGTCGACTGGGAGGTCGAGTTCGCCTTCGTGATCGGGCGGCGCGCGAAGAACGTGGCGGCGGCGGACGCGCTCGACGTCGTCTACGGCTACACGCTCCTCCACGACGTCAGCGCGCGCGCGATCCAGATCGACTGGACCAGCCGGACGCAGGACTCACAGATCACCCTCGGCAAGAATCCGGACGGTTTCTCGCCCATCGGCCCGGCGATCGTGACCAAGGACGAGATCCCCGATCCGGGGAACGTCCGGATCGCGACGTACGTGAACGGCGTGCAGAAGCAGGACGCGAGCACGGCCGACTGGATCTTCCCGATCCCGGTGCTGATCGAGTTCCTCACCCGCATCGTCACGCTCGAGCCCGGCGATGTCGTCTCGACGGGCACGCCGTCGGGGATCGGATACTTCCGCGATCCACCCGAGTTTCTGCAGCCCGGGGACGAGGTGACGATCGAAGCAGAAGGGATCGGCCGGCTGACGAACCCTGTCGTGGCGGGCTGGTAGAGACGACCCCGAACCGGAGGGGCTACGGAGGGCTGTCGGCCCAGGCCTCTCTCTGCGCACCAGGACCGAGCTGGACGATCGTCGCCGCCACGAACACGGCGACCAGCACCGCGATCGCGGCGACCACCCAGAGCCCGGCTGCGAAGCTGCCGGTCGCGTCGCGCAGCGAGCCGAGTGCGAGGGGCGCGACGGCGGCCATCGTGTAGCCGACCCCCAGCTGCATGCTCGCGAGCGCGGAGGCTTCGCCAGGGCTGCCGGTGGCGGCGACGGAGAGCGTCATCGCAAGCGCGAAGAGCGAGCCGAGCGACAGGCCGACGACTGCGACCCAGCCCCACGCGGTGCCATCGCCGACCGTCGACGCGAGCCCGACGGTCCCCGTCACGAGCCCGGCTGCGGCGAGCGCGAGGTACGCGCGCACCCCGATCACGCGTCCGCCGAGGAGAGAGACGAGCAGCACCCCCGGAATCGCGATCACGTTGAGCAGTGCGACGAGCGCGCCGGCGCTGCCCTCGCGCCAGCCGCCCTCGACGAGCGCGTCGGCGAGCCACGCGTTCAGGCCGAAGAAGCAGAGCGCCTGGAAGCCGAACACGAGGGTCGCCGACCAGGCGAAGCCGCTGCGCCACGGCAGGTGGTCGACGGTCTCGACCGGCAGGGCGTGTCCAAGGGAGTCGCGAGAGAGCCGTACCCACGCCGGCACCGCCAGCGCCCCTGCCAGAGCGAGCAATCCGAGCGACCAGCGCCAGCCGTCCGTGGCGAGTGCGAGCGGAACCGCCAGTCCGGCTCCGAGCGTCGCGCCGACGTTGAGGCCGAGCGCGAACACGCCCGTGCCGAGTGCAGGGCGCTCTGCGAAGCGCTCCTTCACCACCACCGGTAGCAACGCGCCCACCACACCGGAGCCGACTCCGAATACGAAGGTGAGCGCGACCATCGCCGTGAATCCGGGCGAGAGCGGCCGCAGGATCGTGGAGATTGCGATCGCGGCGAGGCACCAGCCGGTCGCCGTGCGCACATCGGTTCGTCGCAGCAGCCGGGCAACCGGGAGGGCGAAGAGCCCCATGCACAGGACCGGCACCGTCACCAGGAGGCCTGCAGTCGC
>Ga0111538_10013348_pt1 | contig 10836 bp, 11 predicted proteins | sample SoiMethybrSBSTD1_FD_79669 | JGI IMG/M metagenome (GOLD analysis project Ga0111538, IMG submission 79669) | Bulk soil microbial communities from a Populus tree surrounding site in Tennessee, USA - Soil MetaG P. TD hybrid SBSTD1 (version 2)... | ecosystem: Environmental > Terrestrial > Soil >... | reverse complement strand
CGGGACATGCAGCGCGCATCGTGACAAGCCGCGCGCTGGCGCTCTCGGCGCTGATCGAACGGGTCGCCGAGTCGATCGATCTTGCGCCGCTCGCCCGCGGTGCCGAGCCCGACCAGGTGCTCGCGGCCCGCATCGAACGTATCGTGCGCGAGAAGGCCAAGTCGCTGCGCGACGAAGGGCAGCTGCCGGAAAACGTCGAGGTGGACGACACCATCCGCGACGCGCAGCGCGAGCTGTTCGGCCTGGGCGCGCTCGACGCCGTGCTCGACGACTACGAGGTGACCGAGATTCGCGTCTTCGGCCACAACCACGTCACGGCGGTGCGCGCAGGGGACACCTTCGAAATCGATCCGCCGTTCTCCAGCGAAGCGGCGCTTTTCCGCTCCATCGTCAGGCTCTGCCGGCAATCATCGGTGCCCCTCGCCGCAGGGGAAACGCTGCTCGAGCGCTACTTGCCGCGCGGGCTGCTCGTGCAGGCCGTGCTCCCGCCGACCTCGCTCTACGGTCACGCGCTCGTCATCAAAAAGCGCCGCCGCGCCGAGGTCAGCCTCGAAGATCTGGTGCGCAGCGGCACCGTGTCGCGAACGATGGCGACGTTCCTGCAGGGTTGCTCTGCGGCGCGCGCCAACATGCTGCTCGTCGGGCCCGTGGAGGCCACGGCGATGCTGCTCTCGGCATTGGCATCGGCTGGCCCGGCGTCGGACGGCATCGTCGCGCTGCAAAATGTCGACGAGCTGTGGGGAATGGAACCCGCGCCCGTCGCGATCCGCCTTCCCGAGGCCGCAGAAGACGCGATCCGCTTAGTCCGCACGGCCGCGCGCCTCCGCCCTGAAAGGCTCGTGGTGAGCCCGCTCACCGGGCCGCTCGCCGCTGCGGTCGCGAGCACCATCGTCGAAGGCTCGGAAGGGGTCCTCGCTGCGATGGCGGCCCCCTCGCTGCGCCATGCGCTCGAGCGGCTCGTCCCGGATCTCATGGCCGCTCGCCCGGGGCTCACCCCCGAGGGGGCGCGCAGCTGGCTGCTCGGGTCCTTTGAGCTCGCGGTGGAAGTGGCGCGCCTTCGCGACGGTCGTTATCGCGTCATGCGCGTCGCCGAGCTCTACGGCGCGAACGGCGGGATCCTCGGTCGCGACATCTACACCTTCGTGGTCGAGCGCACCGCGGCGGGCGGCGCCATCGAGGGCTCCTTCGGTCCCACGGGCGTCGTTCCGCGCATCGCCGACGAGCTCGCCTCACGCGGCGGCCCCTTCGACGCATCGCTGTTCAAACGCGAACGGGGTTAACCGTATAGGTCGCTGAAGAGAGACCGAGAAGTTGGTGCTGCTACTTCTCCCCCCCAGCCTCCCTCACTTTCGTGAGGGGGGAGCCGAAGGCGGGGGGAGAACTAGCAAGGAAAACGCCTCCGGTAGCAAGGAGGATCCCCGTTCAGCAACCCGTTAGAGCTCAGCGGAAGCGGAGCGCTTTTGCAGCTTGCGCAGGGCCATGCGGCGCTTGAGCACGCCCATGTGGTCGATCATGAGAACGCCATCGAGGTGATCGTTCTCGTGCTGCACCGCGACGCCGAGCAGCCCTTCCGCCTCGAGCTCGACGGACTCGCCACGCTCGTTGGTGGCTTTCACGACGACCTTCGCCGCGCGCTCGATGTCCTCGTGCACGCCGGGGAACGAGAGGCACCCCTCCTCCCACACGACCTTGCCCTGGCGCGAGACGATCTCGGGGTTGATGAACACGCGCAAATCGCTCGGCTCGTCTTCCCCAGCGGTGTCGACAATGAAAAGACGCAGCGAAACGCCGATCTGGGGAGCCGCCAGCCCGCAGCCGGGGGCGGCGTACATCGTCTCCTTCATGTCCTCGATGAGCTTGAGCACTTCGGGGGTGACGCTAGCCACCGGTTCTGCCCGGTTGCGCAGCCGTTTATCGGGGTATTGAAGGATGTCGCGAATCGCCATCGACGAGATCCCTAACACGCGACGGAGGGTGTCGCAATTCGCTGGGGTTTTCGCGGAGCGACGCTTGGCGCTCGCCAACCCCATCTTGGGCCGTTATTTCGGAGCGTACGCCAGCGGACCGAACACGTACGCGTCCTTGCCGCATCGTTCCCAATGGGGGTCGACGATGCGCGGCGCTTCCGACGGCGTGTCGGGCCCCGCCCAATCGACCGCCCCCGGACGCCCGCGCGGTCCGAGCAGGATCGGCGATACGAAGACGTGCAGCTCGTCCGCGAGCCGCGCGGCGAGCGCGCTCCCGGCGAGCTCCGCACCGCCTTCGACCATGAGCGACACGATCCCGCGCTGAGCCAGGCCGCGCAGCGCGGCGGTGACGTCGATGCGCCCTTCGGCGGAAGGTGTGACGCGGATGACCTGCACCCCCTGGTCGGAGAGCGACTGTTCGACGGCGGGGGACGCGTCGATCGAGGTGATGACCCACGTCGGCGTCTCACGCGCCGTGCCGACCAGTCTGCCGCTGAAAGGAATGCGGAGCTTGGTGTCGAAGACGACGCGCACGGGGCTCCGGCCTTCGACCTCGCGCACCGTAAGGCGTGGATCGTCGGCGACGACGGTGCCTATGCCGACCGCGACGGCATCGACGCCGCTGCGCAGCTCGTGCACCTTGGCGCGTGCTTCGGGGCCGGTGACCCACTTCGACGCTCCGGTGCGCGTCGCGATGCGACCGTCGAGCGAGACCGCCAGCTTCAGCGACACGTACGGGAGCCCGGTGGTGACGCACTTGGCCCAAGGCGCAATGAGCGCGGTCGCTTCTTTCTCTTTGACGCCGACGACGACGTCGACGCCCGCCGCGCGCAGACGCTCGATACCGCCCCCCGCGACGTGCGGATTGGGATCGATGCACCCCACGACGACGCGCGCGATCTTGGCCTCCAGAATGGCATCGACACAGGGAGGCGTGCGGCCGATGTGGTTGCACGGCTCGAGCGTGACGTAGAGGGTCGCCCCTTTGGCTTTGGTGCCCGCTGCTTTGAGCGCCTGGATCTCGGCGTGGTCCTCCCCTGCCCGCTCGTGGTGCCCGATGGCGAGCACCTCTTTGCCTTTGACGACGACGGCGCCCACGTGGGGATTGGGCGACGGATTTCCCTTGTTCCCCGCGGCGATGGCTTTCGCCATGTACTCGCTGTCCGGATCCTCGGGGGCGTGAGCGGCTTTCTTGGAGGTCATCGGCCGCTCACCCGCGCGGGGCGCCTTTGGGAACGGGCCCAAATGCTAGTGCGCTTCACGCGCCTTCACAAGCTTGCCGAGCTCGGCCATGAACTCGTCGATGTCGCGAAACGACCGGTACACGCTGGCGAAACGCACATAGGCGACTTCGTCCGCCTCCCGGAGCCGCGCCATCGCCTTTTCGCCGATGAGGGCCGAGCTTATCTCTTGCTCACCGCGCTCTTGCAGATCGCGCTCGATGGCATCGGCCATCGCGTCGATTTGGGCCACGCTGACGGGGCGCTTGCTGCACGACGTGGAAAGCCCACGGATGAGCTTTTGACGGTCGAATTTCTCGCGGCGGCCGTCCTTTTTGACGACGGTGGGGAGAATCTCGTCGAGGCGCTCGTACGTCGTAAAACGCCGGCCGCAGGCCTCGCACGACCGCCTGCGCCGCACCATCTCGCCCGTCGCCGACACTCTCGAGTCGACGACGCCGCTGTCCGGGCGGCCGCAGAACGGGCACTTCATGGCGCGCGAGAGAGGAGGAGCGAGCAGTTCGTTCCACCAAAGCCGAACGAATTGCTCATCGCGTGATCGATCCGCCTCTCGCGCGCGACGTTGGGCACGTAGTCGAGCCTGCACTCCGGGTCTTGGTCCTCAAGGTTGATCGTCGGAGGAACGACCCCTTTGGCGATGGCCAGCGCGCACAGCGCGGCTTCGACGGCGCCGGCGCCGCCGAGCAAGTGACCCATCATCGACTTGGTGGAGGAAACCCACAGCTTCTTGGAGAGTGCGTGCTCGCCGAAGACCTTTTCGATGGCGCGCGATTCTTGGATATCGCCCTGCGGCGTCGACGTGCCGTGCGCGTTCATGTAGTCGATCTTGCTCGGATCGAGCTTGGCGTCGGCCAAGGCCATGCGCATCGAGCGCTGCGCTCCGGCCCCTTCGGGCGCGGGCTGCGTGAGGTGGTGGGCGTCGCTGGTCGCGCCGTAGCCGGTGATTTCGGCGTAGATGGTGGCGCCGCGCTTTTTGGCGTGCGTGAGCGACTCGAGGATGAGCGTGCCGGCGCCTTCGCCAATGACGAAGCCATCGCGCCCCTTGTCGAAAGGACGGCTCGCTCGAGCGGGGTCGTCATTGCGGCGCGAGAGCGCGAACATCGCGCAAAACCCGCCGACGCCGAGGCCGGTGATCGTCGATTCGGCGCCGCCCGCGATGATGAGCTCGGCGCGTCCGCGCCGGATCCACTCGCACGCTTCGCCGATCGAATGTGCCGACGACGAGCAAGCGCTCGTGTTGCAGTAGCTCGGGCCCCGCAGGCCGAGCGCGATGGACACTTGCCCCGCGGCGAGGTTGGCGATGACCGACGGAATGAAGTAGGGGCTGATTTTGCTCGGGCCTTTTTCCACCAGGGTGCGGCCCATGGCTTCGATGCCCTCGAGGCCGCCGAGGCCGACCCCGATGAAGCAGCCCGCCGTCTCGCGATCTTCGTCGGAGAGCTCGAGATGGCCGTCTTGCACGGCGAGCTTGCTGGCGGCCATCGACAACTGGATGAACCGCGCCATCTCTTTGATCTTCTTCTTTTCGATGAATTGGACGGGGTCGAAGTTCTTGACCTCGCCCGCAATGCGGGAGTTGTAGCCCGTCGCATCGAAGAGCGTGATGGGGGCTATGCCCGCCCGCCCGTCGACGATGGACTTCCAGGACTCACCGGTCCCAATTCCGTTGGGCGTAACCAGCCCGATACCCGTAATAACGACTCGTTCCATGACTCTATTAGCTCAACCGCGTCAGTCCTTCGCCATTTCCAGACTGCCGATCAGCCCTCCCCAGAAAACTCCCGCGAGACGCCTCGCCTTGCTGCCTCCGCTCACACGTCACTCTGCCTGTCCGGTCAGATGCTTGAGTGGGCATATGGCTGCTCCGACGATCGATCTGGTAGTGAGAAACTGACGCCGTATGGATTAGACCGGAGTTTGAAGGCGGGTCGGCGAAGCGGCAACTCTCCTCGCGCGCGCCGGGCTCGAAATATCGAGCACCGGCGAGCGAGGGGACTCGAGGGCTCGACCCTACTTTTTCGCGTTCTTCTCGATGTAGTCGATCGCGTCCTGAACCGTCCGGATCTTCTCGGTGTCCTCGTCCGGGATGTCGATTTCGAAAGCTTCTTCGAACGCGAGCACCAATTCGACGAGCCCTAACGAGTCGGCTCCGAGATCGTCGATGAAGGTCGACTCGGCCTTGATGTCCTTCTCGTCGACGTCCAGCTGATCTTTGATGATTCGCCGAACTTCGGCGGCAATGTCCCGACCTTCTGCCATAGCTCGCACCTTCCCATGATTGACCCCCGGCGATTTTTCTATCCGGAGAGGCCCGCCTCTACCCTAAACGCGGGCCCGACGCACGTCTGTTCGGACGCGCAGTTCCTTTCGCACCAATGCTGTACTGCGTCACATGTACATGCCGCCGTTGATCCGAAGCACCTGTCCCGTAACATAGCTGGCCTCGTCCGAAGCCAAATAGACGACGCCGGTTGCAATCTCGCGCGCCGTGGCCACGCGTCCGACGGGCACGCTCTTCAAAACGTTCTCACGTTGCTCGGGGGTGAGCGCACGGGTCATGTCGGTATCGACGTACCCCGGCGCCACGGCGTTGACCGTGATACCTCGCCCCACGTACTCGCGCGCGAGGCTGCGCGTGAGACCGAGCAAGGCCGACTTGGACGCGGCGTAGGCCGTCTGCCCGGCGTTGCCCGCCTCGCCCACGACGCTGGAGATGAAGATCACGCGACCCGTGCGCGCGCGCATCATCACCTTGGTGGCGGCGCGTGCGACGGAGAAAGCGCCCCCCACGTTGACGTTGAGGGTCTTCGTGATGTCTTCGGGTTTGAGCCGCAGGATCAAGCCGTCGATGGAGATGCCGGCGTTGGAGACGGCGATGTCGAGCCGCCCGTGACGCTTGGCGATCTGCGCGATGGCTTCTTCGCACGCGCTCGGGTCGGCCACGTCGAAGCCCGCGATCTCGGCCTTGCCCCCTTTGGCCGTGATCGCTTTGGCCACTTCTTGCGCCTCGGCCTCGCCGCGCACGTAGTTGATGACGACAGTTGCCCCCTGTTCGGCGAGCGCCTCCGCGATGGCGCGGCCAATGCCGCGCGAACCGCCGGTGACGACCGCCACTTTGTCGCCTAGGTTGAACATGGCGCCGGATCTAGCACAAAAGTGGCGCGCTGCTTCCAGCAAAGCGGCCGAGAACGGAACGACGCATCACGACGATCTCGGAACGGGTCACGAGGCGAGCAGCTTGGCCGCCGCTTCGATCCCTTCCACATTGCCTACCGACACGACTTCGATCTCTTTGGCAATACGGCGCACCAGGCCCGCCAGCACCTTGCCCGGTCCGATCTCGAGGATGTGGGTGACGCCGCTCTCGGCCATGTGTCGTACGGTCTCCTCCCAGCGGACCGGATGATCGACCTGCTGTACGAGCAGCTCTTTGACGCGGCGAGCTTCTTGGTTGGGGCGCGCGTCGACGTTGGCGACCACGGGAAACGCGAGCGGTGCGACGGCCACCGTCTCCAGACATGCGGCGAGCTTCTGCGCTGCGGGGGCCATGAGTGAACAATGGAAAGGCGCGCTCACCTTGAGGACGATGGCTTTGCCCTGGCGTTCGGCGACGAGCTTGCTCGCGCGCGCCACTGCGGCGGCGTGCCCCGCGATGACGATTTGCCCGGGGGCATTGTAATTCGCGGGGCTCACCACTTCGCCCTGTTGCGCTTCCTGGCAGATCTCGACAACCTTTTCCGGCGCGAGGCCCATCACCGCGGCCATGGCGCCGGCCCCGGCGGGAACCGCCTCTTGCATCGCTTCGCCGCGCAAGCGCGTGACGCGCACCGCGTCTTCGAGCGAAAGGGCGCCGCTCGCCACGAGCGCGCTGTATTCGCCGAGCGAGTGGCCGGCGGCGCTCACCGGAGCAAAAGCGTTGGCGCGAGCGCGCAGCGCGGCGAGCATGGCGAGGCTCGTCGTCACGATGGCCGGCTGCGTGTTGCGCGTCAGCGTGAGCGTTTCTTCCGGGCCTTCGAAACAGAGGGCGGACAGCTTTTCACCGAGCGCGTTGTCGGCGCGCTCGAACACCTGGCGCGCGGCGGGAAATGCCTCCGCCACGTCGCGCCCCATGCCGACCTGTTGCGAACCTTGCCCCGGAAAACACCACGCGACGCGCATCGTCACATCCTGACGAGTGCGCTGCCCCACGAGATGCCGGCACCGAGCGCGCACATGAGAACGGTGTGGCCGGGTTTGATCCTGCCGTCGCGCACCGCTTCGTCGAGCGCGATGGGAATCGATGCGCTCGACGTGTTGCCGTAGCGCTCGATGTTGATGATGAAGCGCTCCATCGGGATGTCGAGCCGCGATGCGACCTGCGCGAGGATGCGCAGGTTCGCTTGATGTGCGACGACCCAATCGATGTCGCTCGTCTGAAGGCCCGCCGCTTCGATCGCGGCCTTGGACGCCGAGGTGAGATTCTTCACCGCCACCTTGAAGACCTCTTGGCCCACCATGTGGACCTTGTTCTTGGCTTCGTCGAGCCCTGCATGCGTGAGCGGCAATTGCGTGCCCCCGCCCGGGATGATGAGCGAGTCAGCCAGCGATCCGTCGGTGAAGATCTTGGTGGAGATGACGCCGGGGCGCTCTTTGGCGATGCTCTCGTCGGCAGGCCCGAGCACGACCGCGCCCGCGCCGTCGCCGAAGAGCACGCACGTCGTTCGATCGCTCCAGTTGAGCGATCGCGACAAGAGCTCGACGCCGACCACGAGCACGCGCCGCATCTGGCCGGTGTGGATGAACTGGTCGCCGATGGAGACGCCGTAGATGAACCCCGCGCACGCCGCCGAGATGTCGAAGGCAGGGATGTTCTGGGCGCCGATCTTCTGCTGCACATTCACCGCGGTGGCGGGCATGGGCGAATCGCCCGTGACCGTTCCCACGATGATCATGTCGAGATCGGATGCCTTGACCTTGGCGCTCTCGAGCGCTGAGAGGGCGGCCTTGGCCGCCAGATCGCTCGTGAACTCGCCCTCGGCGGCGACGCGCCGCTCCCGAATGCCGGTGCGCTCGGTGATCCAGGCGTCCGAGGTGTCGACCATCTTCTCGAGGTCGGCGTTGCTCAGCACCTTGGCGGGGGCATAACGCCCCGTCCCGAGGATCGTGCTCTTGGGTTCGCGGTGGGTGGCCATGGCATCGATCCCAGCAAAACCTAGCCTACCCCGCGGGCGGCACGGCGGCTGGCAGTACCTCCCTTAGGCCCGCTCACTCGGGATTCGAGGTGTCTTTGACTTTGGCACCCTTGTAGTAACCGCATGAGGGACAAACCCGATGCGGAACGCAGGGTTCCGAACAGTTGGGGCACGCGATGAGGTTGGGTACCGTCACCTTGTCGTGATTGGCACGGCGCATGTCGCGTTTGGATCGGCTTTTTCGTCGCTTGGGGACCGCCACGGGGCACTACTCCTTCATTTTTCGCCTCTTGGCCAGCTCGAGGAGCGGCAACAGGCGGGGATCGGTTACGGCACCTTCTGAATCGGGGGCCGAATCCGAAGCCGGACGGATACCTTCACAAGCCTCCGAGCACAAGGGGAAGATGGGGGATTCGAGCAGAATCGCCTCCCGGACGAAGCGATCGAGCACCACTTCTTCCCCTTCGTAGGTATCGGCATCGGCTTCGTCGGCGTCGAAGTCGGTTTCGTTGTCGCGGGCGCCCGGACGCCGAGGCGCGCCCGCCGCTTCGGAGGCGGGGCGAAGGAGGAGCGCAAGCTCCACATGCGGGCGAAATTCGACCGGATTGAGGCAGCGGGCACACGGGATGACGAGCGCGGCGTCGACCTGACCTTGGATGAGCACTTCGTTGCCCGTCTTGGTGAGGTGGACGTCGATCTGCCCGTCCCGACCGGCGGGCTGCGCTTCGCACCCCTCGAGCGCTCCGCGCAACCACGCGGGCGTGATCGGAAAGCGGACGCTGCGACCATCGAGGTCGAGGTCGTGGATGGGGATGACGAAGGCGCCGCGCTCGGGCATGGCACTTCTATAGAAGCGAAGAGCCGTTTCTGCCACCCGAGAACCACGCGATCGTGCGGGCCTTGCGGCCGCCGTGGGTCGAATCGCGATCGCGTGTGGGGAGGCGCGGGCGATCGATCTGGGAGCGAGAATCGGCCGGAGTAGTGCTAGCGTGCGCGCCCGATGAAGCTGGCCGTCGTTGCGTCGCTACAAGAACGCTTGGCCGTTTGGTTTCCCGCCGATTCGCGGCGGCGTCGCATTGCGTTCGGCGTGCTGATCTACCTCGTCTGCACCGGGGTCTTCTTTGCTTTCGCGCGCCGCGACGTGCTCACCGAGCACACCAAGGCCAACCACTTCGCGCTGCTCGCCGACTCGTGGCTGCACGGCCGGCTCGATTTAGGCCACCCGCCTCCTGCGTACACGCAGAACAACGACTTTGCCGAATATAACGGCAAGTGGTTCATCAGCTTCCCACCGTTTCCGGCGGTGATCCTTTTGCCCGTGCTACTCGTCGCCAAGACGCCGGAGAACCTGCGCGACGGGCAGATTTGGCTGTGGCTCGCGGGCATCGGGCCGGCGATCTTGTTTCTCGTCCTGGAGAAGCTCCGCCGCATGGGAGAGAGCGAGCGCACCGAGCTGCAGAACCTCGCCCTCTCGTGGATCTTCTCGTTCGGCACCGTCTACTTCTTCACGGTCGAGCAGGGCACGGTGTGGTTCGCGGCGCACATCGTGGCCGTCGCGCTGGCCGGCATCTACCTGCTCGGCGCGCTCGGAGCCGAACGGCCGCTCCTCGCCGGCACGGCGCTCGGTTGCGCGTTTCTCACGCGCCCCGACATGCTCCCGGCGGGGCTCCTTTTCTTGTGCGAAGCCCTGCGGACGGCGCGCGAGAGCGAGTCGAAGAAGATCCAATGGGCGAAGGTCGCGAAGAAGCTCGCGCTCCTTGCGATTCCGATCGCCATCACGCTAGCGATCGTGGGATGGCACAACCGCGCGCGCTTCGGCACCTTCCAATTCGGACACGAGCATCTCACCGTGGGCTGGCGAGCGCGCATCGACAAGTGGGGGCTTTTTTCCTACCACTACCTCGCGCGCAACCTCGGCATCTTCACGAGCAGCTTGCCGTTCATGCTCAAGCAGCCCCCGTGGTTTCAGATCAACACCCACGGGCTCGCGCTCTGGTTCACGACGCCGATTTACCTCTTCCTCTTTTGGCCGCGTAAGACGAGCGCCGTCTTCCGTAGCCTGGTCATCGGCACGGTGCCGGTCGTCATCATGCTGCTGCTCTATCAAAACAGCGGATGGCTCCAGTTCGGCTATCGCTTTTCGAATGACTATGCCGTCTTCCTTTTCGCCATGCTGGCCATCTCGGGTCCGCGCTTCGGCGCCCCGTTTTGGGCGCTCGTGTCGTGGGGCATCGCCGTGAACACCTTCGGCGCCCTCACCTTCGATCGCGGCGGCTTCCAGCAGTTTTATTACACGGACAACTCGCAGCAGATCATTTTCCAACCGGATTAGAGACTAGCAGGCTGCTGAAATAGTGGCCGTGCTCCGTATCGAGAGGGAGGTGCTGCCGTTTCTCCCCCCCAGCCCCCCTCACTTTCGTGAGGGGGGAGCCCTGGTGGATTGGTGGTTTGGAGGCG
>Ga0111538_10013346_pt1 | contig 10836 bp, 9 predicted proteins | sample SoiMethybrSBSTD1_FD_79669 | JGI IMG/M metagenome (GOLD analysis project Ga0111538, IMG submission 79669) | Bulk soil microbial communities from a Populus tree surrounding site in Tennessee, USA - Soil MetaG P. TD hybrid SBSTD1 (version 2)... | ecosystem: Environmental > Terrestrial > Soil > Tree... | reverse complement strand
GTTTGCGACGTAACGGGACGAGGGAATGGTTTGAACGACGGAATCAGGCGACACAGCGCTCGACATGGACGTATCCTTTGCAACACCGCCGGCGCGTGATTGCCCGGCACGACCTCCACCCTACAGACCAGGCGGTGTCTGCACCATGTGCACGCGTCCGATCGATGTTGCAGCGCGTCCGTCAGTCACCGTCATCACGCCGTGACCGCCGATGTCCTTTCCGATGTCCTGTCGGCGGTGCACCTCACCGGCGCGGTGTATTTCTGCTTCGATCTCAGCGCGCCGTGGGTCGCGGAGGCGGCCGCGTCACGCGACATCGCGCCGCTCGTCATGCCGGGCGCCGGGCGCGTCATTGAGTACCACGTCATCGCGCACGGCAGCGGCTGGGGCCATGCCGTCGGACACGCGCCGATCCGCCTGCACCAGGGCGATCTGATCATCTTTCCGCAGGGCGATGCGCACGTCCTCTCGAGCGCGCCCGGCATGCGCGGCGAGCCGGATCTGAAGCCATTTCTCCGGCCATCGACGCCGCTGCCACTCGTCTACGAAATGGGGGGCGGAGGGGCGGAGCGCGCGCGCATCGTGTGCTGTTTTCTGGGCTGCGACGAGCGTCCCTACAATCCGCTGCTGGCGGCCCTGCCGGCGACGATTCACCTCTCGACGCTCGGTCCGCACGCGGCGGGCGGATGGCTCGGCACCCTCGTCAACATCGCCATCGCGGAGTCGAGCAGCGCGCGCACGGGACGCGAGAACGTCCTCGCCCGACTCTCGGAGCTGATGTTCGTCGAGGCGGTGCGGCAGTATCTCGAAGGCCTGCCGCCGGCGGAAACCGGCTGGCTGGCAGGCCTGCGCGATCCGATGGTAGGGGAAGCGCTGGCTGCGATCCATCGAGCGCCTCGCGAGCCGTGGACCGTGGAACGGCTCGCGCGCCACGCTGGACTGTCGCGCTCGGTCTTCGCCGAACGATTCACCGCGATGGTCGGCCAGCCGCCGATGCAGTACCTCGCGCTCTGGCGCATGCAGCTCGCGTCGCGCCTGCTGCGTGACGGCCGCACCGTCGCGGAGACGGCGGATGGCGTCGGTTACGAATCTGAAGCCGCGTTCGGCCGGGCGTTCAAGCAACTTGTGGGTCAGTCGCCCGGCGCGTGGCGAAAGCACGCGTGATTAACAAGTAATCTAGAGGTGCCCCCCGGCGTTCGGCGTCCGCGCCGTCCAGCAGGAGGCACATGCTCGACCTTTCGTTACCGCCCGACGTCAGCTCGTACGATCCGGACTTGTCGCAGCTGCTCGGCGACCCCCTCACCTGGCGCACGCTCGATCTGAATCGCACCGCCCATCGGCTCGACCACAGCTACATGCAGCTGATGGGGATCAAGCGGCCGCACGTCGGGTTTGCGTGGCAGCAGGGCGATCGTGTGACGCCAAAGTGGTACCCGCAAGGCATCACCGGTGTGCGCAGCTCGTCGTCGGTCAACGCGTCGCAGAAGTTCGTGGTGGTCAGTTGGTACGGACGGGTCGAGGAACGTTACGACCACAAGGGCGTTCGACTGTCGTTCTGTGACGTGACCGACATGGACGCGATCCGCTATCGGCACGTGCTGCTGGTCCAGCCTGTGGACGGCGAGCGCGTGTTTCAGCCGATCGAGTTTCACGCCGGCGGCATCGCGACGAGCGGGCATCACCTGTTCGTCGCCAGCCCCGGCGGGATGCGCGTGTTCGACGCGAATCGCATCTTCAAGGTATCGCCGGACGGCACGAAGTCGAAATGCGGCATGCACGGCGGCGAGGGGTTTGCCTTCGACTACCTCTACGTCCTGCCGCAGGTGGCGCGGTACCACATGTCGCACGGCGATGGCGTGCGTTTCTCGTACTGCTCGACCGACCTCACCAATCCGTCGGCGCCGCGCTTGCTCACCGGCAACTACCACGACCGCGACAACACGACGTACCGCAATCCTCCGGCGCTGATCTCGTGGTGGGATCTGGACGGCGGATCGATCCTCAGCGGCCACGCGCGTGTGGAGACGAACATCGAACACGTGCAGGGCGCGCTCGCGCTCGGCGATCGCGTCTGGATGAGCGGCGGCGCCAGCAAGCCGCGACTGCGCGTCGGGAAGGTCGCGAACGGCGCGTTCACGCTCGTGCACGACGACTTCACGTGGCCCCGCGGCTGCGAAGACCTCCACTACTCCACCATTTCCGACAACCTGTGGTGCCTCTCGGAGTACCCGTACAGCTACGCCACCGATCCGAAGCACAACCGTTTCGTCTGGGCGGTCAAGCTCTCGGACTACACGCCCTGACCAGACGTCGCTCGCACACGCCACAGACACTGGAGCGTCCGTCCGCCGTGATCGGCACATCGCCGGGCAAGATCGGCACCGCCGTGGCGCAGCAGCACCTGCGCAGCATCCTGGCGTTTCGCAACTCGCCGCTCATGAACTCGATCGAAGCCTACATTCAGTTCGAGCCGGGCATGATCACCGACAACGGCGAAGTGACGAACGCGACGACCGAGGAGTTCCTTCGCAACTTCATGAAGGAGATGTACGGTTTCATCGCCCGCGTCTACACCGTGCTGCCCCGCCCGGCATGACGCGCTCGGTGCGCCAGCGCACCGAGTGTCGGGCGCGCCGTGACGTACGCTCCAGTGTGGTTCGGTCCCGCGCGGACTGACCGCACGGAGGTCGCCGTCATGAAGTTCGTTGACGGATTTGGAGTGGTGACGCCGGAAGAGCGGCGTCGCGCGGATCTGTTCTACGAGTCGCTCACCGGACAATCCGCCCGATCGGCGCCGCAGATGCCCTCGCCGGCGCCACGCCCGTACGCTCCCCAGCCTTACACGCGGCCACAGTACGCGCGACAGCCGTACGCGCCCCAGCCGTACGCGCGGCCGCAGTACCCGCCGTCAGCCTACGCGCGCCCGGCCGGGCGCCGGCCGTACCGCCGTCAACCGTACGGCCGCCAGCCGTACGAGTGGGACGAGCAGAACGTGCCACAGGCGCCGCCACCGGCACCCGCGCCGGCACCTGCGGCGCCGCAGCCGTACCTCCCGACGGGCGGCCGCAACTTCGTGCCGCAGAGCGGCGTCTTCAACTGCGCGCCCACCCCGTTCGTTGTTGCGCGCGCGACGTTCCTGCCGGAGCGGACCACGGCCGCCGATGCGGCGATTGACGCGGCGCTGACCGCGGCCGGCCTCGATGCCGGCCAACGTGCACAAATCGCTCGCGCGGGACTCGTGCCGATCGCCACCGAGTTCGGCGCGCCGGCGCTGACGGAACTGTTCGGACGGCTGCGCTGGTCGGCCGCCGACATCGTGCGCTGGGGCCGCACCGCCGACGGCATGCTCGTCCCGCGACTGCTGCTGCACATTCCAGGGCACTTCCGCGAACTCGCACGCCGTGCGCCAGACGCGCGCGAAGCGTTCGTCCTCGAGTGCCTCGGCTGGCTGCTCCTGGCCGACATGCAGCGGCGCATCAACGGCGCGACGCGCACCAACTGGTGGATCCCGCCGCCGCCCACCTGGATCACGGCCGTCCCAAATCCGATCCCGGCGGTCAGCACCGGCGTGCAGCGGTTGCTGACGCGCTACCTCTTCATCAACACGACGATGACGGCGGATCAGTGGAACCGGCAGTTCAGCGCATGGGGCACTGGACTTGCCGGCCGGCAGTGGCAGGCCGAGGTGCAGGCGCCGCAACCTGGGCGTCCGTTCTATGCGAGCCTCGCCGCGGTTCCCGCGCACGTCAACACCGCGGCGCCGCGCGCGGCGTTCGCGACCTCGTGGACGCAGCGCCTCGCGGACACCGACGCGGCGCACGCACCGCACGCGGCCGGCGCGACGGTGGTCACGCTGGCGGGTCTTCAGAATGCCGTGCAGTTGCGCGACTGCGACAACGGCAACCGGCACCTACCCGCCGGCGCGCTGGGCGCACTGCCGCTTCAGGGTCTGGAGATGGCGTTCAACTATCCGCGGCCGGCCCGGATCATCACGTCGCTGCCGTTGATGCAGCAGCTTCACCCCGTCTGCACGGCGCTCTTCCGTGCGATTCGCGAGCTGGGCTGGAACGATCTGCTGTACGAGACGGAGGGAGCGGCCTGCTTCCGCGGCATCAAGCACCCCGCGTCGGCGCGCGTGACGGAGGGCGGCGTGCAGATCACCGTCGATCCGTTCACCGCGCCCAACGCGACGACGGTGACGCGGATCAACACGCTGTTCACGGCGGCGCAGCGCGCCCGCGTCATCGCCGCCACGCGCACGGCCCGGAACATCTCGGAACACGGCCTCGGCGCGGCCATCGATTTCAACGTGCCCGAGAATCAGCAGGACATTGCCGCCCGGCCCTTCGGCAGCATGGACCCGCGCATCGTCGCGATCTTCGAGGCGTTTCACTTCCGTTGCGGCGCGTGCTTCAACCCGACCGATCCCATGCACTTCGAGTACTGCCAGGCGCCATGCGCACCCGCGCCCGCCAACGCCGGCGCGCTGGGGCCTGTCGTCACACCGAGAATGCTGATGCCGGTAGCGGCTACCGGGAGTGTGGTCGTGTAGACCCGCACCCCGCACGGCACGTTCTTCTCGTCTACGGCTGGGACGCCCCCGGACACACACGACGTCGCTGGACGTTGTCGACGATCGGCAGCGGTGTGATCGACGCGGTGCGGCACTCGCCTTCGATCCAGTCGATGACCGCGCACGTGATGCGCACGCCGGTGTTGGCGACGTCGCCACCCTGGATGTGCACGCCGAGCAGCAGGCGGATCTCGTCGTTGCCCAGCAGCCACAGCGGGCTGCCGCTCTGACCCGGCTCCGTGTCGATCGGGTACTTCAGATGTGTGGGAGTGACGCCGGTGATCGGCAGCTTGTCGCTGTGACGCCACATCGTGCCCGCCACCGACACTTGTCCGCCCGGCCCCTGCACGCGCGGGTAGCCGGCGATCGTGAGCAGCGTGGCCGTGTTGATGTCCCCCCGCGGCTGCAACATCATGAACCGCGTCGGACGGGTGAAGGCGGTCGGGAACAGCACGAGCCCGAGGTCGAGTGTCGGGTGGAAACGGAACGTGCTGCTCGCCACCGTCTGGTCGCCCGGGCTCGCGGGCCGCTGCTCGGCGGCGGTGGTTGCCGTCGCGTTGAAGCCTGGCGTGATCGTCGCGCCGGTCGTGCCTTTCAGCACGTGCCCGGCCGTGAGCACGACACGCGGCGCGATGAGCGTGCCCGAGCCGCGTCCGCCCGTCGCGCGTTGGATGTGGCAAATCGTGTTGAACGGAAACAGTGTCGTCGATGGGTTGGTGGAACGCGCGAGCACCTGCACGCGATCGTCGCTGCCACCCACGATCCTCTCGGTGTCCTGACTTTCCCAGTTTTCCGTGTCCTCGCGGTAGCCGCGCAAGCCACCCCGGCTGCGATACATGGGCCTGGGCGCCGGCATGCCGGGCCGCGGTGCCGGCCTGCCCGGCATGGGCATCGGCGCCGCACTCATGCCAAACAGGTCGCGTTCGAAGGCGTTCGCATCTTCGATCTCCCGCCGCGAGACTCCGACACTCGTGTTTCGTCCGTTCATGGTGGTCTTCTCCGATCGAACGATGACCGCCGCGCCCGAGGGAGCGCACGCGCGGCTCACGCGCCCACGCTAACGCCGTTCGCGCGGTCGATCTGTGCGGTGAAGTACAGAGATGAGGTGCGAGATCTGTTCCCGTCCTTACAAAGCTGTCCCTGGCCACCGCGAGGTGGCGTCACGCGCGCGGGCTCCTGACGCCGCGCGTGTGGCACAGCGGTTGCCTGAGAAGCAGGGTCCCCAGCAAAGGACGCGCTCATGCTTCCAGCCCTTGACGCCTCCCGTACCTCGTTGTTGCTGCGGCCCGAGCCCGAGAAGGACGCCGCCGTTCGCAAGCCGGTGCTGCCATCGGCGTTCACGAAAGTGGCGTCGCCGGAATCGGGCGCACCGGCCAATCCCACGGCGCTGATCGCGACGCCGACGACGGTCGCCGAAACCGGACTCCAGACCGAGCACGTGCTCGCCCTGGCGATGAAGGTGCTCTACGCCGGCGAGATCAGCGGCCGGGCGCTGTCCGATCAGATCAAGATCACGTGGGGCATCCTGGAGCCGATCATCAGCCAGGCGCGGCTCGAGATGCTCATCGAGGTCAAGCGCGCGCAGGGTGTCGGCACCGCCGGGTACGAATACGCGCTGACCGACCGTGGCCGCGATCGCACCAAACAGTTCCTGGACGTCAACGGCTACGTCGGCCCTGCGCCGGTCCCGATCGATCAGTACGTCCGCTACGTGCGCGAGCTGAGCAAGCACAACAAGATCATCGACCGCGAGGTCATCGCCGCCGGCTTCACCGATCTCGTCGTCGGCGACGAGATGCTGGATCAGCTCGGTCCCGCGGTGAGCACGCGGCGCGCGATGTTCCTGTACGGCCCGCCCGGAAACGGCAAGAGCGCCATGTCGGCGGCGATCGGCCGTGCGCTCGGCGACGCCTGCTACATCCCGTACGCGCTCGACATCGGCGGCCAGATCGTGACCGTGTTCGATCCGGTCACACACGCCGCGCAGCCGCTCGAAGACGGCAATCCGCTCGTGCGGGCCGAAGGGTCCGTCGATCCGCGATGGATCCGCGTGCGCCGGCCGGTCATCACCGTCGGCGGCGAGCTGACGCTCGAGCAGCTCGACTTGAAGTTCAATCACCTGGCGAAGTACTACGAGGCGCCGGTACAGCTCAAAGCCAACTGCGGCGTCCTCCTCGTCGACGATTTCGGCCGTCAGCGCATTCCGGCGTCCGATTTGCTCAATCGCTGGATCGTGCCACTCGAAGCACGCGTCGACTACCTGGCGCTCCACACGGGTCGCAAGTTCGAGGTGCCCTTCGACGTGCTCGTGATCTTCGCCACGAACCTCGAACCGCGCAGCCTGACCGACGAAGCTTTTCTCCGGCGCATCCCGTACAAGGTGCACGCGACGAATCCGACGATCGGACAGTTCTCGGCGATCTTCGACATGGTCTGCCGCAAGCACGGGATCACGTACAACCCCGCCGTGGTCGATCATCTGTGCCGGGAGTACTACGATGGCCGCGGCTTCGAGATGCGCGCCTGCCACCCGCGCGACCTGGTCGAGCAGATGGTGATGCTGTGCCGCTACCGCAAGCAGCCGGTCACCATTACGCCGCAGCTGCTCGACGAAGCGTGCCGCACGTACTTCCTGGACGCGCCGTTGTACGGAACGCAGGCGAAAGCCTAGCGGGCTTCCGGCACCAGTGAGATCTTGAGATCCTTCACCGGCGCCCCGTCTTTCAGAAAGCGGGCGCAGGCCTGCCAGTTGTTCACCTCGTTGATGACTTTCAGCACGAGCACGTTCTGGCCTTTTGACAACGTCACATCGATCTTGTCGGTGTCCTTGTCGAGCGTGCGCGTCTCGGCGAACCGGAAGATCTCTTTGCCGTTGAGCCAGGCCTTACCCTGGTCGTTCGTGCTGAGCGCAAGGGTGACCTTCGTGTCCGCATCCGCGAGCACGTACGTGACGGCATAGGCAGCAACGTACTCGCCCTGCTCCTTGCCGAACGACGCGAGAAAGTCGATGTAGAAGTCCGACGTCTGGTGCGCTTTCCACGTGAGGGGCCAGCCGCCGGAGGCCTTGTCGCCGTCCTTCGGCTTCATCGTCGTTTCGCCCTTTGCGAAGTCCTTGTCGATTTCCGCGGCTCCGGAGTCGCCTTCCAGGTGCATGGGCGCGAGCACGAGCCAGTTGCGGATGAACCCGTCGGCGTCGGGACTGAACGTCTGCGGCGCCATCCCGCGCGAGGCGCGCGGTGCGGCCGTCACGAGCACGACCGCCGCGGCGATCGCCCCGATGAGTACAAGCGGCGTCTTCATACGAACCCCCTCTTGGTAACTGGACGGCCATTATGCGCCCGGCACCCGCAGAATGCGCCCCCGAGTTCGGTGCGGCGGCGTACAGAGCCTGGTGCACCGGACACGTGACACTGGCCCGAGATCTCAGCCACTCGGGGTCGAGTCAGGAGCCGGACATGGACCAGGCGACCGACACCGGCGGGACCGCCGCATCGCCGCTCCCGGCGACGCTGGCCGGATTCCGAAACCGCCATCGCGGCCGGACGATCGTCGTCTGCGGATGCGGCCCGTCGCTGAACGACTTCACGGAGCCGGATCGGTTCATCACGATCGGCGTCAACGACGTCGGACGGCGTTTCGATCCCACCTATCTCGTCGTCGTCGATCCGCCGTCGAGGTTCAGCGCCGATCGATTCCGGCACGTCGCCGAGAGTCGCGCGCGCGCGATCTTCACGCCGTGCGATCTCGGCATCACGCATCCGCACATCGTGAGGTTCGGACTGGGCCGCAAAGGCGGCGTCAACTTCGACCGCGACGACGTGGTGGACTACACGTCGAACTCGCCGTACGTCGCGGCGCTGATCGCGATCCGCATGGGCGCCTCCCGCGTGGCGCTGGCCGGCGTCGACTTCAGCGACCATCACTTCTTCGGCGCGACCGGCCGCCACCCGCTCGCGCGGCACCTCCCGCGGATCGACGAAGAGTACCGCCGCCTGGCGGCGGCCGCGGCGTCGCGCGGTGTCGAGATCGTGAACCTGAGCACCTCGAGCCGGCTGACGTCGCTGCCGCGGGTGTCGCTCACGTCGTTCGACGAGCCGCCGCCGGCCGCGGACGCGATCGCGGCGCCCGCATCCAAGCCGCGCGTGTTCTTTGTCCATTACCAGTTCGTCGCGTGCGGCGACGTGTTCACCGCCGGCCTCAATCGTGCTGCCGACGAGTTGAATCTGACGCATGCCGCTGCGTCCTGTGACGATCTCAGGCTGCCGCATCAGATCGCGGCCTTCGGACCGGATCTGGTGTTCGTGGTACAGGGCCGCATCGCGGTGAATCGCTGGAGCCGGCAACTGCGCCGCTACAACACCGCCGTGTGGCTGCTCGATGAGCCGTACGAAGTGGATGATTCGTCTCGATGGTCCACCGTGTTCAAGACCGTCTTCGTGAACGATGCGGCGGCATGCGCGCGGCATCGCGGTGCGACGTACCTGCCCACCTGCTTCGATCCGTTCAGGCACTACGACGCTGCGTCACCGCGCCCGCACGACGTCGGCTTCATTGGCGCACCGAGCCGGACGCGGGAACGCACGCTCGCAGCGCTGGCCCCACATGGCCTGTTGACCTACATCGTCGGCGCCGGATGGCGGCACCCGATACTGCGGCAGCTCACGCGCTCGAACATCGTGTCGGCAGCCGAAGCGGCCGACCTGTACCGGCAAACGAAGATCGTCGTCAACGTGTTTCGCGACCGGCATCACTTCAACAAGACCAGGCTTGTCGGCGTCTCGATGAATCCGCGCGTGTACGAAGCGCTCGCCTGCGGTGCCCTCGTCGTGTCGGAACCACGGCCGGAAATCGTCGAACGGCTGCCCGAGCTGCCGACGTTCCGCAACGAGGTGGAGCTGGTCGAGACCGTGCGCAGACTGCTCGCGAATCCCGCCGAATTGACCGAGCGGGTTGCGGCGTGTCGAGCGCGGATCGCCGGTGATCACTACACCGCGCGCTTGTCACGCGTGCTCGAGGTGGCCGTCCGTACGTCGGCGGGGGCGAGAGATTCGATCCGAATTCAAAACCACAGATGAGCGGACCACCGCAGACTGGGGCGGAATCGGAACTGTGACGCTGAAAGAGAGGCGCGAATCGCGTCGGCTTGCCGGCGATCGAAGCCCAGCAGATGCTGAGACATCAGGCGCTGGTCGAGGCGGTCGCGCATGAGACCGTCAGGAGAATGTCCGCCATAAGGCAGCAGGAGATGGCCAAGCTCGTGCGCCATCACGTAGCCAAGCGCGTCGCCGACCGTCACGACGCCGGCGTGAGTCAGGTTCAACACGCGGCCGTAGAAGATCGCGGCGATGCGGCTCCCGCGAAACGCCTGTCCCATCACGTCCAGCGGCAGATGCAGTCTCGACTCGACCGACGGGGGCACCAGGTGGAGGACGATCAGTGATTGCAGGGCGGCGGCGCGGGCCTCGCGCTCGTGCGGAGCCGACGCATCGAACGCCGCGGCGTCGTCGATCCACACAATCTCGAGGCCGATCCGCCGATAGACCGACGTCGCAATCTGCTGCGCTTCAGCCAGCGTGGCCGCTGGCACGCCGGCCCGGTTGTTGATCATCACTGAAATCGCAAGCGGGGGATCGGTGCTCTTCGTCACTGGCGCGGTCGGCATCCCGCACAACATCGCAGCCGTTATCGCCCAGATCTTTCGCGCGGACGTGTCCATTTGCCCTGCCTCCGTGGGCCGGACCCTTGCGTCCGGCCCCTACAGGGCGAGAACCGCGCGGAAACACTGTCATGGCGTCTGTAGTTTCTTTTTCAGCTCCTCGACCCAGTTGAGCACGGCCACCAGGCTCGGGGCCGGCGCAAGCGTTGGGTCTGCGGGGACGTCCTTGATGTGGACGATGCGGCCGTCGCGGGCGACGTCGTAGGACCGGCCGAGCTTCGGCGCCGCGGCCATGCCGGTGGCGAAGAGCGTCGCGGGTGTCCCCCACTCGAACGTCGTTTGGGACGAAGACCGGACGGGCACAACGGTGAAGCGGTTGTCGTGATCGATGTAGAACAGCTCACGCCCGCTCGGCGCCCACGCGGGCTGCGTGCCGCCTGCCCCGGAAATGGTCCAGCGTCCCGCATCGACACTCGGATAGGGCTTGACGTAGATCTGTGGCTCGCCCGACTCGTTGGACTGGTACGCGAGCCAGTGTCCGTCTGGCGACAACTCGGCGTTGCGTTCCCCGAACGGCGTCTGGACGACCGGCGTGATCGGACGGCCG
>Ga0111538_10013344_pt1 | contig 10837 bp, 8 predicted proteins | sample SoiMethybrSBSTD1_FD_79669 | JGI IMG/M metagenome (GOLD analysis project Ga0111538, IMG submission 79669) | Bulk soil microbial communities from a Populus tree surrounding site in Tennessee, USA - Soil MetaG P. TD hybrid SBSTD1 (version 2)... | ecosystem: Environmental > Terrestrial > Soil > Tree... | reverse complement strand
GTCGTACTTGGCGTACTCGATGGCCTTGCTTGGCAGCGCGCGCGGATCGTTCCATGCGTGCTTGGCCTTTTCGGCCGCGAAGCGCAGTGGGGTACGCAGCACCTCGGCGAGATCGTGCTGCATGAGCAACGTCTCGTACTCGTTCACCGTGAGGCTCGCGAACTGTTCGCTCGGCGCAAGCTCGATGCGCACGCGGCCTTTCGTGACGTCGTGCGCCGCGATGAACTCGGCGATCTGCGCGTAGAGGCCAAGCTTTGGCGCTTTCAGATTGATGGCGTCCACGGGGTGCGCGGACACGGGCACCTCGAGGGTCGTGCGCGCCACCTCTGTCTCCCGGTCATAGCCCACCAACGTCGTCGTCCGCTTCCGCGGCGCGTCGACAGCCATGCCGTCGAGGTCGATGAAGTACACGGGGCCAGGACGATCGGTCGAGTACGACACGCACGTGCGCAAACCCGCAGCCATGAACGCCAGATGCGAATCCGCGTTGGCCGGCTCGACCTGGCGCTGCGCGGGGTCGAGCTCCTCACGCAACTCGAGCTTGTCGTGCTGGTAACCCGCGCCCTCGGGAAACACCGCCCGGAACAGCTCGACGTACGACCCGAGACCCTGGCCCCGGCCAGTCAACCGGGCAGCGAGGCTCTGCGGCAGGTAGCCGGCAGTGGTATGCGGAGACGTGTAGAGGCAGCGGGCGTAGCGATCGAGGACGTCGCCGTGAAGGGCCGAGACTTCGGCGCGCACGTCCCTGACGTCCAGACGAGCGCGGGGCCTGATTTCTAGGGCCAGTTCCAGGGGCGACAACGTCGTCAAACTCATCATCAGTTTAGCAGATGGTGGGGATCTGGCCTGCGGAAGCGGTTCCTTCCGCGGCAGGCCCGTGACCCGGTGTCCGGTAGAATTCAGCGCTTCCGATGAGATGGCTGCTCGCGGTCCTGGTGGGGTTGTGGCTCTTTGGCGTGACCGTGACCGCCTCGTTCATCCCGATGGCGCATCCGGACGGCCTCGAGTACCTGTTCGTGTGGCCGACCGGGCGCGCCTTGTGGGTGCCGTTCCTCGCGACGGCGCTGGCGCTTCTGCTGAGCTACGCCCTCGTGGCTCGCGCCGCCACCCGCATGAATCACGAGGATCGCGAGGGTGCAAAGTCCGGCCGCTGGGTCGCTCCCCTTGCGCTGTTGGGACTGGCGCCTCTCGGGATTCTGCCTGCCGTGCCTGGCATCGGCGAGCACGGCGCCGTCCTCTCGTATTTTTTCTACGACCTTCGCTGGTGGTGGATGGCCGCGCTCACTGGCTGGACGATCGTCAGAGCGGATCGCGTGCTGGGCGGGCCGCTCGCGCGGCGGCTCTCCTCGATCACTACGTGGCCGCGCGCGGGACGCCGCCTGCTGTTGGACGCGACGCTTTTCGCTGGCGTGCTGGTGTGGACGCTCGCGACCGCGCCCGTCGCGCGCTTCGACAGCGCGCTCAGCGGAGACGAACCCAAGTACATCCGATTCTGCGAGCTGTGGTACCAGGGCGGTGGCCTCGATATCTCCCGCTTGCGGCTTGTGTCCGAGGAGCCGCTCGACGCGCCACCGCATCTGGTCGCGAACCTGCGCCATGCCGCCGCGGTGGTGCCGGAAGTGATCCGCGACTTGACGACGGATCTGCGCGCGTTCGCGCGAGCGCCGACGACGTTTCAGTGGAACCGTGTCCGCGCGGAGAACGGCTTCGTCACCGGCAAGCACGGCGGCGTGTACCAGGTACATCAGCCGGGCGTCGCCGCCGCGGTGATGCCAGGGTACGTCGTCGATCGCTACCTCATCGCGCTCGGCGCGGGATCCGACGGCAAGTTTCCGGATGCACTCCCCGTGACGGATCTGATGATGCTGTTGTGGGCAGGCGCGTGCGCCGTCGCGCTCTTTCGACTGCTGACGAATGCGCTCGGCGTCGAGCGCGACGCGTGGCTCTGGGCCGTGGCGGGCGTGCTCACGCTGCCGACATCTGCGTTCGCCTATCAGTTCTATCCGGAGCTGCCTGCGCTGTTCGTCGTCCTCGTGGCGATGAACGCCGCGTTGTTCGGCCGCCTCTCGAGTCCGTGGGCGGCCGCGGGTCTCGGCGCGGCGATCGGTTCGCTAGCCTGGCTTCACCCGCGATTCCTGTTGGTCGCGTTCCTGCTCACACTGGCGTGCGGATGGCGCGCTCTCGGCAGCGCGCGCGTGGCCCTCGTCGCCGCATCGGGCCTCGTGGTGCTGTCTCTCCTCACGTTCATCTACCACGTCTCCGGATCGTTTCTGCCGACGTCGTTGTGGGAAGCCAACGATCAAGGCGTGTCGATTGGCGATCTCGGGTTCGTACTGAACTTCATCGGATACGGCCTCGATCGCACGTGGGGTGTGCTCCCACACGCACCGATCCTCATCGCCGCGTTTGCCGGGCTGATCCTCCTCGCGCGCACATCGTCATGGCAGGCCGCGCTGGTTGCCACGGTGGCCTGCGCGCTGGTGGTCCCGTCCGCCGGTCACTCGTTGAACGCCGCCGGCACCACACCGGGACGGTTGATCGTCGCCATCGTGCCGCTGCTGATCTGGCCTGCCGCATTGCTCTTCCGGAAACTGCGAGAGTCCCCTGCCGCGCGCACCCTCGCGCTCGTCGCGTTGGTCCTGTCATTCGAAGCAAGCTTCACCTACAACCAGTTCGCGACCGTGACACCCGGGGCCATGGCCTCGGAAGGGTTCAGTGGCTGGCGTCCGAACCTCGCATTTCCCGTGGTGCGCGGTGAAGCGTGGGACCGTTCGCGCGCAAACTTTGTCGTCTTCGTCTTGATGGTCGTGTCGCTGACCGCGTTTATCGCTGCGGCCTTCTGGCGGACTCGATCCAGAGGCCGTCCACGCGCTGCGGCGCGCCGGAGGCCGCGTTGGATTGGCGCGACGATCGCCATCGTGGCCGTCGTCGCGCTCTCGTCGGCGACGACGGCTGCCATCGGCGACTGGACGGGGAATCGGTATCTGCTGCGCGCGGGCCACGCGCAGTCGCAGGCGATCGACGCGCTGCTCGACCGGCCGCGCTGTCGCGCGTGTTTTTCGACGCGTCATCGCCAGCTCGATTGGAAGCACCTGACGCCCAACTCCGCGCGCGGCGCCCACGCCGTGGCCTCCGTCGATCAGCTGGCTTTGCGTCTGGATCTCGTCGTTGACGGCGATGACGCCGTCACGGCATTCGGTCGCGCACGCGTCGAGTTCGGTGACGGCAGCGTGGCGCCGTGGGCCGGAGTGATTGGCACCCGAACGGTGACACACACGTACAGCAGGCCCGGCACCTACCGGGTCGTCGTGTGGTTCGACGGGCCGGCCGGTGGAATCAAGTCGTACGTGTACACGGTCGAAGTGCGCGGCTGAGGTTGGGTGAGGTTGGGGTCAGATCTTGGGATGCAAGGTCACCAGGTGACCTTGCATCCCAAGATCTGACCCCAACCTCCACGCGAAGGAGTCACAGATGTCGGAAGAACGATGGACATGGACGGTGCGCGTGCTCGCCGTCGTTGCGCTCGTGCTGCTCGTGGTCGTGACGTTCGAAGCGCGCACGATTCGCGCGGCCCGCGCGGAAATCGAGGCGCTCCGCTCGGAGCGCGCACACGGGATCGAGGCCGTTCAGGCGCAATGGGCGCGGCTGGCCGCAGCCGATGAACTGATCGCGCTGAGGCGGCTCGACGCGTTCATCGCCGAGCCAACGGACGGCCTCGGCCGTAGCGGCGGACTCTGCGCGAGCGGCCGTCTGAACGATCGGGCCATCGCGGACTTCGCGGTCGCCGCGTTCCTGACAGCGCGCGGGCAGGGCCAGTCGATTGAACGTGCGAGCGAGACCATGCTGGCGGCCATCCGGCAAACGGACGAATACCGCACCGTGCATCCCAAGTGAGAGTTGCTATGATCGGTCCGCTTTGGCACACATTCTTCAGAGTCTCCCCACCGGCCAGCGCGTCGGCATAGCGTTCTCGGGCGGCCTCGACACCAGCGCCGCCATTCACTGGATGCGCCAGAAAGGCGCCATCCCGTTCGCCTATACCGCGAACCTCGGCCAGCCCGACGAACCCGACTACGACGACATCCCGCGCCGCGCGAAGCAGTACGGCGCCGAGGAAGCGCGGCTCGTGGACTGCCGTCACCAGCTCGTCGCCGAAGGCATCGCGGCGCTGCAGTGCGGCGCGTTTCACATCTCGACCGCGGGCGTGCCCTACTTCAACACCACACCGCTCGGCCGCGCCGTCACCGGCACGCTGCTCGTCGTCGCCATGAAAGAGGACGACGTGCACGTGTGGGGCGACGGCAGCACGTTCAAAGGCAACGACATTGAACGGTTCTACCGCTACGGTCTGCTCGCGAATCCGAACCTGCGCATCTACAAGCCGTGGCTCGATCAGGCCTTCATCAACGAGCTCGGCGGCCGCAAAGAGATGTCGGAGTACATGCAGCGCGCCGGCTTCGCCTACCGCATGAGTGTCGAGAAGGCGTACTCGACTGACTCGAATCTCCTCGGCGCGACGCACGAGGCCAAGGACCTCGAACAGCTCAACACTGGCATCAAGATCGTCGAGCCGATCATGGGCGCGGCGTTCTGGCGCGACGACGTCACGATCAAACCCGAGACGGTGGCCATCCGGTTCGACGAAGGCCATCCCGTGGCGTTGAACGGCATGACGTTCAAGGACGAGCTCGCGCTGTTCATGGAAGCCAACGTGATCGGCGGGCGCCACGGCCTCGGGATGAGCGACCAGATCGAAAACCGCATCATCGAAGCCAAGAGCCGCGGCATCTACGAAGCGCCGGGCATGGCACTGCTCTTCATCGCCTACGAACGGCTCATCACCGGCATCCACAACGAGGACACCATCGAGCAGTACCGTGACAACGGACGCCGGCTGGGGCGCCTGCTCTACCAGGGCCGCTGGTTCGATCCACAGGCGATGATGCTGCGCGAGACCGCGCAGCGCTGGGTGGCGCGCGCGATCACGGGCGAGGTGACGCTCGAGTTGCGCCGTGGCAACGACTACTCGCTGCTCGACACATCGAGCCCGAACCTCACCTACAAGCCCGAGCGGCTGACCATGGAAAAAGGCGAGGGCGAATTCACGCCGCAGGACCGCATCGGCCAGCTGACGATGCGCAACCTCGACATCACCGACACGCGCGACAAGCTTCGCGTGTACACTAAGGCGGGTTTGCTGGCGCAGCCTGACGCTTCGGCGCTGCCACTGCTCTCGAGCACCAAGGACGACGACAAACATCGCTGATGGCCGCCGGGGCTCCTCCCCCCTCGACGAAGGTTGACCTCGTTCACCTGCTCGCCGCGTCACGCGGCTATCGGCATTACCTGGAAATCTGCACGCCGACGACGGGCACCACCTACAGCTCGGTCGATCAATCGCGCTTCGCGACGTCGATGCGCTTGATGTACCGATGCCCATCGGATTTCGAAGACGGCGCGCCTATCGACTTCCGCGTGCCTGATGACGACGTCACGCCGGCGCTGGCGGAGATGCAGCGCGCCGGCGCCCGGTTCGACGTGGCGCTGGTGGACTCGTGGCACGAGTACGCACCGTCGTGGCGCGACATCGTCGAGGTCTACGCGCGCATGATGTCCGGCGGCGCCATGGTGGTGCACGACTGCCTGCCGCCGGTCCGCATCATGGCGTCCCCGTTTCATCGCGACGAAGGATGGTGCGGGCTCAGCTACAAGGCCTTCCTCGATTTCGTCGTCGATCGCACGGACCTGCATTACTGCACCGTAGACATCGACTACGGCTGCGGCGTGATCTGGAAGCCGCCGGCACGGCCGTCTCTGGCCGAACGGGCGCGCGCCTTCTGGCAGCGAATCCGCGGTGGCGCTTCCCCGCCGCCGCGGCGTCCGACCGCGCTGGGCGACGACTGGCGGGCCGCGTCCTCTGATCTCGAGCGCGCATTCGACGTGTTCGAGGCCCGGCGGCCGGCTCTGCTGCAGCTGGTCCACGCCGAGAGCTTCGGCGCCCTCCTCCACGTCGAGTAGCGGCCGGCCCATCGCCGGCTGACGCTTTCTCACGCTTTTCTCAGCAGTCGCTCACGACACGGCGGGCGGCCGGCTCGTATCGTCGGCATCAGACGCCATGATGTCTGCTGCGACGCTTCGTGCCGGAATTGCTGCCGCGGGCTGGATTTGGCTGGCCACGCCCAGCGACGTGCGCGTGCAGCCCGCGCCGCGGCCGGTGACCGAGCTGTGCGCGGCAGGGCTCGAGGACGGCTACAACCTCGACCACACAGACGCGCTGCGGTTGTTCCAGCAGGCCATCGCGCTCGATCCGGACGACCCGACGCCGCATCGGCTGGCGGCAGCGTCGCTGTGGACACAGGCGCTGTTCGAGCAGGGCGCGATCACCGCCGAGGACTTCCTCGGCCAGACGAAGTCCAACATCGGACGGCGTCCGCCGTCCCCGGCGCTCGCCGACGGCTTCCGGACGGAGATCACGCGCGCGTTCGATCTCGCCGAAGCGCGCGTCGAGAGCCACCCGCGTGATGCCGACGCGCACTTTCAGTTCGGCGCTGCCATGAGTTATCAGGCGTCGTGGACGGCCACCGTCGAAGGCCGCGTCGTTGCCGCCGTGCGCAATGCGCGCCGCGCCTTCAACGAGCATCAGCGGGCGCTCGAGCTCGATCCATCGCGCACCGACGCCGGGCTCATCGTCGGCATGTATCGCTACACAGTCTCGACGCTCTCGGCACCGAAGCGATTCGTCGCTCGCCTGATCGGCATGGGCGGCGACCACGACCAGGGCCTGGAGCTGGTCGAGCGGGCCGCGCGCGTACCGAGTGACGTGCAGACCAATGCGCGGTTCACCCTCATCGTCATGTACAACCGCGAGTCGCGCTGGAACGACGCGCTCGCGGTGATTCATGAGCTGCAGGCGCGGTATCCGCGCAATCGCCTGCTCTGGCTCGAGGAGGCGAACACGCTTCTTCGCGCGCATCGGTTCGCCGATGCCCGCCGCGCCGTTGACGCCGGTCTCGCGAAGCTGGCGGCGGATCAGCGGCCGCGCGCGTTTGGCGAGGAGACGCGCTGGCAGGATGCACGGCGAGCCGCCGAGGCAGGAGGCCGGCCATGAGCGCGCGCTTGTTTGTACGATCGCACTCGCGCGCCGTACTGGTGCTGTGCGTGGCGATCGCGCTCGGCCTCAGCATGGCCGCCGTGGCACGACGATCGAACGCCCGGCCGGTGACGCGTGAGTCGCTCGACGCTTCCTTCGACGTCGATATTCCGAACCTCGTCATTCGGTGGGACCCCAAGGACACGCGGCCGGTGGCGGAACGGCGCGCGGCGCTGTTCGACTTCATGTACGAGAGCTATCAGACGTCCGCGTGGATCCCGCAATCGTTGTTCGATCGCAACGTGGTCACGCAGGCGGTGGTCGGCGATGTCGACGCCATCGTTCGCGATCGCGTCGGCCTTGTGCCGTGGCCGGAGAATCGATCCGTTCCGGCGTACGGCATGTCGCCCGACCTCACGCCAGGCGAGCCGTTGCGATGGACGGTGAACTGCCTCGTCTGTCACACCGCCGAGATCGACGGAGTCGCCTACTTCGGCGCGGGCTCCAAGGTCTTCGACGAGCTGGCGCTGGGCAACGCGCTGCGCCTGCTGACCGACCCGCGGTGGCGATCGCTTTTGGCTCCGCCCGGCGCCGATCGCCGGCTGGCCGCCGACGCAAACCGCATTCTCAACAGCCACCATCACGACAAGATCGACTCGCTGACGCGCGCACGATCGACGGCGTTCGCCGCCTCGCACGTCGAGCTGTACATGCGGCCGCATCAGGGCGCGATGCCGGCCGCCGATGAGGTCGGCCGCGGCGACGTGAAGACGCCGCCGCTCTGGCACACCGCGGCCAAGCTGCCAGTGGGACGCTGGTACACCGACGGCAGCTTTCATGGCCGCATCCCGCTGATGGCGTCGTCGATGGAGCTCGAAAAAGATCGCCCCTTCGATGCGTTGATGACGGCCGTCATTCCGAAGATCGACGAAGAGTTCGACAACGTCATCCGCCATTTGCGGCCGCCGCGGTATCCGTATGCGATCGATCGCGAACTGGCGGTACGTGGGAAGACGCTCTTCAACTCGCGCGAGTTCGGCTGCTCGGGATGTCACGGCGTCTATGACAGTCAGGGCAACGTGGACTGGCCCGGCGTGCATCGCGACGTTGGAACCGATCGTGGGCGACTCGACGTCGTGTCGCCGGCGTTCATCGACGCGTTCGATCAGAGTCCGATTGCTGCGCACGGATCGCTCGTCAAGAGCCGCGGCTACGCGGCAACGCCGCTGACCGGCGTCTGGGCGAACTATCCGTACCTGCACAACGGCAGCGTGCCCACACTCTACGACTTGCTCGGCCCGGCCTCCGTGCGGCCGCGTATTTTCAGCGTGATGGCGGCCAGGCACCTCGATCGCACGCGTGTGGGTCAGCCCGTCGTTGACGATCCCGCGTTGCGCAATCTGTCCGAGGCCGAGCTGCTTCGCCGCTTCGGCAACAATCGGGACTGGTTCAACACGTCGCGGCCCGGCAGCGGCAACGGCGGCCACGACTTCTGGCGGGTGATTCGGACGGACGACAACCGGCGCGCGCTCCTGGAGTACCTCAAGACCCTCTGAGCTAGGCTTACCCCGTCGTGATCTACCGCAGTGTCGTGATCGGCGCCGGACCGGCGGGTCTGGCGACGTCGTACGAGCTGAGCCGCTCGGGCGTGGCGCACGTCGTCCTCGAACGCGGACCCGAGGTGGCGCACAGCTGGGCCAACTACTACGACAGCCTGGTGCTCCACACAACCCGCAGTCTCTCCGCGTTGCCCGGTATGGGCTTTCCATCCGGCACGCCGACATTTCCAAGCCGGCGCGACATGGTGGCCTACCTGCGCGCGTACGCCTCGCGTTTCGCCCTGCCGATCCGATGCGGCGCAGACGTGATCTCGCTGACACGTGGACCTGACGGGTGGATCGCACGCACCTCAACGGGCGACGAGTATCGCGCGCGCACGGCCGTGGTGGCGACGGGAATTGCCGCGAATCCGAAAGTGCCGCCGATGGTTGGCCGCGAGCAGTTCCGTGGCCGTGTGCTGCACAGCGCGGACTATCACCGCCCGGATGAGTTCGGGACGTCGCGGGTGCTGGTCGTCGGCGCCGGCAACTCCGCCGGTGAAATCGCGTCGGAGCTGGCCAGTGCCGGCGCACAGGTCACGATCGCCGTGAGATCCGGCGCACATGTCGTGCCGCTGCGTCTGTTCGGTATCCCCGTTCAGTACTTCGGCGTCGCGCTCGAGCACGTGCCGCGCGCCTGGTTCAACCGCATCACCGCCGTCGTCGAGCGCTTCTCGTTTCAGTCGTCGAAGGCGGTCGTGCTGCCCCGGCCACCGCGCAAGCCATGCGACAGCGTGCCGATCATTGGCGGCCATCTGGTCGACGCCATACGCGACGGCCGCATCCGCGTGGCGCGCGGCGTGACGGAACTGACCGTGGACGGCGCGAGGTTCGATGACGGCACGGCCCACGAGTTCGATGCCGTCATTCTCGCGACTGGCTTTTCGGCCGCCATCGGTCTACTGGGCACGGCGGTCTCGCGAGACGCCTGCGGCTTTGCGTCACGCGTCGATCGCGTCGTGAGCCGCGACGCGGACGGACTGCACTTCGTCGGACACAGCTACGGTCCCGGCGGCAGCCTGTATCACATGCGAGCCGATGCACGGCGCGCGGCCGCGCTCATCCGGCGTGGTACATCCCGAACGTCCACAGAAACGCCGCCACTACCGAGTGAAAGATGATCGGGATGGTCCCGCCGAACCAGCGCTGGTCGGGCCGCCGAGCCATGCGGACGACGTAGCGGACGATCATGCCGGCGAAGTAGATGCCGCCGAGGATCATCGCTGTCGTGCCCATTCCGGCCGGCGGCGACATCCAGAATCCCGTGCGGCGTGCGAAGTCCGACGCCGTCCACGTCATCAACAGCAGCACCACGATCTGCCAGAAGACGAGCACGGGATAGCGCACGAGACCCGACTGCCATTGCGCCATCGGCGGGAGCCACGCCGGCGCGCGCCACGCGACGACGAGCTGACCGGCGACACGCAGGGACAGCAGCACGGTGAAGATCCAGAGCGCGGTCGCAAACGTCGATGGATCCTTCATGGGCGTCCGAACGTCGCCGCGTAGTGGCGGTACCACGTGCTCTGAAACAGCCCATCGGGATCGTGGCGGCGCTTGAGCGCCAGGAACGGGCGCATTTCCGGGTACGCGCGCTCGACCTGATCGCGCCACGCCCAGCGGTGATACGTGAGGTAGAACCCGCCGCCGTGTGCGAGCCCGAGATCGATCAGCACGCGAAACGCACCCGAAGCCCGGGCAATGGCGTCGCGCGTGTGATCCACGTGCAGGTTGAACACCACGCACGCATACCGGTCCTTCGCCCACGCCAGGAACGACTCGTCGTCTCGTTCGATCAGACGCACGGTGCCGTAGATCACGTTCGCGCGAAGACGCCGCAGCTCGCGCCGGGCGTTGGTCATGAAGGCGGCCAGCTCCCGCCGTGCGACGAAGATCTCACCAATCATTTCGCTGCCGGCGACGGTGGCGCCGCATGCGCGATCGATCTCGGCGTGATAGTCATCGGCATACGGTGATGACATCTGTGCGTCCGACCAGTAAATCTGTCCGCACGTCTCGAGGTACCGCGTGGCGTACTCGTCGAAGGCACGCCGCTTGTCCGTGTGCGCCAGGGTGGCAAGGCGCGCCCAATCGGCCGCGCTGAATCCGATCGGCCTGACCGTCATCAGCGTGGCGTCCGGCACCGGCT
>Ga0111538_10013342_pt1 | contig 10838 bp, 9 predicted proteins | sample SoiMethybrSBSTD1_FD_79669 | JGI IMG/M metagenome (GOLD analysis project Ga0111538, IMG submission 79669) | Bulk soil microbial communities from a Populus tree surrounding site in Tennessee, USA - Soil MetaG P. TD hybrid SBSTD1 (version 2)... | ecosystem: Environmental > Terrestrial > Soil > Tree... | reverse complement strand
TAGACCGCCGCGAAGTTGGTGCGACGCAACGCCTGCGCCCGCTGCGACGCGAGATCGATTCCTTCGATGCGGACGGTGCCTGCCGACGGCTCCAGCACTCCAAGGACCATGTTGATGGTCGTCGTCTTGCCCGCGCCGTTCGGGCCGAGCAGACCGACGATCTCGCGCGGGCCAATCTCGAACGACACGTCATCCACCGCCTGGACGGCGCCGTAGGCCTTCCGCAGGTGCGACACAGCGAGGACCGCTTGCCCGGAGCCATGTCGAGGGGCTTGCCCCTGGAGGCGTTGAAGGGACACGCGTGAAAAGGTATCCCGGATCATCGATTGCACGGGAAATCCAAGGTCAGGCGGTGTGAAGCCGGACACCACGAGATGAAGGCGGAAACCGGGCATTACGTAGAATTCCGTGTCCCGTGGGCCACGCTGTTGAAGATCATCGCGGCCATCGCGGTGATTTATCTGTGGAACCGCCTGGCGTGGGTGGTGATGCTGGTGCTCGTGGCGATCATCATCGCCATCGGCCTGGCGCCGGCAGTCGACTGGCTCGAGCGGCGCCGATGCCCGAGATGGCTGGCGTCATGGGGCCTCGTCGCGTTGATCCTCGGCGTACTGATCGGCTTCTTCATGCTGACCTGGTCGTCGCTGTCGGCCGAAGCGCAACACCTGGGCGGTCGCATCGAGCTGCTCGAACAGGAGCTGCTCAACCGTACGCCGAAGACGATTCTCAAGCTGGTGCGCGGATCCGCGGCGCCACCGGATCCTTCGGTGGTCGCTCCGTATCTGATCTCGTTCGGTCAGGGGTTGCTGAACGCCGCCGCCGCGTTCGGCCTGGCGTGGATCCTGGTCGCCTACCTCCTGATGGAGGCGCGACCCACCTATCGCTGGATACGCGCGTTCGTTCCGGCGAAGCGGCGCGCGCAATTCGACGCGACCGCCGGCGAGGCGTGCGAGGCCGCCTCCGGCTTCATCTTCGGCAACGTCGTCACATCCGTGTGCGCCGGCATCTACTTCTTCGTCTGGCTGACCCTGCTCGGCGTGCCCGCGGCGTTGCTGCTGGCGGTTGTCGCATTCTTCTGCGATTTCATTCCGGTGATGGGATTCTTCCTCTCCTGCATTCCCGCGATGGCGATGGCAGCCACGAGGTCAACGACCGTGGTCCTCGTCGTGATCGCGCTCTACGTCGCGTATCACTTCATCGAGACCTATCTGATTTCGCCGCGTGTGTACGGGGAACGGCTTCGCCTGAGCAACGTGGCCGTCCTGCTGGCGTTTGCGGTCGGAGCGGAATTGGGTGGAGTGCTGGGAGCGGTGCTCGCGCTACCGCTGGCCGCGGTGTATCCGACGATCGAGCGGCACTGGCTGCGACAGCCGTTTGGCGACGATGTGATCGAGGAGCATGAGGCCGTGTCGTCCGAGGCCTCCGAGGATCGTCCGGCTACAGCCGGGCACTACACACCGAAGAAGCGAAGCGCGTAGTCAGCGCCCCTCTACTCTTCGACTTGCCACTCGGCCGGCGGTTGTGGACCGAGCTTGATATCGGCGATGTCCGGATCGACGCCGTCAGGACGGGGTCCCGCGGTCGCCTTTCGTTCCTTGGCATCTCGCCGGCGCGCCTCTTTCTCCTTGCGGCGCTCGTTCAGTGCCTTCTCACGTTCTCGTTTGGCGGCGGTTGGTCGTGCGTTGCGTGCCATGGGCCTCCAATCAGGCAGGGGCTCCGCCCAAGCCCTGCGGGCGCAGGCGATACGAGTGGCCACGGCCTCGAATCTGATCCGACGCGGGCAGGCGGATTCGTGTCTCGCCGACGCTGCCTCGCAGCGAGGACGGGCGACTCTTGAGTATAAGCGATTCCTCGCCCGTCTGCTGTTGACCCACGACGCGCGCGACGATGCAGCCTCGCGTCCGCCTCCGCCGCGTCGGGCCGCTGTGCGGCCCGACCACGCAGTGCTGGCTACGGTTCGCCGTCAGGCGAACCGCCGCGGACAAGCGTGCTAGCATCCGGCGTTCGTGTGCTCTGCCGTGCCGCGGCACCGCGGCACGGCTCGACTGCGTTCGCATCGTGTGTGGGAGCCTGTCTTGGTGCAACTGCCTGAACGGATCAATCGACTCGAGGAACTCGCCTACGACCTCTGGTGGAGCTGGACGCTTGTCGCCCGCACCGTCTTCCGCAGCCTCGACTATCCATTGTGGCGGCAGACCGCGCACAACCCGGTGAAGATGCTGCAGCTCATCTCGCACGAGACGCTCGATCACGCGATGGCCAATCCGAGATGGCTGGCCAACTACGATCAGGCCGTCGCGCGACTCGAGGCGGCGCGCGCCGCGCACAACACGTGGTGCGAGCGGAATTGTCCGGAGATGGAGGGCAAGTCGATCGCGTACTTCTCCGCGGAGTTCGCCCTGCACCAGTCGGTGCCGATTTACGCGGGTGGTCTCGGCGTGCTGGCCGGCGATCACTGCAAGGAAGCCAGTGACCTCGGCGTACCGCTCATCGGCGTCGGCTTCATGTATCCGCAGGGATACTTCCATCAGGTCATCAACTCCGAAGGCTGGCAACAGGAGAGCTACGAGAAGCTCAATTGGACCGAGGCGCCGGTCGAGCACGCGCTCACGCCGGAAGGCAAACCGTGCATCGTCGCAGTCCCACTCGCGAATCGTACGGTGCTCGTCAACGTGTGGCGCGTCCACGTCGGTCGCGTGAAGCTGTATCTGCTCGACACCGACCTCGAAGAAAACGCGCCGTGGGATCGTGAGTTGTCGGCCCGCTTGTACGGCGGCGATCGCGAAACGCGCGTGCAGCAGGAAATCATTCTCGGTATCGGCGGCGTCCGCGTGCTGAAGGCGATGGGCTCGGATCCGGCGGTCTATCACCTGAACGAAGGGCACGCCGCGTTCGTCGTGCTGCAGCGGATTCGCGACCTGTGCGAGAAGGGCTGGGAGTTCGACGCGGCGCTCGAGGAGGTCCGGCGTACGACCGTCTTTACGACGCACACGCCCGTCCCTGCGGGTCACGATGCGTTTCCCTTCTCGCTCGTCGAGACGCATCTGGCCGGCGCGTGGGGCGATCTCGGCGGCCATCGCGAACAGTTCCTCTCGCTCGGTCATTACGACAACGGCTCTGGAGCGCTGTTCAACATGACGGCACTCGCCTTGCGCACGTGCGGTGCGGTGAACGGCGTGAGTCAGCTGCACGGCGAAGTGACCAAGCGGATGTGGCAGCCGATCTGGCCGGGCGTCAGCTACGAGAACCTGCCGGTGGCTTTCATCACCAACGGCGTGCACGTGCCGACGTGGATGTCATCGGAGATGGGCTCGCTGCTGGAGCGGCACCTGGGCCCCGACTGGTTCGAGCGTCACGACGATCCTCGCGTCGTCGATCGCGTCCTCGATATCCCGGACGACGAGCTGTGGCGCGCGCGCGAGGCGCTGCGATCGTTTCTCTACACCTTCATCGACGAGCGGGCGAGACAGCGCTGGATGTCGGGACAAGTCACCCCGGTCCAGGTCGTCGCGGCCGGAACGATGCTCGATCCGAACGCGCTCACGATCGGCTTCGCGCGCCGATTCACCGGCTACAAGCGGCCGGAGCTCGTGTTCCTCGATCCCGATCGGCTCGCCCGGATCGTCACCGCGCCCGGTCGCGCGGTACAGATCGTCTTCGCCGGCAAGGCGCATCCCGCAGACGACGTCGGGAAGCATCACATGCAGCGGATCTACAAGCGCGCGCTCGATCCGAAGTTCGGCGGGCGCATCGCGTTTGTCGAGGGCTACGACCTGCACGTCGCGCACTTCCTCGTGCAGGGATGCGACGTGTGGATGAACAACCCGCGCAAGCCGCTCGAAGCGAGCGGCACCAGCGGGATGAAGGCGGCCATCAACGGCGCGCCGCATCTGTCGATCGGCGACGGCTGGTGGGCGGAGGGGTTCACGGGCGCGAACGGCTGGCTGATCGAGGGGCACGCCGACCCGAACGACCACGGCGCGCAGGACTGGGCCGACGCGCAGGCGCTCTACGAGCTCATCGAGCATCAGCTCGTGCCGACCTTCTACGATCGCGATCCGTCCGGTGTCCCCCACCGGTGGGTACAGATCGTCAAGCAGTCGATTCGGACCGTGCTGCCGCAGTTCAGCAGCCGGCGGATGGTGAAGGAGTACGTGCAGAAGATGTATCTGCCCGCTCTCAGGCAGGAATCCCTGGCTCGGTGAACACAACCTCGCCGGCCCCCCCGGCGATAACTCCCAACCTCCTTACGCTGGTCCAACCTCCAACTCCCAACGTCCTTGGGAGTTGGTTCGGGGCGAAGCGAGTTGGGAGTTGGGAGTTAGTCCCTGTCACCCTTTTTTCACAACTCCCCACGCTGACGTCCGCGGGCGTGTTTCCGTCTAAGCTTGCATGAACCACCAGACCGGGAGGATCGGCATGCGGCCTTCACGTGCGCTCTGCTCCACTGCTCTCGTCGTCATCGGCCTGCTGTTCTGGTCGGCGCGCGTTCCTGCCGCCGGCGTCCCCAAAGACGAAGCCGCGATTCGCCACGCGCTGAGCCGCCTGACCTTCGGCCCACGTCCCGACGATGTGGAGAAGGTTCGCCGGATGGGACTCTCAACCTGGCTCGATCGGCAACTGACCCCGTCGAAGATCGACGACCACGCGGCGGAATCGCGACTGCGGCCGTCGCCGACGCGCCCGGAGCGGTTCGATTCCATGATGGAGGCGCGCCGATACGGGCGCGAGTCGGTCGAGGTGCTCGCGGCCAACAAGATCACGCGAGCGGTCTACACCGAGCGCCAGCTCGAAGAGCTGCTGGTCGATTTCTGGTTCAATCACTTCAATGTGTTTGCCGGGAAGGGACGCACTGGTCTGTATGTCGCCGAGTACGAGCGCGACGCCATCCGCCCCCACGTGCTCGGCAAGTTCAGAGACCTGCTCGGCGCCACGGCGAAGAGTCCGGCAATGCTGTTCTATCTGGACAACTGGCTCAGCGCTGACCCCGAGGCCGCCGAACGGATCGGGAATCGGAGAGGACCGAACCAGCAGGCCGGCAACGCTCGCCGCCGTGGTCTCAACGAGAACTACGGCCGGGAGCTGCTCGAGCTGCACACGCTTGGCGTCGATGGCGGCTATACGCAGAAAGATGTGATCGAGGTCGCGCGCGCGTTCACGGGCTGGACGATTGCGCCGCCCGACGGCGGGCGCGGTCGTGCGGGTCGGGCAGGCGGGCGATTCCAGGCGGGGATCGTCGAGGACGGTGAATTCCGGTTTGTTCCCGCCCTCCACGATCGCGGCGACAAGATGGTGCTCGGTCAGCAGATACGCGCCGGGGGCATGGAAGAAGGCCAGCAGGTGCTGGACATCCTGGCGCTGCATCCGGCAACCGCGCGGCACATCGCTCGCGAGCTCGCGCAGCGATTCGTCAGCGATACGCCACCCGACGCCCTCGTCGCACGCGTGGCGAAGCGCTTCACGGATACTCGTGGAGATCTGCGCGAGGTGATGAAGACATTGATCACGTCGCCGGAATTCTTCGCCGCCGATGCGCGGAATGCGAAGGTGAAGACGCCGATCGAATTCGTCGCCAGCGCGTATCGCGCGACGGGTCGCGACTTGTCGGAGCCGCGCCCGGTCCTGCGCGCGCTGCAGCAACTGGGCGAGATGCCATACATGTGTCAGCCGCCGACCGGCTACGACGACACCGCGGACACGTGGATCAACGCCGGCGCACTGGTCGCCCGGATGAACATCGCGCAACAGATCGCCGGGCCGCAACAAGCCGCGACGATCGGGGGGCCGGAGTTTCAGCGGAGATAGCCATGACTTCACGACGCATCTTCCTCAAGTCCGGCGCGATGACGATGCTCTCGCTTGGCTTCGCGCCATCGTTCCTCGCACGTGCGGCGGCGGCGGCTCCCGCCCGCAAGCGGCTGCTCGTGGCGATCTTCCAGCGGGGCGCCGTCGACGGGCTGAACATGATCGTGCCGGTTGGCGAGGCCGACTATTACCGGCTGCGTCCGACCATTGGCGTGCCGCGGCCCGGTGCGGGCGGCGGCGATGCGGCGATCGATCTCGACGGCTTCTTCGGGTTGCATCCGAAGATGACGGCGCTCAAGCCGCTCTGGGACAACCACTCGCTGGCGATCGTGCACGCATGTGGATCGCCCGACGCGACGCGCTCGCACTTCGACGCGCAGGACTACATGGAGACCGCCACTCCTGGCGTGAAGGCGACGCGCGACGGATGGCTCAATCGATACCTGCGCGCCTCCGGCGAGGCGACACCACTGCGCGGCGTCGCGATCGCGCGGCAGATGCCCAGAACGCTGCAAGGTCCCGCGCCCGCGCTGGCATTCCCGGCGGTCGACACCTTCGCCGTTCGCGGCGGCGCCGCGGCGGAGCGCGATTTTCAGCAGGCGTTCGAGCACGCCTCCGATCCGCTGCTCACCGGCGGCGCGCGCGAGGCGTTCGAAGCGATGCGCGTCCTCCACTCCGCGACCAGCGGCGAGTATCGGCCGGGGTCCGGCGTCGACTATCCGCGTTCGCCGTTCGGCCGGGCGCTGCAGGAGATCGCGCGCATCGCCAAAGCCGACGTCGGTCTCGAGGTGGCGTTCGCTGAATCAGCCGGGTGGGATCATCACGTGAACGAAGGAAGCGTCGATGGTCAGCTCGCCGGCCGTCTCGACGATCTCTCACGCGGCATCGCCGCGCTCGCCGCCGATCTCGGCGATCGCATGGCCGACACGATCATCCTGACGATGTCGGAGTTCGGTCGCGCCGCGGCCGAGAACGGCAACGCCGGCACCGATCACGGTCACGGCAACGCGATGATGATCGTCGGCGGACCAGTGAAGGGCGGAGCGGTCTACGGCACGTGGCCAGGCCTTCGTCCCGAGCAGCGGTTCGAGGGACGCGACCTCGCAGTCACGACCGACTTCAGAGACGTCTTCAGCGAGATCGTGACGAAACATCTCGGGCTGGCGTCCGACTCGGCCTCGCGCGTGTTCCCGGGGTTCACGAGCGGAAACGCGTTGAACGTCATTCGCGCGTGAAGCGGCGGCGCGCCGTCTACGACCGATATAATGGGGTAAATGGCACCGCGGAAGTCGAACCTCACCAAGTCGAAGTGCGCGCTCTGCGGCGCGAAGGACGTGTCCGAGCCGCGCGGTGAGGAGCGATACTGCCGCGACTGCTGGGAAAAAAAGATCGCCGTCGAAGAAATCGTCGCGCGCGAGTTCGCGCTGAAGCGCTACATCCGCGCGCACAGCGCCGAGAAGTACCTCATCTATCACTCCACCATCAAGCGCCCGTGCGGGCAGATCATCGTCGTCGACGACGGCTACGACCTGTTCCTGACGATGGTTTGCTATCCGAACTTCGCATGGGACGATGCCGCCTATCATCTCGAAGGCGATCCCGAAGGGCGCACCTTCGCCGAGATTCTCGTCGACGTCGTCGCCACGGAAGTGATCGAGCCGTGGGGTGGCGGCAAATGGCATCTGGAGATCTTCCGGTCCGCGAACCCGGAGCCCGAGGACTGGAACGGTGAGATGTAAGCGCCTATAATTCGGCAGCTTCTGGAGGACTCACAATGAAGCGTCAGATATCTTCGCTGCTGGTGGTCACCGCAGTCGTGCTGCTGGCCACGACCGCGTTCGTGCAGCAGGCCAACGCGCAGAGCAAGGCCGCACCGCCGGCAGCCGCGGCGCAGCCATCCGCCGCTCCTGTTCGTCTGGCACCGCCGGTCCGCGGCGAGGCGGAACTGGGCTACACCAAGCCGGTGAGCAAGCGCTCGCCCGACGGGAAGTTCGTCGTGACCTCGATCAAGGTGAAGAACCTGTCGCAGGGATCGATCGCCGGATTGAAGGTCGATGAGTACTGGTACGACAAGGCGGGCGATCCGGTGACGGGCGACACGTTCCGTTATCGGAAGCCGCTGGCGCCGGGCGAGGTGATCGAAGTGACGCTGCGCACGCCGGTCAACCCGAAGATGGACCGCAACCAGTACAAGTTCGAGCACGCCAACGGCACGATCAAGACGAAGGCGCTGCCGAAGCTCTGAGGAATCGATCGGCCAGACGAGCGGCGAGTGGGATGCGCCAGGCTTCCCCGCTCGCCGCTTTCCATATCGCCACGACCCACAGCAGCATCCCCGCGATCCAGATCAGTCCGGCCGCCCAGATGAACGGCACGAACGCCGATGGCAGGTAGGAGAGCGATGCGCCGGCGAGCGCGCCGCATGCCGCGACAAGAAGGGCGATCAGACCGAACGCGGTGACGCACTGGGCCGCGTGAAAGCGGACGAACGCGTCGCGTCGCTCGATGAACCAGAACACCGCGCCGGTCACCCACCAGGCGGCATAGGCCAGCGGCGCAGCCACGCGTGACGATAATCCCGTCGAGCTTTCAGCGTTCATCAGATCAAAGACGAACCTGAAGGTCCGCCTCTACGAGAGTACGTAGCGCTACGAGAGTACGTAGGCGCCGGACCTTCAGGTCCGGCGTCTGCAATTACCGAACCTGAATCTGAATATCGCGTGAGACCTGCGGGCGATCGCCCGCGAGCGCCTGGGCCGAGACGTGCACCACGTACAATCCTGGCGCGACCTCCAATAGCGGAATGCGCGCGGTGAAACCATATCCGCCGGACGCGCCTTGCAGCTCCGTGGATGAGCGCTGCTCCGACGTGTTGCGAATGACGCGACCGCCTTCAGCGCGCAGTTCGGTCTTGATCTCGATCATGTGCGCCGCGCCGCCGCGCTGGTTCTCGTACACCTCTCCGAACATGGTGATGGTGTCTCCGGTTGCGAACTCACGCGACGCCGTCGCCGGACCGGGCAGGTAGTCGCGCAGCGGATTCTTCGGCGCGATCGTCGTGACCTCCTGCGCCGCGAGCGATGTCAGCGCGATGCCGCTCATCGTGAACGGCGCCTTGGTGAAGTCCGGGACGTCGAGGTCGTAGATCACGCCTCCCGCCTTGCCATTCGCGTTCCCCGCCGCGACGCGGAGCTGATACCGACCCGGCGGCAGGTTCGCCTGCGTGAGCACACGCAGCCCGCGCGACTTCACGCGCTCGTAGGTCTGCGGCTTCATCATCAGATTGACCGTCTGACGCTCGCCCGGATAGACCTTTCCGTTGGCATCGGTCGCAGTGCTGACGACCTCCACCTTCTCGAACCAGGTCCCGTCCTTCTCCGTGTAGTCGAACTTCGACGCGTCGATCTCGACCGCCATTGCCACCGCAGCATTCGGCGCGGCGCCCTTGAACGGCGCGGCAAAGACCTTCATCGGCACGCCCGGCGTCGGCAGCGGGCTGCCCATCGCCTCGTCGATCGCCACGTTCAGCGCTTTTGATGTCGACGGCTTCGGCTCGGACGCGCGACCTCGCGCGGCGAAGTAGCCGTTGCGCGCGCGCACCATCAGGCCGGGACGCTTCACGCGGACCTGCAGCTTTCGATACCGCCCATCGCGCCGCTCGTTCGTCGGATAGAAGCCGAGGACGTAATACGTGCTGTTCTCGCGGACGATCCGGTCGAACGCGCCGTTGAAATCGTTCTGGTTGACCGCGGCGAACCCGCCGGTGTTTTCCGAGAGGACGCGCAGGCTGTCCTGCGACAAGCGCAGCTCCGACAGCGACGAGACGAGCCCCACGCCCTGATCGTCGAATGTGCTGCTCGACTGGATCAGATCCTCACTGCCCGACACGAGACCTCGCGGGTCGATCGTGTAGATGGCCACGTTGCCGCGCGTGGCCGCCGCGATCGCGTCCTGGGTGTCCTGCAGCACGGACGTCGCGGTCGAGCCCTGGACGCCCATTACCTGATTGATGTCGTAGTCCACGCCCTCGCTGATGAAGAGCATCGCCTTGCGCCGCCCGCGCACGCCGGCCATGAACTCGGCGAGCCTCCGCACGCTCGACATCACCTGACGGGCGCGGAACGCGCGCTCGATCTCACTCGGGTCGGAGCCGGGTCCCACGCTGCCCGTGTCCGGGTTGGTGCGAACGTTCTCCAGACGCTCGAGCGTCGCCGACCTGAGCTTGCGCCCGCTGAACTTGTCGATCGCGGCGAGAAGGAGTCGCGGGTTGTTGGTGAAGTCCTGCGAGTCGGTCGAGCGCCCGCCCGTGTACACGACTGCGGCGAGATCATTGATGCCGAAGTTCTGCTCGATGAAACGACGCGCGGCCGCCTTGACGCGCGGCGCGCGTGTCGGATCGGTGTGTTGATCGTCGAGCACGATCAGATAGATCCGGCCCTCGCCACCCTCGTTGGTCTGCACGTCGGCTTCGACCGGCGCACTGGCAAACAGCGGCCGCTGCGCGCGTTCGACCGGCAGGTTGACGAGTGAGAACGTCGAGATCTTCTGCGGCTTCCCGTCTTCGAGCAGCTCGAAATCGTTGGCGGTCAGATCCGAGACGACGTTGCCCTGCGCGTCGGTGACCAACGCGTCGACCTCGACGTAATTCACCTCGACGCGGAACGTGACGGGCGGCTGACCCTGATTCGCCGGCGCCTGGTTCGACGGCGGCGCCGGTTGTTGTGCAATCAGGGCAGCCGCGGCGAGGGCCGAGAACAACGGCGCCAGGACAAGACGTTTCATACACCCTCGACTCACTGTCAATAATTCTTCACGGATCCGGCAGTCGTCCTCGTTAAATGACTCCCGACCCCATTTATACTCAAGACGTCATGGCGCTCGACGTGGCCGCTATTCAAGCGTCGCTTCGAGCCGAACGTCTCGACGGTTGGCTGCTCTACGACTTTCACGGCTCCAACCCGATCGCGACCCGGCTCGCCGGCCTCGACGATGGCCGCCACATGACGACGCGCCGCTGGTATTACCTCATACCG
>Ga0111538_10013341_pt1 | contig 10840 bp, 10 predicted proteins | sample SoiMethybrSBSTD1_FD_79669 | JGI IMG/M metagenome (GOLD analysis project Ga0111538, IMG submission 79669) | Bulk soil microbial communities from a Populus tree surrounding site in Tennessee, USA - Soil MetaG P. TD hybrid SBSTD1 (version 2)... | ecosystem: Environmental > Terrestrial > Soil >... | reverse complement strand
TCGATGCGAACAGCGGCAAGGTGCTGGCGTCGATGGCGATCTGCGCCGGCACGGACGCGACGTGGTTCGACCCGTCGGCGCGGCTCGTTATGAGTTCATGCGGCGGCGGCGCGGGTGCGATCACGATCGGACACGTGGACAGCGCGAGCGCTCTCACCGTCGTGCAGACGCTCGTCACGACCCGCGGCGCAAGAACGATGGCGCTCGACGCGACGACACATCGCATTTACGTTGCGGGACAGAAGTACGCGCCGGCAGGCGCGGCCGCCCCGGCCACGGGCGGACGCGGCGGTCCGCCGGCGATTCCCGACTCGTTTCACGTGCTGGTGTTCGGAACCAACTGACCGGCAGTTACACTCTCGCAATGCCGTTCCGTAGGTCTGCCGGCGTTCTCGCCCTGATCGTCGCCGGCGCCGTCACGCGCGTGGCGTCGGCGCAAACGCCCCCGGCTGCTTCACCTCCGGCGCAGGGACAACCGTTGACGCTTCAAACCGCGCTGACGCGCGCGCTCGAAGCGAATCCGACCATCATCGCCGCACGGTTCAGGCGCAACGTCGGCGAGGCGAACCTGGCTGTCGCGGGCCAGCACCTCAATCCCGAGCTGACGTACGAAGCCGAAAAGGAAACGCCACGTCAGGCCATCGGGGCGTCGTTTCCAATCGAGTTCGGCGGCAAGCGCGGCCGTCGCATGGATCTCGCACGAGCCGGGGTGGACGCCGCCAACGCCGACATCGAGGCCACGATCGCCGAAGTCAGAAGCGACGTGCGCCGCGCGTACTACGAGCTCGCGGCCGCGGCCGAGCGGGTGACGATGGCCGAGGGCACGCGCGCGCTCGCCGCCCGGATGCGCGATGCCGCCGACGCGCGCTTCACTGCCGGCGACGTGCCGCGGCTCGACGCGGTGCAGACCGCGCTCGTGTTTCTCGACGCCGACAACGAGGTCACGGCCGCCGGCGGCGAGCTGGCCGGCGCCCGCGCGGAACTGAATGCGCTGCTTGGCCAGCCGCTCGACACACCCATCCTCGCGGCGGACACGATGACGCTCCTGCCCGTGCCCTCGGCGACGGACGCAATCGCCCGAGCGGCGACGACGAACGCCGAGCTGGTCGCGCTGGATCGGCACATCGCCGAGCAGGTGGCACGCCGCGATCTGGCGCGGACGCTCCGTACGCCCGACGCATCGGCCGGTGGGAGCGTCACCTACGACGCACAGCCTGAGTTCAGCGTGGGCTGGCGAGTCAGCTTCGGCTTCACGCTGCCGCTCTTCACACAGCATCACGAGGAGTTCGCCCTCGAGGACGCTGAGCTGTCGCGTCTTCGCGCCGAACGGGCCGCACGTGCCTCGGCGATCGCAGGCGCCGTGGCGTCCGCCGTCGCGCGCGCCTCGGCCGCGCGCGCGCAGGTCGCACGCTTTCAGGCGGAGATTCTGCCGCGCGCCGTGGACGTCGAACAAATGGCGCAGGACGGCTACGCTGCGGGCCAGACCAGCTTGAGCGTCCTGCTTCAGGCGCTGCAATCCGCACGCGACACCCGGCGGCGCGGACTCGAAGCCGCCCTCGCCTTTCAGCTTGCGCTTGCCGATCTCGAACGCGCCATCGGCGCACCCCTTCAGTGATGACGATGACCCATCGATCAATCGTTCGGATCAGTTTCGCGGCTGCCCTCGTGTGGACTTCCGGCTGCAGTGAGCCCTCGGTGGAGAAAGTCGAGACCGCTGCGGCCGTGCCGGTCAGTGTCGAGGTCGCAAAAACCGACACCATCGAAGGCGTGATCTCGGTGACCGGCACCGTCACGCCGGCGCCGGGGGCGGAGATCACCATCGTCGCGCCCGAGCCGGCGCGCATCGCCGAGTTGCCAAAGGCCGAAGGCGATGCCGTGGCCGCGGGCGATCTGCTCGTGCGATTCGACATCCCCTCGCGCCCGGCCGAAGTGGCGGCGCGCCGCGCGGAAGTGGCACAGGCCACGGTGCGCCTGACGACGGCGCGCGCAGCCGTGACGAGACTGACGGGGCTCGTCGAGCGCGGCGTGGCGTCGGCCCGCGAAGTCGAAGAAGCAAAGCGCGAGGAAGCGGACGCGCAAGCGGCCCTCGACCAGGCGCAGAGCGCCGTCACGGCCACGGAGGCCCTGGCCGCGCGCAGCGTCGTTCGCGCGACGTTCGCCGGCGCCATTGCCAAGCGCTTTCACAACGTCGGCGATCTCGTCGAATCGTCAGCGTCCGATCCGATCCTCCGCGTCGTCGATCCGAAACGGCTGCAGGTTACCGCGGCCGTACCGATTGCCGACTTACCGAAGCTGAGCGTCGGCCGCTCCGCTACGGTCTCGACGCCCGGCAGCGAGGACGGCGTGGCCGCGCGCATTGTGGCGATCCCTCCGGAGATCGAGCCGGATCGCGCCACCGCCGGTGTCCGGCTCGCGTTCGCGTCGCCGACGCGCCTGCCGTCCAACGCGCCGGTGACGGTGGAGATCATGACCGAGTCGCACAAAAGCGCCGTCATCGTGCCGGCGGCGGCGGTCGTGCGCGGCGAGGACGGCACGTTCGTGTTCGTCGTCGGCGCGGACAACAAAGCGCACAAACAAGCGGTGACCATCGGGCTGGCGTCGCGCGAGGACGTCGAGATCACCGAGGGTGTGAAGGCCGGCGACAAGGTCATCGTGCACGGGCACGAGGGACTGCCTGACGGCGCGATCGTGACGATCGAGAAATGAGCCTCGCCGGCGCCGCGCGGCGGCATTCACGGGCCGTACTGCTCATCACGGCGATCGTCGCGACCGCGGGCGTGTTCGCGGCCGGGTCGCTGCCGAGCGACATCTACCCGCCCCTGCAGTTCCCGCGCATTGTCGCCATCGCGCACGCCGGCTCCACGCCGTCGCGCTCGATGATGCTGACCATCACGCGTCCGATCGAGCAGGCGATCATGGAAGTGCCGGGCATCCGGCGCGTGCGATCGAGGACGTTTCGCGGCGCCACCGAGATCTCCGCTCAGTTCGAGCCGGCCACCGACATGGTGGTCGCGCTGCAACAGGTACAGAACCGGGTTGCAGAGGTGCGCACCGAGCTGCCCGATCAGCTCGACCTCATCGTCGATCGGATGACACCGGCGTCGTTCCCGATCTTCAGCATGGATCTCACCGGCAACCTGCCGGCAGCCGATCTGCGCGATTACGGGTTCTACGTCATGCGCCCGGCGCTCGCGCGCGTCGCCGGTGTGGGACGCGTCGAAGTGCTGTCGAGCGACACCCGCGAGGTCGAGGTCATCGTCGATCCCACCCGGCTCGCGTCGGCGCAGCTGACCGTGGGCGACGTGGCGACCGCGCTCGGACAGACGAACCAGCTCGTGCCGGCGGGCCGGTACACCGAGGGCGGCCTGCAGTACCTCGTGCTCGCGTCGGGTCAGTGGGAGGGCATCGACGAGATCGGCAACACGCCGATTCAGGTCAGGAACGGCGCCACGCTGCGCGTGCGCGACGTCGCGTCGGTGGTGCCTGGCGCGCCCGATCGCACGATGCTGATCGTCAGCGAGGGACAGCCGGCCGCGGCCATCAGCGTGTCGCAGCAGATCGGCGCCAACATCCTCGACGTGCGCCGCAACGTCGAGTCGGCGATCGCCGACCTTGCGCGCACGCTGCCTGCCGGTCTGAAGCTGACGAAGACGTACGACCTGGCGGCCTTTGTCGCCGACGCCATCGCCAACGTGCGCGACGCCATTCTGATTGGCGGCTTTCTGGCGGTGCTCGTCCTCCTGGTGTTCCTCCGCGACTGGCGCCTGACGGCCGTCGCCGCGAGCACACTGCCGCTGACCGTTCTCTCCACGCTGTTCTTCATGCGGCTGTTCGGCGAGTCGGTCAACCTGATGTCGATGGGCGGCCTGGCCGTCGCGATCGGCCTCGTCATCGACGACGCGGTGGTCGTCGTCGAGAACATCCATCGGCGCGCGGTGACCGGCGCCACCGCCGAACTCGTGGATCACGCGACATCGGATCTCGTGCGGCCGATCGTCGGATCGACACTCACCACCGTCGTCGTCTTTGCCCCGCTCGGACTGCTGTCGGGTGTCGTCGGCCAGTTTTTCCGTGCGTTGTCGCTCACGCTGTCGGTCGCCGTGCTCGTGTCGCTGGCGCTGTCGCTGACGTTGATTCCGCTGCTCGCCTCCGCCGTCGCGCGCCGCAGCAGTCATCACGCGCCGCCCCCGGACCTCGATCACGCGACCCGCCTCGATCGCGGGTACGTGTCGTCGCTCAGGCGATGGCTGCACCGGCCGCTCCTCGGCATGGTGAGCCTCGTGCTGCTCATCGCGTTCGCGGCCGTCATGTACTTTCAGGTCGGCTCCGGCTTCCTGCCGGCGGCCGACGAAGGCGGATTCGTCATCGATTACCTGACACCGTCCGGCACGGCGCTGGAGGGCACGGATGCGCGGCTTCGGAAGATCGAGGCGATTCTGCACGACACGCCCGACATCGCGACCTACTCGCGGCGCACCGGCTCTGAACTCGGCTTGTTTGCCACCCAACAGAACACGGGCGACATCCTCGTCCGGCTGAAGCCGCGCGCCGATCGTGAGCATTCCTCAGACGAGGTGATTGAAGGACTGCGCGAACAGTTCGAAACCGCGGTACCCGACACGGAAATTGAGTTCGTGCAGTTGCTGCAGGACATGCTCGGGGATCTGGAAGGCAGCCCCAGTCCCATCGAGGTCAAGATCTTCGGTGACGATCCGTCCACGCTCGCCGATCTCGCCGAAGAGATCGCGCCGCAGCTGGAAAAGATCGAGGGCGTCGTGGACGTCGTGGGCCCGTCAGAGGGCAATCCGGAAACGACGTGGCATGTCGATCCGCTGGCGGCCGGGCGAATCGGACTCACGGTCGAGGACGTCAGCCGTCAGCTGACCGCCGCATGGTCGGGCGACACACCGACGGACTTGCGGCTGCTCGATCGGACCATTCCCGTCCGCGTGCGGTATCCCGACGCGCTTCGCTTCTCGGCCGCGCGGCTGGGCGAAACGCTCGTGCGCGGCGCCGACGGACACCTCACGCCGGCCTCGGCGCTGGTCACCATCACGAGTGAGAACGGACAAGAAGAACTGCTGCGCGAGAACCTGCGTCAGATGGCGCTGGTGACCGCGCACCTCGAGCGCCGCGACCTTGGCAGCGCCGTGGCCGAGATTCGGAAGTTGATGACCGGTGTGAAGCTGCCGGTGGGCTACAGCTACGAAGTCGGCGGCCAGTACGAATCGCAGCGCAACGCGTTCCGCGAGTTGCTGCTCGTCTCGGCGATCGCGACGGGGCTCGTGTTCGTCATCCTGGTGGTGCAGTTCCGCCGCTTTACGGCTGCGGTCGTGATTCTCGCCGCAGCGCCACTTTCGCTCGGCGGAGCACTGCTGTTGCTGCGCGTCACCGGCGTGGATCTCAACGTGTCGTCGGCGATGGGGCTGATCCTGCTCGTGGGCCTCGTCGTCAAGAACGGCATCGTCCTGCTCGACTTCGCCGATCGCCGCCACGAGGAAGGCCTCGACATGGAAGCGTCCGTGCTCGAGGCGGCGCGGGTCCGCCTCCGCCCGATTCTGATGACGACGCTGTGCACGTTGTTCGGATTGGCGCCGCTGGCGTTCGGCCTCGGCGCCGGCGCCGAGCTGCAGAAACCGCTGGCGCTGGCGGTCATTGGCGGCCTCAGCCTCTCGACGCTCGTGACGCTTTATCTGGTCCCGATGGGTTATCTGCGTCTGACGCGTGCGCGCAAGGCGTGAGGGAGGACGCGGCGTCCCTCCGCTACCTCCGTCTTCGGGATCCGGCGATTTTATGTCGTCCCAGGCACGGCGGGCTCCGGCTCTGGCGCGGGTTTCTCCACCGGCGCATCGCGCTCGACTTCAATCGAGCACTCGGTGAGCAGCGCGACCAGCACGCCGACGGCCGCAAGCGGCGGCGCGAACACGGCGCCGACCACGCCAACGGTCAGCGGAAACTCGGCGACCACGCGGGTCTTCTGACGGACACGGACCCGGCGGATGTTGCCCTCATCCACGATCCGTTTCAATTGATCGAGCGCCTGTCCGCCTTTCGCCTCGATCGTCTCCCACCAGGTTCGTTCAGCCACGGCCGCTCCTTTCGGACGTCTTCGACGTCCCCTCAGGAGTATTTACGTGGGCAGGTGCCGGATCGATCAGTGTGAAGGTGCCGAGACGGGATTCGCGGTCTGAAAGCGAGGCGCAGGCAAGGTCGAGGGCGTCGTAGGCGTCACCGCGCGCCCATCGGCACTCCTCATAGGCCGACGCGCTGACCCAGCGATCGATCGTGAGGACGCGCTGCGGATTCCTCTCGTCCCGCAGCACCTCGGTTCCCAGAAAGCCGCGCGATTCGCGGAAAAACCCGTCCCAGGCCCCACCCGGCCCGTACGCAGCCAGGAAAGCCTCGAGGCGGTCAGCCCGGACGTGAAACTCCCAGACGATCACAAAGGACACGCCCAATTCTAGAATCACCGGGATGTTTCCCGCGCACGCCGTCTTTGATGCCCTGGCCTACTTCGTCGGAGCCCGGCTGTACTTCGTCGCGCGCCGCCGCGGCGATGTCATCGAGTCGCCGACGCGCTGGTCCGTCATCACGGCCGCGATCCTAGGCGCCGCCATCGGCAGCCGGCTCCTGTTTCTGCTCGAGGATCCCGCGGCAACCTGGGCGCACCACACGGATCCGCTCTTTCTCATGGGCGGCAAGACGGTGGTCGGCGCGCTGGCGGGCGGATGGGCCGCCGTCGAGATCACGAAGAAGTGGATTGGCGTCACGCAGCGAACGGGCGATCTGTTTGCCGTCCCGCTCGCGATCGGCATCGCGATCGGCCGCATCGGCTGCTTTCTGACCGGGCTGCCCGATCACACGTACGGCAATCCGTCCACGCTGCCCTGGGCCGTCGATTTCGGCGACGGGGTGCCTCGGCATCCCGTGCAGCTGTACGAATCTGCCGCGATGCTGATGCTGGCGTTCGCGCTCTCGCGCTGGTCGCGGCGTCCTCACGTCCAAGGCGATCTGTTTCGCGGCTTCATGGCCGCCTACATGGCGTGGCGCGTGCTGATTGACGCGCTGAAGCCAGAGGTCCGCGTCTTCGCCGGACTCTCGTCGATTCAGTGGGCCGCGCTTGCCGTGCTGCTGTGCTGCGCTCATGATGTAGCGCGATGGATTCGACGCCTCAGCCGCCAGTCCCTGCCGGAGGCCCCATAGACCAGCCGGCCGCCGGTCCGCCGAAGGAACGGCCGAAGTGGAAGCACGTCATCATCATGACCCTCGGCGGCATGGCGCTCGCTATCGGCGGCTGCGGCGCGTTCCTCTCAGGGCTCAACGACACCAACGCGCTCAGCATCCTTGGCGGCATCGGCTTCGTCGCGGGCGTGATTCTGTTCTGCATCGGCGCCATCACGGGCATCGTCTACATCGTCACGGCGATCTTTCGAAGCGGTAAATCATGAACGTTCGGCCGTACCTGTTCTACGACGTCGCGATCTCCATCTGCTCGACGTGCTATCGCCGCGTGGACGCGAAGATCGTGTTCCAGGACGATCGCGTCTTCATGCTGAAGCGATGCCCGGAGCACGGCCACGAGCGCGTGCTCGTCGCCGACGACGTGGACTACTACCGGCGGTGCCGAGAGGTGTTCATCAAGCCGCCGGAAATGCCGAAGCACTACAACACGCCGGTGAAGTACGGCTGTCCGTACGACTGCGGGCTCTGCACCGATCACGAGCAGCACTCGTGCCTGTCGCTCGTCGAGATCGCCGATGCGTGCAACCTGCGCTGTCCGGTGTGCTACGCGTCGAGCGGGCCGGACCGGCCGGTGTTTCGCAGCCTCGATCACATCGCGCGCATGCTCGACGCCGTCGTGCGCAACGAGGGACAACCCGACGTGGTGCAGATTTCAGGCGGCGAGCCGACGATTCACCCCGATTTCTTCGAGGTGCTGGACATGGCCAAGGCACGGCCCATCCGGCACGTGATGGTGAACACCAACGGCATCCGCATCGCCGAGGACGAAGCGTTCGTGGAGCGGCTCGCCGCGTACATGCCGGACTTCGAGATCTACCTGCAGTTCGACTCGTTCGAGCGCGACGCGCTGATGAACCTGCGCGGCGCCGACCTGCGGCGCATCCGCGAGCAGGCGCTCGAACGCCTGAACCGCCACGGGATCTCGACGACGCTGGTGGTGACGGTGAAGCGCGGCCTGAACGATCACGAGATCGGCCGCATCATCGATTACGCGCTGACGCAGCCGTGCGTGCGCGGCGTGACGTTGCAGCCCGTGCAGGTGGCGGGCCGCCTGGACGGCTTCGATCCGGCAGAAGATCGGCTGACGCTGACGGAAGTGCGGCGCCGCATTCTGGAGCAGACCTCCGTCTTCCGGCCCGAGGACGTCATCCCCGTGCCGTGCCATCCCGATTCATTGGCCATGGCCTACGCCGTGAAGGTGAACGGCTGCGTCGTCCCACTCACCGGGATGATGGATCCGCAGGTCCTCATCAACGGCGGGCGCAACACGATCGTGTACGAGCAGGATGAAGCCGTTCGCGAGGGCGTGTTCAAGCTGTTCGCGACAAACCACTCGCCGCAGTCGGGCGCGAACACGCTGCGCGATCTGCTCTGCTGTCTGCCGTCCATTGACGCGCCGCCGGCGCTCGGCTATCAGAACCTGTTCCGCGTGATCATCATGCAGTTCATCGACGCGTACGCGTTCGACGTTCGCTCGGTCAAGAAGACGTGTGTGCACATCGTCCATCCCGACGGACGACTGATCCCGTTCGACACCTACAACCTGTTCTACCGGGATCAGCTGGAGAGCACGGTGCTCGCGCCGCTGCGAGCGCGGCAGGGCTAGAACCGAAGCCGCTGCAGGTACTCGAGACTCACCTGAATGCTGTCGAATGGCGACGCCGGCGCGTCGTGCTCGACAAAGTAGTGCTGGACCTTCGCGTCGTACGCCGCTCCGATGATGCCCTTCCAGTCGATGATGCCTGAACCGACCTCGGTGATGTCGGGGATGACTGGGCCAGTGCCCACGGCCGCGCTGACCGGGCGTCGCTTCAGGTCCTTCACGTGCACCATCGTGATGCGATTGGGATGCTTCTTGAAGTACTCGATCGGGTCTTGTCCCGCCGCAACGGTCCAGCACAAATCCATCTCGATCTTGACGATGTCCACGCTGCACTGCTCGAGCAGGTAGTCGAACGGCAGCTTGCCGTCGGCCATCGGCACGAACTCGAAGTTGTGGTTGTGATACGCGAGCTGGAGGCCGGCTTTCGTCGTCGCTTCACCAGCCTTGTTGAGGTTCTCGGCGACCTTCTTCCACACGTCCGGCTGCGCGCGCGTCGCGTCGTCGAGCCACGGAATGACGATCCAATGGTGGCCGATGGCGGCGCTGTCCTCGAGCACCTTCGCCCACTTCTCGCCGATGTTCGTGTACGCGATGTGCGTGGAGGGCGACGTCAGGCCGTGCCGGCCGAGCATCGCCTTGATGTCCTGCGGCGTCTTGTCGAAGTAGCCGGCGAACTCGACTTCCTTGTAGCCCGCCGCCGCGATCTTCGCGAGCGTGCCCTCGACGTCCTTCGCCATCGCATCGCGCACGGTGTACAGCTGCAAGCCGAGCGTGCGCAACTGACGTGTGCCCTGTGGCGCGAGCGCGTCGAGCGACACGCCCCGCGCAGCAACCGCACCGGCAGCGACACTTTCCAGGAACGTTCGTCGGGTCATAGCCATGGGGCGGAATGATAGTGCCGAGACCCCGGTTTTTCCACGTGATCCACCTTACCCCTCCGTGATCTACTGTGTCCGTATGGTTGACCCAGGCAAGAAAGCCCCTGCGTTCACGCTCAAGGATCAGAACGGCGCCACCCACTCGCTCAGCGACTACGCGGGCCGGCCGGTGGTGCTCTACTTCTACCCGAAGGACGACACGCCCGGCTGCACGGCCGAATCGTGCGCCTTCCAGGACAACCTGCCGAAGTTCAAGCCGAGCAAGGCCGTGATTCTTGGCGCGAGCATTCTCGACGAGAAGAGCAAGGCCAAGTTCGCGTCGAAGTACAAGCTGACGTTCCCGCTGCTGGCCGATGCCGATCACGCCATCGCGGAGAAGTACGGCGTGTGGCAGGAGAAGTCACGCTACGGCCGCACGTACATGGGGATCGTCCGGACTACCTACCTGATCGGTCCCGACGGCAAGGTCGCGCGCCGCTGGGACAACGTCAAGGTCGAAGGCCACGCGGACGAGGTGCTGGAGGCTGTCAAGAAGGTCGGCGCATAAACCACTTCCAGGCGACTTTCAGTGATTCTGGCTCTGGGTCAACCCCATTGAATGCAGCAGGGCTGCGGCGCCGACTACTTGACGCGATTCTGTATGTGGCGATTGGTGTGGGGCTGGTCGGAGGAGTCATCTGGCTGGCCGCAGACGACGCCCGCAAGCCACTTGCTGATCTCATCTGGAAGTGGACACCCATTGTGATTCAGACGGCCGCCTCCTTTGGATTCGCTGTGGCCGCGCACCGGCCCCGCAAGCATGGCAGACGATTCGTGCTCGTAGTCGGTGGTTTACTGCTCAGTCAGGTGTTGGCCATTGCGTGGATTCCTTTTTTGCAGAACTGGCGCAATGCCTGGTTGCCGCTTTCGATACCGGTCGAGGTGCTCGGCCTCGCCCTGATTCTTACGTGGCTGGCGTTTCCACCCCGCCAGAGGGGATAAAGGCACTGTGGTCGAAGAACGGTACCGTTGGGATCCGAAGCGCGATCGCTTTTTGCAGATCGATCGTTCCTAGCAGGTACGCGGAGCCCCGCCACAACCAAATCTCTTCCGGAGACCCCGCGGGTTAGCGGCTGAG
>Ga0111538_10013339_pt1 | contig 10842 bp, 4 predicted proteins | sample SoiMethybrSBSTD1_FD_79669 | JGI IMG/M metagenome (GOLD analysis project Ga0111538, IMG submission 79669) | Bulk soil microbial communities from a Populus tree surrounding site in Tennessee, USA - Soil MetaG P. TD hybrid SBSTD1 (version 2)... | ecosystem: Environmental > Terrestrial > Soil > Tree... | reverse complement strand
GGAGCTGATGACGGTCTACACGATCGTCAACGCGGTGCTCACCAACCTGCCCAACCTCCAGGAAGTGCAGATCCTCATCGGCGGGCAGGAAGCCGACACGCTTGCGGGACATGTGGACTTGCGGCGCCCGCTCAGGAAGAATGAATCGCTGATACAACATGACGCGCCTTAACGATCGCTCCCCCAACGAACTGCGCCCCACCACGATCACGCCGGGCTTCACCATTCACGCGGAAGGCTCGGTGCTGATCGAAGTCGGGCACACCAAGGTGATCTGCACCGCGAGCGTCGAAGACAAGGTGCCGCCGTTCCTCCGCAACACCGGCAAGGGCTGGGTGACGGCGGAGTACGGCATGCTGCCGCGCGCCACGTCGACGCGATCGAATCGCGAGGCCGCGGCCGGCAAGGTCGGCGGCCGGACGATGGAAATCCAGCGGCTGATCGGGCGATCGATGCGCTCGGTGATCAAGCTGGAAGAGCTGGGCGAGCGGACGGTGTGGCTCGATTGCGACGTGATCCAGGCGGATGGCGGCACGCGGTGCGCGTCGATCACGGGCGCGTTCGTCGCGCTGGTGCTGGCGCTCGGCAAGCTCAAGGCCGCCGATCAACTGCGGTCGATTCCGATTTCGGATTACGTCGCCGCCACCAGCGTCGGCATCGTCGCCGGCATGCCGCTCCTCGATCTCGCATACGAGGAAGATTCGAAAGCCGACGTCGACATGAACATCGTCAAGACCAGCGACGGCCGGTTCGTCGAGATCCAGGGCACCGCGGAGGCCGAGCCGTTTGGGACCGACGCGCTGACCGGACTGCTCGCCCTCGCCGACAAGGGCATTACCGACCTGATCGCCAAGCAGCGCGCGATCGTCGGATCGATCCTTGGCCGCTAAGTTCCTAATCGCGACAACTAATCCCAACAAGCTCCGGGAGATCCGCCCGCTGCTCACCGGCATCGAGGTGATCGGCCTCGCCGACATCGATCCCATTGCCGAGCCTGACGAGAGCGCGAGCACGTTCTGGGAGAACGCGCGCATCAAAGCGCTGGCCTATGCGGAGGGGTCGGGGCTGATAGCGGTCGCCGAAGATTCCGGCCTCGTCGTCGACGGCATGAACGGAGAGCCCGGCGTGCTGTCGGCCCGGTTTCTGGGCGCATCCACGTCTTACCCCGAACGCTTCAAGGAGATCTTCCGTCGCATCGACGGCCGCGATCGCACGGCGCGATTCGTCACCGCGCTCGCGGTGGCGCGCGGCGGCACGATCCTCTTTGAAACCGAGACGGCGATCGAAGGCGAGATCGCGCACGCGCCGTCAGGCGCGCACGGCTTTGGCTACGATCCGATCTTCTGGTATCCGCCGTTCCAGTGCACGACCGCGCAATTGCCAGATCATGAAAAAGCGATCGTCTCTCACCGTGCACGAGCCTTCCGCGATCTGCGCCGACACCTCGCGAAACGAACGAACTTGAGCGCGTAATAACAGTCTCGAAGCCGCGCGCAGCGCGAGCATTGACGTCAGTCAACGTTGCTGCGATCAGGATGTTCCGATGCGGAACCAATCTGTAATCACCGTTCTGAAATCTCAGTGAAAAACGGGAAGAAAGCCCCGTCGCAACCCTTGGCATCCCTTTTCCAGTGTTCCGGAATTGTTTCCCCCGGCACGGATTCAGGATTGAGGTTGCGTCATGGGATGGCGTGGATTGTCTTTGGTGGCGGTGACGTTGCTCTGTGTAGTGGTCTCTCCGTTCCAGGAACCTGCGATGGCGCAGGGCTCCGGCGGACCCGGGATCGTGATCAGCGAGTACCGGATGCGCGGGCCGAACGGAACGAACGACGAATTCATTGAGCTGTTCAACGGCGGCGCCGCCGATGTGGACGTCAGCAACTGGAGGCTCCAATCATCCACCGGCACCGGTGTCGTCACCGGTCTCACGTCGTTTCTCGCCAACACCCGGATCCGGCGCGGCTGCTTCTATCTGATCGCGAACACCGTTTCGGCAAACAGCGTCGGCGCGACGCCCGATCGCACGTACCTCAATGCGAACGGCACGCCGGACAACGGCGGGCTTGCGCTCCTGACGAACACCGGCGCAATCGCCGACCAGGTGGGCAACGGCGCGGGGTCGGCGTTCGGAGAAGGCAACCGCCTGCCGGCGTTCCCGGCGGTGGCGGTCAACCAGAGCTACGAGCGACGTCCGAGCAACGTCTCCGGCTTCGTCGACACCAACGACAACCTTGCTGACTTTCAGCTGATTGCGCCGTCGACGCCGCACAACAGCAACCTCGCGAACTGCCTGACGCCCGTGAACCTGACGGTGAACGGCGCCGTCACGCCCACGAGTGTCGAGCAAGGCGAGCGGGTCGTGATTCGTGCCGCCGTGACGCCGGCGACGTTGCCCGGCAGCACGGACATACAGGTCACCGGCAATCTCAGCGAAATCGGCGGATCGACCACCGCGCCCTTCGCCGACGACGGCATCGCGCCGGATACCGTCGCGAACGACAACATCTTCACGACCGAGGCGATCGTGCCGCAAGGCAATCCGCTCGGCCCACGGTCGATCACTCTGAACGCGATCGACCGTCAGTTACGCAGGGCGAATCAAACGATCTCGGTCACCGTGACGCTGCCCGCATTGCTTTACACGCCGCACGACATCCAGGGTGCGGGCGCGACCACGCCGATCGCGATCGGCGAGCCCGTGATGGTCCTTGGTGTCGTCACCGGCAAGAAGTCGAACGGCTTCTTCCTGCAGACCGAGGTCGGCGAGGAAGACACGGATCCGAACACGTCTGAAGGCCTGTTCGTGCCCGCGAACGCATCGCAGCTCACTCGCGCCTTCGTCGGTCACCTGGAGTATGTGAAGGGTCTTGTCGCGGAGCTCGTGCCGGACTCGGATCCTGGCAGCCCGTCGATCACGGCGGTGAGCGATCTGTCGTTCATCTTCGACCTCGGCGTCAGCCCCATGCCGCCCGCGGCGGAATTGACGAACGCGGAAGTGTCGGATGCCGGCACGCTCGATCAATTGGAACGCTTCGAAGGCATGCGCGTGCACGTGGCTTCGCTGACGGCCGTGAACGGTACCGGCGCCGACGGCGCGTTCTACGCGGTGTTGAACGAACAGGCGCGGCCCTTCCGTGAGCCGGGCGTGGAATCGGGTTATCCCGTGCTGCCGTGCGCGGCAGGCACGTGCCACGTGCCGGTGTTCGACGGCAATCCGGAACGGTTGCGTGTTGATTCGGACGGCCTCACCGGCGTGGCCAGGGTCGACGTGTCGACGACGGCGGAGATGAACGATGTCTCCGGCGTGCTCGACTTCGAGTCGCGCACGTTCACGATCCTCCCCGATGTCGCGCTGACCCCGGTCGGCAGCATGAGCGTCATGCCGGCGGCGCCGGCGGCCGGCGATCAGTTCACGGTGGCGTCGTTCTCGCTCGGCGGGCCTATGACCACCAATCGTCTTGCCAAGGCCTCGGCCATGGTCCGCGACGCCCTCGGCATGCCCGACATCGTCGGCGTGGTGGACGCGGAAAACTTTGGCGCGCTCGAGCAACTGGCGGCGGTGATCGATGACGACGCGGCGGCGGATGGACAGCCGTTGCCGCAATACGAAGCGCTCGCGATTCAGGACGCGGATCCTTCCGACGTCCACACCGGCGTGCTCGTGAAGAAGGCCGCGGGACGCGTGTCGGCGTTGCCCGCCGTGCGGGTGGGCGCCGGCGAGTCGATCATGTTGCAGGCCACGGTCACGGGTCCGTCGACCGAATTGCCGCAAGACGTCACGGTGATCGTCACGCAGCTCACGTCGCGGTCCGGCTCGGAGCTGAACGACGACGCCGGCGCCCTGGTGCGCGCGCGGCGCAAGACCGAAGCCGAATTCCTGGCGAACTTCGTCCAGTCGCGGCAGAGCGCCAACCCGCGTGAAGCGATCGTCCTGCTGGGCGACTTCAACGCGTTCGAATTCAACGACGGCTACGTCGACACCGTCGGCACGATCGCCGGCCATCCGGCGGCGCCGGATCAAGTCGCGTTGTCGTCGGATGATCTGGTGACGCCGGACTTCGTCAACGTCAGCAACCAGATCCCCATGTGGGCGCGCTACTCGTCGATCGCCAACGGCAACGCGCAAGCGCTCGATCACACGCTCGTGAGCGCGAGCCTGTTGCCGCAGCACGCCGGCGTCGTCCGTCCGCGCGTCAACGCGGACTTCGCGCATGCCGACGCCACCGACGCCGACACGCCGAGCCGCTTGTCGGATCGCGATCCGATGGTCGCGTATTTCACGTTCCCTGCGGACGTCGTCGCGCCGGTATTGAGCAACGTCCCCGGCGATCGAACCGTCGAGGCGACCAGGCCTGAAGGTGCGGTGGTGACGTTCGATACGCCGACCGCGATGGACAATCTCGACGGCCCGGTCGCCGTCGAATGCCTGCCGGCAAGCGGCAGCACGTTCGGGTTCGGCAGCACCGGCGTGACCTGCTCGGCGCATGACGTGGCGGGCAATGTCGCGACGGCGTCGTTCTCGGTCACGGTGCAGGACACGACCGCGCCGGCGCTCACGGTGCCCGCGAACATCACGCAGGAAGCCCTCGCCGCCGCCGGCAACGCGGTGTCGTTCGATGTGACCGCCACGGACGCGGTCACAGCCACGCCTGTGGTGACATGCTCGCCGGTGAGTGGCAGCGTGTTCCCGCTCGCCACCACCACGGTGCAGTGCTCGGCGCGTGACGCGGTGGGCAACCACTCGGAGGCGTCGTTCAATGTGACGGTGCGCGATACGACGGCGCCGTCGTTGACGCTTCCCGCGGACATCACGGTGGAAGCCAACGCTCCTGGAGGCAGGGCCGTGTCGTTCACGGCAACAGCGACCGATCTCGTGCCGGCGTCGCCCGCAGTGACGTGCTCGCCGGTCAGCGGCAGCGTATTCCCGGTCGGCATCAACACGGTGCAGTGCTCCGCCCAGGACGCCGCGGGCAATACGAAGACCGGGTCATTCCTGGTGACGGTGCAGGACACGACGCCACCCACGCTGACGGTGCCGTCCAACATCACCGGCGAGGCGACGTCGCCCGCCGGCCGCGTCGTGACGTTTAGCGCCACGGCCACCGACCTGGTGACGACATCTCCGACGGTTGACTGCGCGCCCGCATCGGGCAGCACGTTTGCCGTCGGCGACACGGTCGTGACGTGCGCCGCCGCGGATGCGGCGGGCAACGTCGCGACCGGCTCCTTTACCGTGACGGTCACGTCCACGGCGCCGGCGCCCGTGTTCGGCCACCTGGCCGGCGTCGGCTCCGTGCTCAACGGCGATGATCGTGTGTGGTTTGCCTTCGAAGCCCGAGAGACGTCGAGCTTCGAACGCGGCTGGGTCACCGTGACGGTGCGCGGTGGAAAAGGCCGGCCGGATCGCTATCTCGCCGCCGGCGTGAGCGAGGTGCAATTCTCGGATTCGCCGAGCTATACGCCCGGCAACAACCCGCGCTCGGGCATCGACACGGTGTCGTTCTCGGGAACGGGATACTGGAACGGCGCCGCCGGCTACCGGTTCCAGGTGACGGCCACGGATCGCGGCGAGCCCGGCCGCGATCGCGACACGTTCGCGCTCACGGTGTTCGCGCCGAATGGTTCGGTGGTCGAAGCGGTGAGCGGCGCGCTGCGCGACGGCAACGTCAGGTCGCTGAGATAAGAAATACGGGGTCGGGAGGTGTTGCCCCGACCCCGTTCTCTTTTACTGGACGACGAAAGACTGGAAGGGACCATCGACGCGGGCGGACGTGCCGCTCGGCGTCGCCCACGCCGACACCGTACAAGTGCCGGCGGCCACGAAGATCACGCTCGTATCCCCATGCACCATGCAGACCGCCGGGGTTTCCGAGCGCAAATGCGTCGTGCCGTCGCCGGTATACGCAATCACCGGCGTGAAGCTGCCACCCACCGTCGCATTGGCAGGAATGTTGGTGATGATGATCGTCGGATTCGGCTTGATGTTCCCCGTCGCAACCGTGTAGGTCACCGTCGTTGACGAGGTATTTCCGACAGCATCCGTCGCGGTAACGACAAAACTCTTCGTGCCTACCGAAGACGTATCGATGGCCGCGCCATTCGCAACGGTGCCGGTGCACGATGCCAGCCCCGCACCGCTATCGGTGCAACCAAACGCGGCGAGCGCCGTCTTGTTGAACTGATACGTGCCGCCGTTCACCGGCGCAGTCACCGCGATGGACGGAGCCTGGCGATCGATCATGTTGCCGGCGATCGGACCGGCGGTCACGCAATTGCCGACCACGTCGCAGACGACGCGAGTATCGGTGGCGGCGTTGGCATCCTGATCACCCGCGGCCACCGACGTCATCAACGTGAATGACGCGTTCGACGCATTGCTCAAACCGCTCTCGGGGTCAGTGGCCGTGCACGCGATCGCGACGTTGCTCCCGTGCCACGCACCATCTGCGGCGCCGCACTGCACGACCGGCGGCGTGACATCCGGGTCAGGGTTCTCGCCATTGACGCCGGCCTCGACGCAGTACTCGACCGCATCGGGCAGCTCGGCGAAGAGGTCGTAGCCAGTGAGCGCTTCGACATCGTCGATGCTCGTCAGATAGGTCTCCCAATCTTGCTTGAGTTTGCCGTCGTCCGTGCGGGTGACGACGTCATCGTTGGGCATGATCACGGCGATCGTTCGCGTCGTGCATGAGATGGGTTCGCGCGGGTTGGCGCCTGTCGCCCTCGGCCATACGAGCACGACCTTCCACGTCTCGGCAGGAACGGAGACCCTGCCGTTGGCGATCTTGTTCGTGAGCGTACGCGGCACGCCGCTGCCATAGCCGCCTTCGCCGTGCGGACCGGCGACGATAAAGAGGTCGTTGCCGGCGTCGGCGAGCGTCCTGAGCGCACCTTCGAGCGCGGCCCACGGTCCCTGGTTGTTGCCGGGCGCCTGCGCCACCATGTTGGTCATCAGGTAGGTCGCCTGGTTGACCGGAATCCTGTTCTGGTTGTCGCGATCGGCGTTCGGCACCATGTGACCGCGATCGAATCCGCTGCCCGAGAAATCGAAGCCCTGGACGCGATACCAGTCAGGATCGTCCGGCACCCGCGGATCGGCGCGGAAGGTGTCGACGCGGGCCAGCGTGCCGTACCACTCCGGCGATAGGTGCCAGCTCACCCAGTTCGGGCGGCCATCGGCGCGGTTGTACGACAACGCGTACTCGGCCTTCTCCATCAGGTAGTTCAGTGGCTGCCCGAGATCGGCCGTGGCATTCGTCGGATTGCCGAAGGTCAGATGCACGCTCGGCGCGTACGGCGGCGGCGCGCCGCTGGCAACCGTGAACGACCAGGAGTAGTTTCCTGGCAGCGTGTCGGTGGCCGGCGACGAGTCGTCTGTATCCTGATCGTGAACCTGATCCTTGAAAACAGTGATGCTGCAGACTTCACCGGCGAGAAGATCAACGTTCAACGTAACGTCGATGAATGGTCCGCTGCCCGTCAGCGAGTAACTGTCGTGCACGCCGGTCGTGGCGCAGATCAGATCGAACCAGTGCCCGACCACGCTGACCGGTTCGCTGAAGGTGAAGACCAGTGTCGGATCGCGCGGCACGTTCGTGCCGTTAGGCGCGGGATCGGAAGCCAGCAGGAACGGACCGAGCTCGACGATCGGTGCCGTTTGCCGAGGAGTTGGCGCGCCCGAAACAAAATCCTCGAAATTGCGGTCGGTGTCGATCGCGCCGCCACCGAGACGGAAATCAGCAATCGCCGCCGACAACGCGGGCGCCCTGGTGTTGCCTTCGCCGCAGCTCGCGCTGCCATAGCCGACAAGGTCCATCAGGTGTGGATTGGAAAGCGGACAGTCGCCAAGCATCGAGTCAAACACATTGACGAGCGCAATCTTCCCGTTCGTCCCGCTCATGTTGATCGGACCGGTCACGTTTGGCGGCGGCAGCGGCGCTCCCACGGTGACGTCGTTCGTGGCGAGCTTGACGAGGTAGTACTGGCCGGGAGCGATCGGCCCGCCTAGCGGAACCTTGTTGGCCCAGCTGCTCCCCGCCGCCGCCGCGTACTGCAGCGACCAGCCGGTCACGTCAACGACCGCGTTGCCGCGGTTATAGAGCTCGACGTAGTCGTTCTGATAGACAGCGTTGTCGTTGCCGCCGCTGCCGTAGAACTGACTAATCACGATCGGGCTGTTGCTCGGCGCCGGGCAGTTATTCGGGGCGTCGGGACTCGGCGCGCCCGCGCGATACGTCGACGTATTGCGCATGCCGCCGGTGCCGTTGGCGCAGCGGCCTGAGGACTGGTTCGGGGCGTCGCCACTGGCGTTCTCGTTGACCTGCGGCTGGCCGGCATTGAGCAGCGCCAGTAACTGCAGATCATTGTCATCGTCGGTGTCGTAGACGATCGCGTCGACGACGTTCGCGGTCGACAAGGCCTGGCCAATGGGATAGCTCGACGCATTCCCCACGACCAGCGCGACCGCGTCGGCGCCGTTCTGCAGGAAACCAAACTCGCCTGGCTCGAACGTCATGTCGACGCCGGGAACGCCCGGGTTGCCAATCGTGAAGTAACCGTTCGCATCGGTCGTCTGGTTGTCGAGATCGAACGCGCCATACACGATGTCGCCGTTGCCGTTGTAGAAGACGAGTGTCAAGCCGGTCAGAGACGTGTTACCGACACCGCCGTCATACAGTTCGACGAACTCGGCTACATCGAAGCCATTCCCCGGCGTGTCGGAATCGAGCTCGTTGATCAGCACGTTGGTCGCGACCGGCGTGCCGGTCGTGAACGAGAACGCATAATCCGCCGCCGGATGATCGGGCGGATCGTTGAGATCGAGGTCACTGACCTCGGCGGCGGTCATCGTGACGGTGCACGGCGTCGCTGGTGGCAGATTGAGATTCGGATCGAGCGTGAACGACGCGGACGCGCCAGGCGTCTGCCCGAACATGATCAACGCACCGCACTGAATGTGGAACGCGGCGGTGGTCGCGGTCACCGGCTCGCTGAAGTTGATGACGATGTTCGCGGCGGGATCGACGTCGAGCGCGCCATTGATCGGCACCGTCGTGGTCACTTGCGGCGCGGCGTCGGTGGCGGCCGCGGTGGTGAACGAGAAGTTGAAGTTCGCGGCCATCTGATCGGGCGGATCGGTGGGATCGGTGTCCGTGATCTGATTCGCCGTGACGCTCACCGCGCAATTGGTGCTGAACGGCAGACTCGAGTTCGGCGTCAGCGTGAACGACGCCGCCGGTGACGCGCTCTGCGTGAACCCCTGCGGGGATCCGGCGCAGGACAGTGAGAACGCGGTGGCCGATGCCGTGACGCTTTCGCTGAAGTTGATCGTGATGGTCGACGTCACGAGAACGTTGGTGGCGCCTGCGGCAGGAATCGTGCTGCTGACGAACGGAGCGCCGTCGCCGTTGAACGTCTGGCCCTGGTTGACCGCGCCGGGAGTGGCCGGGGCGGACGGCGCCCACGAGAAATCGCTATAGCCAGTGCCAGTGCCAATCAAGCGCAGCGAATTGCCGACCGCGCTGTTGTCAGCCTCGAACACGCCGATATCCGTTGCGGTCTGGCCATTCGCAGGGCCGCCGACCGCAACAAAGGGACCTTCGTAACTGAGGAACTGAACGAGGACGCCGTTGCGAACGAGCGCCACTCCGTCTGGCGAACCATTCTGGATCCCGTTCACGGGATACGCGAGGCTGACCGTCCCGAAGCCGTTTTGCTGATTGGGAATCGTTCCGGCGAGAGCGTCGGTGTCGTACACCGCGCCACCATTGCCGTTATACAAAACGATCGAGTACTCCGCCAGATTGGTTCCCGCAGGACCGGCGACCTCGATGAACTCGCCGGCATCAGTGCTGACGTTGTCGTAATGGATTTCGTTGATAAAGACCGTCGGGGTGCCCTGAGCGCGGCTACCTGTAGTTCCCGCGCACAGAAGCGCTAGTACAAAGAGGGGAAAAGCAAATTTGCGCATCGGGAGATTTTATTTGAGATGCGCATCGAACGGGCGATCGGCGCGTAAATTTCTGCGATCAGCGCTCAGATTCTGCGTCTACGCCCGACCTAGCAGGCGCAATTCGTGCTCGAGCGTTTGCGCCATGCCCTCTTCGAGGGGTCTTGGCGCAAATCCCAGCTCCCGAACGGCTTTTTCGTTCGATCCAAAATATGTAGTACCGGCGAGAACGCGAAACGATTCGGGCGTGAACGCCGGCGGCAGGTTGACCACGTGGCCAACGGCGGATGTCACCGCCGCCATCGCGCGCATGGCGTGGGGGCCTGGGTGGAGCATCGGCGCGCGGACGTGGGCGATCGAGGCCGCGAGATCGAAGGCGTATTCGAACGTGTGGCGCGGCCCCGCGATGATGTAGGTCTCGCCCGGCTTGCCGAGCTCCATCGCGAGGATGTGCGCGCGGGCCGTGTCTTCGACATGCGCCCAGCAGAACGCGGTCTTCGCCGGCGTCATCGGCAGCCGCCCGCGCAGCAGATCGACCAGCGCCGTATGCATGCCGCTCGTATCGCCGGGACCGTAGACCACGCCCGGCATCACGATCGACACCGGCAGGCCCTGCTCGATCTTCGGCAGCGCCACGCGGTAGTGCGCGATCCACTTCGTGCGGTCGTACTCGCTGAGGTGCGGGCCTTCGTAGCGATAGGTTTCGTCGGGAACCGCGCCCTTGGTGTCCGAAAACACCGCGACGGTGCTCGTATACACGCCGCGCGGGATCTCGAGCGCGCACATCGTCTTCAGCACGTTGCGCGTGCCGTCGACGTTGATTTGATCCGCGTGGGGTTCCTTGACGCCGACCTTGTACCACGCCGCGACGTGGAACACGCCGTCGACGCCGG
>Ga0111538_10013335_pt1 | contig 10843 bp, 5 predicted proteins | sample SoiMethybrSBSTD1_FD_79669 | JGI IMG/M metagenome (GOLD analysis project Ga0111538, IMG submission 79669) | Bulk soil microbial communities from a Populus tree surrounding site in Tennessee, USA - Soil MetaG P. TD hybrid SBSTD1 (version 2)... | ecosystem: Environmental > Terrestrial > Soil > Tree... | reverse complement strand
CGAGCGGCGATCCGGGGCCGATGGAGCTGTGGGTGTGGACGACGACGCCCTGGACGTTGCCTTCGAACCTCGCGGCAGCGGTCGGGCCCGACATCGAGTACGCTGTGTTGGAACGCGGCGGCAAGCGCACGATCGTCGGCGCGGCAGCCGTGGAGAAGTACAAGAAGGAGCTCGACGGCGCGGAGCGCGTGGGCACGGTGCGCGGGCGAGAGCTCGTGGGTCGGCGCTACCAGCCCCTGTTCCCGTACTTCCATGACGCCAAGAACGCGTTCCGCGTTCTACCCGGGGACTTCGTCGACACGGCCGAGGGCACGGGCATCGTCCACATGGCGCCGGGCTTCGGCGAGGACGACCAGCGCCTGTGCGCCGAGAACGGCATCGAGATCGTCGTTCCTGTCGACGAGCGCGGGCGCTTCACCGCCGAGATCACCGACTGGGCCGGGCTCAACGTGTTCGAGGCCAACAAGCCGATCATCGCCGAGCTGAAGAAGCGCGGCGTGCTCGTGCGGCACGACACGATCGTCCACAACTATCCTCACTGCTGGCGCACCGACGAGCCGCTGATCTACCGCGCCATGTCCTCGTGGTACGTCAAGGTGACGGCGTTCCGCGACCGCATGGTCCAGCTCAACAAGAGCATCCGCTGGATCCCCGAGCACGTGCGCGACGGCCAGTTCGGCAAGTGGCTCGAAGGCGCGCGCGACTGGTCCATCTCGCGCAACCGCTTCTGGGGCTCGCCGATCCCCGTGTGGCGCAGTCCCTCGGGCAAGACGAAGGTCTTCGGCAGCATCGCCGAGCTCGAGCGCGCCTCCGGACAGAAGGTGAAGGACCTGCACCGGCCCTTCATCGACGAGATCGTGATCCGCGAGGGCGGCGAGGAGTACCGGCGCGTCGAGGACGTGCTCGACTGCTGGTTCGAGTCGGGCTCGATGCCCTTCGCACAGGTGCACTACCCGTTCGAGAACAAGGCCTGGTTCGAGCAGCACTTCCCGGCCGACTTCATCACCGAGTACGTCGCCCAGACGCGCGGCTGGTTCTACACGCTGATGGTCCTGGGCACGGCGCTGTTCGACAAGCACCCCTTCGAGAACTGCATCTGCCACGGCGTCGTGCTCGACGAGAACGGGCAGAAGCTGTCCAAGCGGCTGCGCAACTACCCGAGCCCGGACGAGGTCTTCGCCACGCACGGCGCGGACGCGCTGCGCTGGTACCTCGTGAGCTCGCCGATCGTGCGCGGCGGCGACCTCGCGATCGACCGCGAGGGCAAGGGCATCGCCGAGGTCGTCCGCCTCGTCATCCACCCGGTCTGGAACGCGTACAGCTTCTTCTGCCTGTACGCGAACGCCGACGGGATCCGGGCGGAGGTGCGCACGGACGCGAGCGGCGTGCTCGACCGTTACGTGCTCGCGAAGCTGCGCGCGACGGTCGAGGGCGTGACCGCCGCGCTGGAGGCCTACGACCTCGCCGGCGCGTGCGGCGAGATCCGCTCGTTCCTCGACGCGCTCAACAACTGGTACATCCGCCGCAGCCGCCCGCGCTTCTGGCGCGAGCAGCACGACGCGGACAAGCAGGACGCGTACGACACGCTGTACACCGTGCTCACCACGCTGTGCCGCGTGGCGGCGCCGTTCCTGCCGATGGTGACCGAGGAGATCTACCGCGGTCTCACCGGCGAGAAGAGCGTGCACCTCGCGGACTGGCCGAGGGCGGAGGAGCTCCCCGCGGACGCGGAGCTCGTGCGCGACATGGACGCCGTGCGCGAGGTGTGCTCGACGGCGCTCGGGCTGCGCGAGGAGAAGCGCCTGCGCGTGCGCCTGCCGCTCGCGAGCGTGGTGGTCGCCGGGAAGGACGCCGAGCGGCTCGACGCGCCGCGCTTCCGCCAGCTCCTGCAGGAAGAGGCCAACGTCAAGGCGGTGACCTTCAAGGCCACCGACGCCGAGCTCGTGCAGCACCAGGTCGTCCTCAACTTCAAGCGCCTCGGGCCGATGCTCGGGGCGGACCTCAAGCGCGTGTCCGCCGCCGTGGCGGCGCGCGAGTTCGAGTACGCGAGCGGGGATCCGACGCGCATTCACGTAGCCGACCGCGAGCTCTCCGAGCGCGATGGGGATTTCAGCCATCGCCTGGTTCCCCTGGGCGGGAAGGACACGCACCTCGTGGGCGTGACGGCGGGTGGTCTGGTCGTCCAGCTCGACGCGCGGGTCACCCCGGATCTCGAGCGCGAAGGCCTGGCCCGCGACCTCGTGCGCCTCGTCCAGCAGGCGCGCAAGGACGCGAAGCTCCACGTCTCGGACCGCATCCGCCTGCGGGTTTCTGCCGATAAGGCCGTCGGCGACGCCATGACCGCGCACGACGGCTACATCCGCGAGCAGACCTTGGCCCAGGAGCTCGTGGCGGGGGAACCGGAAGCGGGCATGTTCGTCGCCGAAGGGGAAGTGGGGGACACCCGAGCCCGCGTGGCGCTGACGCGCGCCTGAGGCGCGCCCTCGGCCGATGCACGCGGACATCTTGCAGGACCTGGCGCTGGTCCTGTGCGTCGCCGCGGTCACCACGGTGCTCTTCCGGCGCCTGCGGCAGCCGGTCGTGCTCGGCTACCTGCTCGCGGGCCTGCTCGTCGGCCCGCACACGACGATCCCGATCCCGATGTTCGCCGATCCGGGGCGCGTCCAGACGCTCTCCGAGCTGGGCGTGATCCTGGTCATGTTCTCGATCGGGCTCGAGTTCAGCCTGAAGAAGCTCGCGCGCGTGCTCCTGCCGGCCGGGACCGTCGGGCTGATCGAGATCGGCATCATGTTCTGGCTCGGGCACGCTGCCGCCCTCGCGCTGGGCTGGAGCGCGCGCGAGAGCTTCTTCGCGGGCGCGATCGTCTCCATCTCGAGCACCGTGATCGTCGCCAAGCTGCTCGACGAGCGCCCGGTCGACGACCGGCTGCAGAGCCTCGTGCTCGGCGTCCTGATCGTCGAGGACGTGGCCGCGATCCTGCTCCTCACGGTGCTCACGGCCGTGGCGAGCGGCGTCGGTCAGCCCGCGGAAGTCGTCGGCGGGACGCTCGGGCGCCTGCTCGGCTTCCTGTTCGTGATGGTCGTCGGCGGCTACCTCGTCGTGCCGCGCCTGGTGCGCATGATCGCGCGCCTGAACAGTCCCGAGACGCTGCTCGTCGCGAGCGTGGGCCTGTGCTTCGCGTTCGCGCTGCTCGCGCGCAAGGCGGGGTACTCGGTGGCGCTCGGCGCGTTCCTCGCGGGCGCCGTCGTGGCCGAGTCGCGGCGCCAGCGTCAGATCGAGCCGCTCGTCCGGCCGCTGCGCGATCTCTTCGCCGCCGTGTTCTTCGTCTCGGTCGGCATGCACGTCGATCCGGTCGAGATGGCGCGCAACGCGCCGGCCATCCTGCTCTTCACCGTCGTCGTGATCGCCGGCAAGGCTGCGAGCGTGGCGCTGGGCGCGGTCCTCGTCGGCCACGAGCTGCGCGTGGCGCTGCAGGCGGGCCTGATCCTGGGGCAGATCGGCGAGTTCTCGTTCATCCTCGCCGGCGCGGGCGTGGCCACGGGAGCCGTCCACCCGTCGGTCTACTCGCTGGCCGTGGGCGTGTCGGTCGTGACGACGTTCCTCTCACCGTACCTCGTGCGCCGCGGCGAGCCGCTCACGCTGTACGTCGAGCACCGCCTGCCGAAGCCCCTGCGCACGTTCGTGTCGCTGTACGGGACGTGGTTCGAGCGCCTGCGCCAGGGCGCGAGCGCCGCCGAGCCGCGCCTGCGTCTCGCGCGTCAAGCCGGCTGGCTCGTGCTCGACGTCCTGTGCTTCGGCGGCGTCGTGATCGCGACCTCGCTGTTCCTGGAGAAGCTGTCGTTGCGGCTCGGTGAGAACTCCGGGCTGTCGCACGCGCTCGCGCGCGGACTCGTGCTCCTGTGCGCGGCGGCCGTGGCGGCACCGTTCGCGATCGGCATCGTGCGCCTGGCGTGCGTGCTCGGGCGCGAGCTCGCGGCCGCGGCGTTGCCGCACCAGGAGGGTGGCGAGCCCGACTTCGCCGCGGCGCCCCGCAGAGCGTTCGTCGTCGCGCTGCAGCTCGCGGTCGTGATCCTCGTCGGCGGGCCGCTCCTCGCGCTCACGCAGCCCTTCGTGCCCGTGCTCTACGAGGCCAGCGTCGTGCTGATCGGCCTCGGGATCCTGACCGTGGTCTTCTGGCGCCGCGCGACCGCGCTCGAGGCGCACGTGCGCGCGGGCGCGCAGGTCGTGGTCGAGGCGCTGCAGCGCCAGAACCCCGCCGAGGACGAGAAACCCTCGCTCGAGTCGGTGCAGCCGCTGCTCCCGGGCCTGGGCGACCTGACCCCGCTGCGCGTGGGCTCCGGCAGCCCGGCCGTCGGCCGCACGCTCGCCGCGCTCGACCTCCGCGCGCGCACCGGCGCGAGCGTCATCGCGATCACGCGCGACGGCCGCGGCATCATCGCGCCCAGCGGGCGCGAGCTCCTGCACGAGGGCGACGTCTTGGCGCTGGCCGGTAGCTCCGAGGCCATCGACGAGGCCGCGGAGCTCCTGCGGCCGCCCGGGACGGGCGCCTGACGCTCCTACGGCTCCGGGACGATCCGGAAGATCTCGCCGCCGCGGTCGACGATGTACATCTCGCCGCTGGCATCCTCGCCGAAGGACGTGATGCTGCCGACCGCGAAGCCGTCGATCGAGGGCGAGAGCTTCGAGGTGATGTCGTGGTTCGCGAGCGCGACGCCGTTGAGCACGCGCACGCCGAAGATGTGACCGCTGCAGAAGTCGGCGTAGAGGTACTGGCCTACCAGGGACGGGATGGCCGCGCCGCGGTACACGTAACCGCCGGTGATGGCACACGACGCGCCGGCGTTGGCGTAGTCGCGGACGGGAGCCGTGAGGCCGGGCATCGTGCCGGGGCACGTGCAGCCCGTGGTGCCCGGGCACGAGCTCGGGCTGCTCGTGCTGCACCCCGTGCCTTCGCGGCAACGCCAGCCGTAGTTCTCGCCGCCGATGCTGCCGGCCGGCTGGTAGTCGATCTCCTCGCGCAGGTCCTGGCCGACGTCGCCGATGTAGAGGTCGCCGTTCGCGCTGTCGAAGCTGCAGCGCCAAGGATTGCGCAGCCCGTAGGCCCAGATCTCGTCGTCGCCCGAGATGCCCACGAACGGGTTGTCGGCCGGGACGCCGTAGGGAACCGCGCTCAGGGGATCGATGCGCAACATCTTGCCCAGCAGGTTGGACGTGATGTCCTGAGCGTTGCCGATGCCGCTCGTGTGGCCGGTGCCCGTGTCGCAGAAGTTCCCGCCGTCGCCGGTCGAGATGTACAGGTAGCCGTCGAACGGGCTGAAGTCGAGCCAGCCGCCGTTGTGGTTGTCCTGCAGGCCGTCGATCATGAGCAGGATGCGCTCGGAGGCGAAGTCGGCCACGTTCGGGTCGCCCGTCACCGCGTACTCGGCGATCACGTTGTTGCCGTCCGTGTTGCGGCTGTAGTCGACGTAGAAGAGGCCGTTGTTGGCGTAGTCCGGGTGGAAGGCCATCCCCAGGAGGCCGCGCTCGTTGCCGGTGTTGATCACGCGGCTGTCGATGTCGAGGAAGGGCGTGCCGAGGAGCGTGTCCGTTCCGAGGTCGAGGATGCGGATGACCCCGTTCTGCTGGAGGATGAAGATGCGCGAGGTGTCGCCCGGCGCGTGGGTCACGTAGAGCGGCTGCGTGAGGCCGCTGGCCACGCGGTCGGTCGCCGGCTCGACGAGCGGGTCTTTCCCCGTCGCGGGGTTGCCGGCGGGGATCTTGACGGGGTCCCCGAACGTCTGGGCCACGGCGAGGGAACCGGACACGATCAGCGCGGGACCGAGGAGGAGGAGGCTCTTCATGGTGACTCGCCTGGGAATCGGGGGGATGCAGCCGAGGGAAGGCTACGCTCCCCTGCGGATCCTGTCATCTGGACTTTCTTCCCGGCCTCGCGGCTTACGCGCCGGTCACACCCAGCCCAGCCACTGCGCCATGTGGTGGAGCCACGGCGCCGCGGCCTCGAACCATTGCTCGCGCGCGAGCCCGGGCGCGGTCTGCGAGACCACGTGCACACCCTGCGCATTGGCGCCGAGCGCGTACACGCCGCGCGCCCAGCCGCCGATCGCGACGTAGCCGATGGCCGCGCCCCCGACGGCCACGTAGCCGAGCGAGCAGCCGCCGAACGGGAACGCTGCGAGCGCAAGTCCGCCGCAGGACGAGACGAGACCGACCGCCATTCCCCCGAAGGAGAACAGGAGCCCGCACGTGAGACCGCCGCACGCCACGACGCCGACGGCGCGCTCCCCCATGGCGAGCACGCCGACGGCGTCCTCTGCGGACCAGGCGAGCCAGCCGCGCGCGACGCGCCGCGCTGCGCCGGGTGCTCGCCGGCCGTTCACGAGGTGCACGAGCGGCCAGCCGAGGAGCTCGGCGTGCGAGCGGTACTCGAACGGCTGGCCGGACGTGAAGAGGCGCCAGCTCGCCCACGCGCGCCGCAGGGGTCCGCCCTGGTCGCGTCGGGCGCGCGTCGGCAGGCCCTCGGCCAGCGCCACGAGATCGGCGCCGAAGCTGGGCGCATCGGCGTAGCGCTGCTCCGGATCGCGCGCCATCGCGCGGCGCACGACGGCGGACGCATCGCGCGACACGCGCGCCTCGACGCGGTCCGGAGCGGGCAGGTGCGCGCTCTTGATCCGCTCGAACACCTCGAGCGCGTTGCGGCCCTCGAACGGCCGCGCGCCGGTGAGCGCCTCGTAGAGGCACACGCCGAGGCTGTAGAGGTCCGTGCGATGATCGACCCGGATCTCGGAGAGCCACGCCTGCTCGGGCGACATGTAGTAGGGCGTGCCCAGCGTGTCGCCGGTCATCGAGAGCGCGAGATCGCCCTCGGACTTGGCGAGGCCGAAGTCGGCGACCACGGGCGTTCCGTCGGCGCGGATCAGGATGTTCGAGGGCTTCACGTCGCGGTGCACGATGCCGGCGTCGTGCGCGACGGCGAGCGCGTCGGCCACGGGCGCGAGCAGCGCCGCGAGCGCCTGCTCCAGCGTCCGGCCGCGCCGTGCGAGCGCCGGAACGCCGGCGGCGCGCGCGAGCTCCTCGGACGTCCAGCGCCGATCCGAAGTGGGACCGAGCGCCTCGAGGACGCGCGCGAGCGACGGCCCCTCGACGAACTCCATCGCGAGGTAGTGGAAGCCCTGCGCCGAGCCCACGTCGTGCACCTGCACGATGCTCGGATGGCGCAGGCGTGCGATCGCCAGCGCCTCGCGCCGGAAGCGGTCCACGTGCGCGCCTTCGAGCGCCAGCCCCGGACGCAGCAGCTTCAGCGCGACGGGGCGCCGGAGCTCGCGGTCCTGCGCCAGCCAGACGAGCGCCATGCCGCCGCGGCCGAGCTCGCTCCGGAGCTCGTAGCGCCCGAGGACGAGGCCCGGCGCGAGGTGCGTCGCCGCGGTCGGCGCGGACGCGAGGCCGGCCTCGATCATCTTGAGGCAGCGCTCGAGCCCGGCGCGCGCTTCCATGGGGCCGCGCGCGAGGAACTCCTCGCGGCTCGGCGCGCGCCCGGCGCTCACGAGGTCGGAGTACTCGGCCACGAGCTCGTCCAGGCGATCCTCGACATCGCCCCCCACGTCATCGGCAGCGCTCATGGGGGAGCAGGGCGTCGCTCGGCGCCCGATTCGTCGCGCGATCTCGCCTGCCGATGGTCCCGGGCTCCCGGGGAATCGGGCCCGGCCTCCCAGGCCGCCAGCGCGCGCCGGTAGAGCGAGTGGACGGCGGTCTCGCTGCGTCCGAGGCGCACAGCGGCCTCGCGGGCGCTGAGACCCTCGAACTGGCGCAGGCCGATGACGCGCCGGTGCTCCGGCGCGAGCTCGAGGAAGCGGCGCGCGAGCTCGCGGCTCTCCTCGGCCGCGGCCGCCGCCGTCGCCGGTCCCGGACCGTGCGCGCCCGGTGCACGCGACCAGTCCGAGCGCTCGAGCAAGCGCACCTCGCCGTCGCGCTTCTTCGTCCGCAGCGCACGAGCGACGTCGACGACGACGTGCCGCGCGCGCTGGGCCAGGATGCCCCACAGGGGCCCTTCGCCTTCCTCCCATGGCGGGAGCCCGCGCGCGTCACTCCAGACACGCAGGTACACCTCCTGCAGCAGGTCCTCGAGGTCGACGCGCGCGCGCACCGCGCGACCGGCGAGGTGAGCCAGGAGGAGGCGCAGGCGCCGCTCGTGGGCGCTCAGGCGCTCGCCGGCGTCGGGAGCGGGCGTCGCGGACGGCATGGGGCAGCACACAGCATAGGTGGCGCGAGCGCGGCACCGTCGGTGACGGCGCGTGCATGGCAATTGCGACCGCGTGGGCCTAGGCTGGGAGAGTCGGGCTTCACCCCCTTGCCATGGCGAAAACCGAGATCCGGGAGCGATCCGATCCCGAGAGCATGCGCGCGTTCATGCGCGCCCTCCTGGAAGACCTGCGCGCGCTCGAGCAGATGCTCGCGGGCGAGTGGTTCGAGACGGGCGTGCGCCGCATCGGTGCCGAGCAGGAGATGTTCCTCGTCGACCGCGCGCTGCGTCCGGCGAACAAGGTGCTGGCGTTGCTCGAGGAGCTGCCGCGCTCGGCGTTCACGACCGAGCTCGGGCAGTTCAATCTCGAGCTGAACCTCTCGCCGCTCCTGTTCCAGAAGGACTGCCTGTCGCGTCTGGAGCAGGAGCTCGACTCGCGTCTCAAGGAGGTGCGCGATGTGGCCGCGCGCCACGGCGTGCGCATCCTGCTCACGGGCATCCTGCCGACGCTCGAGAAGCGCGACCTGGGCCTCGACTCGATGACGCCCATCCCGCGCTACTACCAGCTCAACCAGATCATGCGCGAGCTGCGCGGGGGCGAGTTCCGCACCTACATCAAGGGCCTCGACGAGTTCCAGACCAAGCACGACAACGTGATGCTGGAGGCCTGCAACACGAGCTTCCAGCTCCACTTCCAGGTCGGGCCCGGGGAGTTCGCGGCGCTCTACAACGTGGCACAGCTCGCCAGCGCGCCCGTGCTGGCGGCGGCGGTGAACTCGCCCGTCCTCCTGCGCCACCGCCTGTGGCACGAGACGCGCGTCGCGCTCTTCCAGCAGTCGGTCGACACGCGTTCGGAGCTGCACGCCCAGCGCGGCGGCCGCGTGCGCGTGAACTTCGGCGACCACTGGATCGAGGAGTCGATCCTGGAGATCTTCCGCGAGGACGTCGCGCGCTACCGCGTCCTGATCGCCACCGAGCTCGAGGAGTCGCCGCTCTCGCGGCTGGCGCGCGGCGAGGCGCCCGAGCTCAAGGCCCTGCGCCTCCACAACGGCACGATCTACCGCTGGAACCGGCCGTGTTACGGGCTGGCGGAGGGCAGCAAGCCGCACCTGCGCATCGAGGCGCGCGCGCTGCCCGCCGGCCCCAGCGTGCTGGACGAAGTGGCCAACGCCGCCTTTTTCTTCGGCCTCATGTGCGCGCTTTCCGACGAGTACACGGACCCGCGCGGAAAGATGCCCTTCGACGACGCCAAGGCGAACTTCATGGCCGCCGCCCGCTACGGGCTGCATGCGCGCCTCCACTGGATGGACGGCAAGACGCTGGGTGCCGAGGAGCTGATCCTGAAGGAGCTCCTGCCGCGCGCGCGCTCGGGGCTCTCGTCGCGCGGCATCGAGCCCGCGGACATCGCGCGCTACCTCGACGTCATCGAGGAGCGCGTGAAGAGGGGCCGCACGGGCGCGCAGTGGATGCTCGACTCGCTCGAGGTCATGGAAGGCGAGGGCCGGCCCGACGAGCGCTACCGTGCGCTCACCGCCACCCTGCTCGAGCAGCAGTGGACGGGGAAGCCCGTGCACGAGTGGGAGCTCGCGCACGTGCACGCGGGGGCCGACGTGCGCGAGAGCTACCGCACGGTCGGGCAGTTCATGTCCACCGACCTCTTCACCGTGCACCCCGAGGACCTGATCGACCTCGCGGCGAGCGTCATGGACTGGGAGCACCTGCGGCACGTGCCGGTGGAGGACCACGAGGGCCACCTGGTCGGGCTCGTGACGCATCGCCAGCTCCTGCGCCAGGTGAGCCAGGGCGGCACCATCCGGTCGATCGCCGTGCGCGAGATCATGCGCCCCGAACCGATCACCGTGACGCCCGAGACCACGACGCTCGACGCGCTCGAGACGATGCGCGCCGCGAAGGTGGGCTGTCTGCCCGTGGTGCAGTCCGGGAAGCTCGTGGGCATCGTCACCGAGTCCGACTTCCTCGACGTCTCGGCGCGACTCCTCACGGAGTGGCTCCGTCAGGATTGATGCGCTCGTCCGCCGCCAAGGCCCTCGCCACCGCCGACCTGGCGCGCCTGCCGCGCGTGCTCGGGGTGTATCCGGCGAGCGGCGCGCCCACTGCGACCAGCGGCGAGAAGCTGGGCACGCTGCTCTTCGTCGTGGGCGGCATCCACGGAAACGAGCCCGCCGGCGTGCGCGCCATGCGCACGGTGTTCGCGGACCTGGAGAAGCTCGCGCCGCCGATCCACGGGCGCGTGGTGGGCCTGGTGGGGAATGCGGGTGCGCTGGCCGCGGGGCGGCGCTTCCTGCGCCAGGACCTGAACCGCCTGTGGACCGACGAGCGCCTGGGGACGCTCGTGGATCCGTGCACGACGTCCGACGGACTCGACGCGGGACCCGAAGCGGCAGAGCAGCGCGAGCTCCTGCGCACGTTCCTCGAGCACATGCGCGAGCCGTGGGAGCGCGTCGTGCTGCTCGACCTGCACTCGACCTCCGCGGGCGGCGCGCCCTTCACGATCATCTCGGACACGCTGCAGAACCGGCCGGTGGCCTTCGCGCTGCCGGTGCCCGTGCTGCTCGGGCTCGAGGAACGCATCGAGGGCACGCTGCT
>Ga0111538_10013334_pt1 | contig 10843 bp, 6 predicted proteins | sample SoiMethybrSBSTD1_FD_79669 | JGI IMG/M metagenome (GOLD analysis project Ga0111538, IMG submission 79669) | Bulk soil microbial communities from a Populus tree surrounding site in Tennessee, USA - Soil MetaG P. TD hybrid SBSTD1 (version 2)... | ecosystem: Environmental > Terrestrial > Soil > Tree... | reverse complement strand
TGCTGCCAATTCTCCCCCCAAACCCCCCTCACTTCGTGAGGGGGGCGCCGGCAGGCGGGGGGAGAAACAGCGAGGGGAACGCATCCGGTACCGAGGCGGGTCCTTTTTCAGCAACCTGTTAGACGACGGCTTCGAGCGAGGCGTTTTCGTACAGTTCGCCGAGGGCTTCGGAGAGGCGATAGACCTGGTTGCCGGCCGTTTCGTAGGCGTCGACGAGCTCGAGGACGCCCAGTTGGAGGCGGACCGCGAGGGTGCCGCGCTCATCGGATAGGAGAGCGCGGCGGGCGCGGGCTTCGAGGCCGTTCATGTGAATTTCGCGGGCGCGGGCGGATTCGAGATCGACGGGGGTGCGTGAGGAGAGGCTCGCGGCGAGGGCGTCGAGCCCTTCCGAAAAGAGCTGCTGCATTTCGCGCACCGTTGCCTCGTCGTCGCCACGGAGAGGCGGAACCTGGGTTCCCCCGGCCGCGATGGCCATGCGGCGATCGGTGAGATGTTCGGCCTGCTGGAGCAGGCTTTCCAGCGCGCGTTCGAGTTGGAGGCATCCGAACGCGACACGGCCGAGCTGCGTGCCGTCGGAGCTCTGCGGCAGGTCGCGCACGGGGCCCGCCAGCACGCTTTCCAACGAGGCGTGGGCGTCTGCCAGTCGGTGCTCGGCCGTGCGACCGTCGCCGCGGTGGCCGGTGAGCGCGAGCTCGGTGAGCGGCTCGATGCTGCTCTTTTGTGCCAAGAGGACTTGGACGAGCTTCGCCCGCACGACGCCCGACGCGTCACCGACGTTGTCGAGCGCCTTGCCCGGAACTTCCGGCCAGCGCCGCTCCATCCAGCGCGCCAGCGCGGGAACGACAGGCATCAGCACGAGGGCCGCCGCGAGCTGGGAGAGCCCGTAGGCCACGGCGAGGTGCTTCCCTAGGTTGGGCAAGAGCACGCGCTTGCCCCACTCCATCTCGTGCGGCATGCCCGAGACGAGCCAATCGGATGCGGCCGCCCAGATGTCGAGGGTGCTTGCGGCGAGAAGCGTGCTCGCGGCGCCGCAAAGCAAATTCAACTGGGCGAGCCTGCGGCAGCGAGGGCCAGCCAGCGTCGTGAGCAACGCACCCACCGCGGCGCCGAGCCCCGAGCCGGACAGCAAAGCGAGCGCGGTGCGCAGATCCCAGTGCCCCGTGGTTTCGGCGATCCCGAGCACGAGCACGAGCGCAGGGGCCGGGCTGTGCAGCGCGGCAACGAGGGCCGCACCCGCGAGCGCGCAGAGCGCGACGCCGAAGGGGCCGTCGGCCTGCAGTGTTTCGAGGAATGGAAGAAGCGCGGGCGCCGAAAGAAACGGCTCGAAGCTTGGTCGCAGGACTTGCAGGCCGAACGCGATGAGACCCGCACCGAGGGCAAGTCGGCCGAGGGCGGCGGCCCGACGATCGGTGGCGAGGCCGAGCCAGAGGACACCAATCGCCACCGCGACGAGCCCTTCGCGCGGGTCGATGAGCCCCGTCACGAGCAGCGGCGCGGTGGCGGCGCCGAGCTGCGCGCCGAGGAACGCGACGGCGGCGGGACCGACCGCGAGCAAGCTCGAAGTGACGAGGCCTCCGAGAAGCCCCGCGGCGGCCGTCGTCGATTGAACGAGCGCGCCCACGGCAGTGCCGAGACCGAGCGCGGCGGGGCGCGGTCCAGCGACACGGGCGAGCGTCCGCGCGCTCCCGAGGCCGACCCCCTCGCGCACGCCGCGCGCGAAGACGCCGATCCCGAAGGCGAGAAGGGCGAACCCGCCAATGAGCGCGGCGAACCGCTTTTGCCAGTTGGGTGCTTTGATCCGAAAATCGTAGGGCTTGCTGCGCTGGTCGCCCGACGCGACGCGGATCTTGAGGCGTCCCGGGCCGACGCTCGCGGGGAGGCGCGTTACGAGCGCTCCGGGGCGACGCGCGAGGACCTGCATGTCTTCTTTGCCCGCCAGCGCTCGAAGCCCCGCGTCGTCGCTGCTGCCACCGTACGTCACGACGACGACGCTGCCCGGGGCCGCGTCGGAGGGGCTGACTTGGAGCACCTCCAAACGCCGCTCTTCCGGGGGATCGATCGATGCGGTCGCGGCCGCCGCAGCATCGGCGATATTCACCTCTTCGCTGCCGCTCGGCAACGAGACATACACGGCGACCAGCAGCGCGCTGAGCGCGCACATCGCGCCCAATCGGACGCGGCGCTGCAGGCGCGTGCCTTCAGCCATGCTCCCCCGAGACGACGCGCGACGCGGATTCGAACTTGCTGAACGGCATCGACTGGACCCCCGCGCGATCGAGGGCAGCGTCGAGCCAAGTGGGCAGTGCGTCGTGCCGCTTGATCTCGAGCACGGCTTTGCTTTGCCCGCCGCGCGGCGCGCCGAGCGTGCTGCGCACGAGCGCGTGCTGACGCGTCCAGAGGTCGGACGGCGGCGCGTGGAACGTGAGCCCTAGATCGACCGTCACCCGCAGGTGGGAGTCGGCCGTTTGCCAAGAAAGGCGCCGGTAATTGACGAGGCACGCGGCCTCGAGCGGCTCGTCGAGGCTCTGGCAATAGTCGACGATTTCCTCGAGCTCGGGATCGAAGCCCGCGGCGAGGGGCTCGTCGCCGAGCGCGGGGGGCACGATGGAGTCGGCCGTGCGCTTGCCGTATTTGAAGAACGCCGGCACTTCGTGTTTGCGGAGTCGAAATCGACGCTTCGAGGTGTGCGTTCCGTCGCGGCGCTTCAGCTCGAACCAGAGCCATCGCTGGTAGCGGACGATCTGCGTGGGATCGGTGGCAAGCTCGGCGAGCGACGGATGAAGGTCGTAGTACTCCTTGGCCCTTATCTTGACGTTGTGCTCGAAGTCGTTCATCGCCGTGCGAAAGAGGAGCCGCGACGGCGTATCGAAGTAGATGGTGGTCACATAATGGTGCGGCCCAGGGAGCCCATTGGCCCCTTCACCCGTAAAACGATGCGAAGGGAGTCGGCGGGTCAGCTCGGCTGCGAGCGCATCGAGCTTTTCGGGGGCGACCAAATACTTGGTCTCCTCCCTTTCGGCGGTCATCCGCTCGTCCCCCCGCTGCATCGAAGGCGGAACCGCCACAGCTGTCATGGCGCCGCCTCGAATTTGACGAGCTCCTCGGTCTGTCCGCCCGTTTCTTTGACCTTGCCTACCCCCGGTACGTACCAATAGGTCTTCTGACTGCTGCTGCCGCCGGTCTTTCGCGTCTTGATGGCGTCGTAGGACTTGCCCTCAACCTGGATGGCCTCGCAAGGCGCGAGGACGTCCCACACGTCGGTCGGCATCGTCGTCGCCGGCTGGCCGCCCACGGGCATCTTCGTTTCCTTGTAATTCTCGATCCAGTGCGCACCATCTGCGCGAGCCTCGGCGGTTCCGTCGACGTGGAGCTTGTGCGGCTCCCAGTGCTCTTCGAGCTCGAGCGCCTTCGTGCTCGCACTGAAGGATTGCTCGCGGAAACGCAGCACCTTGTCACCTTCGGGGGCCTGCCAGCTGATCGTCTGATCGTCCGTGCCCTTCTTGGTGACGACCTTGTAGGCCATCTTGGTTGCGTTGGGCCCCATGCCGCCGACCGGCTCGGCCACTTCGATGGTGGTCACCTTCTGACTCACCACGCCGTCCTCGGTCACCTTGTAGGTCCACTTGTTGCCGATCTTCCAAGGGATGAGGGGACCGGCGGCGAGCGTGCAGGACGTGCTACCGCCGTCGCTCGGATTCGCACCGGGGTCGCTCGAACCGCAACCGACCAAGAGGGCGGCGATGGGGACAAGCGCAAAGAGCGGCGTTTTCGATACGTACATGGTCGATGTCTTCCTCGTCAGTAATCGTCGTTGCCGCCGGTGCGGTGGGTTCCTAGGGCCACGGCGGCGGCGTGCTTGAGTAGCGATACGTTGCCCGGGTAGTTGCGCAGTTGGCGCGCGATGAGCTCGCGCCCGCGCGGGGTCTCCGCTAGAGGCCCGAGCGTCTTGACCACGGTCGACGGCCACGTGTCGGCGTGCGTTTCGCGCATCTCCCACGCCTCGGGGTCGTCGAGCCAGTGGATGCTGTCGATGGCCTCTTTGCAATCGGCTGCCACGAGTCCCCGCATTTGCCAGGCGCGCGGATGGCTGATGCGCTTGAGCGTAAGCATCACCACTTTGGGGGCGCGGGAGAGGAATTCGGTGCGCCACTCCCAACTGCGCGCGCCGAGTACCCCTTCGAGCGAAGCGAGTGCCGCCACCGGCGCCGAAGTGCGCACCTCGCGGCGAACGTTCCACGATCGCTCGTCGTCGAGACCGGTGACTGCTTTGGCACCCACGCGCGCCGTTTCGTAGCTTTGCCCGAGCTGCCCGTTGGCGCGATCGAGCCAGCGCTGTCGCATCTTCCATGCGCGCTCGGAACCGATCGTCGCCAGCGAGCCCACGACCGCGGCCGGGTATTTTTCGTAGAAACGCTCGCGTACCTGCCATGCAGAGTCGTCGTCGAGCCGCCCGATCGAGCTGATGACTTCCAGCGGAGCCTCGCGCTCGAGCTCGGCGCGCAGCGCCGTGGCACGCTCGTGTGCGCCCGGAAAGCCGCCCAACGTCTGAGCGACGGCGCGCGGATGCTCGCGCTGCAGCGCCTCGCGCAGCTCCCAGCTGGTCTCGTCTCCGAGGCCGTTCAGACCGGCGAGCACCGCCTGGGGCACGCGGCCGGCCAGCGCGCGGCGTCGCTCGTCGACGCCCGGCCCGAACAGGCCGCTCAGTAGATAAGCCGCCACGCGCGGCTCGCGCTCGCTGCGCAGATCGACCCAGCGCAGGAATGCTTCCAGCGCTTCGGCCGGCGAGGTGAGCGGCTTGGCGTCGCGCGCGCTGCGTTTGACCGCCGCGCGGAAGTCGGCGAGCGCCTTGGGTACGCCCACGCGATGCGCCGAGGCGATGAGCTCGGTGACGCGATTGACCGAGTCCTCGAGCACGTCCTCGTTGTCGACGACGACCCAACGTTCGGGCGATGCCGCCGCGAGATCGAGGTATCCGCGCCGCATGCGGTGCTGCAGACCGACACCGGCCAGGCCTTTGCGTGACGGCGGACGTTGATCGTCCGCCGCGAGCTTGGCGGCCTTGCGACGCGCGCGCGCCAGCACGGGATCGACGTCGACGAGGATGACGAGATCGGGCGAGAGTCCCCCGGCCGCCGCTTGAAGGATGGGAGCCGTCCATTCCGTCGGCAGACGGCGGCCGTTCCTGCCCAGGATCTCGGCCGTGTAAAGAAAACGGTCGGCCAATACCACGTCCGTTTGCCCGAGCGCGGGGCGCAAGGCTTGCTCGATGAGCTGCACGTCGCGCGCGACGTAAAGGAGGAACTCGGCTTGCGGGACGAGCTCGATGTTGCGCGCGTCGCGTCCGAGCTCACGAATGGCTTCGGAGACGACGGAGACGAACTTCCCCTCGGCACGCAGGTGCTTGATGGACAGGCCGCCCGCGCGCAGCCGCTCGGCAACCATGTTGGACACGGTGGTTTTGCCGCTGCCGTCGATGCCTTCGAAGACGACGAACATCAGAACGCTACTCCCGCTTGGAGGATGACGCCCAGCCGGTTGGGCGGTGGTCCGGCGAAAAAGCCAGTGGGAAAGTTGCGCTGGCCTTTGTTGATCTCCCCTTGGAGCGACAGCCGCGCGCGCCGCCAGTAACCGACGTTGACGCCGAGCACCCCTTCCCAGAGAAGGTCGGAGGTCACATCCGTATCGGGATCGAGCGCAGCCCCGAGCGCATAAGGCTCGACGTAGAACGATTCGTCCGTGGTGCCGCCGAAGCGGTAGGCGAGGAGGGCGCGCGCGACGGTGTAGATGGCGTCTTTGCCGTCGTAAGGCTTGCTGGCAAGCTCGTACCAGCTCGTGCCGACCATGCCGTCGATCCACATCCGAAAGCCGCCATTTTCGAAGACGCGGTCGTAGTAGAGGTCGGCGCCGGTGGTCCAATAGCGGTACGTCTGAAAGAAGGCCGGCGAGCCGATACGGTTTTCGTAATACGCGCCGATGTCCGCACTGAGGACCTCGATCTCGCCGCGCGCCACGAAGCTTTGGCTCGGGAACTTTTGCGCGTTGAGCAGGTCGGTGTCCCGCTCGAACGGCGTCACGTCGTCGGCCAGCACCGAGCCCTGAAAGGCGCCGATCGTGAGGCGCGGATGAAGACCGAGGTCGCGGTCGCGCCAGCCCACGATGAACCCTGGACGGCGACCGCCATAGTCCATGCGATCGGTGAGCACATCGTGGATCAGCCCGCGGCGCACGGTGGGCAGCGTCCACGGCGACGTCGCCTCGATGGCGGCGACGGGAACCTTGAATTGTCCGGCGCGCGCGACCCAGTGCGCGTCCTTCGCCTGCACGTAGCCGTCCTTCATATCCGGCTTGCCGGAGATGTCGATTTCGGCGACCGCCGTGAGCCACTCCATGGGCGCGTGGTAGTGAAAGCTGAGGCGCGCCGTCGGCACCGAGAGATCGAGCGAATCGACCGTTCGCCTAATGGTCTGGAGGTTCGCGTCGAGCCCCGCCTGCTCGCCCCGGTCGTACTCGGCGCGCGCGTAGACGCGACCTTTCAACTCGAAGGAACCGTACTTCCCGCGGTCCCCGAAGAGCGGCGTCGGCTCGTCGCGGTCCTTGTCCTTCTTGCCTTTGCCGCCCTTCTTCTTCTTGCCGGTCCCCGCAACGTCGGCTGGTTCGGCCGGCGCAGCCGGACCGAGGGGCTGCGCGACGGAGTCCGCTTGTTCCGGCGTGCCGGGCAACGCCGTCGTCGTCGGTTTGGCCGGTGCGGTCGAAGGTCGTTCCTCCGCGGCGCGCGGAGCACCGCCATCCGCCGCAGCGGGTGCGGGCACCGGCGCCGGTGCGGAGGGCGAGGGTTCAGCCGTGGGTGCGGTACCGGCGTCGCGCGACGGTTCTTGGGCTCGTGCCCGCCAACCCGTCGCCACAATTCCGGTAAACGTCAACACCATCGTTACTTTCTGCCATTGCATTTGTGGCCGGCGCGACGCTCCGAATTATTTCTGCTCGCCTGGATAGGGGCGCGCCTGTTTGATGTAGAGCGTCGGCGTCGAGCCGGGGTTGGCCTCGTCATCGAACTTGAATTCGCAATCCATCGCGTACCAATCGGTCGGCTTGGGCTGGTACGCGTTCCTGAAGCGTGTGTGAATGATGTCGAGCGCCTTGCCGAGCTCGTTGATCTGGCGCTCGTCGAGCACGCGTTGTCCCGCTTCGATGATGTTGGAGTGCGTGTAGTAGATGACCGGCATTCCCATAAACCCGTACTGGTAGAGGAACGAATCGCTGGTGATGCCCGCCGGCGGGTGGACCACTTCGAAATCGCCCCCCTTCTGCACGTTGACGTAGAAGCCGGGTGCGTTCCCGCTCGTGTCGAAGATGTTGGCGGTGATGGCGACTCCATTCGCCTCTTCCGCGGGGAAGTTCGTGTGGACGAGCAAAGCCATCGCCACTTTGGTGTGATCGATGCTGTGCAGGCGACGCTCTTCGTAGGTGCGGAAGCTCCACACCGTGGCCCAGGTCTTGCGGATGGCGTCGAGCGCAGCGGCCAGCTGATCGCCGTTGTGCTTGCCATCGTTGGGATCGCCAGTGTGCGAATCGTAGCAGCCTGCGCAGGGGAAACCGTCGAGGTCCTCGGCGTTGGTGCTGGAGCGGAAGCGCATGGACTTGCCCGGATAGTCCGTGTCGAGCTTGGCCTTGAGCAGGGACTGGAATTCGGCGTTGAAGGGCGCAACGAGGATGTCGTTGCGCAGCTGCGTGAGCTTGGCGTCGCGCACATCGTCCTTGCCCGTGAACTCGGGATCGTTGGCGAAGCCCCGCGCACGATCGAAGAACCCGTTCTCGTCCATGAACTGAAGGTAGTAATAGACGGGGATCGCGAACGCCTTCTTGTTGGGAACGTCTTTGTCGGTGGCGAAGACCGAATAGTTGGCGGCCTTGGCCCCGAAGGCACGCGTCGCGGCCTTGATGGCGTCGAAGGTCACGTAGGGGCTCGTATCGGTGTGCTCCGTCACCTTTGCGATATCGCGCAGATCGCGCGGCCCGATATCGGGCTCAGGGACCGTCACTATGGGAGGCATATGCGCCTGCCACCATGCGTCCGACTCGGCCTGCGACACTTCGGCGATCTTCCAGTCGAACCGACCCACGGTGATGCGGACCTGCTTGCCCTTCAGCGCCAGGAGCGTCTTGTTCGTGGTGGCGTTACGCAGCCCCATGTTCGGCGTGTGGCGGTTGCGCGCGAGCACGTTGATGTGGGAGAGGGGCGTCTGAAAATCTTGAGTAATGAGCGCCGCGGTCGGGGTGATGTCGTTGGGAACCGCGTCGAGCACCACGACGTCGCGCGCATTCACGTACACGCTGTCGAGATCGACCGACCTTACGAACTTGAGCGTACCGATCGCTTCGCCGGTGTTGAGCGGCTGGTAGTCGATGGCGGCGAAGAGATCCTCGGTCGTCTTGACCTTGATGTCGGGACTGAGTTTCTTGGCCTGAGCCAAGACGTTGTCCGACGTGGGGTGAAACGTGAGCGCCGAGCCGTAGAACGCGACCTTCTTCACGGCGTTGAAGAGGCGCGTGATCATCTCCGGCGTCGAGGTGTCGTAGGGGGCGATCTCGAGCGCCCATACTTTCGGCGCCTCGTAGTACGTCACCGCGCCGAGCAAAAAGCGGCGCTGGGTGAGTGGCACCGTGTATTCCCCATTGAACGTGCTGATGGTCGTGATCGAACGATCGCTGTTGAGGTGCTCCTTCGCGAATTCGTAATGAATTTGGTACTTGTTGGTGTTTTGAAAATAGATTGTGTCGTTGTCGCGAAGGTCGAGAACGACCTTGCCCGAAAGCGCGCCGGGCAAGCTCGAGTCGAGCGGCTGGGATGCCATGGCTTGAAAGTCGGCGGTGCACCCCGTCTTCTTCAGGAAGTCGGGCGTCGCCGATCCCTGCGGGACTTCGCACGGCCACTCGGTCGGCCCTTCGCCTTCCCCTCCGCCGCCGTCCGACGATCCACACGCGGCGAGAACCAAGAGGGCCGCTAGTCCGAGGTAAGCAGTCCACATCGAACGGCGGCCGTTCGGTTGGACACGCCGCGCAGCTCGCGTTTGCCAGGAGAAAGAAAAGAACGACATCGTGGAGCTCCTAGAAAAGTCGAGTTGTCTCTGGCTCCGAAACGGCGGCTCGGGCGCCGCTGGAACGGGGTGGAGCCCACCATCCGTTCTCGTTTCATTTTTCCAGTGCGACGTGGGATCTGGGCGCTGCAATTGGCCGATCTCCGCGGCCCATGGGGACTGCGATGGACCCGAAGTGTCAGTCCAACAACAAGTGGGTGACAACGGCGCGGAGTGATCTTCTTTATACTGGCAGTTGTCGTTTTTTCCATAGGCCGCGACGCGGGATTTATCATTTCTATCCGTAGCTTCTGCGCCTCTATCGCATGAAGAGGCTGCGCTACGTAGCCCGTGCAACGTGGCGGCGAAGACGGCGTTTGCCGATAGCCGCTGTGGGTATAGTTTTCCCGTGAGCGTGAGGCGTTGCGTTGCAGCAACGCTACGCCGTAAACGCGACTTGCGGCTCTTCTTGGTAGCCGAATTGCTCGCGATGGAGCTTTGCGTAGAGCCCAGCGTGGGCGATGAGCTCATCGTGGCTGCCGAGCTCGACAATACGGCCCCGCTCCAGCACGACGATCCGGTTCGCCTTGCGAATCGTGGAAAGGCGATGCGCGATGACGAGGCTGGTGCGCCCGCTCAAAAGCGGCTCGAGCGCCGCCTGAATCAGCGTTTCGTTCGACGAATCGAGCGAGCTCGTCGCCTCGTCGAGGATCAAGATCTTCGGATCTTTCAAGATGGCGCGCGCAATCGCGAGCCGCTGGCGCTCGCCGCCCGAGAGGCGATAACCGCGCTCACCGACGATGGTCTCGTAGCCTTCGGGCAGCGATTCGATGACGGTGTGGATCTGCGCCGCGCGGGCCGCTTCTTGCACCTCTTCGAGCGTGGCGTCGGGGCGGGCGTAGCGCAGGTTCTCGAGAATCGATGCGTGGAAGAGGTAGGTCTCTTGGGTGACGATGCCGATGTGCGAGCGGAGCGACTTGAGCTTGACCTTGCGAACGTCGTGGCCGTCGATGCGAAGCGCCCCCTCGGTAGGATCGTAGAGACGCGCGACGAGGGTGGACAGCGTGCTCTTGCCGGCGCCAGAAGGACCGACAACGGCGATGCATTCGCCTGCCGCGATGTCGATGTGGATGTCCTGCAGGGTGCGGTCTTCCGGCCCATAGGAAAAGGAGACGTGATCGAACGTGATGCCGCCGCTGATCTCGTCCAAACGAATGGCCTCGGGATCGTTCTTGATGGCCGGTTCCAAGTCGAGGACGGCGAAGATGCGATCGAAATACGCGTACGAGGTGACGACGTCGACGTGCACGCCAGCAAGATCGGATGCCGGCGAATAAAGCTTCTTTTGCAGCGCGACGAAGGCCACGACCGTACCGAGCGGCATCTCGCCATTGATGACGAGCCATCCGCCGAAGCCGTAGACGAGGGCCGGTCCGAGGTCCTCGAACAGCTTCATCAGCATATTGAACCATCGCCCGACCAAGTTGTGGCGGAGCGACAGATCCATGAGCTCGGTGGCTTTGGCCTTGAGACGTCGTGTCTCGAGCTTCTCGGTGCCGAAGACCTTGAGCAAGAGCGCGCCGGAGACGGACAAGGTCTCCATCAGGATGCCCGTCATCTCCGCCATGCGCGCCTGGGCGCGGCGCTTGAGCGCTTTGCGTGTTTGCCCCACTCTACGCGTGGGGATGATGAAGGCCGGCAAAAGGCCAAACGCGACGAGCGCGAGACGCCAATCGAGCGTGAAGATGATGCAGGTGGTGGTGGTGAGG